>JAEEGL015785922.1_pt1 | contig 31428 bp, 25 predicted proteins | sample 9134231 | NCBI WGS metagenome assembly JAEEGL01 (sample SAMN16246548, study PRJNA631951) | gut metagenome | biome: gut microbiome; feature: rumen; material: fiber-attached | host: Bos | place: Iran: Karaj | collected 2018-10 | reverse complement strand
CCCTCGTTCTCCCGGCACAACAGACACTTCGGATAACCTGCCTGCTTCGCCAGCTTTGCGGCTGCGATGGCCTTGGGATCCTTCTCCGGCTTGGAAAGATTGATGGTGATGTCCAGATCACCGTACTCCGTGGGAGCGATCCACTTCTGATCCTTGCTGACACGATATCTGCGGATGTAATCCGAATCCTGGCTCAGCTTGTAATAATAGTCCGTCGCTGCCTCGGGACCCTGATGCTCGTACAGATCCCGGAACTTCGCGATGACCTCGCTGGGTCTGGGCATCAGCACGCTCATGATCTTCGTGTCGAAAAGATCACGATATCCGATGGAATTCTCCTTCATGAGCCCCTTCTCGTAAGCGTAATCCATAAGATCCGCCAGGATGCTCTCCAGATCCTCCTCCCTGACGGAAATCTCCCCGTCAAAGTCGCCGGGCTCGTCCAGCTCGAAGAGCTCCAGCAGACGGTTCTGCGTGTAGAGCTTATCCTCTGCAGGTACCAGACCGGTCTGCAGTCCGTATTGCAATAATTTCTGAATAGATTCCTGAACCATATTCCGTCCTCTTTCCCTAGATGCTGCCTTCCATCAATCCAAAACTCTGGGGCCGTCGCCGACCTCCACTACATAGAAATCAGCTGCATAACCGATCTTGTTCTTGTATGCTTCGCCCACACTGTTGATGAACATCTGCACATTCTCTTCCTTCACGATGCTGACAGTGCAGCCGCCGAATCCGGCGCCGGTCATACGGGAACCGATGACTCCGGGAACCTTCCGGGCCTCGTCCACCAGGGTATCCAGCTCGATGCCGGTAACCTCGTAATCGTCACGAAGGGAATCGTGGGACGCGTTCATCAGCTGACCAAACCTGGTGAGATTTCCCTCTTCCAGTGCCTTCACAGCCTGAATGGTACGCTGATTCTCGTAAACAGCATGACGTGCTCTGCGGACACATACCTCGCTCTTGATGGCAAAACGAACCTTCTCGAAAGCTTCCTCATCCAGCTCGCCCAGGCTCTTGATGTCCACCAGGCTCTGAATCTCTGCCAGTGCGGTCTCGCACTCGGAACGTCTCTCGTTGTACTTGGAATCGCCAAGGCCGCGCTTCTTGTTTGAGCATGCGATGACGATCTTGGCGCCTGCCAGCTTCAGAGGTGCATATACATAATCCAGAGTTGCGGTGTCAAGGAAAATGGCGTGATCCTTCTTGCCCATTGCGATGGCAAACTGATCCATGATGCCGCAGTTCACACCGTTGAAACGGTTCTCGGAATACTGACCGATAAGGGCCAGATCCTGATTGGTCACATCAAACTTGAACAGGTCTCTCAGAATGAAGCCGGTGAGCACCTCAACGGATGCGGAGGAAGAAAGTCCGGAACCGTTGGGAATATTGCCGTTCAGCAGCAGGTCCATACCCTGGGGAACCTTCATGCCCTTCTCGCCGAATGCCCACATCACTCCCTTGGGATAGTTGGTCCAATCAGCTTCCTTGTAAGGCTTCAGGTCATCCAGAGAGGACTCGATGACACCCAGCTCCTCAAAATTCATGGAATAAAAACGCAGCTTGTTGTCTTCTCTCTTCCGTGCAACACCGTAGGTTCCGATGGTCAGTGCACAGGGAAAAACGTGGCCTCCGTTGTAGTCAGTATGCTCGCCGATCATGTTCACACGGCCGGGGGCGAAATAAACCTTCGCTCCGTCGGTATCCCCGAAGACTTCTGCGAATTTCTTTAATACGATGTCCTTCATGCTTGTACCTCCATAAATAAACACAAAGTGGCTTTATGTCCACATCATACCGACACAAAGCCACCTTTACCACATATTTTTGTTTAACACATCTGTCGAAATGTTGTGTGGGATTTTTCCCGTCATGCATTTCCGCCGGATGTGATGAGCTTGGAGATCATCTGCTCCACCTCGTGAAGCTGTTCGGGAGTACTCTCCTTCCGGCTGCTCTTCCGGTACTGGGAAGGGGACATTCCCCGCATCCCGTGGAAGGCCTTGGTGAAGACCTGCGCGTCATTGTAACCGCAGGAGATCGCAATACTTTCGATGGAATAGGAAGTGGACTCCAGCAATTCCCGGGCTCTGGTGATGCGGAATGTAGTGAGAAACTGCTGAGGAGACATCCCCAGATAATCCATGAAAAGCGTGTAGAGATAACTCCGATTGATACAGACGAAATCCGCCACATCGGTGACACGGATGGGGTTACAGTAATTGTTCTGGATGAAGCTGACCGCCTTCTGCACGTACTGATTGCCCCGGTCCTCCTCGTCCGCGGTGGCAACTCCGGTACCGGCTCCCAACACAGAGAGAAATACCCCCAGCTGACCGTTCCGGCGCAGCTCATTGGCCACTCCCACTGTGTTGTGCTCCATCATATCCCGGACGATGGAATACAATTCCTCGGAACGGTCACAGGAAAACACAGGATGCCTTGCGCTGAGGCCCATCTCCTGAAGATACTGCCGTGCCTTGCTCCCGGCGAAGCCCACCCAGAGATAGCTCCAGGGCTCCTTCTCATCCGCCTGATAAAAGGCCAGATCTTCGGGCTCGATGAGGAACCCGTGGCCCGCCTCCAGGCGATACTCCGTGTCATGGGAACGGAAGATTCCCTTCCCGCTGAGAATGTAATGGATCAGAAAATGGGGTTTGGATGCAGGGCCGAAGCTGTGTAGCGGCTCCGTCTGGGAGCATCCGCAGATGTTCAGATACAGGCTTCCCTGCTTGTCATTCTCAAACTCCAGTTTAAACGCTTTTTCCATCCCTTAGTCCAGCCTTTTGGCCAGAGATGCAGCCAGGTCGTCGTACTCGGAAAGCACTGCCTCCTGGTGATCCCGGATGTAATCGAAGTCTTCGTTCTTGGTGGCCTCTTCCAGAAGCCGTGCATGCTCGAACAGATCATCCGCTCCGATGGTGCGGGCAGAACTCTTCAGGGCATGTACATGGACCTGATAATTCTTCCAGTTCCCTTCTTTCGCTTCCTCACGGATGGTGTCATTGAGACCCAGGCGGGTAAACTCACCCAGCATCTCCATGTAAAATTCTTCACTGTCTCCGCAATACATCATACCCGTCTCAACCGTCAGTTCCGGGAACCGCTTCTGCAGATCATCATATTCAGACATTGTTGTGGCCTCCTTTTCTACTTCCGGTGCTGCGCTCTCCGGTTCTTCCTCCGGAGCGGCAACCTCCTGCACCGCCTCATCACTTCCGACGAGAGTTCTCTCCCGGCGGCTCTCTGCTACCGGTGCGTTCTCCTCCGGCAGCACGGGCGGTTCGCCCTCCCAGTGAACCAGCTCTGCAGGCAGATACTTGATGATCACTCTGCTCAGATCGGTCTCACGGATAGGCTTGGAAACATACTCGGCAAATCCGGAGGACAAGTACATTTCCCTTGCCCCTGCGATGGCATTCGCCGTAAGTGCCACCACCGGTGTATCCTCGTTGAGGAAATCCTTGAAACTCCGCATCTTCTGCAGAGTCTCGATGCCGTCCATCTCGGGCATCAGGTGATCCAGAAAGATCACGTCGTAATAAGTGGAGCGAGCCAGTTCCACAGCAGTCTTGCCGCTGGTGGCAGTGTCCACTTTGATCTTGGTATCCTTCAGAAGCCCTGTCACAACTTTCAGGTTCATGGGGATATCGTCCACCACAAGGATCCGGGCTTCCGGTGCGGTAAAGGATCCGCTGCAGGTAATGGCTTCCGCACGGTAATGCTCCCAGAAATCTCCGGCGGGTCTTACAGATGCGACTCCCTGATCGATGACCATACGGAAGGTGGAACCCTTGCCGTACTCACTTTCCACATAGATATCGCCGTTCATGCGGTTGGAGAGTTCTTTTGCCAGCCGCAGTCCCATTCCGGTGCCTTCCAGAGCCCGTTTCAGAGGTCCCTCTGCTTTTTCAAATGCGTTGAAGATACGCTCCAGATCTTCTTTGAAAATACCGATTCCGGTATCCTTCACCGTACAGATCAGTTTGATCTTCTTCTCGTCCAGTACTTCCTGCGCCACCAGGATATCCACACGGCCTTCGTTGGTATACTTCACCGCATTGGAGACCAGGTTGGACAGGATCTGACGGACATGGACCTCATCGCCGTACAGCTCCTCCGGCAGTTCCGGATCCATGCTGATGTTCAGCTCCAGATTCTTCTCCTTCGCCCGGACCTTCACCATGTTGTACACATCGCCCAGAACCTTGACGAAGCTGTAATTCCCGCAGGTGATCTCCATCTGTCCGGCTTCGATCTTGGAGATATCCAGCACATCATTCACCAGTGCCAGAAGTCCCCGGCCGGAGCTCTCGATATTCCGGGAGTACTCCAGGATCTTCGGATCGTTGCACTCCTTCAGGATCATGGAGTTCATGCCCAGCACTCCGTTGATGGGGGTGCGGATCTCGTGGGACATATTGGTGAGAAAGTTGCTCTTTGCCGTATTTGCGGTCTCTGCCTGCTTCTTTGCCCGCTCCAGCTCCTCCATCACCTTCTGGAGCTTCTGGTAATCCGGAGTCTCCAAAGTAAAGAGCATCATCAGAGCCATCAGGGTGGCAGCAAAGTAAATGAGCAGCGTGCTGGGATCAACAAGCATCTGATAGAGCGCGCATCCGATCTCAAGCACCGTAAAAATGGCGATACTGACAAGCTGCAGAGCAGAAAAACGCTTCCGATGCACAAATGCCAGAGCACAGGCATTGAGAATGAAATAAAAGGCGATGATATCACTCAGGATGTACAGGGGACCATGCTGATAGATGCCGTTCCTGTCGAAATAGAACAACAGACCGGAGCCGGCAGCCACAGAAGTGATGAGATTGGACAGAACCATAAACACGTTAAAGATAAAGAGCACACGGTTCACGACGGAATTCACCCGGCGCCCTTTTCCCATGGTACCGCCGATGTAGACTTCAATGTACCGATAGTACATGTACTCACAGGTGGATGACAGCGCAAAATAGGCGCTGTTGACCAGGCAGTTCAGCCAGTTGGGGAAAGTCAGGGGCGGCCGGTTGATCATCCAGGCTGCCACAAGATCCGTTCCCGCAGTAACGGCCAACGCTACCATAAAACGCATATAACGCTTGTTCGAATCGGAGGGACTGTACTGCCACTTCACGTAAAAGAACATGATCAGTGTGACGGCCACCGCCATCAGATCGAAGTCATAGTTGTAATACGTCATAACACATCCTCATCCGGCCCTTGCGAGCCTAAAAAAAGACGGCTGTATCGTAGTTTTATACTATCAAATTCATGCAATTTTGAAAACAGAGAAATTATTCAGTGCCCTTGATCCTGCCAATGAGGTCGAAGATCAGGAAACCAACCAGATCCGCCACCACGATCGTGGAACCCACAGGGGTCTCGAAAAGCATGGAGATCAGCATTCCCAGTACCGCGCAGATCACGGAGAACACAGCGGAGCAGATGGTCACGGAGCGGAAGGTGCGGAACAGCCGCATGGACGCCATGGCCGGGAACACCACCAGTGCGGAGATCAGCAGACTTCCCACCAGATTCATGGCCAGCACGATGATCATGGCAATGATGACAGCGATGATCAGGTTGTAGGCATTGGCATTGGTTCCCACCGCATTAGAGAAGTTCTCGTCGAAGGTCACCGCAAACAGCTTGTTGTACAGCACCAGGAACAGCGCGATCACAACCAGGGACAGCACGATGGTGAGAATCACATCCGACTGCTTCAGGGTCAGGATGGAGGTGGATCCAAAAAGGGTGCTGCACACATCTCCGGAGAGATTGGTGGAGGTGCTGAAGAGATTCATCAGGAGATAACCAAGAGCCAGCGCAGATACGGAGATCATGGCGATGGCGGAATCTCCCTTGATGCGGGTATTCTGACCGGTCCGCAGGAGCAGCACCGCAGAAAGCACCGTCATGGGAAGCACCAGCAGCATCTGATTCGTCAGGTTCAGGACGGAGGCGATGGCCAGAGCGCCGAAGGCCACATGGCTGAGGCCGTCTCCGATGAAGGAATAGCGCTTCAGCACCAGCGTCACTCCCAAAAGCGATGCACAAAGTGCCACCAGCACGCCCACGATCAGGGCATACCGGACGAAGGGATAGGTGAAATAGTTCTGAAGCTTAGCAATCTGCTCCATCTTCTTCCTCCTCTCCCGTGGCTTCGCTCACAAAGCGTCTGCCCGTCTCGCTCTTTCGGTACTCTTCATTGGTGCCGAAGAAGACCGTCTCCCCGATATGCAGGATATGAGTGGCATACCGGATGGCAGTCTGTATATCATGGGACACCATGATGATGGCGATCCCTTCTTTGTGTAATTTCTCAATAAGCTGGTACAGCTCTCTGGTCACCTTGGGATCCAGACCCGACACAGGCTCGTCCATCAGCAGGAGCTTGCCTGTTGCGCAAAGGGCCCGGGCCAACAGCACTCTCTGCTGCTGTCCTCCGGACAGTTCCCGGTAACAGCGGTCCTTCAGGTCCCAGATGCCGAGACGCTCCATCTGCTGTCTTGCCAGAGCTTTGGACTCCTTGCTGTAAAAGAAGAGATCCCGGGACTGGCAGCCGGAAAGAACGATCTCCCATACGGATGCGGGGAAATCCCGCTGTACGGGAGTCTGCTGGGGCAGATAACCGACTTCCGTCGGCTTCAGCCCATCGCCGTATTGGATCTCACCCTCCAGGGGCTCCCGAAGGTGAAGGATGTTTTTCATCAATGTGGACTTACCGGTTCCGTTCTCGCCCACAATGCAGAGATAATCCCCCTCTTCCACGCGGAAGGAGAGGCCCTGCACCAGGACGATGTTCTCGTAGCCCAGTGTCACGTTTTCACAGGAAATCAAAGCCATGGTCAATCCTCTAGGGTCAGACAGGAGTCACAGACTCCGTAAAGTACGATTCTTGTAGGGTCAAGCTGAAAACGGTGATGCTCCAGCAGATGCTCTGCCAGGGTGTCCAGCTCATGGCAGTCCAGATGGATCAGTCTGCCGCATTTTTCACACTTGCAGTGATAGCAGCGGGGATGATGACAATTGTGCTCCGGATCGATGTACTCGAAGCAGGCTCCGGTGTTCTCGTCCAGATTGTACTTGGCCACCAGGCCTTCCTCCACCATGCTCTCCAGCTGGCGATAGATGGTGACCGTTCCAATAGGCTTGTCCAGAGCCGCAAAATGCGCGGCGATCTCCGCCACCGTAATATGTTTCCCGGCCTTAGACCGCAGATAATCCAGCAATTCCTCCCGGTGCCTGGTCCGGTATTGCGCCTTCATTGCCATAAAAAATCTCCCTGCTGCAGGCGGTTATTCGTTCGCTTCCAGCATTCCGTGGATCGGCTCCGCCCAACTGTACTGAGCCATAAACTCGCCGTTGTAAAGATGGCGGTACTGATCCGGATTCTCCAGATACAGATAATAATCACAATTGACCTGAGACGGCACGATCCCCAGCAGGCCTCTCTGCCGGGCCAGCACATCATCCAGCCCCAGTTTGGAGAAGGTGTTGCCCAGATCCACCCGGATGTTCTTCAAATAGGATACGTGGTCCGCATCGTCATCCGGCCACAGGACTGCTGCCATCTCCCCCATGGAACACATGGCTCCGCGGCGGCTCACCAGATAAGCAAGGCACTCCCGGGACTTATTGTACTGGAAGCGCAGCGGCTTCCCGTCAAACATCACATCAAAATTGCCGAAGCACTGCACCCGCAGGCGCTTGGTCTCATGACCAACAGAGTAACGAAGCACACTCAGCTCTTCCCGGATCTTTCGTTCCGTCACCGGCTTATGGATGTAGCCGCTGGCATGCAGCGCGAAAGCGTCGGAAGAATAGTTGCTGTAGCCGGTGGTGAAAATGATATTGATCCGGGGCTGCAGCGCGGAAAGCTGTTTTGCCAGTTCCAGTCCGCTCAAACCTCTCATCTCAATATCCAGGAAGGCCACCTGCACATCATGATCCGTCGCAAATTTCAGCGCTTCCTCCCCATTGCGAAATCCTTGGATCTCCGCATCCGGTGCCGAAGCACGGATGGCGGAGATCAGTCCCTCCAGAGCAAGCCGTTCGTCATCTACTGCTAGAATCTGCATTTTGTCTCCCCCTGCCTTTTCATACCAAAAAGACACAATTCCTTTCGGATTGTATCTTTTGGATTCCTTTTATCCTCTGTCCGAAAACCGGATCAGAACTTCTTCTCGAATTCATCCACGGGTGAAGGGACATCAAAGAGGTATCCCTGGCCCAGATTGCATCCGCAGGACTGCAGGAACTGCGCCTGCTTCTCCGTCTCGATTCCCTCGCCGACGATCCGGATCCCCATCTCTCTTGCGATGCCCACAAGGTGACCGCACACGGTTTTCCGTACGTCGTCCTTCACTTCCTCATCCGGCAGCATGCTGGAATCCAGCTTCAGCTCGCTCCAGGGAGTGGAGCAGAACAGGCTCACGGAAGAGTATCCGATTCCGAAATGGTCCGCTGCCACGGCGATGCCGGCCTCACTCAGATCCTTAATGAGTTGGGACAGCGCCATGATATTACGGTCCTTCAGGCTTTCCGTCACCTCGAACTCGATGAGGTCATGGGGTACCTGATAGCGGTCGATGATCTCGATGAGATGATCGGACAGAGAAAGATTGCCCAGATGTCTACCCGACAGATTGACAGCGATGGGCACCACCTTACGGCCCTCATCCAGCCATCTGCGGATGTCCTTGCAGACACACTCCAGAATATAGAAATCCAGTTTGCAGATGTTCTTACCCTGCTCCAACACGGAGATGAACACCTCCGGCAGCAGGATCTCGCCATCCCGGAACCACCGGCAGAGAGCCTCTGCTCCGGCAGGCTTTCGGGTATCGAGCTGAACCTTCAACTGATAATACACTTTGAAATCGCCACGGGCAAGTGCTCCGGGGAAATCCATCTCCAGCTTCCGCCGGAAAACTCTTCTCTCACCCAACTCCGCATCATAGAAAATGCAGCGTTTCTTCGCCTCGTTCTTGGCAATGGAATGGGCCTCGGAAATATGGTCCATCACGGACTGGGGCACCTTCAGGCCCGGCTCAGGCATGTAGTAACCGGCGCGGGTCTCCACCAGCATCTTCTCTCCGGTGATGGGATCGTACTCGATGGGATAGCCCTCCAGGAAGGTCTGGACGATGGGCAGATGCTCCTTGCGGAACAGCGCGGCAAAATTATCACCGCCGATTCGGCAGACGTACTCGCCCGGGCCCAGCTTGCTCTGCAGGATCTTTACGAATTTCAGCATGATCTCGTCGCCGCGGTTACGCCCCAGCTGGGCATTTACCACTCCGAAATGAACGAAATCAAAGAAGCAGGCACCAAACTGTGACAACCGTCCCTGTCCGCCCAAAATGCCAAGCTGGCGCATGAAGAAAGGCAGATTCGGGATGCCCATGACACGGTCATAATAGGTCAGCCGCTCGATGAGCTTGTCCTGACGGTTGCGGGTCTCAAAGGTCTGAAGCAGATCCAGGAACATCCGGATCCGGGACTGAGTTTCCATGTCCCACTCCTCCAGTCCTTTGGGCGGATAGATCCGATAAACCACCACAGTATCGGCTCCGATGATCTTCCGGATCTCCAGCGGATTTGTGGAAAAATCCGTCTGAGGAGACGAAAAGAGACGCAGAGTATCCCCTACGTCTTTCGTTTCGTCCTGAGCACTTTTGAATGTTGTGAACTCCAAAGTCCCAACCTGCATGGCATTGCAGATGTTCCTCAGAGCAGGGCTGCCCTGGATATCTCCGATATTCTGCAGTTTGGTAGCTGCATGGAGAAATTCTTCCAGCGCAATTCCGTAATTCATTTCACCATTCCTCATACGTTGCTGTTCTCCCGGTTATTCTGACAACATCTGATACAGAAGATTGTAGAGTTCCTTAGCCTGCTCTTTCGAGATCGGCGGGCAGATATTTGCAACCTTGGAAGGGATATCCTTGCACTCTTCCTTCAGCGCATTTCCTTTTTCCGTAATGGTGATCTCCGTCACGCGCTCATCCTTCTTGGAACGCTTTCTTGTGACGAAGCCGTTTTTCTCAAGTCCCTTCAGCAGAGGGGTCAGCGTGCCGGCATCCAGGTACAGAGTCTTTCCCAACTCGCCGACCGTGACAGTCCCTTTCTCCCAAAGTACCATGAAGACGATGTACTGCGTATAAGTGAGTCCCAGCGGCTTCAGATAGGGAGTGTAATTGCTGATGATCTTTCGAGAACATGCATAAAGCGGAAAGCAGATCTGGTTTTCGAGTTTCAGCTGATCGTATTCCTGTGCCATAATACCCCTCCGATGTGTTTTAATTTGTTGTCACAGCACGTTTCTGCTCTGCAAGATATCCCACTGCGGTGATCGCAGCAATATTGCCTTCTCCGGCGGATTTGATGTACTGGTATGGCGCTCCCGTCAGGTCTCCGGCCACAAAGCAGCCCGGAATGTTGGTGCGCATCTCCCGGTCGCAGACCACGGCATTGCCGCTGATCTCCAGTCCGGGTACCAGCTGATCAGGGAAAATGGATTCCCGCAGTACGAAGATTCCGTCTGCGATCACATCCTGCCCGGATGCAGTGTGAAGGATGCTCTTGTTATCCTTCCTCTCAATGGAGACCGGCTTCTCCTCCAGGACCTCGATCCTGGGGTTCTTCCGAAGCTCCTCCAGAGATTCCCCTCCCTTGTAAGTGGGGACGTATGTCACCTTGGCAGCTACTTCTGCCAGGAATGCTGCCTCATCTTCTTCCCGCTCGCCGGAAGCGATGACGATGGCTTCCTTGCCGTCACGGTACAAAGCCGCGTCACAGGTGGCGCAATAGCTGACGCCGCGTCCCAGATTCTCGGTCTCTCCGGGGTAGGGCTTTGCAGCCACGACTCCGCAGGCCAGGATCACCGTGGAAGCCTCGTACATCTCCGTATTTCCCTGAAGAGCAAAGTAATCTCCCATAGAGTACACGGCAGAGATCCGGTCTTCCGTGATCTCAATACCCATGGCATCCAGATGCTCCCGGAACCGCTTCCCCAACTCTGCGCCGGAGATGGCGGGATAACCCAGATAGTTGTCGATCCTGTGGGCTTTTTCCAACTTTACGGAGAGGTCCTTCTCTCCGAAGAGAATGATCTTTTTGTTTCGGATGGTGGCTGTAATGGCCGCCTCCAGACCGGCAGGGCCGGTACCGATAATGGCGATATCATAACGGATCGCTTCTTCCACGTGTTCCTCCTTCCTGCCGCGTCTTGTGCGGGCCGTTGAGCCGGACTGCTTCCCGTAGGATCAGAGCAGAGCCTGTACCTTCTTAGCGACCTCATCCATGGATTCGGTGGGCTCAAAGCGGGCCACCACTTCACCCTGACGGTTCACCAGGAACTTCGTGAAATTCCACTTCACATCGGGATTATTCTTGTAATCCTTGTCGATCTTCTTCAGCATAACGCTCATTGCCAGTGCGGCTGCGCCCTTGCCAAAGCCCTGGAATCCCTGCTGGCTCTTGAGATATGTAAACAGCGGAAGCTCGTTCTCACCGTTCACATCAGACTTCTTCATCTGAGGAAACTGAGTGTTGTACTTCAGAGTGCAGAACTCGTGGATCTCTTCATCCGTACCGGGGGTCTGTCCTGCGAACTGGTTGCAGGGGACGTCCAGGATCTCAAGACCCTGCTCGTGGAACTTCTCATACATCTCCTCCAGATCCTTGTACTGGGGAGTGAATCCGCATCCGGTAGCGGTGTTGACCACCAGGACAACCTTGCCCTCAAATTCCTTCATGGACACTTCGTTGCCCTCAGTGTTGGTTACGCTGTAATCGTAAAAGTTCATATCAGTTCCTCCAATATTCATTGTTGACTGCTCTCTGCCCAATGGTACAAGGGCAGACTTGTTTTATCGTTTCCAATAACATTGTATCAAATTATATTTGATTGTCAACAAGATTTTTCAGGAGTTATTCTGCAGCTTTTTCTTCGCCCTTTTTCTTCTTCCGTCCTTCCATCTCCCGGAGTCTGGTCTCAATGCTGTCCTGATAGATGAAGTTCACGATGGCCGCAAAGGGAATAGCCAGCAAAATGCCGGGGACGCCGAAGAACTTGCCGCCGAGGACGATGGAGATCAAAATCCACACGCTGGGTACGCCCAGAGAGTTGCCGAACAGCTTGGGTTTCAGCACATATCCGTCCACTGTCTGCAGCACCAGAGTCAGGATCAGGAACCAGAGTGCGTACTTGGGCTGAACCAGTAAGAGCAGGAACGCTCCGATGGCAGCTCCCACGATGGGACCGAAGGTAGGCGCCAGATTGGTCACGCCCACGATCACGGAAACCAGTGAAATATAAGGCATCTGAAGGATTCCCATCATGAAGGCGTTGACCACGCCCACGATCACACCCTCCAGAATGGTAAAGCCGATATAGCGGATCAGGATCTTGTCACAGCGGCTTACAAAGGTACGGGCGCTGTTGTAGCTCTCTTCCTTCATGGAGGCACGGAAGGTCTTCCGGAAGCCCTCCGTCAGACGCTCCTTATCCATCAGGAAATAGATGGACAGGATAAATCCGATCACCACGTTGGCAATGGAAGAGCCCACGTTATAAGAAGTGTTCAGGATGGTTGCAGCGTGCTCCTGCATGGATTCACTGAGTTTTGTCAGCGTGTTGGACAGGGTCTCCTGCAGGCTCGTGTAATCGATCAGTCCGAAAAGCTTTCCGCTGCCGCGATTCACCTGATTGGAAAGGCCCGTGATATAATTCTGCAGGTTTCCCGCAAAAACGGTGATACTGTTCACCAGCTGCGGGATCAGGGTTACCAGAAGCAGAACAAAGAGGGTGACGAACATCACCACAGCCAGTACCACGCTGAATGCCCACTTCTGCTTTTCGTTCTTCAGCTTCCGGAAGATCTTGTCCCGGCAGAAGATCGCGACAGGATTCAGCAGATACGCAAAGATCACTCCGATGAGCAGCGATGTAAAGTAACCCAGGAAGGTTCCCACTGCCGTGAAGATCATGCCGATATGAGATAATGTAAGGAACAGGACCACTGCGGAGCAGGTAGCAATGGTGTACGCTACCCAGGGTCTGTTCAGCCAGTCTTTATTGAAATGCATGTTCCCTCCAGAATTCCTGTTCAAAATAAAGTAGTACCAGAGACATATGTCCATGGTACTACAATTTGACCGATTATTTCTATACTATTTTGCTTTTTTTGGAATTCTTAAGATATTTTTTCAAATATTTTGGGGTTACCACCCGCATCCGTACTGGAAATATGCCTCCAGGATCGAGATATGAAGGGCCAGAAGAGCCGCCGCCGGATAAAACGCCATCCGGGAAGGAGCCGCTTCTTCCGCGGTCCCCCGGGGCTTGCGGCCCACAAAGAGAAGCAGTCCGCACACCGCCACCGGCAGGATGGGGGAATAATACCGTCCCTGTATGCCATCCACTTCCAGAATCTCCGAAGGTGCACCCTGGGTCCACTGGACGTACAGACTGGACAGGACAGCAACAGCGATGAGCATTGACACGCCCAGCAACTCGATGCCCGCCTTCCGATCCCGGTTCCGGAGCACCAGAAAGTCCGCCACAAAAGCCAGAACCAGCAGTACATAGAACATGACGATCCAGTAAGGGGCGATCACAAGATCCAGTGATGCCAGATTTCGTCCCACGGTCTGGGTCAGGAAGTTGCCCTCCAGGATCCAGCTCCACTCCGTCCGTATCAGGAGCAGAATATATTGCAGGGGATGAGTGATGGCGTAAATCACCTTCTCTCCGGCGTTGCCGCCTGCTCTCGTGGAGGACAGATAAGTGGAGGCAAAAGCCAGCCAGCTTAGGGAAATCCCGGAAGTCATCGCGATGGTCATCATCTTATGGAATGCCGCACGCTTAGGGGATCCGAAGGCATCCCTTGGGATCAGCAGCACCAGCAGCACCAGCAGGAAATACACCACCTTGCAGCTGGCAAGGAAGATCAGGGTCACATACAGTTCGATCAGGCGCCCCCTCGTAACCGTTCTGCCTTCCCGCAGGTACTCATACCGAAGAGCCAGGCACTCCGCCACCAGCAGCACCGCCACCGCAAAGGTGATATTGTCCACTGCAAGGGAGAATCGCTCCTGCATATTGATGGGCATCAGGGCAAGGGCCATCAGGTACCACTTTCCCACCGGGATCCGGCGGATGGCGTGATACACAATGCCGGTGCAGGCAAGGCCGCACAGGAACCGGGTGCAATACACCAGGAAGATGACCTTATCGGTAAAAAGTCCGGTGATTCCCATGAAGACCACCTGCAGCAGATAGCTGAGGGGCAGGTACAGGCACATGTTGACATTGTCGATGGGAAGGATCTGCGCATCCGACAGGGACCAACCCGTTCCCTGCAGCACACCCTCCAGACGGGGCGAAGTCATGATCTCCGAAAGCACAAGAGCCGGCAGATCCGACACACCGTCGGGATAGCTCAACAGGTCCCCCCGCAGGATCGCCAGCGCACGGTAAAAGTGCCCCAGTTCATCCGGAGCCCGCAGAAAAGGCAGCAAGACTGCATAGAATAAGCCTGTGGCCAGAGACACTGCCAGGAACAGATTCTCCGGGGTGGGTGCGATGCGGGTTTTTCCGTCCCTGCCGGGCAATGCGAAGATCAGATACAGGATGAAAATGATCATGCAGAAGATTCCCGCCAGCAGGAACCGCCAGAAATTCTTCGGCATCCCGAAGACTTCAAAGCCGATGGAAAAGGCCGCCACGGCTGCTGCCAGGAGCAGCACGAAGCCGAGGGCTGCAATTTCTGTCCATTTGATCCTTGGAATCCGGTTTGTATTCGTTTCAGACATTGGAAAACGTCCTTTCTCTCAATCTCAGCTTTCAGTATAGACCATTCCGGACGGCTCCGAAAGAATTAATTCCGGAAAGCAAGATTGCTCTTGTAATGCCTATCTTCGGATAATAAAATGAGGGGGTAGCAATAGACTGTGGGGCTCGCACCCCCGCAAAAAGAGGGTATGACATGAGCGAATACAAACAGAATTATTTGAAAAAGATCGACGAGTGCATCGCCGGCGGAAAGTACAAGGACACCTGGGAGTCCCTGGGGCAGTACCGGGTTCCCGATCAGTACCGGGACATGAAGTTCGGTATCTTCATTCACTGGGGCATCTTTTCCGTCCCCGCATTCGGCAACGAGTGGTACTCCCGCAACATGTACATTCAGGGAACCCCCGAGTTTGAGCACCATGTAGCCACCTACGGCCCCCACAAGGACTTCGGCTACAAGGATTTCATCCCTATGTTCAAGGCAGAGAAGTTCAATGCCGACGAGTGGACCGACCTGTTCAAGGAGGCCGGCGCACAGTACATGATCCCCGTGGCGGAGCATCATGACGGATTCCAGATGTACGAGACCGAGATTTCCCACTGGAACAGCGTGGAGATGGGACCTCACCGGAACGTTCTCGGCGAGCTGGCTGATGCTGCCAGAAAGCGCGGAATCGCCGCCGGCTGCTCCACTCACCGTGTAGAGCACTGGTTCTTCATGAGCCACGGCAAAGAGTTTGAGAGTGATATCACCGATAACGAGAAGGAAGGCGATTTCTACTGGCCCGCTGCCCCTGAGCAGGATCACTTCGATTCCTTCAGTAAGCCCACTCCCTCCAAGGAATTCCTGGAAGACTGGCTGGTCCGCTGCTGCGAGCTGGTGGACAAGTATCAGCCCTCCATCGTCTACTTCGACTGGTGGATCCATCACAGTGCCGTAAAGCCCTACCTGCGGAAGTTCGCCGCTTACTATTACAACCGTGCGGAAGAAAACGGACGCATGGCCATCATCAACTACAAGCATGATGCTCTTGCTTTCGGCACCGCCGTTGTGGACATCGAGCGCGGTAAGTTTGCGGACGTGAAGCCTTATGTCTGGCAGACTGACACTTCTGTCGCATACAATTCCTGGTGCTACACCGAGGGCAACACCTACAAGAACCCCGTGGGTATTGTGCAGAATCTGGTGGACATCGTCAGCAAGAACGGACGTCTCCTGCTGAACATCGGTCCCAAGGCAGACGGCACCATCCCCGCGGAAGACGCTTCCATCCTGCGCGCCATCGGTAAGTGGCTGAAGATCAACGGCGAAGCCATCTACGGTTCCACCGTCTGGAGATTCTCCGCCGAAGGCCCCACCAAGACCGTGGAGGGCCAGTTCGCAGACTCCAAGCAGTCCGAGTACACCTCCGAAGATATCCGTTTCACCTGTGCAAACGGCTGCATCTATGCCACCGTACTGAAGTGGCCTGAGGACGGCAAGGCGACCATCAAGTCCCTTGCAGAAGCCGCACCCGGCAACTCCCCCGTCTTCTCCGGCATCCTGAAGACCGTAAAAGTCCTCACCGGAACCGATGCACCCGAGGCAAAGGAAGTCTCCTACACCAGAGATGAGGAAGGCCTCCACATCACCGCACCCGAGATCAAGAGCGAATACCCTGTGGTATTCCGCATTGAGACGGACGACTGATTTCAAACTTTGTAGAACGCGAAACCTCCCGGAGCTTTCACAGCCCCGGGAGGTTCTTATTATCTTTCCTTCGTTTGTCTTATCTTTCTTCCGGTCGGCCGACGATCATGCCGTACATCTCAGGGCGTCTGTCACGAAACATGCCCCACTCCAGGCGTACATCCCGAAGCTTCTCAAAGTCGTACTCTGCAAAGAGGATCTCCTCTCCGTCTCTGCCGGCACGGGCGATGAGATCTCCGGTCTCGTCCGTCAGGAAGCTGCTGCCGTAGAATACCAGGGCGCTTTCCTGATGTCCGTTCTCATCGGTGGGCTCCACGGTCTCCTTGCCATAGCGGTTTGCCGCTGCGACAGGAATGATATTTGCTGCGGAATGTCCCTGCATAGTGCGAGTCCAATGTCCGGCGCTGTCCACTTCCAGAATGGGTTCGCTGCCGATGGCCGTGGGATAGAGAATGATATCCGCTCCCAGAAGGGCCAGGCTCCGTGCGGTCTCCGGGAACCACTGATCCCAGCAGATGCCCATGCCCACTTTGCCATAAGTGGTATCAAACACCTTGAATCCCGTATCTCCGGGAGTGAAATAGAATTTTTCCTGATAGAAGTGATCATCGGGGATGTGGGTCTTCCGGTAGATTCCCAGATTCTTTCCGCAATCCAGCATCACCACTGTGTTGTACAGTGCGGTGCCGGCCCGCTCATAAATGCTCACGGGGAGCACTACGGACAACTCTTCTGACACCTTTGTCAGTCTCCGAACCGCATCATTCTCACTCACCGGCTTAGCGAAGCCGTAATAGTCATAGCGTCTTTCCTGGCAGAAATACTGGCGCTCGAAGAGCTCCGGGAGCAGGATGATCTTCGCTCCCTGTGCGGCCGCTTCCCGTACCAGGCGCTCAGCCTTGTCGATATTCTCATTGATCGCTCTGCTGCAGCTCATCTGGATCGCTGCCACTTTAACAGTTGCCATATCCGAAATCTCCTTTGATCACTCTTTCGGGATCTGCTGTGTGATACAGTGAATGTTTCCGCCTCCAAGGAGGATGTTCCGCGCCGGGATCGGAATCACTTCCCGGTCCGGACACAAGCTCTTCAGGATGTCTGCTGCCCTGCTGTCGCTGGCTTCGTTCTCTCCACCGAAGGCCGGTACCAATATGATTCCATTTGCAAAATAGAAATTCACGTAGCTGGCCGCCAGGCGCTCTCCCGCTTCCCGCTCGTCCTCACCGGGTTCAAAGATGTAATTATCAATATCCGCCTGAGTGCAGCATACCGGGTGATCTGGGATGGGAAGCTTGTGGATGGTCAGCTTCCGCCCCTTCGCATCCATCACGCTCTGCAGGTACTCATAGTCGAGATGAGACAGTTCATACTGGGGATCCTTCTCATCATCGGTCCAGGCCAACAGCACCTCACCGGGGCGCACAAAGCATGCCACATTGTCCACATGCTCATTGGTCTCGTCCATATAGATGCCCCGGGGAAGCCACAAAACCTTCTCCACGCCGAGGTATGCTTTCAGCTTCTCTTCGATCTGCGCTTTGGTCAGCTCCGGGTTCCGTCCTGCGCTCAGAAGGCAGCTTTCCGTCACCAGAAGGGTTCCCTCACCATCGGAATGAATGCTTCCCCCCTCCAGCACAAAAGGAGCCGCATCCAGTACGTCGCTTCCGATCGCTTCCGCGAAGCTCTTTGCCACCCGGTCATCATGGGACCAGTCCGCGTAGAGACCGTCCACGGTTCCGCCCCAGGCGTTGAAGCTCCAGTTAATGGCAAGGCGCTTTCGCGCTGCGCCCTCACCGGCATAAATCAAAGTAGGACCCACATCTCTTGCCCAGGAATCGTCCGTCTCCATTTCCAGAAGCGTTACGTTGCCGAGGTCGATTCCTTTCGCTGCCAGCTTCTCACGGACTTCCGGGGCTGCAGCAGGACTTGCGATCAGATAAAGTTTCTCCCGCTTTGCGATCTCCGCAAAGATCCGCAGAAACGCTTCTTCCGCGCCGCTCTTGTCCTTCCCCCAGCTTCCCGGCCGTTCCGGCCAGATCATAAGAGTTCCCTCATGGGGCTCATATTCTCCCGGGAAGCGGACGGAACCTACCTTCGCAGAATCTGTATATACCTTTATGTTCTTGGAATGATCAAGACTTTCCGTTCTTCCCATTTACGAGAGTCTCTCCTTAAAGTCCTCATATCCGAAGTGCTTTACCACTTCGAACATCTCCTCGGTGCCGGGCTCATGTTCCAGTACAATGTCCGGCAGTGCCATCCCGTTGAAGGTATTGTTCTTCACCATACTGTAGATGGCCATATCGCCGAAGGTCAGAATATCGCCGATGGCAGGCAGGGAGGGAAGCCGATAGATACCGATCACATCCCCCGCAAGGCAGGTTCTTGATGCCAGCCGCACCCAGACACCCTTCTGTTGTTCCGCCGGCGCCACAAAGGGTTCGCTGCCGGGTCTGCTCTCTGCCGCGCCGAGAAGAGGCGGTGTGTAGGGCATCTCCAGCACATCCGGCATGTGACAGGCCGCAGACGCATCCAGGATCAGCGTCGGCAGATCCGTGGTCTCCACGATATCCAGCACCCGCGTGATCAGGGTTCCGGCGTTCAGTGCGATGGCTTCTCCGGGCTCCAGATAGATTTCCAGATTCCATTTTCCTTTGACGTGCGTCAAATAATCGATCAATTTCTCTACATCGTAATCGGAGCGGGTAATGTGATGTCCGCCCCCCATATTGATCCATTTGATCTGCTTCAGCTGGTCTCCAAAGCGCTCCTCCACCACCCGGAAGGTCTCGATCAGAGGCTCCTCCGACTGCTCGCAGAGAGTATGGAAATGCAGACCGGTCACGCCCTCCGGCAGTTTCTCCGGCAGCTGATCCCGCCGGATTCCCAGACGGGATCCCGGTGCGCAGGGATCGTAGATGGCATGGCCCTCCTGTGTGGAGTACTCCGGATTGATGCGCAGCGCGATCTGCAGCTTCCCCGCCTTCTGATAAGGCTCCCAGATGGGGCGATGTGCCTCCAGCTGATTCAGGGAGTTGAAGTAAATATGGGTGCAGATCCGGCACAGTTCTTCCATCTCCTCGGGCTTGTAGGCCGGCTCGAAGACATGGTTCTCCCGGCGCTCCCCGTCGCAGACAAACTCTTCATAGGCCAGCTTCGCTTCGAAGATGCCGGAAGCCGTGGTCCCTGCGAGATATTTTGCGATGAGGGGATAGACCCGGAACATGGAGAAAGCCTTCTGGGCCAGAAGGATCTTGACTCCCGCTTTCTCCTGCACATGATTCAATATTTCCAGATTTTGTTTCAAAACCCCTTCCTGCACGAGGTAGGACGGGGTTCTGAGTTCAGAGTATTTCATTCGGTTCTCCGGCGGCGGAGTTATCCACCGCAGTCTTCGTAAATGTCTGATTAGTCCACAAGTACGGGATTCTCATCCACAACCCAGGGCAGGCCGTACTGATTCAGCATATCCATGTAAGGATCGGGATCGAACTCGTCTGTGGTGAACACGCCGGGCTTCTTCCACAGGCCCTTAACCACAAGAGCGGTGCCGATCATGGCGGGCACACCGGTGGTGTAGCTGATGGCCTGACTGCCCAGCTCCTTGTAGCACTCCTGATGATCACAGACATTGTAGATGTAGATCTTGCGCTCCTTGCCGTCCTTGCGTCCGGTGAAGATGCAGCCGATGTTGGTCTTGCCCACGGTTCTGGGGCCAAGGCTTGCGGGATCCGGCAGCAGAGCCTTCAGGAACTGGATGGGCACGATCTCTCTGCCCTCGAACATGATGGGGCTGGTGGACAGCATGCCCACATTCTCCAGACACTTCATGTGAGTCAGATAGCTCTGGCCGAAGGTCATGAAGAAACGGATGCGCTTCACACCGGGGAAGTTGCGGCCCAGTGCCTCGATCTCCTCATGGTGCAGCAGGTACATATCCTTCTGGCCCACACCGGGGAAATCGTACACGCGCTTGATCTCCATGGGCTCAGTCTCCACCCACTTGCCGTTCTCCATGTAGCTTCCGTTTGCGGAAACCTCCCGGAGGTTGATCTCGGGATTGAAGTTGGTTGCGAAGGGATATCCGTGGTCACCGCCGTTGCAGTCCAGGATATCGATGGTGTCGATCTCGTCGAAATAATGCTTTGCAGCATAAGCGGTAAAAACGCTGGTCACACCGGGATCAAAGCCGGTGCCCAGAAGTGCGGTAAGGCCCGCCTCCTCGAAGCGCTGCTGATATGCCCACTGCCAGCTGTAGTCGAAGTATGCGGTGAAGCCCTTCTCCTTGCAGCGCGCCTCGTAGATCTTGCGCCACTCCGGATCGTCCGTATCTTCGGGCTCATAGTTTGCGGTATCGATGTAGTCCACCTTGCACTCCAGGCAGGCGTCCATAATGGTGAGGTCCTGATAAGGCAGCGCCACGTTCAGCACAGCGTCGGGCTTGTAACTGTTGATAAGCTTTACCAGCTCCTCCTTGCTGTCCGCATCCACCTTGGCGGTGGACAGCTTTACCGGGCTGCCGGATTTCTCGATCTTTTCCTTCAGTGCGATGCACTTTTCTTCCGTGCGGCTGGCGATCATCAACTCCGTAAAAGTCTCGCTGTTCTGGCAGCACTTCTGGATGGCAACCTGTGCCACACCGCCGCAACCGATCACTAATAATCTGCTCATGTGATTACCCCCTTAATCTTTCTCTTCTTCTTCCAGCATGTCTTCCACATACCGGGGCAGCATGAAGGCTCCCCGATGCAAATGTGTGGTGTAATACCAGGTTTTGATTTCTCTGTTTTCCCAACGCTCCGGATCGAAATCCTTTAGCGGGTGATATTTCTTGGATGCAAAGCCGAAGAGCCAATATCCCGCCGGGCAGGTGGGAATGTGCGCCTGATACACTCTCAGGATGGGGAAGGACTTGAATGCCTTCCGGTGCATGGCTCTGCAGTTCTCCTCGTCCTCGTCAAAGAAAGGGCTGCCGTGCTGATACACCATGATGCCGTCGTCATGCAGCGCCTTGTAGCAGTTGCCGTAGAACTCCTTGGTGAAGAGGCCCGCCTCATGTCCCAGAGGATCAGTGACATCATTGATGATCAGGTCGTATTTATCCTTGCAGCGCCGCAGGAAGCGGAGACCGTCCTCGTAATAGATCCGGACGCGCACATCCTCGAGGCCCACTGCATTGTCCGGGAAATACTTGCGGCACACGTCCACAAACATCTTGTCGGACTCTACGATATCGATGACTTCGATCTCCTTGTAGTGGGACAGCTCTCTAGCCACACCGCCGTCGCCACCGCCGATGACCAGCACCCGCTTCACATCCGGGTGCACCGCCATGGGCACGTGGACGATCATCTCGTCGTAAGTGAACTCCTCCTGCTCGGAGAATATGACATTACCGTCGGAAGCCAGAAACTTTCCGAACTCCGGCGAATCAAACACATCGATCCTGCGGAACTCACTGTTTCCGCTATACAGGTGCTGGTTCACCCGGATGGCCATCTTCACGTTGGAAGTGTGCATTTCCTCGAACCAGTACTCCATTCTGTTCTCTGCCATTTTTTATCTCCATGAAGAAAACTCATCGGAGTTTTCTTTCGCATGTACCTTCTACTTCAGCACGCACAGCTCCGAGATATCTTCGCTCTCGGGTCCCTGCATGGAACAACCTTTTTCCTTGGCGGTCCGGATGTAGTCCAGGATGTCCTGTGTGATCATCTCGCCCGGCGCCAGAATGGGGATTCCGGGGGGATAGCACATGACGGACTCGGCGCAGATCCGGCCCACGGTCTGCTCGATGGGGAGCTTTACCTTCTCCGCATAGAAGGCTTCCTGCGGAGTGGCCTTCACGATGGGAGTCACATACTCCGCGCTGAAGAAGTTTCCTTCCGGCTTCGCGTAAAGTCTCGCGATATCGTCCAGAGCTCCCGCCAGACGCTCGATATCCTGCAGTCTGTCGCCGATGGAGATGTAGGCCAGCACGTTGGACAGGTCTCCGAACTCCATCTGAATATCATATTCTTCTCTCAGAAGGTCATAGACTTCAATTCCCGTCAGTCCGATGCCTCTGGTGTTGATGACCAGCTTTGTCTCGTCGAAATCAAAGACGCTGCCGCCGTTGATCAGCTCGGAGCCGAAGGCATAGTAGCCATCGATCTCGTTGATCTCCGCCCGGGCGTAGGAAGCCATCTCGCAGACTTTGCCGAAGCTTTCCTTCCCGTGGAGCGCCAGATTTCTTCGGCTGATGTCCAGGCTTCCCAGCAGCAGATAGGAGGCGCTGGTGGTCTGGGTCAGGTTGATGATGTTGCTGACGTATCCCTCGTTGACGCCCTCGCCGATAAGGAGGAGGGAGCTCTGGGTCAGGGATCCGCCGGACTTGTGCATGCTCACCGCACACATATCCGCCCCGGCAGCCATGCCGTTCAGGGGCAGGTTCTCACCGAAATACAGGTGGGTTCCGTGAGCCTCGTCCACCAGAGCCAGCATGCCGTGCTCATGGGCGAGATTCACGATGGTCTGCAGATCGGAACAAATGCCGTAGTAAGAAGGGTTGTTAATGAGGATGGCCTTGGCATCCGGGTTCTCCGCGATGGCCTTCTTCACATCCTCGATCTCCATGCCAAGAGGGATTCCCAGCTTGGTGTCCACCTTGGGATCGATATAGACGGGAACCGCGCCGCACAGCACCAGAGCGTTGATGGCACTCTTATGCACATTGCGGGGCATGATGATCTTATCCCCGTGCTTGCAGGCAGTGAAGACCATGCTCTGGACCGCGCCGGTGGTGCCGCCCACCATAAAGAAGGCATGCGCCGCGCCGAAGGCTTCCGCCGCAAGCTCCTCCGCTTCCTTGATGACGGACACGGGATGGCACAGATTGTCCAGGGGCTTCATGGAGTTTACATCGATCTCCACGCACTGCTGGCCCAGAAAGTCCAGCAGCTGCTTGTTCCCGCGGCCCCGCTTATGTCCGGGCACATCAAAGGGAACAACCCGCAATCTTCTGAATTTTTCAAGCGCCGCATAGAGAGGGGCGCTCTGCTGTCTGTTCTTATCCATTACTTCTCCAGTCAGTCGTACAACAAAACAAAATACGATGCCCGTACCAGAGGGCAGACTACCACATTTAATAAATGCTCTACCAATATAGGAAAAATTACCCTCTACGTCAATAAAAAACCTATAAAATTACGAGGAATTTCAATACAGAAAACCATTCTTTTCCCGGTAAAGGTTTAAAAAAAGGCGGATGAGGTTTTGAACCCTCATCCGCTGTCTTGATTTATCTGTCTTAACCCTTAGGTTGTCTGCTTTCCAAGGATCACGGCTACGATCTGCTTCATGTTGGGCTTGTTGCCCTTGTAGAGGCTCATGCTGTGGTACACACGGCCTGCCAGCGCCACCAGTGCCAGCGCCAGGAGCAACGTCACACCAAGTCCCACCCACAGGAGCCACATAGGCATGGTGCCCAGAATCGCCGCACCGGGAGATACGAGGATGGACGTGAAGGGGAAGATCACCATCCACACAGGGGTGGATGCGGAGCTCATGCCGCCGCCGTTCAGGGTGATCAGGAAGCTTGCCACCAGGATCAAAGTGAAGGAAGAGTTGGCACTTGCTGCCTCCTCCTTGGTGGAAGCAAAGGATCCGCCGATGGCTGCCAGGGAGCAGTACAGGATGAAGCCTGCCACAATGATCAGGACTGCCATCAGGAATCCGCCGGGAGTAAAGAGGGCAAAGCTCTCTGCAACTTCCTCTGCGCCTGCGGTTGCCGCCGCTGTAGCGGAGCTGCTTCCCACCAGATCAAAGAAGTTCACCAGCTGCTGAGGATTTACCACCAGGCTCAGGAGCGTACCACCGACGAGTCCGAAGATCACGCACACCAGCCACAACACGATCTGCATGACGGCTGCTGCCACGATGGCCAGCATCTTACCCAACACCATGGCCTCGGGACGAACGCTTACCAGCATGGTATCCATCAACTTGGAGCTCTTCTCCATGGAGACACTTGCGGTGACACCGCTGCAATACAGGATCACCATGAAGTACATCAGCATAATGGAAACGTAGGGAATACCGAAGCTGAGACCGTCAAGGATGGACGTTCTCTGGAACTCGGCCGCAAACTCCTCGGAACTTCCGCTCTGGTAGTCCGTCACGGTGTAACTGTTCACAGCCACCGGCATGGTCAGAGCCATCAGTTCCTCGGGGGACATCTCCTCTTCCTCCACCAGCAGAGAGGTCAGCTGATCGCGATAGCTTCTCAGGAATTCCCGGTAATGGTCCGCATCCTTTGTGCTCAGATTGCTCTCATCGGGAAGGATCAGCTGAAGCACCGGAGATCCGGTACTGCCTGCGGTGATCTGAAGGACCAGTGCGTATCCGTCACCGTTATGGGCTGCTTCAAGAGCCTCGTCCACGCCGGCAAAGGACTGATATGTAAATTCGGAATACCCTTCTGCGCCCAGTTCGTTCAGGGGCGTCAGATCGGTATCGATCCCTCTTTCATCCACCGTATAAATGCTCTTTGCTTCGGTGGGATCCAGATCGCTTTCATGGTTCTTCTCGTACAGCTGGATGCCCGGCAGAAGCAGCAGGGGCACCACAAGCAACAGTACGGCGATGAGGATCGTCGTTACTTTATAACCTTTGGCTTTCACCTGATTCCCAAAGGAAAAGGAGAAAACCGTTCCGAAATTCTTAAACATGTGCGGCCTCCTTTCCGGCGTTCTTGCCCTTTCCGGGGAAAGCCATGTTCCAGATATCTTTCAATTTCATCTTCTTGGAATCGTTGGTCGCCAGCTCACGATAGGTGCGGGCACCGATGAGGAGCAGGAGGCTCAGGGCCCCGATATTGATCACCAGGTAAGCGATAAACACGGGAAGGCCGATGCGACCCGCCACCAGCATGGGAGGCGCAATGTAAGTGGAGACAATGGGGATCAAAGCTGCCACTGTCGCCACGATCTTGTTATCCACTGCAGGCAGGATCATGGCAGCCACGTAACCCACCATACAGAGCATCATCACGAGACCGGTAAATCCCTGTGCGTCTTCCTGGCTGGTAGCCGCTGCGCCCGCAATCGCTGCGAAGCTGGCGAAGATCATGTAGCCAAGGATAAAGGAGATCACCACTGCACAGATGGCGACGGGATTCAGAAGGGGCGAGAAGTCCAGCATATTGGTCACTGCTTCCGCATTCATTTGCACGCCCATCAGTCGGGATGTGGTGAAGGCACCGATACCTCCCACCAGCACCATGGAGAAGGTATAGCACATCATGGCCAGCACTTTACCGAATACCAATGCCATGGGAGTCACACTGGTCAGGAGCATATCCACGAGTTTCGTGGACTTCTCTTCCACCAGAGCGGTGATGATGTAGGAAATGGACATGGAGATCAGGATCATCAGTGCAACGCTGTAGATCAGGGAGATACCCATGGTCTGGTCATAGCCCAGCTCATCGCCCTTGAAGAATTCCGCTTCCGTCTTGGTGTATTCCACGGTGATACCGCCGGCCATCATGCTCACTGCACTTGCCGACAGGCTGGAGAGATTCTTCCGTGCCGTGTCGTAAGCCGCTGATACCGCATCTGCCAGGGTCTCGCTCTCATCCGGCGTGATCTTGGATTCGTCGGAGACAACAGCGCTCAGCATGGGAGTCGGCATGGTTCCATTCGTGTCCACCGTCAGGTACAGCAGGATATCGGTCTCTGTCAGAGTGCCCAGCAGGGCATCCACATCCTCTTCGCTGCCTTCCCGGACCGTCACATTCAGCGCATTCAGAATACTGTCTTCTGTCTGAAGCTCCGCATTGGTCAGGGGAACTTCCGTATTGTTGATCAGGATCAGGCTCTCGGCCTTCAGGTCCTCCCCCGTCAGCTCACGCTCCATAGCGGTGGCCGCAGAGGCACCTGCATTGCCGGAGATCTTCATGATGACCGGCATGGCTGACATCATCACCACAAAGAGCAGGAATGATATCAGATAGGTTTTGTTCTTAAAGGTCTGCGTCAGGGTAAATTGGAAGACCTGATCCAGACCACGAAACTTATTGCTCTTCATGATCCTTAGATCTCCTCCTTTACTTCCTCATTGCTCTCGCCAACTTCCTTGACAAAGATCTCATGCAGGGACATTTCCCGGAGATTGAAGCGGATGACAGTGATGTCATTCTGGATCAGAGCCTTCAGAAGTGCGTTTGCCTGATCATCACCCGTCACGCGGATCTCATATTCGAATTCTTTTTCTGACAGAAGTGTCGCACCAACCGCATTGATGTAAGGAGTGATGTCCTTCTCCGTCTTAATGCTCAGGTTTACACGACCGTAACCCTTCTTGATCTCGTTCAGGTTACCGCTGACCACAGCCTTGGAACGGTTCAGGATGGTGATATCTGTGCAGAACTCCTCCACCGCTTCCATCTGGTGGGAGGACATGATGATGTACTTGCCTGCAGCGATCTGTTCCCGGATGACGGTCTTCAGAATATCGGAGTTCACAGGATCCAATCCGGAGAAGGGCTCGTCCAGGATCATCAGCTCCGGCTTGGAGATCATGGCAATGAGGAACTGGATCTTCTGCTGATTGCCTTTGGACAGCTGATCCGGAGTCTTGGGCTTCTCGGTCTTCACACGGGCTGCGCCGGCGCGTCCTGCTGCCTTGGTCTCGGTCATCTTGGGATACAGGTATTCCTCCACCTGAAGCTTCTGTGCCCAATACTTGATGCGTCCGTCGATCTCGTTCTTGGGAACCCCTCTCAGGGATGCAAAATAACGGATCTGGTCGATGATGGGATACTTGGGATACAGACCTCTTTCCTCGGCGAGGTATCCAATGTTGCAGGTATCAAATGTCAGAGGACCGTCATTCCACAGAACTTCGCCGGAATCCTTATCCAGCATGTTCAGAATCATACGGATGGTGGTAGTCTTTCCTGCGCCGTTGGTTCCCAGCAGTGCGTATACTCCGGGTCCCGGCATGGAGAAGCTGATGTGGTCGACTACCGTCTTCTCCCCGTACTTTTTGCTCAGATCTGAAACAATTAGACTCATAGTTTCCTCCTATTTTCTCCCTATCTCCCGCCTCGATTCAGGATTTCAGGAAACCGGCACGTTTTTACTCTTTTTTGAAATGTGTATTTTCCCTGTGCCATTTACTATTCTATCGGAAACCGAAGGAAAGTCAAATGAGTTGTTCAGCAAATTTGCGCAATTTATCTTCCCAAAACGGCAAATTATCATTGAGCAGGAAAAACGCCGCCGGAAAACCCCGACGGCGTCTCGTAATTCTTATTCAGTTAAAGTACTGACTTTGCGGATTAAACCTCTGCACGAGCCATTGCCTCTTCGTAATCCTTGGTTCCCTTGAAGACATCGTTGGAATAAGGGTTGCATCCGTTGGCGATGGATCTCTTGATAATGACAGCCATGCACAGAACGTTTACGCCGAAGGACAGCATCGCAACGAGGCTCTGCATGGAAGGATCTGCGACGATGCCCATCTCTGCCACAACCTTGTTAACTTCAGCAGACTTGCCAAGACCCTGGTTGTACAGGTCGATAGCCTTTGCATACAGATCCATGGTGGTCAGGCCGGCCTGGGTAGCTCCGCCGTATACGCGGGGAAGAGCTGCTGCGAAGATGCCGTCCAGCTGGAAGAGCGGCACCATCTGTGCCCACATGCACCAAATTGCCAGAGTGTTTGCACGGTTCTGGATCCATGCACCCTTGTTCCACAGAGCGTTTGCAAAGGTGGGAGCCAGCAGCAGAGCAACACCGCAATACCAGGAGTGAGTAGGAAGGTTCAGGTAGGTGTACTCGAAGTTCCATACATCGTAAGCCAGAATGAACCATACGGTCATATCAGGCCACAGCATGTCGGACTGGTTCTTGTCCTTGGAAGTAAGAAGATGTACGCAGCCGGTCATGCAGAAGATGTTGATCATACCTGCAATTGCGTTGACTACGTTCCACCATCCGCCATACAGGAACACGCCCTCGTTGGATGCCCACCAAGCGCCGGACAGGTTGCCGGTGATGCCGTAAGCTGCCAGTGCGGACTCCATGTCAGAAACGTTTGCGATCATGATGTTAGCGGATACGATGAACCAGGGCCACCATTTGAACCAGTTCTGCTTACCGATGCCCCACTTGTACTTGATCATCATGAAGCCGACGCATCCGATATCAGCTGCATACAGCTTGAAGTAGTGGAACCATCCGTCCATGTAAGCCATGGTCGGGCTGGATGCACCGCCAAATGCACCGAAGTGAATGGCGATGAAGTAGACCGTCAGGATCGCGGGGATGATCACAAATACGATCAATCCACCCAATTTGGTCCGACGACCGATCTCATTGACAAGAATCAGACCTGCGAACACGAGGCACCATCCGATTACCTGCCAAAGGCTGGTGATTTGAAAAATCATGTTTTTTCCTCCTTTGTTCCTTAAACCTTTATATATGATTAGCTAATTGGAACCATTCTCAAAAGTGCCGGAGCACTTCGGGCGCATCTCTCTAAAATCGCACCCTCTCTAAACCGAGATCTCTTTTATTATAAACTCATCGCCCTGTAAAAGAAATGTGTTTTCACTGCCGCAATAGGGGCAGATCTTTCCGTGCTTCACCGTATCGTAGTCCTGCTTGCAGTCCTCACAATGGGTGATGGCCTGGATGGGCTCGATAATGAGCTTACAATCCTTCATCAGTTCCTCGCGGTCCACAGCCCATTTCCAGCAATCCTCCAGAAAGGCGGGGATCACAGTGGAGACAGTGCCCAGTTGAAGCGTTACCGCCTCAACATGGGTAATGCTGTTCTCTTCCGCAAGTTCCTTGATGTTATCGATCACATGAAATACAACGCCTAACTCATGCATCCTGTCTGGGGTCTCCCTTCGGCCCGCCGAACTTGATCTTCACTGCCTGCTTGAGTCCGTTAGGCAGGATATACTTCAGTTTCTCTTCTGCCGTGCGCATGTTGGATGCGTCGGGCAGCTCACGATGCAGATGGATCGCATCGAACTCACATCTGGTGGTGCAGAGTCCGCATCCGATACAACGGTTCTCGTCCACAACGGAAGCACCGCAGGAGAGACATCTGGAGGTCTCTTTCTTCACCTGCTCTTCGGTGAAGACTTCCTTCTGATCCCGGAAGCTCTTGTTGTTGCCGGAGGTCTTCCAGCCGGGAGCCTGTCTGTCGGAAGTATCATACTGCTCAGGCAGAGTGATGTTCTTCTTGTCCATCTCCACGTAGTAGTTCTGATTACGTCCGATGATGAGGGACGAATCAGGCTGTACGAAACGGTGGATGGAGGTTGCTGCCTCCTTGCCGGCTGCAATGGCATCGATGACGAACTTCGGTCCGGTGTAAACATCGCCGCCCACGAAGATGTCAGGCTCTGCAGTCTGGTAGGTGTAGGAATCGGCAACTGCGCCGTTTCCGCGTCCCAGCTCCACCTTGGAGCCCTTCAGCAGGTCGCCCCATACGATGGACTGACCGACTGCCAGAACCACATGCTTGCAGTCGATGGTCATGGTGTCATTCTCGTCATACTTCGGGTTGAAGCGTCCGTCTGCATCCTTGACGCTGAGACACTTCTTGAAGGTGATGCCCTTCACATTGCCCTGCTCATCCAGCACGATCTCCTTGGGACCCCAGCCGCCGTGGAATACAACACCGTCTTCCTCAGCCTCGTGGATCTCCTCATCTGCAGCGGGCATGATGTCTCTGGTCTCCAGGGATACCTGGCTGACCTTGATGTCGCCGCAGCGGATGGCGTCGCGGGAACAGTCGATTGCAACGTTACCGCCGCCGACCACAACCACATCGCCAAGGATGGGATACTTTTCTTTTGCATTGACTTCGCGGAGGAAATCTACTGCGGTGACCACCTGAGGTGCATCCTCACCGGGCACACCGACTTTCCGTCCGCCCTGGCAGCCGATGGCGATGTAGAAGGCCTTGTAGCCCTGCTCGCGCAGCTGATCCAAAGTGATATCCTTACCGACTTCCACGCCGCACTTGATGTCGACGCCCATCTCACGGATGACATCGATCTCGGCCGCGATGACGTCCTTCTCCAGTTTGTAGGAAGGAATACCGTACACCAGCATACCGCCGGGCAGCTCGTTCTTCTCGAAGATGGTAGGAGTATAGCCTTTCTCTGCCAGATAGAATGCACAGGACAGGCCTGCAGGACCGGCACCGATGATGGCTACCTTATCTGCGGAGAAGTCTCCGTCCACCTTGGGGATAACCTTCTTGGGGATGAAACGGGTCTCTGCATTCAGATCCTGCATAGCGATGAACTTCTTGACTTCATCGATTGCGATGGGGTTATCCACCGTACCTCTGGTACATGCATCCTCGCAGCGGCGGTTGCAGATGTGTCCGCAGACAGCCGGCAGAGGGTTGTTCTTCTTGATCAGCTCCAGAGCGTCCTGATAACGTCCCTGGGAAGCCAGCTTCAGATAACCCTGGATCGCGATATGAGCCGGGCATGCGGTCTTACAGGGTGCAGTACCGGTGTCATAGGACTCCTTACGGTTATCGTTGCGATAGTTGTTGGACCAGCGCTCGGGTCCCCACTTCACCTGGGAAGGAAGTACCTGCTTCGGATAGGTCTGCTCGGAGCCGTCCTTCAGGCACAGCTTCTGACCGAGCTTGACAGCACCGGCAGGGCACACCTCCACGCAGCGTCCGCAGGCCACGCACTTTTCTTTCTGAACGCGAGCCACATATGCGGAACGGGACATGTTGGGAGTGTTGAAGAGCTGGGAAGTCCGCAGTGCGTAGCAGACATTTACGTTACAGTTACAGATGGCGAAGATCTTATCCTTACCATCGATGTTGGTGATCTGGTGAACGAAACCGTTCTCCTCGGCTCTCTTGAAGATGTCCAGAGCCTCGTCTACGGTGATGTACT
>JAEEGL014535767.1_pt1 | contig 31429 bp, 34 predicted proteins | sample 9134231 | NCBI WGS metagenome assembly JAEEGL01 (sample SAMN16246548, study PRJNA631951) | gut metagenome | biome: gut microbiome; feature: rumen; material: fiber-attached | host: Bos | place: Iran: Karaj | collected 2018-10 | reverse complement strand
CTAATTCCTTACGTCTATCTTCAGTTAAATCAGGAATAACTATTCTAATAGATTCACCATCATTATTGGGTGTATACCCAAGATCAGCTTCATAAATACCTTTTTCAATACCAGACAAACAACTCTTGTCAAATGGTTTAATTAATAATTGTCTTGCTTCTGGTACAGTAATATTAGCTAATTGTCTAAGTGGTGTTGGTACACCATAATAGGCAACCATTACTTTATCTAAACTACTAGGATTTGCTCTACCAGTTCTAACTGTTTTAAATCTCTCCTGTAAATTTAATACTGCTTTTTCACATTTGTCCTCAACTTCAAGTAAAATTTCGTCTTCCATAAAATCACCTTCATCTATATTTTATTAGTTTTTTATTAAATAATCAAGTATTTTAAATCATATTCTTTCTTGTAAATATCTCTACATCTTTATTAATATAAATATTTATTTTACAAGCTGCTACTATTTTTATAAAACCAAGACCTCGAATAACTACATCTTGATAATAATCGACGTCTATCGTACGAATAGCTAAATTCTTTAAATTATCTGACCTGTTACGACATCTTCTTATTTTAATTTCATTTGGTATATAGAATGTTAAACTATTACGATCACCTTCTAGATAGTCTATTCTCATAATATCACCAATTAATAAAGATTCATTTTTAGATAATTGGAATGTTTTTGGTTTGATTTCTTTTCTTGAATTTAGTTTTTTATACATTTTTTGATCAACAAAATTAATGATATTATCTTTATCTACAATACCAGGTGTATCTATTAATGTAATATCATCATTTATTGGAATAATTATTTTATCGAGTGTTGTTGATGGTAATGGTGCTATTGTTAACTTAGTATCACCATCACCATAATTCTTTATAAATTTATTTATTAAACTACTTTTACCTGCGTTAGTATACCCTATTACATAAACATCCTTACTTTTCTTATATCTTTCTACTTTACTAAGTAATAAGTCCATATTGATATTTTTTTCACTACTAACAATGATTATATCATCATAACCTAAATTTAATTCTTTTAAATAGTTTAATATTTTTTCTTCTTTAATAGATAATGGTAATAAATCTCTTTTATTTAAAACTAAAATACAATCATTTTTTACCATTTCTCTAACATCTTGTAAATTATTAGGTAAATTAAGTACATCAACTACATAAAGTACTAAATCATTAGTTTTATTAATACCTTCAATAATACCACTATAATCTACTAAACTACTAGATACACTTTCATACTCACCATAGTTTTTAAGCCTAAAACAACGCATACACATATCATTTTCAAGACTAGTAGTAAAGCCAATACCTAAGATATTATCATCTTGCATTTCTACTCCACAACCACTACAGTATTTACTCATAATAATCCCCTCTTTTTAACTTTATTATTTTTATAATTTTATTTTCTAGCCATCGATTAAAATATGTAACTTTTAAATCTTTTTCTCCAAGTGGATCAACCAAAACAGTATACATATGAAGTCTATTTCCCATAAATATATCTGTTACTACTTGATCTCCTATAATTGCTACTTCATTCATTTTAACATCATATTTATTTAGTAATAGTTTTCTTAGTTTTTTAGATGGTTTTACTACTGAATAAAAGGCATGAACATTCATGTGTTTACCAATTCTACGTACTCTTTCTTTTTTGTTATTGCTGGCAATAAATATTTTAAAATCACTACTTAATTTTTTAAACAATTCAACTACTTTATCACTAGGTACTTCTTTATCTACCGTAATAATAGTATTATCCAAATCAAATATTAATACTTTAATATTCTTTTCTTTTAACTTATCATAATTAACATCAAAAACACTTTTATAATATACTTTAGGTCTAAATTTACTCATAACCTCACCTATAATAATATTATCAAATTTTATTATAAAAGTCTATTATATAAAAAAAGAAATTGAAACAAATCAATTTCTTTATAAATTAATTAGTTTTTAAAGTTAAGTAACCAGGATTGCTTGGACCACCGTCAATATGAGCATATGTTTTATCCACGTGATTTAAATCGTACGTTGTGCTAGCGCCACCAACTAAATATATACTATTGTAAAACATGTCTGGTGATAAACTAACATTATTAGTATTCCACAAAGATGACACTTTTATTGTTGTTAATTGCGTGGAATTTTTAAACATATTGCCCATATTTGTAACAGCACTTGTGTTAAAACTGCTTAAATCTAATGTCGAAGTATTTATTTGTGAAAAAGCATATGACATATTAGTTACATTTTGAGTATTAAAATTGTTACCAAAAATAATGCTATTAGTTTCACAATTATCAAATGCATGATACATGCTTTCTAATGAATCAGTTTTAAATGCACTTAAATCAATCGTTGGTATTGTTGCGCTTTGAAACATAGATTCCATAGATGTTACACTATCTAAATTAAATGTTGTACCAAAACTAAGATTTGATATTTCACTTCTTTCAAACATTGATATAACATTATTAACATTTGCAACATTTAAATTGTCTAAAGACAAACTATCAATAGTACTTCCATAAAACATTGCTTGCATAGTGTTTACACTTTTGGTATCTAGTGAACTTAAATCAAGATTGCTTATTTTGGCGTTTCTAAACATATTTTGCATGTAATTAACATTTTGTGTATCTAAAAAGCTAACATCAATGCTTTGAAGATCTACTCCTTCAAACATTGATCTCATATCAACCACGTTACTAGAATCAAAACTACTTAAATCAATATTAGTTGTCTTACTATTCAAAAACATTTGGTAAAAAGATACAATTGGTTCATCATTTATTGATGTACATAATTTAGTTGTTACAGGGGAAGTAGAGTTTTTATCACTTAATTCTACAGACCAACCATAATTAGTATAATAGGTATATTTATATTGTCCATTATTGTATTGCTCACCATTACTTAATGCGACATTACCTGTACTACATTTATTAACTGGCTTGTATTTAACCCATACTCCCTCATTAGCCTCCACCTTTATCTTAAAACTTATTGAATTTGCTTGTAAACTATTCCACTCAGTTGTAGTAAATACGGTTTTACCTTCTCCTAAACTTGCTAGTGTTCCATCAATATAGCCATCAGAATTAGTATCAGTAACTTCAGCAGGATAAGTATCACTTATTAATACTTTGTCTTCATCAATATATGCTTTTATTACAATGTTTCCATCTACTCCTTCGGCTCCACTTTTGATGTATCCTACTACTAGTTTATCACCTTCACTAATTACATCACCTGCTAACACTTTATAAATTGATGATTCTGTAGTTGCTCCTCTATCTGTAAAATAATCTTCATCAAGAATTCCTAAACTTGTAGCTGGATTATTTTCACTATTGTTTTCGACACTTACATTAATACTAATTGGTAAACTCTTGTTACCAATTGTGTTAGTTACATTAACTGCACTTACTAAATATTCAGTACCATTAGTGTATGTTGTATCACCTGTTACATTAATTGTAACTGTTCCAACTTTTGTTGCATCATTCATTATTCCTGTTTCTTCTGGATTTATCGGAAATAAATTTGTTAAATTAATAGCATTTCCTTGTTCTGTATTAAAAGCAATTCTTCCTGTTTTTATTACATTTCCTGTTCCTGTTCTTGTATAATTAAAAAAAGCATAGGTTGTTGTTCCTAATAATAGTACTAATATAAAAGCTCCTATTATTATAAACATTTGTCTCTTTGTTTTTATCATACCATCACCTATTATAATTTTACTAAATTAAAATTAGTTTGTCTATCTAAAAAAGAATAATGTATATTTTTTTACACTATTCATTTTCTTTTAAATAATTATATAAATTAATTGACACATCATGTGGTAAAACTTTATCTAAATCAGAAATACTAGCTTCTTTAATTTTCTTTAGTGAACTAAATTCTTTAAGTAATTGTTTTCTTCTTCCTTCACCAATACCAGGAACAAGTTCTAGAACACTAGCTAACATACCTTTATTTTTAATAGTTCGATGATAAGTAATAGCAAAACGATGTACTTCTTCTTGAATATTAGCTAAATAAAGAAATAAGTTACTATGTGAATCTATTTTTATTTCATTTAAATCTTTATCAATAATTGTATTTGTTTTATGATGAGAATCTTTCTTTAATCCAATAACATTAATTGGTAAATTAAGTTCATTTATAATATCAACAACTACTTTTACTTGTAATTCTCCGCCATCAACAACTATTAAATCTGGTAATGTTGCATTTTCCATAAATAATCGATAATATCTTCGATAAACGACTTCTCTCATTGCACTTAGATCATCTTTTGTATTTACATCAACTTTAAACTTACGATATTCATCTCTTTTTGGTAAAAAGTCTTCAAATACCACCATTCCACCAACATAATATGTACCAAATAAATGTGAATTATCAAAGGATTCCATTCTACTTACTTTATCAACTTTTAATAGTTTTTTTAATTCATCAAGTGCTTCTAATCGTTTAGATTCATTTTGATTTAATTCATTTTCTTTCTCTTCTAAATATATTTTAGAGTTTTCTTCGGCTAAATCAAGAAGTTTTTTAATATCACCTTTTTCTCTAGTTTCTACCTTAGTATTTAAATAATTACTTAGTAATACAGGATCAATTATATTTGGTACAAACACCTGTTTTGGTAATATATTTTTATCATAAAACTTAATAATATATTCTAAGAGTACATCTGATGTTTCTCCTAAAGTGTTAATAATCTTTTTTTCTCTGCCAAATAGTGTTCCACTTCTTATAAAGAATACTGTTATTGATAAATAATTATTACTTTGATAACAATTAAATAAATCAAAATTATAATCTTTATTTAAAACAATAATTTGATTTTTTAAAGTAATATTAATATCATTAATCATATTTTTATATTCAATAGCTTTTTCAAAATTTAATGCATTACTGGCTTCATTCATTTTATCATTTAATCTTTTAATAATAAAACTACTATCACCATTTAAAAAAGCCTTTATTTCTTGAACCATTGAATCAAGTTTATATCCATCAACTACATTCTTACAATATCCAAGACATTCACCAATATGATAATAAAGACATACATCTTTTTTTAATTTCTCACATTTACGTAGTGGATAAATTCTATTTAACATATTAACTGTTCTTTTAGCACTACCAACATTAGGAAATGGTCCATATAAATTATTTTTATTTTTCTTTAATTTTGGATTTCTTACTATTTTAAGTAATGGATATTTATCATTAGTAAATTCAATATATGGATAACTTTTATCATCTTTTAATAAGATATTATATTTTGGATTATATTTCTTTATTAAAGTTATTTCTAAGATTAAACTTTCTAATTCAGATGATGTAACTATATATTCAAAATCAACAATATTAGAAACTAATACTTTAGTTTTACCAGTTACTCTACCATTAAAGTAACTACTTAGTCTTTTCTTTAAATTCTTTGCTTTTCCAACATAAATAATTACTCCATCTTTATCTTTCATTTGATAACTACCTGGAAGTTCTGGTGTATTAGCTAATTTTTCTTTAAACATAAACATCACCTAGAGTTATTTTATCATAAAAAAACACATTCTATGAATGTATTTTCTTTTTTTTCTCATAAATAATTAATAATATATTAGAAATAAAAGTTAAATATAACATAATTTTCATTTTAATAACTAAAGTATCAAAGAAAATAAAGTTTAATTTAGTTTTAGAAATAATATTATTATCAAACAATGTACGATAATCAATAATAATAATTGCTAATAATACTAACACTCCAACAATATTAAAGAATGTATTATCTTTACCAACATTAAGAAATAAACTAAAGATAAATACTATTAATAAAAGTAATAATGGTATAAACATTGGTAATATTGATAATATACTAAGTTCATAAGTATCCATTTTCATAAATAATATATAAAGAGTAATAGTAAAAGCGATTAATAGAAAGATTATCTTGATATAAAAAAGAATTTTATTTATAACTTTATCCATTATTTCCTCCTATATCATTACAAAAGTTTAATACTACTTTAGAATACATTAAGTAATTACTTAAAAGGAAATGATAATTATCTTCTATTTTATTATCTAGTTTACCATCATATAATACAATACTATTATTCGTAAATACACTATTTAAGTAATTAGAGTTATCTACTAATAACATTACTGTATCATTATATTTATTACTAATATTTATACTTTTTAAATTACTAACCCAACTATTATTAATTAATTCTTCCATGAAATAATCATTTAAATTATATAAATCTTTATTAGATAATTTAGTCTTTGGTATTAATCGATAAACTCCATCTCTTTTTAAACTATCCAATGCTTTAGTTAAAGAAAGATAAGTTTTATTTTCTAAATCTTTATGATTATTAATAAATTCTTCTATTTTTTTAACATTTTCTTTATACTTTACATAATCATTATCTGCTTCAGTAACTATAGTATTAGTAGATAAACTATGATAATGATTAGTATTTAGAATAATTAGGTAACTTGAGATAACTAAAAGAATACCAAAGAAAAGAGACATAATTATTTTTATATATTTCATTCATGCTCCTTCATGTTAATAACATAATGAAAGTGTTTATTTTCATAATTAGTATCACTTTCTTTTAGTTTTATCTTTAAAGAATAATCATTAATACCATCTACTTTAATAATATTTTTATCCAATACATTATTTTGAAGTGAATCCAAACTACCTTCTTTAATTACTTGATTATCTAGAGTTAATTCATATTCTAATTCGCTTCTTTTTAATCTAGTTGATGGACTACATCCATCATTACCATTTGAATCCTCAATAAATATTACATAATTATAATCTTTATCCGAATGATTCTTAACTGTAAAATAATATGTTGGAATAATACTATCATCATCACTAGTATTAGCATTTATATAGTTAATATTACCAGAGTTTATTAGTTCAACACCTTTAATAAATTTCATTGCTGGACTAGCATCTATTAACTTAGATTCATATTCATGAAAATATAGATACCATAAATATGATGCAATACCAATAAAAATGAATAAACATACTATGGCAATAGTAAGAATATTTTTATTCTTCAAGTAATACCACCTTCTTTTTATTACTTTTTTCTTCTTGCTTATTTTTAACGTTTTTAAATAATTTAACTATATCATATGAAATAATTGCTGCACTAGGTACTAATATAGCTATAATCCAACCATAATAATCAATCAAAAAATATTTTATATAACCAATTTTAGGTACTCTCATAACTACTTTACCTTGTATCTGATTAAACTTAACTGGTGTTCGATCAATTGTTTCATTATGATCACCTTTGGTAATAAATATTTTTTCACCATTAACATCTTCAATATTGATAACTCTATGAGTAATTAAGATACCATAAAAAGATGGATCTGTTGAACGATATGTAACAACATCACCCACTTTAACACTATCTACATCTGTTCTTTTAATGATTACTGCATCTTGTATTTTAATTAATGGTTCCATACTACCAGATACAATTACATAAGCTCCATATAGAGGTGTTTCTAGTCTTCTTCCTTTGATAGTAAAATCTAGGAAATAAACTAATAAAACTACACCAACTAGGATTAGAATTACGATAATTGCATACATGATAGTAGAAAGCATATAATTTAGTAACCACTTTATATCTTTCCACGTACTAGCCATTTTATCACCCATTAATTTTCTCTTGCATAAACATTTACTCTTGTTTTATATGTTCTTGATTCACTTAAATAATTACTATTATTAAGTTGTAAATCTTCTGATACCCACATTCTAAAAGTAAAGTCTTTATATCCACGAGATGCTTCTGCACTAGTTATAACACCATTATATATAACTCTTTCATTAGCTTTATTATTATATTTACTATATTCATTAAATGTTTTAATACGATTATTAGCACGATAACAATTTCTAACATCAGCGCCATCATTAACTAAGAATAATTTAACCCATTCATCATCTAAGGTACTTCCATCTAACTTTTCTACTGTAATAGTATATTTAACACCTACAGCATCTTCATTAAATTTTAATTTAAAATCATTAGTTCGCTTATCACCTTGTAAACTTTTTCCAATTTCATCGATAGTTGGAAATTGATTTATTAAATATATATAATTACCATTATCATAATCATATTCAAAAACAATATTTTTATTTATTACTTGAGATGTTGCAGTTGGTGTTGGTTCTATTGTTGGAGTTGGAGTAATAGTAGGTTTTGTTGTTGGTTTATTTGTTGGTCTTGTTGTTGGAGTAACAGATGGTTCAAGTGTAGGTTCAATAGTTGGCTCTATAGTTGGTTCGACAGTTGGACCAGGTTTATATTTCTTTATTGCTACAATATTATTAACCGGTTGTTTCTTACGATTATTTTCATATACTACTCCACCACTAGAGATATCATTCTTTAGTCCTTTACAATATAGGTGGATAACTGAATAACCAATTATTGTCAATAAAAGTACCATAAAAAATATTATTCCATTACGACTACTATTTTTCATATACCCTCCTATAATAAGGATATCACAATAATACTAGTATTTCAATTTATTTATAAAAAAAGAACAAAATAATGTCAACTATTTTGTTCGTTTAATTGCATCCATAAAATTACTTACTTTAAGTGCCCAAGATGAATTTTTACCATAAACTTTATACATCTTATAAGGAGATTGCATTTCTGGAGTATAGAACTCTTTACTAATATAATTAACTATATCTGATATCGAGTCTTCTACTTTATTATACTGTTTATATACTCCACCAAAGCAACCTGGTTCACCTTTCATACCAGTAGTATTATTACATTCTTGAAATATTACTGAACACTCTATTTTACAATTAGTATTTTCTAATATTATTCCACTAATTAAATAAGGATTAACTCCTTTAGTAATAGCAGTTCTAGCGATATATTCACCATATCCTTCAAGAGAAGTTTTTTTACAATATTTATCAATCTTTTTACCAATTGATTCAATACTTTCACCATTAAATTTAGTATCAACTACTTTTTCTTCTTCTTTTTTCTCCTCTTCCTTAATTGGTTCAGGCTTATCTTTTTCAATTGGATTTAAATATATCATAAAATCATTATTAAACATTAGAATGTTAGCTTGATTAATACCATATAATAGTAAAAAGTTAAATGCTACTAGTATTAAAAAGATAAACCCTTTACGCATAATATACCTCCTTATATTATTCTTCTATTTGTGCTTCAATAACCTCGTATTTTTCTACTTTCTTTTCTACTTTTCTAAATCTTAATTCTGTAAAGAAATCAAGTAATGCATCAATAATTAGAAAAGCTCCAATAAATCTAATTAACAAAAATGATATTTCTTTAGCTTTAACAATAATAGCTATTGAAAAACCTAAGAATACTAAACCAATAATTAAATTAATGATCCAACTTTTATAACCAATTTTTTTAAGTCTTATACTATTAATAATAAAACGTATTGCATCCATTAATATTATTACACCAGCACAAAATGGAATAAGTGAACCTAAGGTATCTGGATTAAGTATTAAGAATAATCCAAAACTAATACAAATTATTCCAGCAAGAAAATCAAATTTACCATACATCTCTATATCTCTTTTTTGATATAAAGATATTGAATAAATAACACCATATATAATAACTAATATGCCTATTACATAATTAACTGCATCACTAATAAAACTAGGATTTAATAACATAATTAAACCAACAATAATATATATAATAGATACTGCATATGTACTAGTCTTAAATCTTTTTAAAGCTTCCATTTACATCACCTAGAGTTATCATACTATATTTTTTTATTTTTTGCTACCTAAAAATTAATTTTTTATTAATTATTTTAGATAATTGTCATTTTTATAAAAAATTGTTATAATGTTTTAGAAGGAGATGATAAAATTTTGAAAAAATTATTAATTTTATTAACTACAATATTTTGTTTTTCAGTAACAAATGTTTATGCTAATACCATTTATGATATCAATATGGATATCTATATTGATAAAGATGGAAATGCTGAAATCACTGAAAAATGGGATGTACAAGGTAGTAATGGAACAGAATGGTATAAACAAGTATATGATGTTGGTAATTCAACATTATCTGACTTTACTGTTTTAATGGATGGAGTTCCATTAACAAAGAAAATTTGGAATATTAGTGAGTCATTAAACCAAAAAGCTGGCTATTACGGAACAAATTATAATAGTAGTGGTACAGAATTATGTTGGGGAAAAAATGATTATGAAAGACATACTTTTACTTTAAAATATAAAATGTCAAACGTAATATTTAATGTTGATGATGCACAAGTATTTAACTGGACACTTGTTCAAAAACATGAAAGTAATGGTTCTAATGGTATTGATATACAACACTATAGTGCAACAATAAAAAGTTATTATGAGTTTCCAGATGACTTAGATCTATGGAGCTTTGGTCATAAATCATATTACTTTGCGGAAAATGGTGTCGCTTCATTCACTAACACTGAAGATTCTGATTTAAATGGTAGTTATGCTGTTGCCCTAATAAAATTTCCATTAAATACTTTTAATACAACTAACACTAACTCAAATTTTCAAACATTTAATGATGTATTAAATGCTGGTAATGAAGGTACATTTGAATATGATTATGGTGAATCTACAACTAAACTATCAATATGGCAAAAAATAATAAACTTTATTAAAGGAGTTTTCTGGTTAGTTCCAATGGTTATTATTGGTATATTTAGTGCAATATTTGCAAATAAGAATGGTTATGGTTATAAAGATAATAAAACTATTGATAAGAAAACTCTTCCAAACTTTAGAGATATACCATGTAATAAAAATATTTATTATGCTAATGCCCTACTTTTCTTAAATAATTTTGAATATAAAGAAACTAATATTCTTGGTGCTATAATTCTTAAATGGGTTAAACAAGAAAAAGTTGGATTTATCAAGCAAGACGTTGGAATATTTAAAAAAGAACAAAATTGTCTAGATCTAAGAAAACAACCTACTTTTGATATTAGTGGTGAAGAAAAATTATTTAATATTATGTATGAAGCATCAGGTGATGGAATACTAGAACCAAAAGAATTTGGTAAATGGGCAAAAAGAAATTACAGTAAATTCTTTGATATCTTTAAAGGATTTAAAGATGATGAAATAACAAGACTTCGTGGTGAAAATCATATTTATACAAGAAAAGATAAAGAAGAATGTAAAAAAGGAAATGTCATGGATGATACAATCTATGAAGATAGTAAGAGATTATATGGACTTAAAAAGTTCTTACAAGAATTCTCAAGTATTAATACAAGAGAAACAATTGAAGTTCATATTTGGGATGAATATTTAATGTTTGCTTACTTATTTGGTATTGCTGATAAAGTTGCTAAACAATTAAAGAATTTATATCCTGAATTAATGGAACAACAACAAAATATGGATTATACAACTATTATGATGATTAATAGTTTCTCAACAACTACTGTAAATGCTGCATCTAGTGCTAGAAGTTCTGCTGAACATTATAGTGCTGGTGGTGGTGGCTTCGGTGTTGGCGGAGGTGGCGGTGGCTCCTTCGGTGGCGGTGGAAGTATCGGAAGTCGTTAAAAAAAATAAAACATCTAGAAATAGATGTTTTTTTATTAAAGAAAAAAGACTATTTCTAGTCTTTTAGAACTTAACTTGTGGATTCTCTTTTTCTGCTTCAGTTGCTTCAAAGAATGGTTCAGGTTTAAATCCAAACATTCCAGCAACAATGTTACTTGGGAATACTTCAAGTTTGTTTTTATATTTTAATACTGCATCATTATAGAATTGTCTTGCATAAGAAATCTTGTCTTCTGTTTCTTTTAAGTTGTTTTGTAAATCTAAGAAATTAGTGTTAGCCTTTAAATCAGGATAACTTTCTGCTAATGCAAATAATTTAGATAAAGCTCCAGATAATTCACCATTAGCTTTCATTTCTTCTTCAGCACTTTGAGCACTAACTGCTTTATTACGAGCATTAATTACTGCTTCTAAAGTTTCACTTTCATGTTTTGCATAACCTTTTACAGTTTCAACTAAGTTAGGTATTAAATCAGCACGACGTTTTAATAATACATCAATTTGTGACCATTGATCCTTTACCATATTACGTAGTTTAACTAATCCATTATATGTAGAAACGAAATAAAGTGCTATTAGAACAACTACTCCAATAATAATCCCTATTACCATATTCTTTTTTCCTCCTCAAAAATCATTATAGCATTTTTTAAAAAATGTGTCTATTTATTTTTAAAAAAGTATTGATATATTTGTAAAAGTATTGTATAATCAACATTGTTACGTCCTGGTAGCTCAGCTGGATAGAGCAACGCCCTTCTAAGGCGTCGGTCAAGCGTTCGAATCGCTTCCGGGACACCATAATAAAAATAAAGAACGAAAGTTCTTTTTCTTGTGATATAATTATTTTGGTGATTGACATGGAAGAAAAAATAAATGCAGTACTGGACAAACTAAGACCATTTTTAATTAATGATGGTGGAAATATGGAATTTGTTAAGTATGAAGATGGAATTTGTTATATTAAGTTTATGGGTGCTTGTCGTGATTGTGTACTTAATAGTGTTACACTAAATGATGGAATTAAAGAAGCACTAATAAATGAAATACCAGAGATAATAGATGTAAAACTAGTTTAATTTACATCTTTTTCTTTTTATTAAGATATGATAAACTAATAATGGTGACGATATGGAATTACTTAAAAAAATAAAAATTAAAGAATGGTTAATCTTTTTAGGAATATTATTTCTATTTTTATATTTAGATTATTTAGTAGTAGCTTCTTATTATATGACAGGACATGACTTACATAATTTAACTCTTGCTGATAATATTGCTATTCTATTTTCTAAATATATTATATTAGTAATTATATTTATTGCTAAAGATCATAAATATTTAAAAGAAAAATGGATTGATTTTAAAAAGAATTTTAAAAAATATAGTGAAATAGCTATTAAGAATTGGTTTACTGGTTTTGTAATTATGGTTATCTCTAATATAATTATTAGTTACTTTATTAAAAATATAGGACAAAATGAATCAACAGTACAAGAATTAATAAAAAATCTTCCTGTAATGGCTTTTATCTTAACAACAATATTTGCACCATTTATCGAAGAAATGGTTTTCCGTAAATATTTAAAAGACTGTGTTGATAGTAAATTGTTATATATGATATTAAGTGGATTAATCTTTGGATTTATTCATACACAAATTGATGTTAATATATTAGAATTATTATTAATTATTCCTTATGGTGCAATTGGTTTTATGTTTGCTAAAACAGTTAATGAAACAAATAATATTTATCCTACTATCATGATGCATATGTTTCATAATGGGGTCTTAACTCTACTTGCAATATGGGGGATATAATGATTAGTCGTGAAGAAAAAAATAAAAAATATGTTGATGAAATAAATCGAGAAAAAGCTTTTAAAGCAACAAAGATTATTTTAAAAATATTATTTGTTCTACTACTTATTTTCTCAGTTATTTATCTATATGCAAGATTTTATGAACCAAGTAAATTAGAAACACATGAATATTTAATAAAAAGTGATAAAATACCTGATGAGTTTAATGGTATAAAAGTATTACATTTTACTGATTTATTATATGGTAGTATTAATGAGAATAAATTAAATACCCTATTAAATGAGATTAAATTAATTAAACCAGATATAGTATTCTTTACAGGTAATATAATTAGTAATGATTATCAAGTAAATGAAAATGAAATAAAACTAATAACTGATTTCTTTAATAATATCCCCTATACTATTGGTAAATATACCATAAATGGTGATAAAGATAATCAAAATTATAATTTAATTATGGAAAATACTGATTTTACGATATTAAATAATGAATTAGTTAATATATATAATGGATTAAATAAAATAAATTTAATTGGTATTAATTATAATGATACTAAAGAAATAAAAAATAATAGTGATGATTATACTATTACTTTAATTAATAATTATGATGAATATATTAAGTTTAATTTAAAATCAGATTTAATACTTGCTGGTCATAATTTAGGTGGTGAAATAAGAATATTTAACTTACCACTATTAGGACTTGATAAACATTTAAATACATATTATGAAGATGATTATGGTATAATATATATATCTAATGGTCTTGGTTCTATACATAATCTTAGATTAATGAATAAACCAAGTATAAATGTATATAGATTATATAATAATTAAGTGATATAATTAATGTGGAGGAAATAATGGATAAATATCAAGATTGGGGAAAAAAATTTGTTAGTGATAGATTTCATGGTGAAAAAAAAGGTGGTTATGAAATTAATGGTACACCTGATAACGGATTAATCACTGAAGATTTAGTAGTTAAAGGAATCAAATTTATTATTGAAAACAGATCATTAAATCAAAGAGAATTAGTTGATGGATTATTAAATATTGGCTGTGATTTTACTATAACTGATATTATGAGACAATTTAATTATAATATGGATATGGATAGAGGTATATGTATTGGTGATATAGGTTGTGGTGCATTAGTAATAGTTAATGCTCGTGATAGTGAATTATCAAGAGATATTGTTGAAGAAAGATACTTAGATAATGATGGTAATTATTCATTATATCATTTTGTAAGAATGTTAACTAATAATTATGACTACACTAAAGAATCAATAGAAAGAGAAAGACATAAATAAAAAACATAATTTAAATTATGTTTTTTTATTTTACTTTTTTTAATCTCTTTAACTCTTCTTCTAATAGAGCTATTCTTTCTTTTTTTTCTTGATTTCTTCTTGATTGAGCTTGTGATCTTGGTTCTTTATCACTTGTTTCTACATAACCACATCTTTTACAAGTTCTGTACCAATTTTCATGATGAACAGGACAATTTTCTACTACTTGATGATCAGTAAAATAAGCTGTTTCTAAAGTATCCCATTCATTATGAGACCATCTAGTAAATTGATGACCTTCTACATTACATATTTCTCTTTTTTCCTCAATATCTTGTAGTTCAAGATGTGTATCAATAATATCAATCATTTCCTTTAAAACTGCAACCTGATTTTCATGAGATAAATTTTTAAATCTTCTTAATCTACCTACATTAACTGTATCTTGAGTTTTATCAGTAAGATCCCTAATAAGATCAAAAAACATTTCACTTAACTCTTTTGATGCATATAAATCATATTCATCTGCTTCAAAAGTTGATTCGTTAAGTTCTAATTCTTCTAGTATTTTTTCTGCTATTATTAATTGATTATCTGGGTCTAAATCTGAAAAACCTTTTACCCACTTGTCTAAATTCAACATATACCCTCCTATTTTTTTCTGTTTAAATCTTTTAATTCTTTACGTAATTGTTTTATTTTACCTTTATTCTCTTTTGTTATTCTTGCTCTCATTACTTCTTCTGGTTCATATTCAGTTTTTTCTATAAAGCCACATCTTCTGCAGGTTCTAGACCACTCTTGTCTATCAACTACATATTCTCCAGTTGGATGTTCTTGTCTAAATCTAGGATCATCATAACTTCCTCTTTCTATCCATTTACGATATTCCCATTTACCAAATAAATGACCATTTTTTTGACATAAATCATCAAGAGATTGTTGATATTCCTCTTGTGCATATATTTCAATTACTTCAGCTAAACTACTAAGTACATCATCTTTATGTTCATCAGATAATCCTTCAAATTTCTTTAAAGAATTAACAATCTTATAGTTATCTGTATCTATTTCAAGAACTTTAATTAAATCTTCAAAAAATGCTTTAACCATTTTTGCTTTCTCTTTATCATATCTTGGGTCAGAATAACCATCTATATTTCTTAACCATTCTACTATTGTATTAGCTATTTTTAATCTGTTTTCTGGATTTAAATTAGTATAACTATCAATCCATTTGTTTGTATCCATATTTTTCCTCTTTCTAATAGTAATTATAACATTCATAAAATTATCTTTCAAAAATATATGTCAATAATTATGTAAAAAAAACAGTCTTTTGGACTGTTTATTTCTATTGGTGCTTGTCAAGGGACTCGAACCCTTACATCTTTTGGATATACGATTTTGAGTCGTACGCGTCTACCAATTCCGCCACACAAGCAACTTCTTACATTGTACCATAAAAAGAGCTTGTTTTCAACAAATTATAGTTTTAAGCTTAATAATTTATCTTTGTTTATCTCTTTATGAGAAGATAAATCATATATAGGTAGACTATTATTATTTTCATTTATAACATATACTAATTCCTTCATAAAATCTAATTCTTTTATTAATTCTTTTTTATATAAATTTAATAATATTCTAGATAAATGATAATCTATTCCAACAAACTTAGATGAATCTATTTTTAAATATTGTTGATATTCTCCATCATATTCACTTGTTCTAAGAGGAATTCTAGTATTAATAAAGAAATATCTTATTTTACTTTCTCTAACCACGTAATATGGTCTTATATCATCAATAATAAATTTAACATTATTTTCAAATCTTTTACATAATGCTGTTGAATGATAATTATTTTGAAATAAAGATATATAGTATTTTCCATTAAACCCAGTTGATTTATTATCATTTCTTAAATAAGCTGATTTAATACCTTCTTTTAATATACTATCTATTATTTTTATATCATTTTCTGTTGCATGCAAAAACCAATAACTATCATCTTTAATATCTTTATCTTCAAGATAATTAATTATTTCTTTAGTATCCATATTTACTCCTAAAGCAAGAAAAAGAAACTAAGTGTTTCTATGGATTTAATCTATTTGGTCCACGGAATACAAACTCAGTTTCTTTTATTGTTAATCCTAAAAGTAGCATAGTAAGTCTATCTACACCTATGGCAAATCCTCCATGTGGTGGACAACCATATTTAAAGAATTGTAGATAGAACTCTACGTCTTTTCCTAATCCTTTTTCATTAGCATTCTTAACTAATTCATTATAACGATGTTCTCTTTGTGCTCCACTAGTTATTTCAGCTCCACGCCATATTAAGTCATAACCTTGTAGTACACCATTTTCATCTCTCATATGATAGAATGGCCTTTTAGTAGCTGCATAATCAGTAATAAACATAAATTCATGATTATATTTTTCTTGTGCTAACTTATAAGTTAACTTTTCTGCTTCAGCATTCATATCACCAACATCTTCAGTTGGTATATCAAAATTATATCGATCATGTAATTCTTGATATAAGTCTTTTAATTTAATTCTTGGGAATGGTTTAGTTGGAATAATTACTTCTTTTCCATATAATTCTAATATCTTATCACCATATTTTTCTTTTACTTTAGTAAGACCTGATATTAATAAATCTTCTTCTAAGTCCATAACATCTTCAAATGAATCAATATATGAGAATTCTAAGTCAAATGAAGTAAATTCAGTTGCATGACGATTAGTATTAGAGTTTTCCGCACGGAAACAAGGTGCTACTTCAAATACTCTATCCATTCCTGCTGCCATAGCCATTTGTTTATAAAATTGTGGGCTTTGAGCAAGATAAGCTTTATCATCAAAATATTTTACTTCAAAAACACTACTACCAGATTCACTAGCTGCACCAATTAATTTTGGTGTATGTATTTCTGTAAAGTTATTTTTATATAAAAACTCTTTCATTCCTTCTTGCATACATGACTCAACACTTCTTGCTAACATATTCTTTTCATTACGAAGATCTAACCAACGGAAATCAAGTCTTGTATCAATATTAACACCATCAAGATTATTATAGTCAAATGGAAGTGTTTCTGCCCTACTTGTTACAACTATTTCACTTGGAATAAGTTCTATACCACCTAATTTAACTGCTTCATTAGCTGATACTACACATGTTACTTTAACAGTACTTTCTACACTAGTATTATTCATTATTTCAAGTAATTTAGCATTATTTTCATCACTCTTTTCAATCGTCATTTGTACTTTGCCAACAGAGTCACGTAATATAACAAACATTACCCATTTCTTATCACGAATTGCATCAACAAAACCAGAAAATACTATTTCCTTTCCAATATAATTATTTAGTTCATTTACCCTTATTTTTCTTATCATAATTCCTCCTAAAAAAAATAAAAAGTCCTAACTCTAAGGACGAATATCGCGGTACCACCTTAGTTCAGAACTTCTGCACTCTAATTTTTAACGTAATTACACGATTGTCTTATAATTGATGTCTTCAGTATTTTTATCTAATAGTTTTCACCAACCACTATCTCTCTTTAAGAATATTATACCTACTCCTTCAATCAACAATTACAATATTATTTTATCATACTTTATTTAATTTTCAAGTATTATCTTAGATTATTTTTAAGTGTTTTAATTTTCTGTTCATCTATACTATTCTGTTTAATAAGACTCTCACCTACATAAATGCTTTTTAAAACATTGATACATAATTCTTCTGTTATATCTAATTCATCATCAGCACAAATAATAGTACTCTTATCTAAGTTAATACTTATTTTATCTCCAAAATTACCATCAATAGTAATCTCATCATAAAGTCCATAGCAATCTTCCACTATCGAAATGTTGAAAGAAAAATTATCATAGTTACTATTTATTTTTATATCAAAATTCATACTATGTGAACGAGAAACTATTGGTAAATGATGGTAATTTTTTAAAATATCATATAAATCTAATAATGTAGTATTACTTTCCAATAAATCCATATATTTTCCAGCTAATTCTTTATCACCATCATAATATATTTTATTCTTACTATAACAAGAAGTATGTCTTGTTCCTAAGTATATTTCTATTTCACCATTTTTATCATAAACATATAAACTATCTAAATAATCATCACAATAATCAACCCATTCATCAGAATCAAATGTAAAACACAATAAACCACCATTAGAAAACTTATCAAACCATTCATAATGTAAATCTTTAAACTCTTCTTTTGAAAACAATTGTGGTAATTTATCATATTCTTTTTTAAAAGAAACATATTCATTATTAAAAATTGTAATAAGATCATATAAACTTATTTTATTTACATCTTCACAAAAACTATTTAAGTAATCTATTCTTGATTTTAAATTCTCCATATTTTCCATATCAACCTCAAAACAAGTTATTATTATAAGATAAAATATTATTTAATGCAACAGAAACCTTTTCTTTTCAAGTAATATATATTATAATTAATATGGTGATATTATGGTAATAACTTTAAAAACATGTAAGAAAACTCAAGATATGATGAAAGAGTTTTATGAAGATATGAAAAGAGAAAAAACACCACAATATGCAGAATTTCAAGCTGATGATGGTGATACTGTAGTAACTCTTTATACAAGTGGAAAAGCCGTATTTCAAGGTAATGATGCTGATATAGCTAGTGATTATTGGATTGAAACGGAAAAGATTAATTCAGGTACAGCAATCGTTACTAATTCTGATGATAAATCTAAAAAAACACTAAAAGCTGAAGAAAAAAAAGAAAACACTATTTATCATAATGTTAATAGTGTTGGAAGTGATGAAGTAGGAACTGGCGATTATTTTGGTCCTATTGTAGTAACAAGTGCTTATGTAACTAAAGAAGATGTTAGTTATCTTGATGAATTAGGAGTTATGGATAGTAAAAAAATAACTGATGAAAAAATCATGAAAATAGCTCCATTAATTGCTAAAAGAGTTAAATATAAAAGTATTATCTTAAATAATCATGATTATAATAAATTTCATTCAACAGATTATAACATGAATAAAATAAAAGCTATTTTACATAATAAAGTCTTATATCAAATGATCAACGAAGAACACCCAAAATATGATTATATTATCGTTGATGAATTTGCTAAAGAAAATCGTTATTATGAATATATTAAAGATTCTACTAATATTCAAAGAGGAATAACTTTTATGACAAAAGCTGAAGATAAATGTTTATCAGTAGCTTGTGCATCTATTATAAGTAGATATTTATTTATTCAAGAATTTGATAAATTATGTGATAGTCTACATTTACCACTACCTAAGGGAGCTGGCGCTGAAGTAGATAAAATGGGGTGTGAAATAGTAGAAAAATATGGTGAAGAAAAATTATTCGAAGTAGCTAAACTTAATTTCATGAATACTTCAAGAATACTTAAAAATAGAATATAAAAAAACCGTTAATTAACGGTTTTTATTTTTATCTTCTGAAGTAAATTCAAATCCAAAATCAACATCAACTGTTTTATAACCAGATTCAGCATTATTAAATATCAAGAAAAATTTAAGTAATTCATTTAGATATTCTTGATTATCTCTAATAATGTTTAAAAAATCAATTTCCTTAGTTATAAAATATAAATTATCATATTTCTCATTTTCGTCAGCAGTTTCAATAGGCTCAAGTTCTTTACCTATTAAATTATTAATTTCAGCGATAATTTGATTTTGAATTTCACAATCTGTAAGATTAGTATGAGCTAGAAAATCTAAAAAATGTTCTACATTAAAATATCTTTGCTCATGTGTGTAACATACTGCAACAAACATCTTAACAAATGTTTCTGCATCAATTTCTTTTATTTCAAATTCTTCCATATTTCCCCCACCTATATGAGAATTATTCTACCACAAATAATTTAAATATCAAGACTATTTACATTAAAAATATTAAATGGCTTATCACTAGGTAAATAAGTAAAAGTAAGCATTTCTTTAGTTGTAGGATGTGGAAAAGATAATTTATAAGCAAACAAACCAATTTCTTTGTTATTATCATGACCATATCTATTATCACCAACAAGTGGATAACCACGAGAAGAAAATTGTACTCTTATTTGATGATGTCTTCCTGTCTTTAAATTAATCTTAACTAAACTTACATCATTTTCTTTATTATAATCAATTAATTCATAAGATAATTCTGATAATTTACCATGATCTTTATCAGTAACTATCGTACTAAAATCATCTTTCTTTTCTAAATAATCAATAAATGTATTAGTATTATCTACTTTACCATAAACTATGGCAAGATAAGTTTTATGAAAAGTATTTTCTCTTATTGAATTAAATAAACGAGATGCTGCTTTACTAGTTTTAGCAAAAACCATTACTCCACCTACTACTCGATCTAATCGATGAACTAAACCTAAATATACATTACCTGGTTTATGATACTTTTCTTTAATATATTCTTTAATTAAAGTAAGCATATCATCATCCCCTGTAATATCACTTTGTGAAAGAATATTAACTGGTTTAACTACTACTATTATGTGATTATCTTCATATAATACATTTAATTTATTCATAATCTACTCTTCCATATATACCACATGGTAATACTAAATCATTATTCTTAATTGGTAATCCAATTTCATCTGATGTAATTTTTACATTTTCTCGTTTATTAGTTAATTTAAGTAAATTTTCTAAAAGTATTGGTGAAAGACCTGAATAAGAATTAACTAACATAAATAATGGTTTGTCACTTAATAAGTTTTGACATAAAGTAAGTAATTCAAAAAGATTTTTTTCAATATTCCAAACTTCTCCATTTGCTCCTCTTCCAAAAGAAGGTGGATCCATTATAATTACATCATATTTATGTTCTCTTCTTATTTCTCTTTTAACAAACTTAATTACATCATCAACAATATATCTTATTTTAGTTTCATCAAGATTATTTAATTTAACATTTTCTTTTGCCCAATCAACCATACCACGTGATGAATCAACATGAACTACTCTTGCTCCTGCCATCATACTAGCTATAGTTGCTCCACCGGTATAAGCAAATAAGTTTAAGACATTAATTTCTCTGGTTTCTTTTGATATTCTTTCTCTAATATAATTCCAATTATATGCCTGTTCAGGGAATAATCCTGTATGTTTAAATCCCATCTTTTTGATATTAAATTTCATATCACGGTAACTAATTATCCAACTAGCTGGAACATTTTTCTTATCTTCCCAATGACCACCACCAGTACTACTACGATAATAAACACTATTAATAACATTTTTATATTTATCTTCTAAATTACCATTATCCCACAAAATCTCAGGATCTGGTCTTAGTAAATAAACATTACCCCATCTTTCTAATTTATCACCAAGGCTAGTATCAATTATTTCAAAATCTTTATAATCATTAGTTACTTTCATATCATCACCACATTCAAGAAAATTATACTATTTTTACTAAAAAAAGACAAGTTATAAAACTTGTCTATTCTTATTAATTTACAGGTGCTTCTGGTTCATCACCAGTTGCTGAATTAACTTTTTCAAAACGAGCAGTTAATACAATATTTTGGGTAATTGGCGTATCAAAATTAAATGGTTCATGGTTATATAACCAATCAACAAACTTATATCCATCTTTTGTTGGATTAGTTGGTTTACTTACTTTTGATCCTTCTTCTACTGTTTTAGTAGTTATTTCTGTATTATCATCATTATTAAATTTAACAGTAAATTTTGGCTTTTCTATTTCCCATTTAGCTTTTAAAGTTATATCTTCATTAATAGCTGTATTAAAGTCAAATGCAACTCCATCTTTTTGCCATTCAACAAACTTATAACCACTCTTAGTTGGATTACTTGGTTTACCTACCTTTTCACCAGCATTAACTGTTTTAGTTTCATTAGATGAACCATTATCTTTATTAAATGTAACTTTAAATGACGTTACTTCTTCAAATAAAGCAGTTAATGTTATCTCTTCCGTAATCTTTGTTTTCATATCAAATGTAACACCATCTTTTTGCCATTCAACAAACTTATAACCTTTTTTAGTTGGATTACTTGGTTTACTTACTGCAGTATTTTCTTTAGTTGGTACAGTTTTATAAACTTTTCCATCTACCATAAAGATAACATTAATCTTTGGTCCATCATTCCATCTAGCTTTTAAAGTTATATCTTTAGTAATTGGAGTCGTAAAATCAAACTTTTGCTCTCCTAAATACCAACCATCTAAAATATATCCGTCTTTAGTAGCTGTTGGTTCAGTAATAGTTAATCCATCATTTACTTTAATATCTTCTACTTTACTTCCACCATTACTATTAAATTTAACTGTACGAGTTATTATTTCAATATATTGTGCTGTTAAATTCAAATCAGCTGTAACTGGATTACTTATATTATATTCTTCATTATTTTCATTATAAATCTTAATTAGATATCCTTCTTTAGCAGGAATATTCAAACTTTCCATAGTAACATTTTCACCATCACGAACAGTAGCTGTATAGTCAGCTCCATCAATTGTTACTTTAACAGTTCTAAATACTATATCATTCCATCCAGCTATTAATGTCATATCTTTTGTTACTACTGTATCAAAATTATATGCATTACCATCTAAATTCCATCCAAGAAATTCACTATTTTCTTTAGTTGGATCAGCTGGTTTAGTAGCTTTCTCTCCTTTTTTAATTACTTGTTCACTTACTGGTGTACCACCATTACTATTAAATACTACTTTAAAGTTATTAAACTTATCACCCATAAAGAAATATAATCCTATTGAAGCAATACCTAATAACAAAAATAAAGTTCCTAATATCTTTGCACCTTTTCCCATTTATTCCTCCATTATCTAAACCCCTACTATAATATATATTATACCTTTATAATTAATTTTAATCAATATTATTTTTATTTTTTTAATATTTAATCTAGATAATATAACCATATTCTTGTACAATAGATATGTGATGTTTATGAAATTATTTGCAACTGATTATGATGGTACTTTATATGTTGATGATAAGAAAATGAAAAGTACTGTTAAAAAACTTAAAAAACTAAAGAAAAAAGATTTTATTATTGTAATAGCTACTGGTAGAGGTTATCCATCTATTAAAAATCAAACTACAATACATAATATACCATTTGACTATATAACTTGTTCTGATGGATCAGTTATTTATAATAATGAAGGAATTATTAAAAAAAAGTATTTAGTTAATAAAGATATAATTAAACCATTTGAAGAGTTTTATAAACCAATTAATTTTGAAGAAATACAATATTCTTATCCAACTGGATACTCTAATATATTAAAAGAAGATGATGATGATTTAATTGTTTTAAATGTTTGTGTAAGTAATGAGAATTATACAACAGAATTAGTGGATAGTTTTATTAAAATGAGTAAACAATATCCAGATTATAATTTCTTAAATTATATGCATCCTAATTTTTCATATTTATGTATTAAACCAAAAGGAATTAGCAAGTCAGCAGCCATTGAATTTATAAGAAAGAACAATAAAATAAAAAAAGAAGATGTTTATACTATTGGAGACTCATCTAATGATTATGAAATGATTAGAGATTATAATGGTGCTTGTATTGAAAATTCAGTTCCTGAATTATTTACTGTTGCGAAAAAGAAATATAAAAGTATTGATAATTATATTGATGATATTTTAAAGGAAGATTAATCTTCTTTTTTTCTATGTATCTATCATAATATATAAAAAAAGAATCTATTTTTTTTATAGATTCTTTTATTATTTTATTTAAACAAACTTTTAAATATATCTCCTAGTCCACCAGAAGATTTTTTAGATTTCTTACTTGAACCACCAAGTAATCCACCTAATAATCCACCAACATCAAGACCTGCTGATTCTGCAACTTTAGCACCTTTAACAGTTTTAGTTATTTTACCAAAGATATCATCAGTTTCAGCATCTCCTCCTGATAAATCAGTAAGAGAACCAAGAATTGATATTAAACCTCCACTCTTATTATCTTTAATAGTTTGGTTAACTGTTTTCTTAGTGTCTTTAGAAACATCTTCACCTTTAACTATTTTCTTTAAATAAGCAGCTGGTTTTTTAATTAGTTTATTAACTAAATCTGGATTAGCTGCAACAAAAGCAAGAATGGCAACACCAATCTTTTTTAAATCACCTAAATCGATTTTTAAACCAGATTTTTTAGTTTCAGTTTTAGTTTCTTCAACTTCAACAATTTTTCTATCTGCCATTTTTAATCACCTGCTTCAGTTGGTGCTTTTTTTTCTTCGTTAAGTTTTTCCATTGCTTTAATACAAATACGACATGGTTCAGTTAAACCTTTTTGATATGCTGCATCAATTGTTCCTTTGAAGATATCACTTGTACTATTAGAACGGTTAATAGCTGAACAACTAGAATTAATATGATACTTTTTACTATTTTGTACCCAATAAACTACTGGTTCACCTTTTTCATTAGTATCATAATTACCATTAGCAAGAATTTCTGCTCTTGCAGCTTCTAATTGTTCACTAGAAACTGGATTAAAGTCATAACTTGCTAATCCACCAATTAGTAGAGCAACTATTGCAATAATACCAGCAATTTTCTTAGTCTTACCATCTAAGTCTTTGTTTGTGAAAATGATAATAATAAGTGGTAAGAAAGCTAGAACAGCTACAATACTACCAAGATTGTTCCATAGCCAGAACTTGGTTTTATTCTTTTCACTAGCTGGATCAATATGATTAGCTTTTTTCCATAACATAGATCCACAAACTAAGAAGATTAAATCAGCTACAATAAGAATAATTAACCATGTTAGTTGACTAAACTTAGGTAATGCTAATTTGTCAAAAATATTAAGAACTGCAACTACTTCACAAGCAATAGCAAGTATCCAAAGAATAACTGCACCAATTCTTCTTGGTTTAGCACCCTCTTTAGGAATAGCGTCTACTTCTTTAGCTTTAACTATTTTTCCTTCCTTGTCTAATGTAAGTTTTTCTTTTGTTTCTTTAACTTCCACATCAACAATTTTTCTGTCTTTTTTCATTAAGTCTCCTCCTTACACATTACTTATACCACAAAATAAAAAAAAAGTCATTATTTTATGACATTTTTTTTATTTATCTCCTAATTTATAAGCTATATAACCACCAAGTATTACTAAAACTATTGCAATAACTATTTCTATGATACTTGGACTAATACCAATAATTGGTTTAATAATTGCTACTAAACTAGCTAATACAAAACCAAGTACTCCATAATAAGTCTTAATTGGGTAACGTTTAAATAAGTATTCAATTAATCTAGCTACTAAGACAATACCTACTACTATCCCTAAACCAAAAGGAACTAAAATAAGTAAATTGTGTCCTAGTAAACTAAAATTAGTTAAGTCTTTTATTGTATTAACTATTGGTTCATAATAACCTAATAACATTAATACAAATGATCCACTAATACCCGGTATTACCATGGTAGCAGCACTAATTATACCAATTACAAATAGCATAAGATAATTAAGTACACCCATGTTTTCAAATGATACTACATAGTTTCCACTTTTAAGAAAAGCAAAAGTAATAACAGCTGCAAAAGTTAATGAAAATACTAACCAATTTTTCCAATTACCTTTAGCTGCTTTAGCTTTATTCCACAATAGTGGTAATCCACCAATTATTAAACCGATAAAGAATAATGTAGTTGGAAATGGATACTTATCTAAACATACACTAATTACTTTACTTAAAAGAAGTATTGATAATAACATACCAATAGCAAGTGGTATAACTAACTTTAAACTCTTTTTAAAATCTCTAAAGAAATGACTAATAGTATTAATAACTTCTTCATATAATCCTAGAATAATCATAAGTGTTCCACCAGATACTCCAGGAATTATATTAGCAACACCAATAATCATCCCTTTTAATATTAATATTAAATATTCCATAACTCTCCTATTTTGCTTCGTACCAATCTTTTCCATATTCAATATCTACTTTAAGTGGTACATCTAATTTATATATATTTTCCATTACATCACGAATAACTGGTATTACTATTTCTACTTCATTATTTGGTACATCAAATACAAGTTCATCGTGTACTTGAACTAACATTTTAGTATTTAAATTCATTTCTTCTAATTTGTTTTGTAGTTTAATCATAGCCATTTTAATAATATCTGCTGCTGTTCCTTGAATTGGTGTATTTAAAGCCATTCTTTCACCACTACTTCTAATTAAATAGTTTTTATTTTTAAGTTCATCAATTATTCTTTTACGATTAAATAGTGTTTTAACATAACCATTTTTATATGCATTAGCTATTTCTTTATCCATATATTCTTTAATACCTGGGAAAGTAGCTAAATAATTATCAATAAAGTCTTTAGCTTCATATACATTAATACCCAAATCTTCTGATAAACCAAAACTACTAATACCATAAATTATTCCAAAATTAACAGCTTTAGCACTTCTTCTCATTGTTTTATCAACTTCACTAATTGGTACACCATAAATATCACTAGCGGTTTTAGAGTGAATATCCAAATCATTCTTAAAAGCTTCAATCATATTAGTGGCATTGGCCATATGAGCAAATACACGTAATTCAATTTGTGAATAATCACTAGATATAATAATACTATCATTACTTGGAATAAAAGCTTTCCTAATCTTTCTTCCTTCTTCAATCCGAATAGGAATATTTTGAAGATTAGGGCTTTCTGATGAAAGTCTTCCAGTTCTTGTTAATGTTTGATTAAAGATTGTATGAATCTTTCCATCTTCTTTTATTTCATCCATTAATCCAACGATATAATTACTATATAACTTAGAGTACATTCGATATTCTAGTACTAATCTAACTATTTCATAATTAGGTGCTAATTTATCTAAAATATCTTTACTTGTTGAATAATTATTATCTTTAACTCTTTTTGGATATGGAATAAGTAGTTTATTAAATAAAATATCCGCAAGTTGTTTTGGTGAAGATATATTAAACTCTTCATTACTAATAGCATAAATATCTTTTTCAAGATTTCTTAATTTTTCATCTATTTCATCTTTCATTTCTTCAAGATAATCTCGATCTACTTTAAAACCAGTTATTTCCATATTAGCTAAAACATAAACAAGTGGTAGTTCAATATCATTATATAAACTTTCCATTTCTTCTTGCTTAAGTCCATTATAAAACTCTTCTTGTTTATCAAATATATACATTGCTTTCTTTATAGCATTACTTGATACAATATCTTCTTCTACTTCATGTAAAGTGATTTCACTACCAAATTCTTTATCATAGAAAGTAATATCATATCCATCACTATTAGCAATATAACTAATATCATTTTTAATATTTTTATTTAGTAGATAACCTTCGATCATTAAATCACGAATATTCTTATCTATTTTAATATCATATTTATCAAAAACTACTAATATCTTTTTTAAATCATAAGTATATTTCTTCTTATTATCAGAGAAAATATCACTTTTAATTAATAAATCAAATGGAATATAATAGGCATGATTCTTAGAATAAATACTTACTCCAAGAGGTTTAGCATCATGATAATTATAACCTAATAATTCAAGATAAATACTATATTCTTCTTCTAATACTAAATCATTTAAATTATTAATGATAACTAGATTATTTATTTCTTTTTTTACTTCTTTAGTCTCTATCTTTTTAAGTAATGAGAAAAACTCTAATTCTTTTAGAATATTACTATATTCTTCTTCATTAATATTTTCTTTCTTTATTGTATCTAAATTAGTATCAATAGGAACTTCCTTATAAATAGTAGCTAAATCATAACTCATATAAGCATTATCTTTATCATTTACTAATTTATCATGTGTACTACCTTTAATATTATCAATAGAATTATATATATTATCTAAACTACCATATTCTTGTAATAATTTAATTGCTCCTTTTTCACCAATACCTTTAACCCCAGGTATATTATCACTAGTATCACCCATTAAAGCTTTTAAATCAATCATTTTTATTGGATCTATACCATAAGTATTTTTAAATTCTACTTCATCCATCATAATAAAATCATGAGTCTTTAATAGTTTTACTTTTACATTAGGAGTAATTAACTGTAATAAATCTTTATCACTACTTATAATTAATCCTTCTAAGTTTTCTTCGTTACATTTCTTAGCAAAAGTACCAATAATATCATCAGCTTCATAATTATCTATTTCAAGTGCTTTAATACCTAAGGCTTTACATATATCACGAGATAATTTAAATTGTTTAATTAAATCATCTGGTGTTTCCGCTCTTGTACCTTTATAAGTAGTATATTTTTCATGTCTAAATGTTTTACCTTTATCAAAAGCAACCATCATATATTCTGGTTTTTCATCCATTATAATCTTATTAATCATATTAATAAAACCATATAATGCATTAGTTGGAAAACCTTTAGAATTTTTCATTAAATTACCACTATATGCAGTAGCAAAATAACTACGATATAATAAATTATTACCATCAACTAGAACTATTTTCATTATTTTCACCTACTATATAATCTATGGTTATTTGATAGATATTCTTTTCAAAATAATTGGATAAATCAAAATAAATTTTCTTGATTTCTCCCTTTTCATTAACTGTTACTTTTATTTCATTAACTCCTTCTGGTTTATTAGTTAATAAAATATCATTTATTTCACTAGTATTAAGATCATACATTAAAACATAATTTTCACTATTATTTAATTTACTTCTTTTAAGTAATTGATTAATATTATAAATATCTAAAAAATATTTATTAGCATAATTTGCATAATCAACATTATTTTTTGTTCCATTAAAAGATATTGTTTCATCATTATCAATTATTTCTATACTATATTGATAATCATTATTTATTAAATTACTAATATCATATGTTGTAATAGTTTGTTGTTCAGTATTTTCTTCTTTTGGTTTATTAGTATTAATATTACGTATATAGACAGCTAAAAAGATAAAGAAGATTAAATAAAAGCCAAAAAACAAAATATATTTACCTTTTTTTTCATTATAAAATGTTTTAAATCCTTCCATATTACTCCTTATTACATATTAAACCTAATAAACTATCTTTTTCACCATTTAAATAGTCATTAATATTCATTAGTTTTTTACCTTCTTTTTTAATTTTCTTTAAATATATTAAACCATTACTAGCTTTAATAACTAAATTATTTTTATCTTGAATAACTACTTCACCACAAGCTTTATTACTATATTTATCAGTTTCATCATAATCAACTTCATATACTTTATAAATAATATTATTTAAAGTAAAATAAGCTACTGGATAAGGATTCATACCACGTACTTGATTAAATATTTCAACTACATTTTTATTAAAATCAATTATTTCTTCTTCATGAGTTATATTATGACAATAAGTAGCTAAGTTATCATCTTGTTTAATTCTTTGATTAGTTCCATTAATAATACTTGGTAATGTTTTAAGTAATAATTCACTTCCCATAACACTTAATTTATCATGAATAGTACCAACAGTATCAGTCTTTAGAATATCTATTTCTTCTTGAGTAATAATATCTCCAGTATCCATACCTTTATCCATATACATTATTGTTACACCTGTCTTATCATATCCATCAATTAAAGCATGATGCAATGGACTTCCCCCACGTAGTTTAGGAAGAAGTGATGCATGAACATTAATACAACCTAGTCTTGGACAATCAAGTATTACTTCAGGTATTATTTGCCCATAAGCACAAGTTACTATTAAATCTGGTTTTAAATTAATTACTTCATCATATTCTTTTCTTATTTTTTCAGGTTGAAGTACTAATATATTATTTTCCATTGCAAGTTTTTTAACAGGAGTAAAACTCTTTTCTTTGTTTTTACCAACTATTTTATCAGGTTGAGTTACAACGGCTATTACATTAGTATTTTTAATTAACATATCCAAAACATTTAAACTAAATTCTGGTGTTCCCATAAATATAACATTAATTTTATCTTTCATAATATCACCTTTTAATACATCTAATAATAGTTTATCATAAAATATAGTTTTTTTTACAAAAATATACTATAATTATGTTAAGGTGATTGTATGAAAATAGATGAAGCAGTTATTATCCTAGGTGGTATGGGTACAAGACTACTTCCCTTAACTAAAACTGTACCTAAAGAAATGTTACCTATTTATGATGTACCAGCGATTCTTTTACTTGTTGAAGAAGCATACAAGTCAGGTATTAAAAAAATAATATTTGTGGTAACAAAACATAATAAAAAAATAATCGAAAGTTTCTTTAGTGATGATACTTATTTAAATAATTTTCTAAAAGATAAACCAGATAAACAAAAACTATTAAAAAGAGTTAATGAAATAATTAATAATATGGATTTTAAATATGTTTATCAAAATATAAAAGGAAGTTATGGTGCACTTTATTCCGCTAAGAAATTTAT
>JAEEGL016483120.1_pt1 | contig 31433 bp, 18 predicted proteins | sample 9134231 | NCBI WGS metagenome assembly JAEEGL01 (sample SAMN16246548, study PRJNA631951) | gut metagenome | biome: gut microbiome; feature: rumen; material: fiber-attached | host: Bos | place: Iran: Karaj | collected 2018-10 | reverse complement strand
GTCCGATGCCATAGTAGGTATAGACCATAGTTAGGTTAATTGCTGTCCTGACCTGCTTGCGCGATTCTTCAATCAGTGAGGCCACATTCTCGAACAAGACCTCCGACACGTTTCCTTTTGATTCAATTGTTTTCATAGCGCAACGAATCTACGCATCAGGAATAGAAATAAAGATACCCTGGTGACAATCGTCCTACTATTGTCGCGGCGTAAGTTTTCGCAAGAATTCAGAATAGGAAAAATAACATCGTTAGGGCCGATGGCTGGGCTCGAACCAGCATTCTCCAATATTGCTTTCCCAGTTAAGCATACATCGGCCGAAGGCAATGGCCAGGAAGATGCCTCTCAAGCTGGCGCTCCTACCAGAGCAAATTCCCATCGCGGACCGTAGAGCAAAACGGCTTAAACTATGCCATTGCCAACACAAAGGTTACTACTGGTTAGTAGTTTTTCAAATTCCTGCAAGGCATGCAGGAAATTCTGAAAATATGTCTCTATCATTCGATTGGATATACTTCCTATCTACATATTTGGTTAGCCAAACTCCATTGTTTGAAAGATAGAACTTTAAGCCATCTTCATACATCTGTTTGGCATCTATTGATAAAACAACGGGGACACCATACCTGGCACCAACATTTGTGGCCGTTTCAATATCAGTGGAGAGATGAACGTATAGCCTCTTTTGAGGCTTTAATCCCTCATTGAGGATTCCGCTGATTGACTTAGCACAAGTTCCATGATACAAAATGTCTGGAGGAGCAGTTTCCATTAGTTCCACATCAACAGGTATTGAATGCCCCTGTCTAGCTCTGATTTTGGTTTTATCGGCGTTGTATTCATATCTTGACTTGTTATTTTTGACGACAATATCGTCTATCATTTCCTTTGATAGACCATATCTGTCAACAAGATCATCTATGAGCATCCAACCATTTTCATCAATCAAGCCTGCATCATACTCATCTTTACTATGTCTGAGTATATAGGATAATAGTTTTCCTTTTAATACGAGTTCGTTATCTGACATGCTATGTAATTAATATCGAGTCATTGGACGGTCATACGGAGCCATCCTATTATGGCACAACTCCCCGCGAATCCAATGACTCGATAGTTGGTGATAATCTATCAATATGGTTCCATTAACAATGCTTGCCACCACAATAGAGGAAAAATCCTCGTTAAAAGTCTCTGTCGTGGCAAGCATCGAGGCAAATATATATTCCTATTGCTCATTCTTTGAATCGTGACAAATACACGAACCGAAGTGCGAACCCTGCACTAGACAGCCACTTGGGTGTATCAGCATATCAAAAACAATACTTGCCTAGTTCCTATTAATTATTCTTCCATAAAAAAGGCATTCCAAATAACTGGCGGTCCTCAGCGAAAACAAATTCGCAGGCAATTGCCGTTATGCCATTTGGAATGCCTTGAATTTATGTCGAAACCCTTCTAGACGTTCATTATTTGATTATGATGGGCTCCCGACCACAGTAATACATACAACTTTTGTCATTGGGCTGAGAGAATACGTCTTCTGATTGTCTCAAATAATACAGGGTTACATAGTCCGGAAGCAGTTTTGCTATTTCCAAAGCGATAAGCTTTCCTCTTTCACGCCATGCATGCCAATCGTAGGACATATCATTGTAGTTTTGAATATATTGGTCATACCATTCAGGGAGACCTTTGACACCGGAGAGGTCTATGGTTTCTGTCTCTCCATCTTCTTTCTCCACGGTCAGTTTTTTACAGTCGCCAATAGTTTCCTGGCAGTTATCAAGGAATGGGCCCCTATATTTAGTTGGCTCAATCCATACTGTGTATTTACCCACGTATTCCCAGTCATTTTCAGCGAATCCCCAGTTAAAAAGGCGGCCACCGAATTCATATGCCATCTTCTCAATCTCCAGTTGCTCTGGTTCATAGTCATCGATCTCGTCATAGACACAATATAGGACCGTGGAACTTACGCAAGAGCGATGCTCTTCCGACATACAATCAGTAAGGTAAGAATTGTAGTTTGGATTTGAGCCATGCTCAAGGAGAAGACGAGCCATCTTTGGGTTAAGGTCATAGTATGTCGTTGCAAGGGGCTGCATTCCTTCGTAGCCAAACAAATCGACATCCGCACCATGTTGCATGAGAAGTTCGACTATAGGTTTTGTCTTTTCAAAGGCCATCCGACGATGCTCTTTGTACTCTTCTTCGGTATAATCCCTATCAAGATATCTGAAATGGTCCGCTGCGAAATGGATGGTTTCCGTAATAGGGCAGTTCCCCATTTCGTTCAAGGCATTGACATTCGCACCCATCTCAATGGCGTGTCTTACACCTTCTATGTCCATTCTATTACATGCTTCAAATAAGGCTTTGTCGAGGTTGCTGCATTTGTGCATCATCTTACCTTGAACCAGACGCAATTGATCAAGAGTAAGTTCAATGAACATATCCTTGATATCGGCCCACTTATAAGTTTTAGACGCTTTGTCAAAAGGATAGTCATAGATGATTTTATTATCGGGCCATTTCCCAGAGACCTGTTCATATACCTGTCGTCCGGTTTCTGCATCTACCACTATCTCACATTCTATTTTGGGCAACATATTATACTCTGAACCACTATAATGGGTTTGAATGTTAATACCTTCAGATACTTTTATCTCTCCGGAATTGGCTATTGACTCCAGAAGCACCCAGAAACTAGCGAGTAGTTCTTCAACAGTAATGTTTTTGTAGAACTTGCTATATTCAAGATGACGGAATGATGTCTCATTATCTGCCCAATGCAGCCACCAATAATAGAATATATCACCGGGGTTTTGGTGGTCTGAAATAAGGACGGCTTTCGTCCAGACCTCTATTGCATACTTTAGTTTCAGTGTTAAACAACTTAGATGGGCGCTGCTTGAATCCGGGAATATGCTACACGAGGTGTTGCTGCGTTGTTCTGGAGCACAAATTACTATTCTTGATAGACCAGACTCATGAGTCGCTCTGACTTTTTCAGCCAGGAAAATGTCCTCCAGAGAGAAGAGATCCTGAAAGTTGGGGCATTTCTTGCCTTTCTGGCGCTGATATCGTTTTGTTGGGTACATAGTTTAATTGATACAATCCTTTGTCTACACAAAGGTTGCAACTTGCTTCCAGATGATGAATTCCCTGCAAGCCTTGCAGCTTTTGCATCCAGGTGATGGACCGTGGGTAATATTGCACTCGAAAACCAATTAATTCTTTTTGCTATGAATATCTACAATGTTATTATCCTGGACGAGAGCGGGAGCATGTCGGCCATCTACAAGGAAACTCTAAGCAGTGTGAACGAGGTGCTCAACGGCATCCGCAGGGATCAGGAGGATCATCCTGACCAGAAGAGTTTCGTGACTATCGTGACTTTCGAGGGAGATGGTGTCAAGGGTGTCAAGACGCGCCGCGACCGTGTGCCTATCGCCAGCATCAAGGATTTTACCGAGGAGGATTACCGGCCGGGTGCCTGCACGCCTCTTTACGATGCTATGGGCAAGACTCTGAACGAGCTTGAGACTCTGGTTCCGGAGGGGGACCGTGTGCTTGCTACTGTCATTACGGACGGCTATGAGAATTCATCGCAGGAGTATTCGGGCCGTACCATCAAGGCGCTGGTGGACCGTCTGCGCGCGAAGGGCTGGACGCTTGCCTACATCGGTGCGAACCAGGATGCGGTGGAGGTCGCCAGGGAGCTGCACATCAGCAATGCGCTGAATTTCGATGCTACCGGAGAGGGTGTGGAATTGATGAGCATCAAATGGAGCAGGGCTCGCAGCAAGGCTTGTGCAAAGATGAAAGAGCAGGATCTGGCTGGTGTCTGCGGTTCTCTGACTGATATTTTCGACGAGGATGACGAATAGTGTCAGTGGCTCCAGATGACGAGGTCGCGGTCGATGGCTATCTTGCGTTTTTCGGCATAGCGTCCGTCTACGTAGTAGAATTTTGCCACGCGGTCGCCTACCACATCTCTGAAGGCTTTCTTGATGCGTGAGATGCATACGTTGAGGCTGTTGCCGAAGGGATCGAGCAGATTGTGGACGCTTCTGTGGATTTCCTGGACGTTGTCTCTGCCGGTGATGCTCATATAGTGATGGAGTATTTCCTGCTCGTGGTCTTGCAGTTCCTTGAGGCTGCAGCCTTCCGGATGCCTGAGGTAGTAGAAGTATACTGCTTTGGTGAGGTCGTCCATCTTGACTTCGGGGCGGCCTTCCCAGTCGGTGAGGATTATCTTGCCTGCGGTGGTGATGTTGAGGTGGCTGAGCTTGACGCGGTAGCCGAGCATGATTTCGAGGTCTTCAATGGATATGCCGTACTTTCTCTCGATTTCTTCCCACGCTGCTATGATCTTGCGGGCGCGCTCGTCGAGGGGCGTCTCGGCAATGGCTTCAGGAAGATGGAGCTGCTTGAAAGACTCGCGGGCCTTCTTTTCACAATGCATTCCAGCGCTCTGTCTGCTGAAGCGGATTTCAGGCTCGGGCACGGCCGACTCAAGCACGCCGGTATATGGTTCACCAAGGAAGTCGATGAATGCATCTACGGCTGCTTCGATGTCTTCTTCGGCCACAACTCTGAAGTGTGCTTTGCCGCTCTTCTTGTAGAGGAAGCCTGACTGGCCTTTGAGGTTGGCGATGTCCTGGATGTGCTGGTAGATTCCTTCGACTGACAGTTCTCCTTGTACTCCGGGGAACATATAGTTCAACAGCGACTGCTCCAGGCTGTATGCTAGTTCGGGAATGAAGAGGAGACGGTATCCCACATCTTCGAAGCGGTCGGCAAGATCGGCCTGGGCTTTCCTGATGAATTCATTCACCGCATTATCCTTGCCGCTGACGAACAGCACGGTTTTGCCTCTCAGGAAAGATGCGGGCAAACGGACTTGGAGATCTTGGTCGAACAGGGTGGGGGACATTGCAATTGGATTTATGCGAAGATAGCAATAAATCAGCAGATAACTGCAGCTGGCGCAGCCAGCGGGCTCAGAGGGCACGAAGACGTTCGGGCGGCGGCTAGCGCTGCGTCCGCCTGTCGCGACGAACTCGCCCTTATCGTCTTCGTCTTCCGGCCTACGGCCTCCAGCCTCGCCGAACGTGGCTCAGACAGCATCGCTCCCGGGCGGCGGAACTCCGCTCAGCCGCTCTCTCGCCCTCACGCCAGTGCCCTTAACGCCGCTGGCTGACGCCAGCACTGCAAGCCTTGCAGTTATCGTGTGGAAGCAATAATCTGTTAATACTTTCGTGAAAAAAAAGCGAGATGAAAGGAAAAGGAATATCGATGAAGGGTGTTGATGCCCAGCTTGAGCAAGTTTTTATTGACTCTATTGGAGAAATAGAACTCATACCCAATGCAGAGGAATACCTTGTCGCAGTATGTTGCTGGGGTTTCCTGAATGAAAACCATACCGTGACGACGGTGTCGGAAATGATCAGGAAAATGAAATACGGTTACGATGACAGTCCCCTTGTTCGAGGAATGCGCAATCTGAAGGCGTTCGATTTCTCTGATGAAGAACTGGTCAGCCTGATGCTTATGTACAGACATATTTATGAAGAGGGGCTTTGGACTCTTGATTATGGCATATATTCACGCCATTCGGAATATGAGCAGATTCAGCAGGGAAAAGACGGCCTGCTGAGACGAGGTATCATAAGGCGCGTCGGTAACAGTAGTTCCAGTCCTGAGCGTAGAGCGGACCAGAAAGCGAGATTCTTGCCAACCCCCGCCGCATTCGGCGAGTTGTTCTCAGACAGGAAAGACCTTGTGTCGCTTGATGCCTTGTCAAATCAAGCCGAAATAATCACATCATCTTCCATTCAGAGAACAGAACTCTTTTTCAACGAAATAAACCGGGAAGATGTTGAAAGGTTATATCAGCTGTTAGATCCCGATAAGTTCCAAGCGATTATGGACCGTTTGCGCGCCAGAGGCAGGAAAGCATCCGCTTCCTGTCTGCTGTATGGAGCGCCAGGAACCGGAAAGACCGAACTGGCAAAACAACTGTCTCGCGCCACCGGCCGTGACATCGTAATGGCAGATGCGGCAAAGCTCTATTCATCATACCACGGAGATACCGAGAAGAATGTCGAAGAGTTGTTCGAAGCCTACAGTTACATACAGTGTGTGTCGAGCAATGCACCGATCCTGCTCTTCAACGAAGCAGATGGCTTCTTGAGCAAGCGAACCGACCTGATGCGCCAGGCTATAGACAAAATTGAAAACAGAGTGCAGAACATTCTCCTGCAAGCCCTGGAAGACTTTGAAGGCATCTTCATCGCCACGACCAACCTGGCCGACAACATAGACCCAGCCTTTGAACGCAGATTCCTCTACAAGATCGAATTCCAGGTGCCCGACCCCCAGACCCGAGCCAAAATTTGGCTTTCGAAGATTCCCGATCTGGACAGGGGAGAAGCAATGATCCTTGCCAGCCAATACAAGTTCTCGGGAGGTCAGATCGACAACGTCGCCAAGAAACGTGACATCGACGAAGCCATCTATGATGAAAAACCCAGCCTCGAGAAAATGATGAACTATTGCGACAACGAACTGATTGCAACCACAGGCAACACCTTGATGGAAAAGATTGAGTATGGCCAGAAATTCTTCCAGCACGGCGGAGCGATGAGTTAACCCCATATCTTTAAATATTATGGAAAAGGATCTGAACAAAATCAAACTATTGACGGGCGAGACAGCCGCAGAGTATATAAAGACAAGGCCGGAACAGTATCGGTCAGCAGTGACCGATGCGATATACGAGTGCTTGCGCCGGAATTGGCCGCTGATAGACGCAAGCATCCAGATGATAACGAGGGACATCACCAGCGGGAGACTGAAGATTCAGCGCGATTCGTAGTGCAGCCAGGCGCAGACCAGCGGCTCAGAGGGCACGAAAACGCCTGACTATCGTCAAACAGGCGTCGCTCCCGGGATACGGATGCTGAACCGGTAATATCTGTGGTTAAAGCGGCCTATTTGTGGATATACGTTGAAATACAAGTATAAACGCAACTTTGGTCTCCGTCTTTGGTTATGCACCAATGAGCCTGAAATGTATTGCTTTATGACAGATGACCTCCTTTGTGGCATCTTGCCCATACTTAAGTTAGGCCGTTGAAATATTGGGTACCTTATTATTCGAATGAAAGGAAATAAGGAGTCTTCGAAGCCCTTGAGAACCTGATCAATGAATTAGATCTAGAGTTCTGTGAATGTTAGAGAACAATTTGAGAGCCACATATATTCTACATCTATTAAGGTAGAACATCCAAAACACTTGACTTGCTTTCATCTTTGCTATTATAAACTCGGTTTGGATATTATTCACAATATTTTTTGTATTTTTATAATCACATGATATGTGATATGAAGAACAAGATCAAACAAGTGCTTGAAGAAAAGGGGATAAAACAGACCTGGTTGGCTGAAAAATTAGGCAAGAGTCTCAATATGGTTAATTCTTACGCACGGAATCGTTGTCAACCAAGTCTTGAAACTTTATACAAAATCGCCGATCTACTGAATGTTGAGATTGACGATTTGCTTTACTCAAAAGAAGAACTGGCAAAGATAGATAGTCCATCTAATCAAATAAATCGTGAATAATTACAACAAACATAATAGAGATCTAGCATCAGAAGAGTTCAACCCGAATTTGTCTGACTATTACCGTGGTCGTTATGACGCCTTGTTGGAGCGCCTTAGATCTAGTGTTCCAATAAACTATATATTCCTATTTGAGAATGAGATAGATGCTGTAAATCAGTTGTTGGTAGAGGAGTCAGAGGAAGTTGAGCATTTGAAGTATTTGGCGACTCTCAATGTCTTAATTGATCTAGTGCAACAAGGATGGGTTTTCGACATAAAAGACAAATCATTGTATCTTCGGCTTGAAAGCATGAGCCAAGATAGCAAGGAATACATCCGGTATCGCCTAAGCGCAGAAAGAAATGCGCAGTTCAAAATCCCTAGCGTTAAGGGTTTTGTAAAGAACCTCGAGAAAGAACGTGTTTATAATGGTAACATTGTGAGCATAAAGAATCTTATTGGGCGCGCCGATTTAATCCGTAGTTCTATCGACAAAGGACTGGTAATTACAAAGCCGTATATACAACTTGTGACTGATTCCAAAGATGAGTTTACGGGCATAGCGCTAGGTGATATTTGGAGATATTTTAGGTATACATGGTCTATCCCGTATAAGGCTATGCCAGGCAGGAATCTCTTCTACTTGGTACGAGATGCGAATTACCCGTATCATCCGGTAGTTGGCATTTTTGCTTTAGGTAATTCGGTTTTGAACTTAACGGTTCGTGATGATGATATTGGATGGACTGTAGAGACAATCAAAAAGGCATTACAGCGGAAAGAGGATGTCTCCGAGTCTGAGCAAATGATTTCGCATACTAATGGTAAAACTGTAAAAGCATGTGTTCGCAGATTTCTTGAGTCAGAGTCTGAATATGCTGAAAGAATAGCTGCGTTCTCGAATGAGATATTGCCCCATCTTATTGGTTGTATTGACCAATCAATTGGCGAAATATATGTTAAGGATTTAGGCTACCATAGGCAGACAAAGAATCCGAAACAGGAAACCATAAGTCGACTACAGCACATAGCTGAGCAGATGGCTGAGCAGTCGATTAACAATCGGCTACAGGAGGTGAATCCTGACTGGGGGAAGGAAGCACAAACTCCGTTGTATGTAAGAAAAAGAGCTGCTGAGCTATCGAAACTCCTGATAGCCAAAAAGACGATTCGTTCTATCGATGGAGATTCTAACTTAGAGAAACTACGGAAATTACTGCAGTGCGAGTCTGGTAGGAGGGCAATTAATACTGCATTAGTCGCAAATAGGAAATGCAAGATTGGCTCGAACATGATGGACATAATTGTCTGTGGCGCTATACCTCCATACAATGAATTATTAGGCGGAAAGTTGGTTAGTATCCTATCATGTAGTCCAGTAGTAATTAAGGACTACACAGAGAAATATGCCAATCAAATCAGTGTTATCGCCTCTAGGATGAAAGGGCAAAAGGTAATTAGAGATAGTAATCTCGTCTTCCTTGGGACAACCAGTCTATACGCTATGGGGAGCAGCCAATACAACAGAATAAAGGCCCCTTTGAGTACAGGAAGTCAGATAGAGTTTCGAAAAATGGGCATCACCGAAGGATTTGGGTCGGTTTATTTCTCCAACGTTACAACTAATCTATTTTCTAGAATTTTGGTCATTCAGGATGGTGGAAAAAAGATTAATCACGTGTTTGGCGAAGGAACTAGTCCTCGTTTCCGAATGATTGGAAGAGGATTGAAAACCATAGGGGTTAGAGCTGAATCATTCCTGCGGCATTATTCTCCGCGAATCGTTTATTCTATAAACTTGGCGAAGAACACTAATAGGTTTCTTCTTGGACTGGACGATGAGCCGGATTATGGATACGATATTCATTCAATGGAAGATGTTCTAAAATACACTCAAGAATTGATAGATTACTGGTATGAGAGATGGCTGCTGATGAGAATCAAGTCTATTAATATTAATGAAAGGCTCTCTCGTTTTGATATTAGTGATATACTTCTTAGTGAACTTTGTTAATGGTATAGATATGAGTAACGTTGATTTTATTAAGAAACTCTACAATGGAAAGAATTGCTATTCCGATCATATGGACCGGGAACAATTAGAGTTGTTACATATTCATTCGTCGGTTGAAGACATCATATTAAATTTGATTAATAAGAACAAGATAATATTCCTTACGGGGAATCCAGGGGATGGTAAGACGTTTATTATTCGTGCTATCGAAGATAGTATCAAAGACAAACACATCTATATTGAGACAGATGTCAACAAGGTGGAGAAGTACGAAACAATCGTCTCGAATATCGTTGATTGTTTTGAGAAGAAGAGTGGAGCTATTATTGCAGTTAATGAATATCCATTCTACAAACTTCAACGCGAGATACGTAAAGCATCTCAATCACTCTATGATCATATTCAGTCAGCAAAGAGTACTTGTATTACATACGACATCTCAGATATTAGAACAGGAGATGTAGTCGTCATCGATTTGAATGAGCGCAATCTCCTTGACGATAAAAGTAATCTACCAGAGCAGATTCTTGACAAAATATGCTTTCTTATTAGACAGGATGATTACATAGATAAGGATGTTGAGTACAATGTTAAGGCTCTGTCAGATGAATTTGTCAAGAGCCAGTTTTTTGCCCTTGTCAAAATGGCAATGTATCGCTATAATCATTATGCTATCAGAGATATATTAGGAGCTTTTGCTTTTATCCTTACGGCATGTTTGAGTGATGAGTTCAAAGGAATTCGTTATTATGATGCAATCTTTAGGGGCGACAATCCATTGCTAAATGCCATAAAGCAGTTTGATCCAATTTATTTGACAAAACCGTCCCTTGATGAGGATTTATGGAATGCGACCCCCTATAAAGGTGCGGGCTGGAAGTTCGGCGATCCAGAATTATGGCCAAATTGGATAGAATATAGTAACGATCCAGATGCAGCATTGGATTGTTTTATCTCCTTGAAGAGACGTTTTTATTTTGAAAACGAAAATGGTGCATCCTTGCTCCAGTTACAACCGAAAGAAATTAGCGAATGCATTAATTTCTTTGTGAACTGTAGGAAGGATCAACGGACTCTTAAGCAAAAGATTATTAGGGCTCTCAACAAATTGTTTCAGCCCTCATCAGATGACAAGAAAACGTTATACATATGGACTACTCATCGATATGATATGAGTAAGGATGCACTTGTCTCTATTTCTAAGAAATCTATTGGGTATGAAGATTTAGAACTGTTGCTTCCGCAGCCCTCAGATTGGTTGAAGAATATGGAATACATACCCAATCATCTTCTGTTAAGGGCTACTTCAAACCATGCTGTTTCGCTTATGTTAGACGTTGATTTTCTAAGGACATTAGATGCGGTTGATATTGGATATCCGCCGGCATTGTTGTCACCGGAATATGAACAGAAAGTGGCGAGGTTTTTACAACAACTCGACGACAATGGTTTGACGGAAGAGAATGATTCCGGCGAAGTTATGATAGCAAGCAGGACCAGAGGGGATGTTTTCAGTGTTTACATCAGAGACAATAAATATAGTTTTGAGGAGGATGAATAATGGCCACAAAATATGATTATCTGGCGTCACTAAGTAAAGAATTACTTGATGCAAAGTATTTGGGTTTCACACCGACCTCTAACTCCACAAAACCCCCGCATATTGCAAATGGGCTTTTTCGCGAATGCGTTGGGGAGTATTGGGATACTGAAATGATTCATAAGTGGATTGTTAGTGAACAGAAAGATAGGGCTACGCCATCAGAAGAAATCGTTTCTGAGTTCAAAAGTATTCTTTCGCGTAAAGATCTTGAGAACATAAACAATATCAAGAAACTCCGTTTCTTGTTTAACGAGATATTCAATCCGGACAATACGGTTTACCCTCAATATGACTTCTCGTCATATAATATTACGACGCATTGGCTTATCCATAGTTCCGTCGCTCCAGAGGGGAAAATCGGCCGGTTTGTTTTTGAGATTCTGTCAAAGTTGATTGATGGAAAACGATCTCCAGCGATTGAATTGATTAATAATGCGTTGAAGGAAGAAGATGATGATATATCTCATCTTATTAGACCCATCTTGGCGTTCCCCTCACTTGATACTAAGAAACACGATAACGAGGTTAGATTCCCTTCAGAGGAAGAGATTTCATGGGACGAATGCAAGCAGACAATTCGCGGTGGTTTTGATAATCTGGCGAGGAACCTTGAATTGGTAGGCGAAAGCAAGAATTCGCTAACTGTTCTGGAAAGGATGGTTAATTATGCTTGCTTCGCGACTTATTATTATCTGGTTCAATCTGATGCTGCTATATACAAAAAGCCGAGAATCCCGATGGTATTCGATGCTGGCCTGGAACTGGAATCTATCAAGAAATCTAGCGAAAAGTCCTTCTCTTTAGCGAAGAATGCTGTTGAAGACTTTTTTATCGATTCCATTGAACAGATTCTTACTCAAGAGGAGAGATTGAAAAACACTGTGCCTGATTGCCAGAGTTTTATCAATGATATGTGTTTTTCAACGAATGAGAGAGAAGAGGAGATTAAACCCTCTATACAATCTTTCTTCCAGAGTTTCATTCAAGATGATAGGTCTCCAATCCATGCTCTCGCAAGAGCACTCCAATTAGTCCTTTACACTTTTGAGTATAAGAATAATTCCCCTTCAGATTTTTGTCGTGTGCTGGGCGTTCGTTGCGGCCTTATAGCGCCGAAGGGGAATCGGGCTAAGGTCAAGCGCTATCTATTTGATTCATTCATCCTGGAAACGCTGACGTTGAGTATTATGAGCGAGGAGGACATTCAAATGGGCATTGAATTGAAAGAACTTGGTGAAAAGTTCACCGAGTTCTATAATATCCTTCTTGGAACAGATGCTCACAAGGAGTATTCGATCCTTCAGGATTCTAACATATCTCAATCGACTCCCGGCGATCTTCGGGGTGACCTTACAATAAATGCTCAAAGTATAGCAGAGATGTATTTGTCTCTTGGGTTGGGACATAAGTACGCAGATGGTGTAACAATAATAAAGTGGAGGTAGTATTATGGCATCAGTTCTATTGACAACCGTAGTTACTGAATTGGTTAAAAAGAAGATAAAAAACCAAGAGTATGGTGTTTCTATAATAAATCTTCCAGACTTTGATTATCCGGTTTTCTCAAAAGATATAATCTCGGATAAACCGATAGGTATATTCTTCCTTGGATATTCGGATGCTGAAATAGAAGGGTTGAAAAAGATTCAACCAGCAAGTGATAAGGTTTCGTATGCATATAGCGTAGAAGCTGCGGAAGAATCCAGGAATAGTGGAGACGAGAATATTTTCCGCATCTTCGTTGTCAAGAAGACAGAGATTGAGAAGTTATCTTCGCTTATGTGGTTCCCTCGTATAACTCTCTCGGAAGTATATCACGCTAGTTGTAATTACGCTATACACCATCTCGAGAATTCGAATAAGGTTATACTTTCTTTACTGCGCGCTTTACGCAAAAAGGATGTCCAAAATATTCTTGGATTTGAAAGAGTGTTAGAATACCTGGAAATCATACTGAACACACAACCAAGCGATTTGCCGCAGGCAATCAAAGATAATTATTACCGCCTTGGCCTATGTAAAGATTCCAATATTGTCTCCGGCGCTCCAACAACAGATGATATAGCAAACTCGATTCAGAATAACCATGCCATTGTTGAAAGAATTGGCAATCTGGAGCAGACTGAAAGACAAAGTATTACAAATTACTATGCGAATAATCCCAAGAACAAGGATTTGCCTCGTTTGATTTTGCAGTATTACAAGACGAAGGATGCCTCTCTTCTTACAGACATGGAGTTCACGGAGGTTGAGCAGTGTTTAAAAGCAGTTAAGAAGAAGCCATCAGATACAGTTAAGAAACAGAAGAAACAGACTATGTCAGCGACATCAATGGCGGCTGATTTAGTCTTTACAGATGATACAGAGCAGATTGAGTCCGTGCTAACTGAACTGGAAGATAAAGTTGATAATCGTGCAAATCCATCCAAGAGTGAACGAGTCGTTCTGGAAATAGATGATAAGGTTCTACAAATAAAGGTGGAGCCTGCAACAGAAAGAGTAGCAGAAGACCTCGTTTCAGATATTGAATACGGAGGAATCATTCGTGCTGATGTTCCTTCTCCTGCCGATGCAATCAACGATATCGATAAGTATTCTTTCACTCCTTTCAAAGAGGAATACCTTAACGATGTTTGGAATGACCTGGCAGCTGTTAGAGGGATGATTGACGATGATGAAACTATCTCATCTTGTTTGAAAGAGTTCTTGGAGTGCCGTAAAGCTCTTATTCCATATAAGAAGAGGCTCCAGGATGCGCCCATGTTATCTGTAATCAGCCATTTGGACGTATTCTCCAAATACCTTTCCTCATATGAGAAATTATTACTCTCGATTAATGAGGACTATACAAAAATTTCCAGTCGAGCAGCGTCAAACGCAAAAAAGATAGTGGGCATAATAATGTCACTTGATAATATTTATATTATCGGGGAACGTGATATGCATTCTATGCCGACTCCATTAAATCCTTTGTATTTATGGAAGTACATAAAGCTAGCAGAGGAAATATGTTCCAGCCGTGGTTTAAGCGAATCGGAGTCTAATGCACTTTCAGAAGACGATAAGGCATTTGTTGTAAGAAAGGCCGAAGATATTCCAGATCCGATATCTGTGGTGCTTCTTCCTGCAAATATCAGCAGAGTCCCTAATACGTTCTTGCCAATAGCCGGCCGTCTTGGCACTATGCCTAGTTATTCAACCAGGAAACAGATCAATCAAAGCGAAAGTGGAATTGATTCCTTAAAGCAGTCCATCATTCGATACTTGTGCCTTTACCCGCATGCCGGAATGATGTTGAAACTATCAATAATTGACCCTCCTTCTGTGGAGACTGTGGTGTCGATGCTTAAGGCTTTAGACAAGGATAAGGAATTCAATATCGCAGGGATAGATTTATCTGTTTACAGAACTAAAGAGTCATCATCTGATTGGGTTTCAATCAAAGAAGAATCCTTAAATGATGGTCTCCTTGGACGCTACAAAGGTAAACGTAGCCTTCAGTTTAGATTTAAGATCATCGATAAAACAAAGACATATGATTCTATTCTGAATAAGATAGATGAAGATCAACATCTAATGGTGGTCTTTGATCCAAGTGAGGTAAAGGTATCCTCTAGTCTGAATGAAAAGAATGTTAGAATACATCCATTGTGTATCCCAAAGGTATACGATTATAATCCGTTGGATCAAACCGTGGAGATAAGGCCTGCAAACGAGAGCGATATCCTTTCCACGTACACAACTATTGTAGAACGACTAAATGAAAATCGTTCATCATTCTGTCATACAAGTGCTTATTTTAGAACGCCCCTGAGCCACGACACCTATGATACGATGCTTAAGAAGACAGATTGGTTGATTATCCTTGATCAGAGTCTAAAGAGTTGGGATATCTCTTTAAAAGCAGCAAGTGAAAAACTGTTCTATAAGGAGAATGATTACCGCTCTATGGGTATCTATTCCACGAATGTTGAGAAGTTCGAAAGAGGTTACTCTGACATTATTATTAATCTGGGCAATCTAATACCTCAGAGTGAAGGAGTTAGAAGAATCATCGATGCCGTTCGTGGAACTAATGAGGACGGCCTACTAAGTCTTGTTTCACACTCCTCGAATAGGATATTTGATACAAACCATGGTAAAGGAAGTATAGGTCTTGCGATATCATCTATCGTATATAAAGATCTTCATCCTAATAGTCTATTAGTCGGCTTGGACACCCAGTTAGCTAAAGAGTGGTTATCCAATAGAGAGGATGGCATATTACCGGATCTCATTGGTATTGATTTGTCGCAAGGCGATCGCCCGGTGGTGGATATTATAGAAGTTAAAACATACGATAATAGCATTGACTCCTTTATCATCAACGGTGAAACTATTTCTGGACATGCCGTGGACCAGGTTTCTACTCTCGAGGGCCTTTTATATGAGATGTTCAGTCCTACGGAAAGAATAACTACTGTTTCAAGGAGAGAATTGCTCAGGGAGCAAGTTTTCGAGACTCTTTTTCAGACATCGATGGAGCCAAAGATTAAACTCGAAATATGTGATTTCCTGAATCAACTGTTTGCCGGAAAACTAAAGCCAATTGTTAAGCGCAATATCGCGTTCGTTGACTTTGAGCACGAAGCCAGTTCAATGGAGTTGTATTCTGGCGTTGATGAGCATCTTGGCAAAGATTATACTCTTGCAACGATTGGAAGTACATTAATTCAATCAATTATGGGTGGCCAGCCAGTTACAGAAGATAGTTTTAAGCAGATAGAGACAAAAAAAGATGTTACGGCAGATACCTCTGAGGTAACTACTGAACCGAGAACTGATTCAATCGGACCATCCGACACCAAACCAATGGCCGTTTCTGCACCGGCTGACAATCAGAAAGATTCCATCCAGGGCGATTCTTCTGAAGAAGCAAGGGCTCACGACCGTCGGATAGAAGACTATTGTACAAAACTTAACAAGGTGCTACGTGATTATGGTATTCAAGCGCACCCTATCATCCCGGAGAACGTTTTAGAAGCTGCTAGGTTTGTTCGCTTCAAAGTAGAGCTGAAATCAGGCGAGACGATAAAAACAATAGAACGTTACAAGGATGATATCGGCCGACAGTTAGAGGCTGGCGGAGATCTTCTTGTGGATAATGTAAAGGGAACCAAGTATGTTTCAATAGACGTTCCTTTTGCCGGAAGCGGTTCGCCATTGCCTCTGCTTGATTACCTTTCTATCCTGGACAAATCAAATGGGTATCTTGACTTTATCGCCGGGCAAACGCCCGATGGCGTAATGAAAACGATTGATTTGGCAAGAGCTCCTCATTTATTGGTATCCGGAACAACCGGTTCTGGAAAGACCGTTTTCTTATTCTCACTCCTTGTGAGTTTGATGTATCAGTACAAGTCAGATGAAATCGAGTTCTTGATAATAGATCCCAAGCAGACTGACTTCATCTTTTTTGAAGATTTGCCCAATCTGTATGGTGGACATGTCGTCATTGATCCCGAAGAAGCAATTACAGCGCTACAGGATATTGACGGAGATGAGAAAGAGAGGAGGACAGCCCAGTTACGAGCATCAAGAAGTAAAGATATCGAGTCATACAACGAGAAGAATCCAACGGCTAAGATGAAACGTCTTGTCGTTGTGATTGATGAATACGCCGATTTGGTTACATCCGCAAGCAATATTAGCAAAACGGCTAGGCAAGAGTTCGAAACTACTTTATGCCGGCTTGCTCAGAGAGTCCGTAATTTAGGAATTCATCTTGTTATTGCCACGCAAAGGCCATCAGCAAATATCGTAACAGGCGCATTAAAAGCAAACATCCCATTCCGGGTGTCATTTAGACTGCCTTCTCATACCGACTCTCAAACGATTCTCGATATGCCTGGCGCTGAAGATCTATTAGGGAAGGGCGATATGCTCATGGTTACAGACAATGATATTGTGCGTATGCAAGGCCTCTTCATCTCAGAAGATGATCTTGAAGGGATTATCAAGGAATACAAATAGTCCAAGTAGACGGACAATTAATTGCCTCATTGTCCCAACTGTCCCGCCCTTTCTTAGGGACAGGACATTTTGTTAAGTTTCTCTTAGTATTTCTTGAGAAAATTCCTTAAAGAGATCGTGCTGATATTGGATATTTTACATTTTAGTTGCAGGCCATTATCAGATGTCAATATAATCGGGTTCTCGTCTTTGTATTTCAATGCAACTGAAAGAATCATATTATCGGGGGACCGCTTATCGAAATCATCGGGGAGTAATGACGTGTCGGCAAACTCATAGATGATACTATGCACGCTCTCATTATTCAACAGCCTTAATGCTTTTTCGGCATTCATCTTCCCTTGCTCATCGAGTTTGATTTTCATCTTGTCCAGTTCATCCGCTACTTTTGCAGATAGAATAACGGGGTACTGCTTGTCTATTCTAGAAATAATGTCCGGGCAATTAACAAATACGTTAGTGTCAATCACATAGTAGTTTTTCTTTGCAGCTATGATTTCAGTCTTGGGCCTTTCAAATTTCGACAAATCTATTTTGCCGACAATCTTCAAACCAGGGCTGTCTGAAACTTGTTCTTTTATTGCAGGTTTGACCTCCGGCGTTGGTTTTAGATCAATTTCAGGAGCGTTAGGCTTTTCGATGTGCTTAATGATTCCTGTTGCATCTGGTTTGTCACAAGCTTTAATGAAACTCAGCACTTTGGCTGGCACAGAATTGAAGTTCCCCAATTCGGTGAGAGGAAGATCTGAAATGATAAGTGTTGTACTAAGGGAACGACTCGTACCAACATTAAAGTGCTTTTCTTCAAGGGCAAACGCAGGGTTACGTCCAGGAAGATATAAAATTGCATAATCCACCGTCATACCCTGGATTCTATCAATCGTCTCTATCGTAATGTCAATACTTGTATCAGAAGTGGCAAAACGCTTTTGGAGTTCCGTTACAGTAGCCCTAAAAGGCGTAATTATGGCTAAACTTCTATTGGGATAGAATTTCTCCAGGGTTGTAATGACCCTTCTAATTATCCTATCAGCATCCTCTGAGTATACACCATTCCTATAGTCCCCAGTTGGATAGAAGATAACGCCTCCTTCAGAAGGGAATAGAGGATCATTTGCGAGAGAGTAGTCCAAGTAATCTTGCTTGACGGAGACAAATCTGTTTCCATAGAAAAGACTTGTAAGTGATGCTGTCCGTTGAGGTAATCGGAATGTAGTAATTATTCGGTATGAATGGATGTTAGTACCAAGCGCAAAAGTCGTAAGACCTTCCAACTGGGTGTTCACATTCCACGAATTATACATCGGGTTGTTCGTTTTTGCAATTGGAGCTAACTGCATAGGATCACCGACTATCAGGCATTTTTTACCGAGGGAGATAAAAGCTGCTATAGTGGTGAGGAATGCTTGCGAAGCTTCTTCGATGACGAGCAAATCAAAAGAGGGCAATCCGTTGATTGACATCTTTTGCTCCTTGAAGACTCCTGATAGGACATAATTGGTCGCGCAAAGGAGTTCTCCTTCAGCTAGCAAGAAATCTTTCGTTGCATTCTTTACCCCTTTAATCTGGGTTCTCTCATCTATGGAAAGATTCGTTTTATTGACCTTGCCCGCAGCAATGTAAGGTGCTAGAGGCGGTTGTTTGATTAATTCGACAAGACCTTTATTTGCCATTGTCGTGACACAAACGGTCTTTCCTTGTCTCAAATATGATGCGACTATGGATGCTATAGTATAGCTCTTACCAGTTCCAGGAGGGCCTTGAACTATACAGATGTTTTCATCATCCAAAGTTTTGCTTATTGTTTCAGCAATGCCATTTGGATTATCTTTATCGAAAGCAAGCTCCTCCGGCTTCCATTCCTCATAGCTTATTTTGGGCTCTAAGAAGAGGTTAGAATCTTCAGGGTTTATCTGCATGTACCTTTTAAGATTCTGATAATACTCGATGGGAGGGAATGGGTCATATATGATAGCAGATAGAGATTTTCCGTCCTTAGTCGTTTTAAAGAACATATCGAACATGCTGGTTGTCAAACCAGTACATGCCACATAATCATAGCTGTCGTCTTTGCCGGAGACATAATACATTGGAGTAATGTCAGAAGGAGACGTATGGTAGTCAGCATTCTTACAAAAATCCTCCCAGAGGCATCGCCATTCAGGGATTTTTTCTCCTAATTCTTGTCTTGCACTCTTTTTTAAGACTGTTATGGAGCGTTGTACCTTAAGTCTCGGAGCCATTCGGCGAGGAAACTTGATTATAACCGTGCCGGTTTCTGGCTGTACACGTTCAACATAACCCAGAGATAGCACACCCGCTTTAAACAGGTTGCACATCATAGATTTGTTGATTTTATCCTGCTCTAGTACGGCTTCCGACACTTGGTCGTCGAAGAAAGACTTATAATTATTGATTCTATCCATCTTATTCGGTATCAAGTTCATCTAAATCATCGTTACCATCATTGCTCTCTGCCATCTCTCCTACATATCTTGCAAAGACGGCATCCATATTTGTATGGGAGGCTACCCGAATGAGTGTATATGCAGTTCCTTTCACTCCGTGCAGCAAACCCGAATAGAGTTCGTTCACGACATCTACTTTTTCTTTGCCTGTTATCTTGATGACTACATCATCTTTATTCACGAGGTCAAGAAACTCTTCCGCGGAATTGATATAGTGGAAATTCTTGCCCTGCCCATCAAGATAGACGCAGATTCTCCACTTATCATCCATAAGCTTTTCCCAGACGCTTGGTGAAATATACATAACACCTCTTGCGGCACTTCTTGCCTGAACGTATTTTCCTCCTTTGAGTTTATGGGTTGTCACACTATCCGCATTCCGTATGAACTCTTCAAGCGTCTCTTCAGGTTCCTCGTGCTCGTCTTTTACCAAGTTCCTATACAAGCGCAACTGTACAAGGTAATTTGTGTCTGCAATCTGTTCTGGAGTAATACCATATTGTCCCAGGACATTAATCTCTTCTTCTGTCGGTGGTAGAGACTCCAGTTGTAGCGGCACTCCAAATGAACTCAACCTTTCATATTGCTTTCTCGTATAGTTCCTCGGTGCTCTCCTCGATCCGGAACCATAAGCGCCAGCTGCTGCGCCTGATGCTTCAGAGCTTTCATCCGGTTCGGTTTCATCCCCGCTATCGAGATCATCGCCTTCATCTGCGATGTCACTAAAGCCTGTCCTGGATACATCTGTAGATTGACTTGATCTTACAGATCCGGCCGCATATTGCTTGCCCTCTTCATCACCTCCATTATCTGTTATTTGATGTGGAGTGGCAAGGGGCTTGTCATATGAAGAAGAATCGTCGTCAAGTGTTTCCGAAGGGCTCTCTATACGCTCGGAAGGCGTTCCGGCCGGCGTCTCCCTTGATGCAGAGGGAGATGAGGAAGAGACAGGTGTTTGTGCAGATGCTGTTGATGTGCTCAACCCTGAAATAGGTTTAGTACCAATAATAGGACTAACTGTGCCAGGGCTCTCATCAGTATCCTTGTTCTCCGGATCTGCATATTGTCCGGGATGGTACGCATCAATAAACGAATCGTCATCATCATCGTCGCCAGTGTTGATGGGACCCTGATAGGAATTATATGCGTCCTCGTAGCTGGCAAGTTCAGAGATAAACTCATCTGTGCGCAGAGTGTAATATGGTTCAATTATCTCATCAGTTTCAATGTCAGGATCAAGTACATCAGAGAACTGATCTCGGTTTAAATCGCAATCTAAACGATGATATAAGGCATTAATGAAATTGGTATAAACCTGACGGCTACTCCAGTCATTAACAAAGTAGAATGTGTTACCTTTGTCGTAAAACTTCTTTGTGGTTTGACATATGTCTTGATTTTCCTTATAAGTCCAAGATATAACGGAACAATTCCAAAAAGAAATGTCTTCGAGTTTCTTCTTATACTTGTCGAAGGTCTTTCTCCAATTCTCCGGATTCTCAATGCCTGCAACAATAAGCAATCTGTTCTCCAGAAAGAGTTTCAACTTTTCATCAGGGCTTCCTTCCGGGACAAAATCCATTTCATCTTCCTCAATGATATGGATCTGGAGCATATTGCAAATACTTCTATAGTTCTCATAGTTAATGTAGTGCGTAATATACTCTAGATGCAAAACGTATTCGTTATCGCGGAAGAATTCTTTAAGGGTAGAAGACTCTGGAGCCAAGGCATACAAGTCAGTTATGTGTCGGTCTTCTCCACGCCCATTTTTCCAAATGGCATTTTCATCAGACCTATAAGAATCTATCAGCCCCTTCTTCGACTCATCGTAGTCCTCGTTCATCCATTCAAGAATTGTCTTTCTCTTATCCTTGCTTTTGATTGAATAAAGAGCCATCAGACCATCCTCAAACGTTAATTGTTCAAGACAGCCGAGTTTGTTTAAAAGATCATTATCCTTATTCTTGTTTTCAGGGATTTGATCGGAAGGCAATTTGTCTTCCCAGTGTTCTATCCTCTTTACAACAAATTCGGTCATGCTACGAGCATATACCTTATCAGGAGAATAAACATTGCCGGCCATCGTTGGCACACAGGGAACGTCATCAAACTCTCCATCATCAATAAGGGTTGTGATGTAGTCGTAATGCCTGAGGGAATAGATTGACCAGAAATAAATCGCAAATTGGTAATTCTCCAAGAGGTCTATATCATCTTTCTCGAACCGATAATGAATATTCAGTGCACGTGTGACAAAATCATAAAAAGAGTTGTCATTATTGATGGAGACATAGATGTCGGAGATATAGTTCAACTCATCGGCAATACCATTCTTTTCAAAAAAGCACTGCGGATTGTAGATGTCTCCGAGGGTGAGTTCCTCCGGAGAATAATACGTTTCATCTCGTCCGAGCAATCGAAGATCATTTAGACCAGAGAATGATTTGAGTGTCTCTATATCGATTTTGGACATCTCCTCGATTACCTTGAGATGTACCTCTTGCTCATAATCGTCTTCAGAGCCGGCATACTCGGACACCTTATTATCTTGCCATTGAGTAATATCGTTGATAATAAGCGAACCAGCTTCTTCTCCTATGTCAAGCAGAAGTTTGCGAGTGTTCCGGTTAGCAATAATTCCTGGCTCTACCTCACTTGAAAATACAATGTCAGGGAAAGGCTCTTTTTCTTTTCCGACATCGACGAGGATGCAATCTTTGATATTAGTAAACTCTCCATCGCGGGTTTTAACGCAGACGTTGAGAAGATCATTCTTTACATCATCCCATCGGTCTTGGATATCGGTATAATAGCGGCCAAGAAGGTTTGGCAAACCATCTTCTTGAATGTCCCCAACATTGGGGATAATCTGCTCGAATAGTAGATCTACAATTGTTGTCTTAACACCTAAGTTTTTAAAGAACTCCATCCAACTGGACAAAGTCCCGGATGTGCCGTTCTCCATATAATCGGCTGCTACAAACAAGGCATCAGGTGCGTACTTCAAGACAATCGCCTCAATATCAGACGAAGGCTGGTAGTCATCCGACAAATACATATAGTACCCGTGGACATCGTAATGACTATACTCCTCTTCTCCAAGTTGCTTCACCAATAGATTGAAGACATCAAAACTAGGAATACGGGCCACTTCTTTAATCGAAGACTTTATCCATCTCCAGAAATTGATGTTAACTTCGGCATCTTCAAGATTCTTATTGATTGCCTCAACTCGTTTTAAGACTATACTGTCAACGAAATCTTTAGCCGTGATATAAGGAATTCCATATTTCTTAGTGATGAAATCAATTCTGTCATCCGCGTCTTTAGATCCTTCATAGTAGCTTGTGTCAACGGCATACATGAAATCATAATCTACCCACGGAAGTAATTCAAATTCATTGTAATCCTTATTCCGAAGAAAGATAAGTTCATCATTCTTTGTGACAAAACTGGAATCTCCATCTTTGTCTATGACGGAGATATCGTACACACTTAGATCTCCATCACCAATAGAACCTTTGTTCCTATATGCGAATTCGAAAAAAGCCTTGTTAGTCTCAATGTTACTTAATGTGAGATTAAGGCTTGCTGCATATTCCGACCCACAAATAATTTCTTTTGCGATAGTCGCCTCGGAATACTTTTTAACTCCAAAGTTCTTTTGGAAATACTCGAGGGTTTCTTCTGAGTACTCTGGAGAAACGATTGCTATCCAGTCATCATCCGCCCAAGGCTCTTTTCTTATAGAGGCCTCATCACCCTTAGGCAGGAAAATGAAATTTTTTTCAGTGAAACTCTTTAGGATGCTTCCATCCTGATCGATGAAAGGGAATTTCTTATACTCTTCTGAATACTCAACATTTTTGGCCAGGAAACGCATGAATGCTATCGAAGTTCTCTTATCACAGAGTATCGAATGAACTTTGCTGAAGTTGGTTTTCTTCAGAAGGATAGTATCTACAAAGTTGTCAGGATTAAAAACGGCAAATTGCTCCTTGAATTCTTCCCACTTTTTATCATTAGAAACTACCTCTCTAGTCTGAAGGGATAGCCTATTGAAGTAATCTTCTAGAGAAGCGATGTCTGAATAGTATTCGTCGAGAGAGTAATAGATATCCTTTGGTTTGAAAAGTTCACCCTTGTCTGTTAAGAAAATGCTTTTATCCTTAAAAAAATCAATAATGTTCTTTTCTAAAAGGAATAATAAGAATTTGTCGTTGTTGCTTTGTTTTTTGAGCCATTCTTGAAATAACGGCTCAAGGCATGCGTCCTGTAGAACCTTGTTGCTATATTCTTGTCCTTCAACGTGATAAGTTCCAAGGAAGGACTTAATGCCCGGTGCTAGGGTCTTTTTCGTATAATCTCGCAGTGTCGGATGTGGGAAATAGTCCCTCCAGTCAGACATCGACAGGATCTCGTCATCCGTAAGAAATCCTGCAGATGAAAGGCCGGTCGTATCGTAGATAATCTCTTCTACAGGCTTATATTGTATCTGATGTTCAACTAGAATCGGGACAAAGGCATTGCCCGACATACTTGATTCAAAGCCCTCCTGGAATTTGGTGATAAAGTCTTCATACTTTTCATCTGATTCCTTGATACACTTCTTGAAGTTTGGAATCAGGCTAAAGATGGAGTCGTAGTCATATTCGCCGCTCTTTATTAAAGTCTTAATCCACTCAAAAAATTTAACACCTGCAATTCTTGCCAACTCGAGATTGAAGTTTGTTTCATCTTCATCGGTAAGATAGACCTCGCGTTCGATATCGTCTCGATCGCCTTTGGGAATCATATCCGTGTTCATAAGGAACGGAAATCCCCATGACGCGCTGGTAGGCAAGTAGCAATATAGATGAGCATCTTCAATTGGAAGTAGTTTCCTTCCTTGTTTTTGACATGCAAATGATACTTTTGTACAATCAAAATCCTTATACTTCTCGGGGATACGGCTCTTGCCAGTATCAATAGCCTTGTTTACCAAAGCCTGGAAATCGGGATCTATTTCTTCTTCAAAGTGACGAACCAGCCAGCGCCCTTCATCTATGATGCAGTTGCGTACAAGTTCTCCTTGAATGAATACTTTAACAGAACGGAGATTTGGGATGAATAAGATGAGGTTGGAATCCTCAAACACCTCCTTGAATAGGGCCTCATAACTTCTTCTCCCAGTATGGAGTAGCCGAGGATCTTCCGGGCGTAGAGCAATCTTCACTCTAAACTTTTTCTCAGCATTATCGAAGATTAATGCCACCTCGTCTGGAACCTCTTGTTTGTCGGTCCAAATAGGAAGAATCGGCCATGGCGCTTCTAGACGCTTGATTTTCGGAGATTTCTCTTCAAATCGAAATGAATAATCTCCAGTTTTTATATAGACATAATGGTTGTTTAGGAAGACAGTCTTAAAACCAATACCTTTGTATCCGATAGCCTTTCTATTTGCAGTCTTCTCCTTCTCGTTGATACCGCAAATGCCGGAGATATTCCTAACATTGAAATAATCGCCGGAGTGCATAAAGACAAGGTAATTGTCCGTGATATGAAATTCGACGTCAACTGGATCGTTCTTCTTTGGATAGTCATTAGCATTCTGAAGGAGTTCATAAATGAAGGTGGACTCCTTCGCGCTCAATTGTTTCTTCAGGGTATCCAGGAAGTTAGCAGCAGACTCGAAATTCTTTGATTTGTCGTTGTATCTGTCGTCAAACAGTTGTTCTACAAACCATTGTGGACGTATAGGTTGAGGGGGTATAGAAAAGTCAATATGAATCTTGTAAGGATTCCGGTCGTCGTTCTCAGCTAATTTCCAGTTGAATAAATAATAGTCTCCGGAAACAATTCCCTTAATTTGATTAGGGAAAAAGATAGTAATAGGCGTTTTATCTGGGTCGTGAGGATAATAAGGAATCTTGGCAAAATTCGGTTTTCTAATGTCACTGACTAATGACGCCCCGTTTGCCTCATCGAACTCATATTTCCCAATAAAAGTGCAATCATCAACACCCCAGTACTCAAAAAGTTCTTTCTCTTTTTCTGTGTGCTCAGACTTGCCGGCCTCAGCTCTCTTTTGTCCGATATCACGAAGCTTTTCTACATTAAGCTCAGCTATTGAAGAATAAATTGGCCTCAATTGAAACATGTTGCCAAGATACTCACGCCTTTCTCGGTCCTCAAGTTCAAACCGTATGAAAAAGAATCCTTTGTTGAACTTATGTCGAGTAGTAGCAGAAATATTGAAAAAAATGGGGGTCCGGCTATTGGGATAATAAATCAATCGCCTGTTATAGGAGATGTTTGTAATCGAGCCCTTGTACTTTTCAGGTTTTTTTGTCCTATAGGGCTGATTGTCGATCTTACAACTAAAAACAAAATCATCGCACTCCCAGTACGACTTCAAATATTTAACAATCTCCTCGTCGGACCACTGCCGAGGATCAGAGTCTCCGCTCATAAATGATAAATACTAATAATGGCGTATTGGCTTTCTAATAGTTGCAAATTTATGAAAACAATAGCAATTTCTACGAGGCAATTTGAACCCGAGCGTCTTGCAAAAAGGTTTTGCAAATTTAAGTAGAAAGGTCTTGTGAGGAGAAGTTGCTCCTCGGTAGGGCGCAGTGCATCCTTCTTGAAGAATCTGTTTCTGTCAATGATCCAGACTTTGTTTGATTGAACAATCCGCAACGCTTTGCCAACGTGGCTTCTGTTTGCTCGGTTGGCGGCCTTTATTGGACGCTCTAGATGCACGCATAAAAGTAGCAATTACTCTCAGATTATCAAGACCGCTAAAGAGCCTATCGGAGAACTTGAGAAATTACCAATAAAAAAGCCCTGGATTTCTCCAGGGCTACCATTTGTGAGGGTTCCAGTATTCCAAGAACTATTCAAAATGGTATATTTTAGATCCATTTTGGGGATGGAAGAAAAAAAGGAATTGATTAAAAGCCGAAATACCAATTACATCTATAGTAATTATAATGTCATAGTGAGATTCTGACTAGCGGCTGCTGACGGGGAAGACAACTACTGATCTCGGTGGAATATGAATAAGCGCTCGTCTATGTTTACATATGCATTCTCTGCGAATGAAAGACCGATAAGCTAATCAAACTCGGAATCAAGAATCTCTTTTATTCCTTCTGTGGCAATTATTATGTTGTCCGCCATAGAGAGTGCCTTCGTTTCGTCGGTATTAGGTAGTGTCCCAAAAGGAATACCCACCAAATAGACATGATTAGTCACGTTACTGAGAGGGGCAGAAATCACTTGCTTGATATAATTAAATCTAGTCGACGGGAATACTAGCATTGTGATTTTTTGGCTCGTTGGATCGAAAGAACTATATGCAAGTACCTGATGCAAATCATGTCGGAAGGCTTCTTGAAGGTCCTCTGCATTACCAGACTGTCTATTTAACATGTGAGTCTTGTATTTTGCATCAACAATGATCAGTTTTTCTTCCCTCTTAAGCAATATATCTGGTTCTAAATAAGATAATGTCCAATTTGTATGAGCCCCACTTATGCTAAATTTCTGGTTATTGTACGGCCGAGAATGATGCAAAGCGGCTACTTTTGCCATGATAAACTGAACATATTGCTCAAACAGTTTATTAAAGTCAATCCTCCACGCATGGTACTCTGTTCCATGTGATTCGAGAATGCGATTACCAATAGCCTTAAGATCTTTAATAACGACCGGATCAGATGCATGAATCTTAAGCTCTTTGGTAGGGCGAATTTGCTGTCCTTTCAGTAAGAATTGCATATAATTCAGCCTTTCTAAATACGACAGGCGTGTTTTCCTTGGTGTATGCAAGGAAAACAACTCCGTAATGCACAAACTGAGAACGTGGTTTATCTGCTGCCACTCATAGTGATTAGTTGTCAGCATGTTAACCTTGTTTGGGTACCGGAATGTATTATCTGGCGAGTGACTTAATTCAGCGTATCGTCCCCAATCAGTAGACGAGGTGGGATACTGTTGAATCTGGCGTTCATTTAGGAACTTACGCCAATGCGTTCTTTGAGCCATCAAATACTTCTCCATGTATTTAATGCATTCGAAGTAAATAGGGGGCTTTACTTTTGTCTGATGGAGTAGTACAAGGTCATTATTATACTCAATGCTTAAAGCATCCGGGAGTAATGGAAGTATTTCGCTAACCTGCTCATTGAACCTACCGTTTACTATAAGATTTGCATAAATCTTACCCGTGACGGGTGATATGAGTGGGACGCAACCTGCGAAGTTACTTGTCTTAAATCTTATAAATGCCGTGTTATCTGCCTCTAGCGGAATAATCCCGAGAAAATCGAATGCCTTTTTATTGAGTTTAAGAAACCGTGTTACAACAGTATCACTCGACGATGACTTATCCGCATGCCAACTTGATTGCAATTCGCTGATAAGGCATGTGTTCTTGTCATCTTGAGCACGAAAAACTATATCATAGGAATCATGCTCCCACCGATATCTTTTTCCCCCCATACCGAAAGACTTATTCGTACATTACAACACCAGAACTGTAGAACAATTGTGCAAACGAGTCTTTTGCTGCTAATAGATACCCTTCGGACAAATACTCTTTGATTAAAGGCATTATTTTGTATTGAATAGTATCCTTCCTACAGTCTGCAATAGGTTTGTTTTGGGGATATAAGAAATAGGACTGTCCCGGCTGTAAATTCAATTCCTCGTCTGTCGCAAACTCCATAAACAGGTTATCAATCTGTTTAAATAACTCTGAATCGAAATAATAAGTAGGGTCGTTAATTACGTGAGGATGCAGCGTAACCCATGCAAATCGTCTGCGTAAAGCGAAGTCTACCACTGCGAGACTCTTATCTGCTGTATTCATTGTCCCAATCACATACAGATTATCCGGAATGTGATCATACTCAATGGGCTCATTATTTTTATCCAGAGCTAGGGGTAGCTTATGTGTTCTATTATTGGCGGTCTGTTCGAATAGATAGAAGACAGGTCCGAGTACATTTGCCAAATTGGCTCTGTTAATCTCATCAATGATCAGTAGATACTTTTCTTCATCTTTATCATTCTTAAGGGCATCATCAAGTATCTTTAACAGCGCCCCCTTATCAGAGGAATAAGCTATATTTTTCCCATTCAGAATTGGTTTGATTCCATAAATGAAATCAGCATATGATGTTTCTGCGTGGAATTGAATGAACTTGGTTCTATGTTGGAAAATGGGATCTTTAGATATCTCATTCGCCATCCAGGTTTTCCCACAACCCGGAGCGCCTTGCAAAATAATAAACCGTTTCTCTAGAAGTATGGAGAGTACCTGGCTGGGAGTAAGATCACTCTTATCTTGCTTGCATTTGTTAATAGCGTCTTCAATAGCCTTTGACTGACCTATTCTAGTGCTTCCGTTATTAAAACTACTCCAGTTACGCCATTTTGCATACTGGGCTAACCATGAGACGATAAGATTATACCCATCATCTGTTGTGTAATCAACAAGGATTGAGGCAGGTAGCAGTCCGCCTTTATCTTCGTGGTCGTACAATGCCACGGTATCTATCATGGCAGAATCATATGAGGCACTGGGAGATTCCAATGCTTCTTTTAGACCTGGTGTGGGATTTACCGTCTCGGTGAAACTTAACTTAAAAAAGAATTGAGCATTGGAATTCCCTTTTTTTGTCAAAGCTCGGAACGATCTTGAGAAGGAAAGTTTCATGGCTAGTTCCATATCTGGCCCTAAAGACCCTCCACTAAAGTTACCATCGGCTGTAGTACTACTACCGATACCTATTGAGGCAACACAGTGAGTCCCATTGTATTCGGGAAATAGTACGAAAGACAAACCTTCGTAAGCTTTTTTATCAGGCTCTCCTTCCCGGATGAAGCCAAACCAGAAATTCCTTTCATCTGATTTTGGTACTCGAATTGTCGGTTGTGTGCCTCTTTCTATAATACAATCCCGTAACTGGCCGTGTTGCTTGCTCTCATCAAAGCCAAATTGTCTTGCTTGTTCTATGATCTGGTTATGGAACTGTAATAAACTTGTCGGTGCTGCCATATCAATAATTCTCTATGTTATACATAACAATTGGACGCTTTTCTCCCATATAAGGAAGAGACCGTATGGTATTGTAATCAATAAACTCAACAGCATCCTTGTAACTCATTCTATCGTTGAGTATGAGGCTATCTACCATTTTTGAATATGCATATACTAAACGTCCGTCATCACTAATCCCAATAATAGCGTCGATGAAATCTGGATTTGTGAAGAACACGGTCTCCTCTTCTCCACGGTTAATTAGGAAGGCTCGTAACTCATCAACGTTTTTAAAGGGCATGGCCTGCTCTGCTTCTTCAATGAAATCGCATAGAGACACGTTGAAGAAATTAGCTACCCTAGTGAGAAATTCAAAGGAGATATTCCTCTTCCCGTTTTCTACATCACTAAGATACCTTCTGTCAATACCTGACTCCAGCGCAAACTTTTCTTGTGATAATCCACGAAGCTTACGCAAACGGATAATAGCCTTGCCGACTTGCTCTTGTGAAACCATAATGAGGTGATTTGTAAGCAAAAATACGCTTTCTCGGCCACGAGAACCACGGCCAATAGGCCACATAAAATGATGGTATAATCCAACAGCGCCTTCTGGATCTCCATATTATTCTGCAACCAGAAGTGAGATCAAGAGGTATGGCGAAAACTGGAGGCGAAGGGCTGGAGCGTTCGCCGCCCGACCGCAGCTCTGCGCCCGTAGGCGTTGCCCTGGAGGGGGAGGCCGCATTGCCTTGCTTTCCTGAAGAACGGCAAGACGAAACAGGGACCATTCTCGTAAGTATACGAATATGGTCCCATTTCTATTACTGTACTAACCAAGCCAGAAGATCAGCTATTGAAGCAGGCTCAGCCTTAAGATGTCGAAGTCTATACTTGCCGTATCTTGGTTTGTCGGCCGCTATCTGCTCACGCAAGGACTGACCTCTTGCGAACCATCCGGAGACCGTCTTATATCCTCTCCATCCGCAGTCGCAGTAACCTTCCAGATCAACCCGACCGCTAAGAGGAGATCCCACGTATCGGAATGGAAGAACCATATTCCCGCACTTGGGACATTTGTACTGATACAACTCCGGATGTTTGAGTGTGTTCTGAACGAAAGAGCCTAACCACACCGGATCTGGGGCCAGTTCACTTAGTATCCCGGCAACGCAGTATGTCATCTCCAGATATAAGGGGATGAAATAGAAACGGTCGATGTCTTTCCAGTCATCGAAGTGGGCATAAATCAGATTGGAGTTACTGTAGAAAGGTTTTGTGAGGAAAAGTTGCTCCTCGGTAGGGCGCAGTGCGTCCTTCTTGAAGAATTTGTTTTTGTCCATGATTCAGACTTTTTTTGATTGAACAATCCGCATCGCTTTGCCACCGTGGCTTCTGGTTGCTCGGTTGGCGGCCCCAATGGGCGCTCTTGATGCTTATGCAAATGTACACTCTTTCTTGAATCTGGCAATAGATGACACAATTTCCCGAGTTTGCCAGTCTCGCCCCAGCAGGAAAGAAGGTCTGAATGGTAGCTGGCCGCCCGAACAGACTGACTTGCCGGCGACACTACCGCCCTCGGAAGTAAAGAGGGAGGGGCCCGTTGAATGCAAGTTATCACGCAGTGATGACGAAGCAGGCAATGGGAGGGTCGGAGTGAGCGTCAGCGAACGGAGGTCGCCG
>JAEEGL015994826.1_pt1 | contig 31435 bp, 27 predicted proteins | sample 9134231 | NCBI WGS metagenome assembly JAEEGL01 (sample SAMN16246548, study PRJNA631951) | gut metagenome | biome: gut microbiome; feature: rumen; material: fiber-attached | host: Bos | place: Iran: Karaj | collected 2018-10 | reverse complement strand
TCGTAAACCAAGGCTCATGTAAGGTTATGATCGCAAATATATCCTATGAACAGGCAGAGGATATCAAGGCAAAGCTTGAAAAAATAACTGGCGTATTCATGGTTGACTTTGATGATTCGGATGAGCACTACAACAACGGATCCGCAAGGTTTGACATAACCTTCGACCGGGACGAGAAAGACGATCTGTGTCTTACCTATCTTGATGATGTTAAAGCTCTGATAGCACCCTATGACTCATATCTGTCAACATCACTCGGCAACATTCAGGCAGAACTTATTGATGAAGAAATGAAGGTCATTTCCATTTTGGTTGTGATCGTCGTTCTTACGGTTTTGCTTATTACCACCGAGGCGTATGCCGAGATACCTGTCCTGCTCATCACTTTCGGAGCAGGCGCAGTACTGCAGATGGGTACCAACTTCCTTATGGGTACCATCTCCTTCGTATCCGACTCGGTAACGATAGTGCTGCAGCTCGCTCTGTCCGTGGATTACGCCGTCATCTTCCTTAACCGTTATAAGGAAGAGCACAGGGATAAGGACGTCCGCGAGGCGATCATCACCGCCCTTACCAAGGCGATACCGGAAATATGTGGCAGCTCACTTACAACGATCGGCGGTCTTATTGCAATGACCTTTATGCAGTACGGTATCGGTCCCGATCTTGGCGTCGTACTTATCAAGGCCATTATCTTAAGTCTTATCGCCGTTTTCCTCCTCATGCCGGGAATCATCATGCTGTTTGCACCTCTTATGGAGAAGACAAAGCATAAGAGCTTCATACCTGACATTCCCTTTGTCGGCAAATTCGATTACGCCACAAGGTTTATTATTGCGCCTCTGTTTCTGCTGGCTATAATAGGCGCATACGTAATTCAGCGTGATACCCCTTATGTATTCGGATACTCCACTCTGAAAACTCCCATAAAGAATGATGTGCAGATAGCTGATGATATGCTCACGGAGAACTTCGGTGATGAGAACCTTCTTGCAATTGTAGTGCCGGCAGGCAGTTACGATAGGGAAGCCCGCCTCCTGCGAAAGCTTGAAAGCTGTCCTGAGGTAAAATCGTGCACAGGTCTTGCAAATACAGAAGCAATGAACGGATATACTCTGACCGACAGACTGAGTCCGAGACAGTTCTCCGAGCTCATAGATCTCGATTATGAGATAGCTGAACTGATATACACCGCCTATGCAGTAAATGATGAGGATTATGCGAAGGCTGTCAACGGGCTCTCTTCCTACAAGGTACCCCTCATTGATATGTTCATGTTTATCCATAACGAAGTGGAGGAGGGTTACGTTACCCTTGATGAAGACGCCATGGAAAAGCTTGATGACGCATATAAGCTGATGAACTTTGCCAAAGAACAGCTTCAGGGAGAAAACTATTCCAGAATGCTCGTTTATTTAAATCTTCCCGAGGAAAGTCAGGAGACCTTTGATTTTATTGATAAGATACATGAGATGGCAGGGGATATCTACAGTGAAAAAATATATACTGTCGGAGAATCGATGAGCCAGTATGATCTTAAGAATACCTTCGCAAGAGATAATCTGGTGGTTAACATCGTCTCCATCCTTGTCGTGCTGGTTGTGCTTCTGTTTACATTTAAATCTGCCGGAATGCCTGTACTTCTTATAGCGGTCATACAGGGAAGCATATGGATCAACTTCGCTGTTCCGGCAATAGAAAAAGATAACATTTTCTTCCTGAGCCAGCTTATCGTGAGTTCCATACAGATGGGAGCCAATATCGACTATGCGATAGTCATTGCAGGCCGATATACTGAGCTTCGTGAATCAAAGGGACGACGCGACTCGATAATAGAGACCATGAACGCATCCTTCCCAACCATCGTTACATCCGGAACAATGCTCGCTGTTGCCGGAATGCTGATAGGGCGTCTTACATCTGACGGTGCTATCTACGGTATCGGGCAGTGTATAGGACGGGGAACCATAATATCAATAGGAATAACAATGTTTGTTCTTCCGCAGATCCTTCTGGTGGGCGACACCATAATAAGCAAGACCGCCTTTGTAATGAATATGCCGATAAGGACGAAAGAGGCTTCGGGTCTTATACGTGTAAACGGCATTGTCCGCGGTCATGTAAACGGTGTTGTCACAGGTACAATGCGTGCCATCGTCAGAGGAAGCGTGAGCGCGTTTGTGGAATCAGGTAATATCATCCCTCTGTCCCAGGAAGAGGCGGATGCCCTGATAGACAGCATGCCCACACGAATAGCGGATAACAGCAAAAATCCGAATGCATCTGCCATACAGACGGTAAACGGAACGGAGGTGAGCGGCAATGAGAAATAAACAGCATGCGGCTGCCCTTCTTGCTATACTTACGGTTATTTCATGTATATCGGATCCGCTCTTCACGGTAAGGACCATGGCCAGCACCAAACTGACCGTGACAGAAGGAACCGGTATGGCTCCCGATATACAGATCATTCACACAGACGAAAACGGAAATGAAATTACTCCGGAGGATGAATATGACGAAAGCACTGCAGACGGCAGCTCTGAGGATTCCGGAGAAGAGAGCACCAAAGATCCTTACGGCAGAAAGAAGAAGGACCTTCCCGTTTCAAAAGCCGGAACCTATGAAAGCGACATCCGCGGCACAACGGCGGCTGCAGATATCACGGAGCTAACCGATATTTACATTTCCAGTGTTGATGATCTTATCGCTCTTGCCGATAACTGCAGTCTTGATATCTGGTCAAGAGATAAAAATGTAATTCTTAAAGAAGATATAGATCTTGGCGGAAGCAGTTTTAAATATATACCTATTTTCGGTGGTATCTTTGACGGTAACGGACATACCATATCGGGACTTTACATATCATCGGAGGAAAGCTATACAGGTTTGTTCTGTATAACACAGGCAAGTGCCGTTATCAAAAATCTTACAGTTACGGGAAGCGTTATGCCTTCGGACAAGCAACTCGCCACCGGGGGTATAGTCGGAGATAACTACGGACTTATAAGCAACTGCCGTTTTAACGGCAGCGTGGAAGGTTATGACTATACCGGCGGTATCGCAGGATATAACGAGCAGACAGGCACTATCAGCAGCTGTGTAAGCAAGGGACATGTAATAGGACGTCACTTCACCGGCGGAATAACAGGATATAACCTTGGTATAGTGAACGGATGCACCAATGAAGCAAGGATCAATATAACCAGTATGGATGAAACCATTTCCATTAAGGATATTGATGTCAGCAAATATACCAACAATTTACTCAATATATTCGGAGATAACAACAAGCAGGATTCTACCAGTGTTTTAAACAGCACGGTGGATATAGGTGGTATCTGCGGTTATTCGCAGGGAGTGATAGTAAGCTGTACCAATGAATCCCTCGTTGGTTATGAGCATGTCGGATATAATGTGGGAGGTATTGTAGGACGCCAGAACGGTTATGTTCAGATGTGTGTTAACAACGGCGAAGTATTCGGTCGTAAGGATGTAGGCGGTATCGCCGGACAGGCTGAACCCTATGTGATCATAGACATTACCAAGGATATCGTAGGACAGCTCACAAAAAACATGAATACGCTTCATGATCTTGTCAATGTAACTCTGAATGATGCAGGCAGTGAATCAGACATAATAAGCGCCCGCCTCAACATGGTTAAGAGCTTTACCGACAAGGCTCTTACCGACACTTCATATTTAAGCAATGAAACAGAGACCTGGATAAACGGTGTGATGGACAGCGGAACCGAGATCATGAGCAGGATAGACTATGCTCTTGAAGAAGCGGCAAAAAGCGGTGGCGCACTTGATCATACAAGGCAGGCCACAGATAATGCTTCAAAGGCGATAAGCAATCTGACAAATGCAGTGAATGATCTTGATATAAAGAAATATCTCTCTGCAGAGGAAAGTCTGAGCTATAATGCCGCAAAACAGAATATTGAGGATGGCACGGAGGAATATCGCAATCTCCGGGAAAAATACTACGAAAGCGATTATAAATACAGCTATTATAAATATATAGATCACCACCATAACGATCCGGTTTATTACGGAATAAGCTCAAATCTCGTTCCTCTGGATCTATCCGGAAACAGAATAGACTGGCCCTCTTCCGGTGCCGGAACAAAGGAGGAATATGACAATATATCCCGTATTGTCCATGAGGACACCAGCACTGATCCCCCGACATATACAGATTTCCCTTCGGATGATGGAGAATATGCTTCCAAGGATAAATCTCTTAACAGTATAGCCTCCACTCAGGCCGATATTGCAGTAGAGGAACTGACAAACGAAGAATTCAAAAATGAGCATGGAATGAGCTATCCCGAATGGCTTGAGAGAAATGTGGAAACAATGACAGGTATCCTGTTGTCTCATGAGCCTGATATGGCTGATAACATCCGCAGGGATGTCCGTTATGCCGTCGACAGCACAAAACAGTCAGTCAATAATCTCGGTAGTGCAGTCGGAGATATTAAGTCCATAGTATCGGACATTAATTCAAGAGGTAATATTACCTTCCCGAAGCTTTCGGACGAGTACAGAAACCGCTCCAATTCACTTATAGCAAACATTCAGGGAATGAGTGACAACCTCGGATGTCTTAACAACGAAATGAACTCATCCAATCAGCAGCTGGTGGATGACATGATAAAGGTGAACGACCAGTTTAATGTCATCATGCTTCTTATTGCAGATGCGATAGACGGTGTGCTGGATGAGGATTACACAGACCTTTATGAGGATGATTCACTGTCCGTTGCCGACAGTTCCACGGATGCGACCATAGCCGACTCTCTTAATAACGGTTCAGTACACGGAGACATAAATACAGCCGGAATAGCCGGGACAATGGCCATAGAATATGATTTTGACTTAGAGAGTGACATCACAGGTATCAAGGATGCCGCCGCAGGAACAACCTACCGTTCCAAATGTGTCTTAAGAAACAACAAAAACAACGGGCATATAGAAGGTCTGAAAAGTTATATCGGAGGAGCCTGTGGACTCCAGGAAATGGGTACCATATTAAGATGCCAGAACTATGGTAAGCTGGTCAGCAAATCCGGTGATTATGTAGGCGGTATCAGTGGCAAATCACTCTCAACCATCAAGGACTGTCAGGCTAAGTGTATCATGCAGGGCAATGACAATATTGGCGGAATATCAGGTCTCGGGTATGATATAAGCGGATGCTACAGTCTTCCTTCCATAAACAGTGAAGGTTCCTATCTCGGAGCCATTGCCGGTGACAACAGCCAGAAGGGGCGCCTTAAGTCAAATTACTTTGTCTGTGATGATCATGCGGGAATTGACAGAGTCAGCTACAGCGGTAAGGCGGAACCCATTCCATATGAACAGCTGCTCAGTTCTGACAGCATACCATCCGAATTCAGATCGATCAAGGTAAGCTTTGTTGTTGATGATGAGACTATTTCCGTTAAGGAGTATAATTACGGCGACAGTATCACCTCACTTCCTGTGGAACTTACGGATGATGAATACATCCTCTGGGACTGGGACAATGCCAATCTTTTGAATCTGCACGCCGATACCGAACTGTCAGGAACGAAAGCACGGTATATAACAACGCTAGCCGGATCACAGCTTCGGGAAAGCGGACAGTCGGCAGTTCTTGTCGACGGTAAATTCATATCCGAAGATACTCTCGATTCAAGGGTTACGGGTGAAAATGAAGACCCTGATATCTTTGAAAGCTGGGAACTGACCATACCGGAGGATTTCTCGGATGAACATCTTATAAGATACTGTCCTCCCGAAAATATAAGCGATGTAAAAATATGGCTCGTGAACGGAGATGAAAAGACCGAGGCGGAATGTCAGCCCATGGGCAAATACTATACATTCAAAGCTCCGGGATATAATGTTAAATTCCTCGTTGAAAATGCTTATGTAAGTCCTATTGAAAAATATGCAAAGTATGAAACCGCAGGGGGAGCTGTCCTGCTGGCAATCCTTGTAATGATATTATTGCACCGGAATAAGAACAGAAAAGCAGGGAGCAGGAACAATAAGAAAAACAAAGACCGTAATATCCGTAAGAAATCTAAGGATGAAAATAACGGAAGTAACAGGAATAACGAGATAAAAAAGGACAAAGAGAAAACAGATGATTCAGATATAGCCAATGACAGCGATATCGAAATGATGGATCTGTAAACAGATACGTAGACACAATACTCCTTGCGTCTACGTATACCCGTTATTTACAGCCTGCTTAAGCTTCAGATCCTATGATTTAGGTGCTACTACCCTTGAAATAAGTACGGTAAACATATCGTTTATCTTACTTAGATCCATATTTCCAAGATATCCCTTATCACAGGAATAGATTATACTCATTGAATCCCGGTTTATTTCAAGGCGGACGGAAATCGGTGCTGCCTCTCTTCCGTATGCATCAATGAAATAAGTCGTACCGCTCTCCACCCTTCTTATAAAGTCATTATATGTATCATCTGTCAGAAATTCATATGATAGAGTCGAATACTCCTCACAATCATATCTCAACTCCGCATTTAATATATCAACGCTGCAGCTGTCGAAGGTCTCTGCTTTTTCATACAGATCCTTGATATCGTTATACTGCTCACTGTAATCATCATCACTGTTAAATATCATCGGCACCCATCTGAGCATGCCTCCTTCATGTCTGGTCTTTATTATTATTGCATCTCTGTTTACAATCTTGCAGACAATCTTTCCGAGAGTTACAACCACACATGATTTAAGACTGTCGGGACCTCTTTTATTGTATTCCATCATTGCCTTTGCAAGCTCGGGACTGACAGTAAAGCTTGCTTCGGTTCTCACATTACTACGATTCTTGTTTCGTTCATCCTTGAATCTTGCTATATCAGAACCTATCTTAGGCAGTATACCCTGATAGAACCTTGTGGTGTGATATACATGTACCTTCTTCTTTCCCAGCACCCCGATCGGTTCATACTCTGTGGTCCTGAAGGTTGACTTAAGCACTCTCTTGCCATATATATGATTGGCATCCGTTGAAAGTACAACAATATAATTATTCTTCTCCACCAGATATGCATTACAGTTAACGGGACATACCTCGGACATTTTATATGCCGGATATATTGCCTTCTTCTTAGCTATAATAACAGAGCTTATACGCATAAACCTCTCATCGGCAGGTAGCTCTGTCAGGTTTTCGATAGTATAATTATACCCGCCTGTAAGCTCCCTGTAGCCGTTTATCATGTCCGCGAAGCTCTTGGAGTCGTTATATCTTCTTATAAATACGGGAAGAGTCTTCATATCTTCCGCTATATCGATCGGCATCCTCTTCTCCCTTATGAAACACAATTATGAAGTATCCAATCCATTTGATGATCAAAGCTTCCTCGCCGTAATCCCTACCCATTCACCCTGATGATCTACATCGAGGATCTCAAATCCGGCTTTCTTAACCGCATCGGTTACCGTCTGTTCCTTATCATCAATTATACCGGAAGTAATATATATTCCACCCGGTTTAATATGATTTACTATTACAGGTGTGAGAGGGATGAGCACCTCTGCAAGTATATTCGCGGTTACGATATCATAACACTTATATCCGACCTCATCCTGAATCTCCGTGCTGTCGATAATATTTCCTATGATAAGGTTAAATCCCGCTTCCGCAAGCCCGTTACTCTTCATATTATCCTGCACGGCTTCTATCGTACATGGATCAAGATCCGTTCCCGTCGCCGATGCTGCCCCGAATTTATAAGCCATGATCGAGAGTATACCGCTTCCTGTTCCCACATCCAGCAGTTTTGTATCCGCATTAACATATTTACGAAGTGCTCTTATGCACAATTGCGTGGTTTCATGCATTCCCGTGCCAAAAGCCGTTCCGGGATCTATGTGTATGATAAGCTTGCTTTTATCTTTATCGGCTACTTCCTCCCAGGACGGAACTATCAGTATATCATCCCCTATATAAAACTGATGAAAATACTGCTTCCAGTTATTAAGATAATCCGTATCCTGAAGCTCAGTGCAGGTAATGGTACAGTCTCCCGCATCCATATAACTCTTAATATCTTCAAGTTCTTCCCTGACACTTTCAAGAAGCTGATTATTATCCTCCGCCGCGTCAAGGTAAAAGCTGAGATACGCTACACCGTTATCCTCTTCTGTCTGAGGAAGGATGTCAACAAACATAGCAGCCTTGTCCTGCTCGGAGAGCGGAGTCTTATCCTCTATCTCAACTCCCTCTATACCAAGTTCCATAAGCGATGCGCTTATCACATCTTCAGCTTCGGTTGTAGTTGTGATCGTATATTTATTGTATTTCATCTGTTACAGAACCTCATCATGGCCGCTGTCTCTTAGCGAAGCCAGTACCTTCTTTATGTCTGCAGTGCTGTTCTTATCGCAGATAAGTATGGCATCATCGGTATCAACTATGACTGTATCCTTAAGTCCGACAGCTGCTATCAGCTTATTACTGCCCTCTATTATACAGTTTTTTGTATCTATCGTCACGACATTTCCGCTTACTACATTATTCTCTTCATTAGAAGTCTTAATACGTTCAACCGCAAGCCACGAGCCGACATCATCCCAGCCGAAATCACCGGGAATGGTATATATGCTCTGTGCCTTCTCCATAATCCCGTAATCAACGGATATGGATTCAAGCTCCGGGAAGACTCTTTCAAGTATCTCATCCTGTGCCCCGGTTCCGATCGCGTCTCCTATCCGTTCAAGCCCCTCTTTCATATCAGGAAGATACCGGTTAAACAGTTCAAGTATAGTGGATACTTTCCAGACAAACATTCCGGCATTCCACAGATATTCTCCGGTATCAAGATACTCTCTTGCCTTATCCGCCGAAGGCTTTTCCACAAACCGGTCTACCTTATATGCGTTTCCTCTTTTTTCCTCTTTAATGAACTTAATATATCCGTATCCGGTTTCGGGATACGACGGTCTTATGCCCATCGTCACAAGATTACTGCCGTCATCAGCTATGCTGCAGGCTTCACCTGCAAGTTCCCGGTATCTGCCGGCATCCTTGATCAGCGAATCCGACGGCAGCACCATCATTACCGCATCCTCATACTTTTTCGAAATATGAGTGGCTCCGAGTCCTATGCAGGGTGCCGTGTTCCTGCCTACAGGTTCACACAGAATGTTTTCCTCGGGAATCCCCGGCAGCTGTTCTCTGACCAGCGGTTTATAATCCTTATTGGTTGCTATATAGATGTCTTCCATATCAACAAGCGGAAGTATCCTGTCAACAGTAAGCTGTATCATGGTCCTGTCATCATCAGTCAGTGACAGGAACTGCTTGGGAAGCTTCTTTCTGCTTCTTGGCCAGAAACGCTCGCCGCGTCCGCCGGCCATGATAAGAGCCGTAATCTTCATTTATAATATATCTCCTTTATACGTATGAATGAACATATACTCTGAAGCAACTCATCTGTAAACGCATTTTTGCTGTTTACTGATGAATCATACTGATGTCAACCTGCATGACTACTTAATAACTATATCCTGGATTGCCGTATCCTGAATAACACAGATAAATGTCTTTCCGTTGTTTATTGTTATCTCATTTCCCTGAAGGTCATAATATCTGATGGGACACAGATCGTAATTTCCGTCATGAGCCAGCTGGCCTTCTCTCTTCCATGTTCCTACCACCATCTTACCCTTGGTAAAATACTGGATTACGCCACCCGAATGACAGTCAAAGGCAAGATAGTCCTTCTCATCAAGCTGAGCCCATTTGTTATACTGGAAAATTACATTATCGTAAAACAGCTGCTCTCCCGTAAGTTCATCTATCTGCGGCCCGTCATACTGGAAACGGCCGTATTGTTCTCTGTCGGGATCATAGTCAAACCACGGCTTGTTTATTTTATAATTCGGTTCCATGTGGGTCACTTCAAGACCGTTTTCATTGGTTACGGTATCACCGAGATCGCAGAACTTGAACTTACGTTGGAAATCCTCATAATGATTCCTTCTGTAACCCATCATTTCTATTCCTGCATCTATACCGGCAGCACTGGTGTATGCATTATGCGGTGCTTTTCTGTCAGAGGTACGATAATACACGATATCGCCCTCCTTACCAAGACCGTTAAGATTATCCACATAATCGCTGTTAAGCAGATCCACGGCATAGGCTGCCTGACCATAGTGACAATAGATCGCATCGAATTCAAGTGCCGTGTATACAAAATACTCACGACAGCTTCTGACCGATCCAATCTTGTTAAGATCCTCATACTCATCAAATAGAGCCATAAGACGTGTTATGGCTCCCTCTACCACATATTCATATACAACATCAGCCCTTGACACACTGCACATAGGCTGTGCTGCCTTCAGATTATTAAGCATTACCGCAATTGGTCTTCTCTGCGCTATTTCCTCCTTCACGGGAAGCCCTGACAGGTAGCTCCTCATCTGGCCTTCTTTTAGTCCGTCGTCCTTTTTATCGTCACCTTTTTCTTCCTTTTCCTCCTTAGGAGAATCGGGTTTCTGCGTAGGTGTAGGCGTGGGCGTCATCGTAGGCTCAGCTGAATCGACCGTATCACCCGTAGAGGCGACCGTATCTCCGTCCGTACCTGTGTAAGCGTAAACTATTATGCCAAAAGCGATAATAAAGAAAAAAGCTATGACTGAATATGTCCATATCCTTGTCTTCTTTAAAGAGTTCATATACCAGATTCCCTCTCAGTTTCTGCACGATATATAAGTTGATTATAGTTTATTCATGCCTATAAATCAACTTATATAAAACCTGCTCAGATTCCGATGGCCTCATATATAGCCTTGGATAACTGATCTGCACAGGATGTTCCTCTTGTGCCACATTCGTTTCCCTTAAGGATATCTGCCGACTGCTTAGCATCGGCTCCCTCAAGGAGCTTGCCTATAGCCTTAAGATTCCCGTTACATCCTCCGAGAAAGCTCAGGTTATAGATCCTTCCCTCATCATCAATGTCAAAAGATATGTTTCTTGCGCATACACCCTTGGGCGTGTATGAATAATTCGCCATTGTATTTACCTCTCTTTGTCTACAGTTTTATTTACTTCTAAGGATTGTACCATATTGAACCATGTTCCTCAACAAATGAATAAATGTGGTTGTGTCCTGCTTCGCATGAACCGAAGAAAGAGAGGGACAGCAACCCTTCCGTACAAGCACGAGGGTTGCTGCCTCTCTCTTTCTGTATCTTACGAATAGTAACCTGTAAAGCACGGTACGGGAATCGAACCCGCCTCCTCAGCTTGGGAAGCTGATATACTACCGATGTACTAACCGTGCAACACAATAAGGATTATATCACACTTTTCCCGGGTTGTGTATTGTTTAATTTTCATTATTTGTTTTTCTCTGTCATAAATCTGTGATATACTGTAAATAGAACTATTCCGGTCAGCATTTCACATAAAGGAGCATTTGATCATGGAAAAAGTATTATCTCAGGCTGAAGTTGATTCATTAGTTGATGCATTAAGAGCCATTAAAGGTTACTCGGATGATGAAGTTATTTCCGAGGATGTACTAAACAGTCAGGTTGTCCTTTCCCAGAGCGAGATTGATAAGCTGATCGAATCTCTTAACAATGCCAAGGGACTTCCGGCCTATAAGCCCAAAGCCAATGCCGTACTGTCTCAGGCCGAGATTGATTCACTTATTGATGCTCTTAATACCTATAAAGAATACGGACAGCTGGATGAACTTAATGCAGACCTTGTAAGCAACCAGGCCATCATGTCCCAGGAGGATATTGATATCCTTATTGACAAGCTTCTTGCCATACATAACTGACAAGTATTATTTACACGGTTACTTCATTCGCGCATTTTCCTGTTTCCAGATACTCGCTTATATTGCAAAGAGTCGTATGAGCAATATTCGTAAGTGCTTCCTTCGTAAGGAATGCCTGGTGTGAAGTTACTATCACATTGGGCATTGAAATGAGTCTTGCCAGTGTATCATCCTCAAAGATATGTCCGGATCTGTCCTCGAAGAAAACATCGGCCTCCTCTTCATACACATCAAGACATGCTGCTCCGATATGACGTTTTCTGATACCCTCAAGAAGTGCTTCTGCATCGATCAGAGCCCCTCTTGAAGTATTTATAAGCACGACACCCTTCTTCATGCTTTTAATACTCTTGGCATCCACCATATGATAGGTTTCCTCGGTCAGAGGACAGTGGAAGGATATTATATCACTTCTCTTCCATATTTCCTTAAGCTCCACGTATTCAAAATCAGCATCCTTTGCAGGAAATTTGTCATATGCGATAACATTCATTCCAAAGCCCCTGCATATGTCAATAAATACGCGTCCTATCTTACCGGTTCCGACCACACCCACAGTCTTGCCGTGAAGGTCAAAGCCCATGAGTCCGTTAAGTGAGAAATTAAAATCCTTGGTCCTTATATAAGCCTTATGTATGCGTCTTACGGAAGTAAGCAGGAGAGACATTGCATGCTCGGCAACAGCATATGGCGAATATGCCGGCACTCTTACAACGCCTATCTTATCCTTGGCTGCTTCTGCATCAACATTGTTAAATCCCGCACATCGTAAAGCTACCAGCTTAACATCCTTCTTATTTAACGCGTTTATAACCTTGGCATCAACCGTATCATTTACAAATACGCAGACAACATCATAACCCTTGGCAAGCTTTACGGTATCTTCATCCAGCTTGGTTTCAAAATACTTTATCTTGAACTTTCCTTCACTGTTTGCCTCGTCAAATGAAGCAATATCGTAATCCTTGGCATCAAAGAATGCAACCTTTATCTTATCATTCATTGTATTTCTCCTTTTTAATCTCGCTTTCACGTTTATTTTCTTTATGCTTATTTCATTTACTTTTGATATATTTAAAGATAACATATACCGATATAATTATCAATTATCGAACTTCTCCGTGACAGCCTGTTTCAGCTATTTGTTTTCTTCTCTTGCACCCTCAAAACACATGCCATATAATTATATTAAAGGAGGTTTTCCATGAATTTATCAACATATTTAAACAGCCAGTTTGATCTCATGCAGAATCTGGATTTCTGCATCCGGATAGTAGTATCTGCTCTTGCCGGCGGCATTATCGGTTATGAAAGAAGCCACCGTTTCAAAGAGGCAGGCATAAGGACTCATGTAATAGTATGCGTTACAACCGCAGTGGTTATGATCATTTCAAAATACGGTTTCGCTGATCTTACCCTGGCAGATGGCAGTAACTTTAACGGAACCAGAGGAGTAGATGCGGCACGTGTCGCTGCACAGGCGGTAAGCGGTATATCCTTCCTGTGTGCCGGTGTTATCTTCAAGACGGGAAGCAATGTAAGAGGACTTACAACGGCAGCCGGCCTGTGGCTGACGGGAGCGCTAGGACTCTGTTTCGGTGCCGGAATGTACGTTATCGGCATTTTCTCACTTCTTTTACTCTGCGTTATGCAGCTTACAATACGCAGGTCTCTGAAGGGTCTTGATTCCTACTATGACAATGAACTGCATTTCAAGGTTAAGGATGGTGAGGATGACATATTCTACCATGACCTTTTGGAGCAGATGGATATGTGGGATGTCAAGGTCGTTGAGAACGATGTGTGTGTTAATGAAGATGGGACAATAGAATATAATATACATATACGAAGAAAAAATGAACTCAGCTACGAAGAGCTTAAAGAGTTCGTAAGCAGTCGTGCGGATGTACTCTCCTACAGAAGCAACCTTCAGTATAACCATATTAAATGAACGTAACTATTCAGAACAGGCTCAAAATACGTACACTGCAGAAATAATAAAGAGAACCCCTGATACAGTTAATGCCGGGGTTCTCTTCTTCTGTCATAAATATCTCTGCTGTTAAAAGCTTCTGCTGAATCCTTATCTGCCAAATGTCTCTGCCGGTGAACAATCGCCGAATATCTTCTACTACTGAAGGCTTACCTTACTGAGCTCTATGAGCTTATTATGCATCTCAGTCTCGATCCTTGAAAGCTCCTTCTCAGCCTCTGCTCTCTTGGTGCGGCCGTCCGCCTGTATCTGCACAACCTCATTGAGCGTATCGATAAGGGTCTGGTTTGTATGTGTAAGAGTCTCGATATCCACGATTCCTCTCTCTGCCTCCTTTGCCGATGCAACAGTTGCGATCTTAAGTGCCTCTGCATTCTTCTTAAGCAGTTCATTAGTCATATCCGTCACATCCTTCTGAGCCTTTGCAGCCTCTGTCGAATGATTAAGTCCTATGGCGATTACCATCTGGCTCTTCCACAGCGGAATGGTATTAACCAGCGTGCTCTGGATCTTCTCCGACATCATCGTATCATTGTTCTGGATAAGCCTTATCTGCGGTGCCATCTGCATGGAAATGTTCCTGGTAAGCTCGAGGTCATAAATCTTCTTCTCGAAACGCTCTATCATTGAAGCATAATCTGAAGCAGCCTGTGAATCCTCGGGAAGTCCCGACTCCTCAGCTTTCTTAAGAAGCCTGGGCAGCTCCTGCTGCTTGGCTATGGCGAGCTTCTCCTTACCTGCGATTATATACAGGGTAAGATTCTTGTAATATGTAAGATTGGTCTCATACATCTTGTCAAGCATGGCTACATCCTTAAGCAGAGTCACCTGATGTCCTTCCATTATCTTGACAACCTTATTTACATTGGCCTCTGTCTTGTCATATCTTGCCACAAGATCGTTAACCTTGGCCTGACCCTTCTTAAATATGCCGAGGAATCCTTTCTTCTCCTCCTCACTGTTGAAGCCCTTAAGCTCGGCGACAAGACCTGTAAGCATCTCTCCGATCTCTCCCATATCCTTGGTACGGACATTGTTAAGAGCTCCTTCCGAGAAATCGGCTATCTTCTTCTGAGCTCCCGCGCCATACTGGATCACCAGCTGCGTATTGTTAAGATCTATCTGGGAAACATAGCTGTCAACAACCTTCTGCTCCTCCGGCGACAGATCTGTCTTTGTCTTAATATCTGCAAGCTCTGTTCCGAAATTGATGCCGGCATTGGCAGGCTTGGCTTCCTCGATCGGTGCAAAAGGTGACTCATACAGAGTCGCTTCCGGTAGAGCTGCTGTAGCAGGTTCTGCCGCAACCGTTGCCTGAGTTCCTTCCAATACTGCTGCATTCATGTTTTCATCCATTTTTGTAACCCTCCTCTTTGTCTTTACTGTGTCTTAAGCGCCGCTTCCTGCGCAAGTCCTTCCTGAGTAAGCATGGTTGTGAGCACCTGTGCATCACTCGTAACATCCCATACCGAATCCTGGAACAGGTTGTTAAGCAACTGCACGAATGCTTCATTTATCGTATCAAGTGTGTTCTCTATTTCTGATTTCGCCTGTATAAGCTCCCTGCCGGGGGCGCTTACCTTATCATATTCCGCATACGCTTCAACCAGCTTAAGCATTGTTGGCAGATAGTAATCCATGAGCTTGTGCATTCTGTCCATCTGCTCAGGATGTTCGCTTACACGGTTGAATATCTGCTTAAGAAGATCCTCAAGAAGATCAAGCTTGGCACTTATCACCTCACCCGGAATATCATCATTGAGCTTATGAAGCTTGTTTATGGCATCCATTCCTTCACCGACCATAACATCAAGCTCCGACTTTTCTTCACCGGTAAGCCTGCTCTCAGCCTCTTTTCTCTTCTCCTCTTCCTCGGCTTTCATCCTGTTCTTCATGGATGAATACTCCCTGTATACATCTTCCGAAAGCATCAGTGTGGTCTCCTCCACATCCATATAACCTTCAGGATAATAGCCCTTTCTGAGCATCTTCTTTATATCCTTCTTAAGAGCCTTCTCATTCATTCCGGTGGCTGAGGATATCTGTGAAAGCTTAGCGTACATCTTCTCTCCGCAGATCCTGGCGTAACGCCTGGCCCGTTCTGTAAGCTTTCTTTTCTGAATTCCCAGAATTCCAAGCCCGGCGCTTGCCGCAGTAAGCAATGAAAAGGCAAGTCCCGGAACAAAACCCTTTACTACTCCAAGTACAAGGGCAAGCGTGAAAAACAGCATCATACCGATCACGCCGAATACTATATAAAGAATGCTCTTCGTATCTTCCAGAGCCACGAATTTCGTAGGCAGGAGCTTACCTCCCACTACTATCGCATTGGGACTTTTCATCCTTTTTGCAAGCTCATTCTGTGCCCTTCGTTCCTCAAGGCTCTTCCTTCTTGCCGCAGTCGCATCAGGTCTTGTTGAAAATACAGCCTGCCGCTGGCGCTTTTGCTCCCTCTCCAGCTCGCGTCTTTTCTGTCTTTCTTCACGCTCTCTTTCAAGCCGCTGCTGCCTTTCCTTACGTTCCCTCTCAAGCTGCTTCTGTTTTTCCCTGGTTGCGGCTCCCTGAGAATAGGTGCTGTAGGTATGGGTAGAGACATTCTGCGCTCTGCCGGACTTAATGCCTGTGCTTCTCTCGAGCTGTTCGGTGGCATCATCGAGCACCCTGTTTACCGAGCCCATAATAGCATTGTTAAGCCCTGAAAAATCACCCTTGGCAAGACCTTCCTTGAGCGCTTCCTTTATTTCATCTCCTATTTCATTGAACAGCTGATTGTTTGCCATTTATGGTTACTCTTCCTTACCGTAATAATTACCGTAATACTTACCGTAGTATTTGCCATAATACTTGCCATAATACTTGCCGTAATATTTTCCGTAGTACTTGCCGTATTTTCCGCCCATATCCACCTTATTAAGGATAACTCCCAATACCGGACAGCCGGTTTTCTTAATCTGGTCCAGTACACGTTCGGCAAATTTACGGCTTATCGATCTTGCTTCAAGTACAAGAGCCACGCCGTCACAGCTCTGAGCTATTATGGCACCGTCTATAACGCTTCCGATAGGGGGCGTGTCTATGATCACATAATCATATATATCTCTGAACTTACTTAATACAAGCTTGAATCTTGACGTTCCAAGAAGCTCGGAGGGATTGGGCGGAACAGGTCCTGTAGGAATGATATGCAGACCTTTAACGTTGGTTGAATAGATAACATCCTGAATATCTCTTTTTCCTGCCAGGAAATGGCTGAGACCGGATGTTATCCTTGTTATCTGATATCGTCCGAGAATAACCGATTTTCTCATATCACCGTCAATAAAGAGCACATGCTTACCGGCTTCCGCCATTGAGATCGCAAGATTGAAGGATACGGATGATTTGCCCTCATTGGGTACACAGCTTGTTATTGCTATAACCTTCACATTATTTCCGCAGAATTCCATATTGGATCTAAGCGACTTGTATGCTTCATTGGTCTGGAAGCTTAGCTTGTTTCTTCTGTTTATTGTTATGACCTTAGTATCCACTTCTGTTCATCTCCTTTCCTGACGTGAGTACATCCATATTTACCGGTGTCTGACTTCGTCTGCCGTAGCTGCTCCGCTTATGTTTGCTGCTTTTCTTTTTCTTCTTCTCTGTTGCCGGAGCATCTTCTTCCTCATTCTCCTCCTCATATGGTATGGAGCCCAGTACGCTTACCTTAAGATAATGCTCTACATCATCCGGATTCTTAACAGAATCATCCATTATATAAACAAGAATTATAAAGGCCATGGAAATAAATGCACCGATTGCGCCGCCTATAACTGTATTTTTAACTATTTTGGGCGATGATGGTTCAAGAGGAAGATCTGCTTCTTCAACTACATTTACAGCTTCCGTGTTCATAACTGCAGATATATGCTTTGATGCCGAATTCCTGATCTCATCCGCTATCGCCCTTGCCAGATCGGGGCTTGAATCCTGGACCGTTATCGTAACAATACGGGTATCCGTGGGAACACTTACCGTGATCTTGCTCTTAAGCTCTTTATTATCCATGGCAAGCGCCAGCTCTTCGCGTACCTCATCAAGCACGGGCCGGCTGGTTACAAGCTCCTGATAATCCTTAGTCAGCTGAGTACCTGTCTGCAGATCGGAATATGTAAGCTGCTCATTACTCTGCCTGTTTATGATATACATCTTGGTAGTCGATATATACTGGGGTGTCATTACATATTCCGACAAAAGAAATGCTATCGTGCCCGCAAGGGCGGCACAGATAACTATTATCCACAGTTTACTGATTATGACTCCTATAAGCTCCACAAGGTCTATTTCTATCTCTTCTGATTGTATCTGATTATTGGTCTCCATTAAAACCCTTTCTAAATACCTTAAAGCCTTCTTACAGGCTTGTTATTTACTATGTTTACGGCGTTTCCGAACAGTATGGCCGATGCATATTCCTCATCACATTTCTTCAGTATATATTCGGCACATTCAGCCATATCCGGCCTTCTTGAACCCATGCTGTGCGCATCTGTTCCGATAAAATGTATCCACTCTTCCTTAAGAAGCTTTTTTATAAAACGTTTGATCCTCATACCGCCTTCTCCGGTTATGGATCTTGAATTAACCTGAATATAAGCTCCTCTTCGTATAAGATCTTCTATAAGATCGGAATCATGAACCAGACAGTCGTATCGCTCAACATGTGCGAGTACCGGACGATATCCGAAGCTGCTGATATTCTTGACCGCATCGTTCAGCTCTCTTTTCTCAACCGCCGGCGAAAATTCTATTAGTACATAGCTTGAATCAGCCAAAGTATGTACTCTGCCCTCCTCTATCCATTCGGGCACACTGGGATAGTAATAAATCTCACTTCCTATAAAAAGCTTAAGATCCGGATGCTCCTTTACGGACAATTCCCTAAGACGGGCAAATACCTCATCTATCCTGGATCTTTCCGTCTCCACATAGCCACCGTGGTAATGAGGCGTAAGTATAAGAGCTCTTATCCCTTCTTTATATGCGTGGTCGAGCATCTGAAGCGACGTCTCCATATTTCTGGATCCGTCATCGACCCCCGGGATTATGTGGTTGTGCATATCAAGGTAATACACGTTATGTCTCCTGTTTCAAAGCCGGTGAAATAGAATTATAGCATAAATCCGAATCCGGGGTAACTATATTTCGGACAGAAGTTCTGCCATTCTGTCCCATGAGAATCTGTGTTCTCTTTCTATAATCCCCTGTGTATATGCTTCCTTCCTCCCCTCGGCAAAATAGCGATATATTGCTCCGGCAAGTGCATTATCATCAAACGGCTCTATAATATCGCCTGTAACCCCGTTATCAACCACCTCGGGAAGCCCTCCCACATTGGTAACGATCACAGGTTTCCTAAAACCATATGCTATCTGGACGATACCGCTCTGTGTTGCGGATTCATATGGAAGCACAACAAGATCTGCTGCTGAAAAATATTTTTCCACTTCTTTATCCGGCACATACCCGTCTATCACGGTTACCCGGTCTGCTATCCCCTTCTTATTTATAAGTTCAAGATACTCATCCTTGTTTCCGTCAAAATCTCCGACGATATATAATTTCGGAATCAAAGTCTGTGTACTTTTATTGTATCGATCCTTCAGTATGGCTTCTGCATTGATAAGATGCCTTAGTCCCTTATATTCCCTGACAAAACCGAAAAAAAGCATCATCTGCTCATTCTCGGGAATTCCCAGCTTATTCCTGGCCGTACGGATATCCATGTTCTCGAAATTAAAAGCACTGTAGGTAGGATGGACCGTTACTCTGTAATCCGCATCAGGACGTATGGAAAGAAGCTCCTTAACCTCACCCTGAGCATGAAGTATATATTTATTTCCTCTCTTAAGCGCCATTCTCGTAAGCTGCTTATCAAGCGGAAATCTCTCATGCGGAAAAACATTATGGCAGATATAAATAACCTGTATCCCTGCCTTCTTAAGCCTCCCCGCAAGTAATACATAACAAGGCGCGAAATAAGGATGCCACCATTGTATTATGACTTTTTCGGGCCTAAGCTTAACTATCCGGCGGGCAGTTGCAAGTATGTTAAACGGATTTGCCGTATTTATAAGGAACTGAGTATCCTCAACTCTGAAGGTATCATTATCATAGTCCCTCTGTTCCTTCTTAAACAGGATCCTGGGATACTGCATCTTATATGATATCATCACGGTATCATGAACCTTGCTCAACGCCCTGTACATAAGACCGGTATAATGGGATATCCCCCCTTTGTACGGATAAACCGGGCCTATGAGCACCCACTTATTTGTTTCCGAAATCCTGTTTTGATCATTCATCATTATCTGTTCCCGGATTATCAGACGCAGCTTCTTCAGCTTCTTTCAGTGCTTCTCTTGCCTCTTCGTTGTAATCCAGTCTTCTCACCCTGTACTGTATATCTTCGAGAAGCTTGCGGTTATTGGCTATAAGATCGGCCTGCATACCCATAACAAAGGTAACAAATCCAAGCAGCATGAGCGTTGATGAAAGCACCAGTGACTGGATATGGCCGTTTCCCGCACCACTGACAAAATAGATCAGGAAACGCACGGCAACCGCAAACCCGATCGTAAAGGGGATAAGTCCCAATATTGAGAAAAATGTAAGCGGTCTGTACATCATGAATGCACGGACTATGGTAAGCATCGATCTCTTGACATATCCGAACATGGAGTGGAACAGCCTTGATTTCCTTAACTCTCCGTTGGTCCTTATCGGAACGGAGGTTATAGCCATGCTGGTCCGGCCTGCCTGAACAATTGTTTCAAGCGTATATGTATAATTGTTCATCACGTTAAGGTGCATTGCCGCATCTCTCGAAAATGCCCTGAAGCCACTTGGAGCATCCGGTATATCGGTCTTTGATGCCACCCTTACGACATAACTGCCGAAATGCTGGAGCTTCTTCTTAAGAGGTGAGAAATGTTCCGTTGCATCTATCGGCCTCTCACCTATTACAACATCTGCCTTCTTATCAAGTATCGGTCGTACCAGCTTCTCAATATCGTCTCCGCAATACTGATTATCGGCATCGGTATTGACGATTATGTCTGCTCCGTTTCGAAGGCAGGCATCTATTCCCGCCATAAATCCCTTGGCAAGACCCTTGTTCTTTGTGAAGCTGACTATATAGTTAACTCCCCAGTTTCTGGCTACCTCAACCGTATTATCCACGCTTCCGTCATTGATTATTAAGATTTCTATTTCATCTATCCCGTCAATGTGCTTCGGAAGATCGTTAAGTGCGATCTCCAGGGTTTCTGCCTCATTAAGACACGGGATCTGGATTATAAGCTTCATCCATCATCTCCTGTAAAATCTTTTCATTCTTTTTCACGGGCTATATATATCGGTCTTTTCTTTGTCTCAAGATAGGTCTTGGCCAGATATTCGCCTACAAGTCCTATGCAGAACAGCTGTACTCCGCCCATAAAGACCATTATACAGATCATCGACGGCCAGCCGCTTGTAGGATCCCCGTAAATAAGCGTCCTTATAATAATGAAGACTATCATTATAAAGGCAGCAAGGGTAAAGATCATACCTATCACAACCGCAAAAGTAAGCGGGGCTGTGGTGAATCCCACAAAGCCTTCTATCGAATACAGCAGAAGCTTCCAGAAATTCCACTTGGTCTCTCCGGCTACGCGCTCCCTGTTCTCGTAATCTATCCATTTGGTCTTAAACCCGACCCAGCTGTATATTCCCTTGGTGAAACGGTTGTATTCCTTCATGCCGAGTACCGCATTCACCATAGTCCGGGTCATGATCCTGTAGTCTCTCGCACCGTCCATTATCTCAAGGTCGGTCATCCGGTTCATTATCTTATAGAACTGCCTTGCAAAGAACGAACGCACAGGAGGTTCACCCTTTCTTGTGACTCTCCTTGTCGCCGCCGTATCATAGCCTTCCTTTGTAACAGCATTGTACATTTCAGGCAAAAGCGAAGGCGGATCCTGGAGGTCGGCATCCATTATCACGACATAATCTCCGGACGCATTCTCAAGGCCGGCATAAATACCCGCTTCCTTGCCGAAATTCCTTGAGAAAGAAACATAATGCACTCTTTCGTCTTTAGCCCTCAGTTCCTTTATGATCTCAATCGTTCTGTCTTTGGATCCGTCATCTATAAACAGCATCTCAAAGGACAGCTCCGGGTCTGTGTTTTTAAACTCATCCATCGTCCTGCTTATCTCTTTATAAAACAGCGGAAGAGCTGCTTCTTCGTTAAAGCAGGGTACGACTATTGTTAATAAACTCATTGTATGCTGCACTCCATTTACAGGATTGCCGGCATATGCGGCGGTATCCGGTTTACTGCTAAAGTCAGGGTTTTGATGCCCTTAAAATATCATATTCCGACAGAAATCCATCCGAACCGTAATCATTCCTGTCTTCCTGTGTCTCAAGGGTTACGGACAGCTTCTGTCCTGCATGAGGAGCTGATTCCTGCGGCTTTCCCTCTTCATCCGTTATACAGATGACTTTTGCCCTGATATCACGTCCATCGGGCTTCATGACCTCTATCTCATCCCCTGTGCAGAATTTATTCTTTTGCTTTAAGGAGACTGTCTGCCTGCCGTTTCCTTCCGAACCGCTCTCCGATACGCTCTCTATCATACCAAGATATACGGATTCCCTCACATATGTGCTGTTATCATAGATCTGAGTATTCTCATCCGGCTTGCCGAAATAGAATCCTGTCGTGAACTGTCTGTAGGTACACTGGCCTATTTCATGTCTGTACCAGTCCATATTATCACGATATTTCTGCTCCGATTCAAAATAATCGTCTATAGCCTTCCTGTAAGTCCTGGCCACTGTGGCAACATACAGAGCCGTCTTCATCCTGCCTTCTATCTTGAAGCTGTCTATTCCGGCATCTGTCATTTCCGGGATATGCTCTATCATGCACAGATCCTTGGAATTAAAAACAAAGGTGCCTCTGTCATTCTCAAATACCGGCATATATTCACCCGGCCTTGTCTCTTCCATAAGGGTGTACTTCCATCTGCACGGATGGGTACATGCTCCTCTGTTAGCATCTCTTCCCGTAAGATAACTGCTCAGCAGGCATCTTCCGGAATAGGATATGCACATTGCTCCGTGAATGAAGCTCTCTATCTCCATGTCCTCAGGGATATGCTCTCTTATTTCCTTTATTTCCTTAAGTGACAGCTCTCTGGCCGACACGACCCTCTTCGCACCCTGTCTGTACCAGAAATCATAGGTCAGATAATTGGTATTGTTAGCCTGTGTGCTTATGTGTATATCGATTTCGGGACATATCTCCCTTGCTATCGTAAACATACCCGGGTCTGCTATTATAAGAGCATCCGGCTTTAACTCTTTAAGCTCTCTGAAATAATCCTCTGCTCCCCCAAGATCCGCATTATGTGCCAGAATATTGGCTGTTACATGCACCCTGACCCCATGTTCATGGGCAAAATCGATCCCGGCGGCCATTTCCTGTGCCGTGAAATTCTTCGCCTTGGCTCTGAGGCCAAATGCCTCTCCGCCTATATATACCGCATCAGCTCCGAATATCACTGCTGTTTTCAGTACTTCGAGACTGCTGGCAGGTACTAAAAGCTCCGGCTTTCCGTTTCTGAACATTCCTTCAACTCACTCCACTGCCTTATTGGTGTATTTTCCCGATTTATTTAATCATGATTTGTTTAATCCTGCTTTGATTTTTTTCTTTTGCCTTGCTTTGGCTTGTTTTGACGCTATTCAAACAGCTTATCCGGTCAGGGCAGAGCAATCGTGTCGTTTAACGCTGACCGTGACGCCGTCTCCCATCGGTAATATCGTAGTGCTCAGCCGTTCATCATGTGTAAGTACATAGAGATATTCCCTCAGTCTTGAATGTATGGTCCTGTCACGTCTTCGTACCGCAAATCTCGACTGTATGATATCGCCGTCCTGGAGCACATTGTCGGAAACCAGTATACCGCCGGGTCTTAACACTCTCATGACGTCTTCGAAGAAGTTAAGATACTGACCCTTGGCTGCGTCCATAAAAACAAGGTCATATGTTATATCCTTAATATCTTTCAGTACCTTAGCCGCATCACCCTCTATAAGCATTATTCTGTCCGAATATCCCGATGCTTTGAAATTCTCCCTGGCTAAGGGTATACGTTTCTCATAATTCTCTATCGTTGTTATCCTGCAATCGGAAGGAGAGCTCTGTGCCATCAGTATTGCCGAGAAGCCTACTGCCGTTCCGACCTCAAGGATCTTCCCCGGCTTAAGTCCCGTGATTATCGTCTTAAGAAGATTCTGCACCTGTGGCCTTATTATAGGAATACGGTCCTGCTTTGCTCTTTTCTCAAGCTCTGCAAGAAAGCCTTTGTTTCCGGCATTCAGCGATTCTATATAGGCAGCGACTCTTTCTTCTTCAATAAATCCGTCTCCCACCGTGTCACTCTCCCGTCTCTTCGGCAGGCTCTGTGGGATCATCTGTCATTATCTCTATGTCTATCTCTCCGTCTTCACCCTCGTAAGGCGTCTCGCCTTCCTCCAGGTCGCCTTCAACCAGATCCGATCCTGACTGGACAGGCATGGTACTGTCATATACCTGATCTGCTTCATTTAAGTTCTCGGTAAGTTCATCGGGTATGTATTCATCCGATTCTCCGTCCTTTTTCTCCGTCTCGGCCTTAGTCAGTATAGCCATGAGCTCATCTGTTGTCAGAGAATTATTAAGCGTATAGGTTCCCGGCTCTATTTTACCCTTGTATTCGGACAGCTTGGCCTGGATGAAGAAGAGCATCCAGTCACTGGTTATTCCCTTCTCCTCAAGCTTCTTTGATACATCCGTCAGACCTTCGCCCTTATCTACCGACATGATTATATCCCTGCCGGGAGCTTCTGCAACCGGTCCCTCGGTGAATATCCTGAACCCAAAATCATATGCTTTCTTTCCGACATTAATGACAACAACCGCGCAGACCACCAACAATACTCCGCGCACCACGGTTCCCATAAAACTGACTGTTAAATCTACTGCTTTCATATTAACCCCTGTTTAAGGCCTCCTGCCAATTCTTTACACTACCTTATAGGATGATGTTTCTTCATCCAGGGTACTTACTATACGGTCTGTAATATATTGATACAGTCTGGAGAAATCCACCTCTGCCAGTATGAACTCCGATACCTTGGAATCACTGCACAGTTCTTCCATCTTTGCTGAAATATTCTCTGATTCGCGCTCGTACTCATCCTCACTCATTTCCTGTACGGACACGTTAAGCTCTCTTATCCTGTCAACGCATTCCATTGCCCGCTCATCATCCCTGATGGCTGAAAATGTATTCCTGTAGTTTACATATTCCTCAGTATTCCTTAAAACTTCAAGAAGGTTGTCAAGCGCACTTTCAAAGCGTTCATTAGACATAATCTACTCCTGATCCGTTTCCATTATTATTGGCATTATCATGGGGCGTCTCTTCATTTTCTTCCAAACATATCCTGACAGGGCATCCTTGATAATATTTCTCATCCTGCCCCAATCCATTATGTTTTTATCCTGTATCTTATCTATGGCATTAAGCAGGACATCCCGCATTTCATCCATTACCTCATCGGATTCCTTAACATATATAAACCCTCGCGTAACTATATCAGGACCGGATACCACTATATTGGTTCCATGCTCAAGGGTCATGACAGCCATAAGTATACCGTCTTCCGCCAGCTGCTGTCTGTCATGAATGACCACATTACCGACATCCCCGACACCGAGTCCATCCACAAAAACAGCGCCCGTCTGCACCTCATCCGTTATCCTTGCGCCATTCTTATTTATGGAAAGAACCTTACCGGCTGCCATCATTATTATATTTTCCTTAGGTATGCCAAGCTCTCTTGCTATACCGGCCTGAGCCTTAAGATGTCTGTATTCGCCATGAACAGGTATCGCATACTTAGGCTTAACAAGCGTATATATGAGCTTGATCTCTTCCTGACAGGCATGTCCCGATACATGAGCATCCTGAAATATAACATCGGCTCCCTTCATACTCAGCTCATTTATAAGCCTGGCAACGGCCTTCTCATTTCCGGGAATCGGGTTTGACGAAAAGATTACCGTATCTCCCGGCTTTATCTGTAATATCTTATGAGTGCTGTTGGCTATCCTGTTAAGCGCAGCCATTGTCTCGCCCTGCGAGCCGGTAGTTATTATTACCGTTTTCTTGTCGGGATAATTCTTAAGATCCTCTATATCTATCAGCGTATTCTCATGGGCATCTATATAACCGAGCTCCGTAGCGGCCTGGATAATATTTACCATGCTCCGCCCTTCAAGCACCACCTTACGTCCGTGCCTGTATGCCGCGTCGATTATCTGCTGTACCCTGTCAACATTGCTTGCAAAGGTCGAAACTATTATCCTTGAATCCTCGTGCTCTGAGAACAGTGCATCTATCTTCTTGCCGACCGTTTTCTCTGAGTTGGTGAATCCGGGTCTTTCGGCATTGGTTGAATCACACATAAGAGCCAGAACACCCTTGCGTCCCAGTTCGGCAAAGCGCTGAAGATCTATGGCATCGCCATAAACAGGGGTGTAATCGACCTTAAAATCACCCGTATGCACAACCGTACCGGCAGGTGATGTAATGGCCAGGGCACAGGCATCGGCGATACTGTGATTTGTCCTTATAAATTCAACCTTAAAAGCTCCCAGCGTTATTACGTCTCCGGCCGAAATAACATTTCTGCTGACAACATCCAGCAAACCATGCTCCTTAAGCTTTCCCTCTATAAGAGCCGTTGTCAGCCTCGTCGCATAAACAGGTACATTTAATTCCTTCAAAACATATGGGAGCGCTCCGATATGATCCTCGTGACCGTGAGTGATCACAATAGCTTCCACCTTATCTGCATTATCCTGCAAATAAGTAATATCCGGTATTACCAGATCTATCCCGAGCATACTGTCTTCGGGAAATGACAGTCCGCAGTCCACAACCACAATACTGTTTCCGTATTCAAAGGCGGTAATGTTCATTCCTATCTGCTCAAGCCCTCCCAAGGGGATTATCTTTAGCGTCTTACCGCCGCTTTTCCTTCTTGCCAATTCTATTCCTCCACCGGTTTTAACCGATCATTCTATGATACTCGTATCGGATAGGGATTCTTCAAACATTGCGGCAACTATTCTAAGCTCATTCTCATCCTCTATCTCTTCGTAAATGCTTTCTTTATCCTCCGGTGCAGCTGTATCCTTAAGGATCATGCATTCCGCATCTCCATCCGGCGCATCAGCCACAAGGATATAGTTACAGCCGCTTATTCTCGTTTCATCAACCACATACCATTCAGACGACCCTTCGTCTGTTTCAAATACTATCTTAAGGCTCTGCTTATCCGCTGCCTTTGTCTTCGTCTCTTCCATATATACCTCAGCCTCCCGTATTACGGAGATATTCCAGATACCCCTGTAAGATCAGCATGGCCGCGATCTCATCAACATAATCCTTACGGTTCTCTCTGCGTATACCGCTCTCCATCATAGTCTTGTCAGCTGCGACCGTTGTAAGCCTCTCATCCCAGAGAATGACCGGAAGACCTGTCCTTCTCTCGAGCGCTTCCTTGAATTCCTTCGTCCGCTCGCACCGTTCACCCTCGGTATTGTTCATATTCTTCGGGTAACCGAGTACTATTTTCCCGACTTCATTCTCCCTGCACAGCTCTTCTATGCGGGCATAGGTCCTTCTCAGCTTATTCTCATGCTCACGCCGGATTATTTCAATTCCCTGGGCAGTAAGAAACAGAGGATCGCTCAAAGCTACCCCCACAGTTTTGGTTCCATAATCAAGACCGAGTATTCTCATATCAAGCCCAGCCGTTATTCCTGATATACTGTGTTAACAGTTCTTCAACCAGTTCATCTCTCTCGACCTTCATTATCAGGCTTCTTGCATTATTATGACTGGTAATGTAAGTCGGATCACCTGACATTATGTATCCCACTATCTGGTTTACCGGATTATAACCCTTCTCATTCAGTGCTTCATATACCGATGACAGCACTACTTTAACTCCGGTTTCAGGCTCTACCTGGACATTAAAATGCTGAGTATTTCCAAAATCCTGCATTTTCTCTCTCCTGTCTCTACATACAATTATCTATATTCTACTCTAAATAACCAAAAAAGACAACACCGGCGTTTATTAAAACGTCAATTAAAAGTCTGTCTGAACACATCAGCGGGAAAACTGCATCAGCAATAACTCATCATTCAAAAAACCTTCTGCCCTGCCTGTAATAAGCCTTCCCGGATAATCCTCATGATTATTTACCGGACTTTCCCCAATGATTTCGGAAGTAAGCCCTGCCGTATTCCCCACAGGACTCTTTCCGGAATCATCAGACACCGGTTTACATGCGTATTTTACATATTCCCTGTTATATCCTGTCTGATACAGCTCACCGTCAAGTGTTACGGTCTCTTCGATAAGGATTTCCTCCGGCTTTCCTATATAGTAGTCGCGGAAGCGCCGGGCTCTTGCTGCCGAATCAGCAATAAGTATCTGCGATCTTTCATTCTTCTCCCTGCGGGTAAGCTGCCCCGGCATTCTGTCTGCCACAGTACCCTTCCTTCTTGAATAGGCAAAGATATGTGTTTCATAGAAATCAACTCTGTCAAGAAACTGTCTTGTCTGCCGGAATTCATCCCCTGTTTCACCCGGAAATCCAACGATAACATCTGTTGTTATTGCCGGGTGTTCGAAATACTTCCTGATCAGCTGTACCTTCTCGTAGTATTCTTCTGTGGTATAACGGCGGTTCATCCTCTTAAGCACCGAATCGCTCCCGCTCTGGAGAGATAAATGAAAATGTGGGCAGAACGATCGTATTTCAGCCATTTCTTCAAGAAAATCATCTGTTATTATTTGTGGTTCGAGTGATCCAAGGCGTATACGCTTAACACCTTCCACTCTGTCTATCCTCTTAATAATGTCTGTAAGTCCCCTGTTATGGAAACTCCCGTCCTTTGTTGCCATATTATATGGTCTGTCCAGGCCATACGAGCTGAGATGTATTCCCGTTATAACGAATTCCCTGCAGCCCTTCTGCGCAAGAGCACCTATCTCCCGTAAGGTCTCTTCTTCCGGCCTGCTGGTTACATGACCACGTGAATAAGGTATGATACAGTAGCTGCAGTACTGATCGCATCCGTCCTGTATCTTTATATAGGCCCGGGTATGCTCTGTCAGGGTAGTGAGAAAGTTTGGAGCCGCGGGGACCAGGGGACGGTTCTTGGGGACCAGGGGACGGTTCTCTGGTCCCATTATTTCGGGACCAGAGAACCGTCCCCTGGTCCCTCCCCTGGTCCCCGTCCCCGCGATATACTCTCTTATTATCTCTAAAATATCCTGCTTTTCCTTATTCCCCACTACAATGTCTATGCACTCATCGTTCACGGCGCCCTCGCGGTCTGTCTCAACATAACATCCCGCTGCTACCACAAGTGCTTCGGGATTAAGCGCCTTGGCTCTGTGAAGCATCTGACGCGACTTTCTGTCCGCTATATTGGTTACCGTACATGTGTTTACAATATAAATATCTGCCTTTTCACTAAAGGGTACAATTTCATAACCGTTATCATGGAATTTTTGTTGCATTAGTTCCATCTCGTAAGCATTCACCTTACAGCCAAGATTGTGAAATGCGACTGTTTGCATATTTTACCTCTCTTTTTTTCAGCATATTTTCGGTTGACTTTTATAAAAAGCGGAATTATCATAGGATTGTGTTTAGACCAAGGGGTTAAACAAATATAATAAAGAAGGAGGAGTCAATATGAAGACAGTACAGATCTCACTTAACTCCATCGATAAGGTAAAGTCATTTGTTAATGACATCACCAAGTTCGATTATGATTTCGATCTTGTTTCCGGAAGGTACGTAATTGATGCGAAATCTATCATGGGTATTTTCAGCTTAGACCTTTCTAAGCCTATCGATCTTAACATCCATGCTGAGGACAATGCTGATGACGTTTTGGCTGTTATTAAGCCATACATGATCTAATTTTGTTCAGTTCAAGATGGTAGTTAAACAACCAAAAGGGCTATTTGTCACCAGACAGAGGTCCTTTTTTTGTTGCCTGCCTTGCAATAACCTACCTTGCAAATACTACATGCTCTTCATCCAAAACATATGCCGAGAGTCCGCTTTCCTTACTGCCTGACTCAAGGAGCTCCGCAAGAGGATCACTCTTCTTACATATATATATTACATCATCCCTTATAAAACCCGAGAGAAGCTCGCTCCGCCATTGCCTTATGTTTGCATTGATCTCATTGTCGATATTTCGGGCATAATAATAGTTGTTAAGCCTCTTTCCGGTAAGATAGGCATAAAACGCCGTATCCATCATTATGTCGTTATCATTATAAAGGAAGGCAAAATCCCTGTATTTAATGTCTCCTGCCGGAAACGGGGCTTTTGTCCATATATTGGTATAAATCTGCGGATTCTTGAAATATTCCTGTTTCCCGCTCACTACCTTTGTCGTATCAAGAACATGCAGCAGCGCAAGAAGCAGCATAGTCTTTAACAAAATGCTTTTACCCTTTCTTAATCTAACTGTCAAAGGCTGAAGGATCCGGTACGTATATACTATCGCACCGGTTATTACAAGATAGACCGGCACCCAGATAAACCTTCCGTTTGACCTGAATATGCTAAAAGTATTCCTCATAAACTGCGGCATCGGGATTCCGATGATCTTTTTATCGGAAAAAGTCAGCGTAGGAAGTGTGGCAAGCAAAAGATCCAGAGCCAGAAGTATGGTCCCGATAAATAACCCCGAATGTCCGGTAATAAAGGTTTTTATGATATCAAACGGTTTCTTCGACTCACTGATGCTCTTAATATGTATATTGTATGCACAGCCGCCTATAATGATCACAATACAGATAAGTATTCCCATCCCCAGATATCCGTATCCCTCATACTGCCAGTCATAGTAAAGCTTCATTGGCTTTAGGACTATACTTCCGTATAGAGGATTAATGAAAGTATTAAGGTTGCTTATGAAGCTGCCGAAGCCTTCACCATAGCCGGATGATGCCCCGTAAAACCCACCGAATACATAGAGCGTAAGGATACCGGCCGCACAGAAGGCGGCAAGGTTAACGATCTCATATAGTATTAACCTCCCGAATCCGCCGGAAGCGCGTGTTTTCCGTGTTTCGGTGTTTATTAAATCTCTATTTAATTTTATGATTTTCTCTGCGGATGCGGCAAGCAGTATGCTCCCGACCATGGGAACATAGTAGGTATGTATGCCTACGCACAGGATTCCCATCAGTGCGTATACCAATACGGAAGACAGGCACCGGTCATCCTCCTGTTTCCTTCGCTTAACCCATATATATAATGCCAGTACTATGATCCACTGGGCTCCGAGTGCCGTATGATAGAACATACGCTGCAGCACGGTGAAGCTCAGGATATAGACAAGTGAAGCCGCCGCGCTGACTGTATATTCATTTGGGACCAGGGGACGGTTCTCTGGTCCCGAAACAATGAGAC
>JAEEGL014700575.1_pt1 | contig 31435 bp, 23 predicted proteins | sample 9134231 | NCBI WGS metagenome assembly JAEEGL01 (sample SAMN16246548, study PRJNA631951) | gut metagenome | biome: gut microbiome; feature: rumen; material: fiber-attached | host: Bos | place: Iran: Karaj | collected 2018-10 | reverse complement strand
GGAAATGAGCAGGAAGGGTAAGAAGACAAAATGGAAGTACAAACAGAAGTTAAAGTGGAAGTTAAAGTGGACAAAACATAAAGAGACCCTTCCCACCATATCAACCTATCAACAAAACCAACCTTAAAAAACATAAACATAAGAAACACATGCTCGAATTGATTTTACTAGACATTTCCAACGGATGGAAGACCGGCATCATGATTATCCTGATGATTGTGGTGTTTTACATCTTTTTGATTCGGCCCCAATCGCAAAAGACCAAACAAGAGGAAGCCTATCGGAAAGGACTGCAGAAAGGCGACCGTGTGATGACCAGCACCGGCATCCACGCCACCATTGTCAGCAACAACGGCTCAATTGCGCAGATAGAGATAGCGAAAAATACCATTGTCAAAGTCGCCACCTCGACACTGACATCCATTCCCGAAAACAAAAACCAATAATTTTAGTTTAAGCGACACTCAATGGAAAACCAAACAATAACATTCTACAAATCGTGCTGCAAAAGGTGCTGGATGATTATTATTGCCACTTTTTGCCTTCCTTTGGGATTACAGGCACAAGAGAAGCCCATGCTTCGTCTTTCACTCGCCGAGGCGCAGCAATATGCCGTGGAACACAACTACACCATGCAGAATGCAGCGCTTGAGGTCAAAAAAGCCGAATACACCAGATGGCAGACCCTGGCATCGATGCTGCCGCAGGTGAAAGCGGGCTTCGACTACCAGAACATGTGCGGATACGAGATGGTCATGGGCGGTGGTGGTGGATACAGTTCCCTGATTCCCGACACCATCCTTATCGGCGGTGTTCCGGTACCCATCTCCATTCCCAGCAGCGGCGACGAGAGCAGCGGCGGTACCGTCATCCCCATGAATCCCAGCGGAACCTTCAGTATTACTGCCTCGGTAGCCTTCACTGGTGCCCAGATTGTGGGTATCATGCTGAACAATCTGGCACAAAAAATGGTAGACATCAATCACAAACAGACCGAACAAACCATCCGTTCCCAAGTGCGTAGCGTCTACGTTTCCATTCTGGTGATGGAGGACATCGTCGGACTCCTCGACAGCAGCCTAGCCAATATGCAACAGCTGGAGCAAACCACGCTGGAGAGTGTTCGTGCCGGTGCCTCCGAACAGATTGCCGCCGACAAATTGCATGTGCAAGTTGCTTCGCTGCGCAACAGCATCCAGGCCAACCGCCGCTCCCTGCAGATGCTCTACAATTCGCTCATACTCCAACTCGGCGCCGATGTCAACAGCCAAATACAACTCACCACGTCGCTTGACGAGGTGCTCGACATCCAGAAACTGGGACATCTCACGCTGGGCGGCTTCAACATGGAGGACAACTACAATTACCAACTGTTGCAGCAAAACGAGCAGATAGCACGCAAAAACGTCACCATGGCGTGGATGGACTTCACCCCCACCCTGACAGCCTACTATCAATACAGTGCCAAGACCTATTTCGGCAAAGATGAAGGATTCAATATGACACCGCCCAACATGATAGGTGCCAGCATCTCCCTGCCGCTCTTCAGCAGCGGACAGCGATACGCCAAAGTCAAGGCTGCCGAGATTGAGTATACCGAGGCGCTCAACAGCAAGAAACAAGCCGAGGATGGACTCTTGGTGCAGTACAACCAGCTTTGCTTCGACCTGACCAATGCTATTGAGACCTACCAGATTCAGAAAGAGAATCTGGAGGTTACCAAACGGGTCTTCATCAACACCACCGAGAAATTCAACTACGGCCATGCCAGCAGCCTGGAGGTGACCAACGCCAGCACAGACATCATCACCGCCCAGAGCAACTACATCCAGGCCGTCATGAGCGTTGTCAACGCAGAAGTGGCGCTGGAGAACCTGCTTGGAAAATAAGGATAAGAGAAAAAAGAAAAGAAACATTATATGAACAAATTATTCAAAATCGCCATGATTGTCCTCGCTGCGGCTACAGTAGCGGCATGTGGGGGCGGAAAAAAATCGGACAGCAAGGCTCCTTCCGCAGCCAAAAAAGAAGCCGAAAAAGTCAAAGTCCAAGAGCTCAAAAGTCAACGTATTGCCAAGCAGTTGGAACTATCCTCGACGCTGGAAGGCTATGAAACCATGAACATATCGCCCAGCATCACAGGTCATATCGAACATATCTACGTGCAAGTAGGCAGCCGTGTCGCCAAAGGCTCCATGCTCGTCCGTATGGACCAGACCCAACTCAACACCACGCGCATCAACCTGGCCAGCACCAAAACCGAGTTGGACCGTGTCACCGCCCTCAAAGCATCGGGAAGCATCAGCGAGCAGGTCTACGACCAAACCAAAGCCGCCTACGACCAGTTGGTGGAAACCGAGCGTTTCCAAACCGAGAATACCTTTGTCAAAGCCCAGTTCGGCGGCGTCATCAGTGCCAAGAACTATGAGGACGGTGAGATGTACACAGGTGCTCCCATCCTGCAGCTGACCCAAATCGGCCGCCTGAAAGCCCTCATCAACATCCCCGAGAGTTACTTCCCCATGGTGAAAGCAGGCATGAAGGTCAACGTTTACAGTGACATCTACCCCGACAAGGTATTGCCTGCCACCATTGAGATTGTCTATCCCACTATCGACCCCTCTTCGCACACATTCCAAGCCAAACTGAACATCCCCAATTCCGGCGAAAAGATACGTCCCGGCATGTATGTCCGCACCACCATGGCATTGGGTGAAATCGATGCCATCGTGGTTCCTTATCAGAGTGTGCTGAAACTTACCGGTTCCAATGACCGTTACGTCTTTGTCGCCGACGGCAACACTGCACGTCGTGTGTCAGTCACGCTGGGTCAGCGCTTTGATGACCAGATTGAAATCATCCCCGTCAAACCCGGCGACCTCAAAGAGGGAGACAAGCTGATTGTCACTGGTCAAGCCCGTCTGGTTGACGGATCCCAGCTCCAGATAGTGGAGTAATGAAAACGAAAAACCAAACGAAGACGATTACGAAGACCAAAACGAAAAAACATGTCCATTTACAAGACAGCCATCAATAAACCGATTACCACGGGACTTATCTTTGTGGCGGTAATCATTCTGGGTCTTTTCTCGCTCAGCAGGCTTCCCATCGACCAGATGCCCGAGATGGACCCACCCTACGTCACCGTGATGACCACCTACGCCGGAGCCAATGCCAGCGATATTGAGACCAACATCACCAAAATCATTGAAAACTCGCTCAACTCCGTCGACGGACTGAAGAACATCACCTCCACCTCGAAGGACAACCTGTCCGTCGTCACCCTTGAATTCGAATGGGGTGAGAATATCGACGAGGCACTCAACGACATCCGCTCCTACGTGGACCTGCTCTTCGACAACCTTCCCGACGGCGTGTCGCGTCCTATGATTTTGAAGCTCAACTCGTCGGCAATGCCCATTATGGTTTACGGTTTTACCGCCAACGAGAGTTATTCCGGCTTGGACCGCATCCTTGACGACAACGTTGTCAACGAGCTCAACCGTATCGACGGCATCGGAAATATCACTGTCAGCGGTGCCCCGCAGCGCTATGTCTACATCGACCTCGACCCCAAACAGCTCGATGCCTACGGTATCAGCGTCGAGCAGGTGGGCAACGCCATCTCGGCCAACAACCTCGACCTTGCCAGTGGCACCGTCAAGATGGGCAAGGAGCAATATCAGATGCGTGTCAAGGGCGAATATGTGGAAAGTTCCGAGATTGCCGACATCGCCGTCACCACCACTGTCACCGGAAAGCAAGTCTTTGTGCGCGACCTCGCCACCGTGCGCGACACCATCAAAGACCTCTCGCTCGACGAGAAGATCAACCGTCAGGACGGTGCCCGACTTATCATATCCAAACAGACAGGTGCCAACACCGTGGCCATTGCACGCCAGGTACAAGCCAAGATGGACCAGATACAACGCACGCTGCCTCCCGATATCCGTACCACCCTTATCCGCGATGGTTCCGAAAACATCACCAACGCCATCAACGGACTCACCGAGAGCATCTTCTACGCGCTCCTCTTCGTGGTGCTCGTGGTGCTTATCTTCCTGGGCAACTGGCGTTCGACCGTCATCATCGCCCTCACCATTCCCATCTCGCTTGTCACCTCGTTCATCTATCTGCTCATCGCCGACAGCTCTCTGAACATCATCTCACTGGCGTCGCTCACTGTAGCCATCGGTATGGTGGTCGACGATGCCATTGTGGTTTTGGAAAACATCTCCAAGCACATCGACCGTGGCGAGAATCCGCGCGAAGCCGCCATCTGCGCCACCAACGAGGTGTGGACATCCGTCATTGCCACCACCTTGGTACTGGTGGCCGTCTTTGTGCCCCTCACCATGCTGCCCGGCATGATGGGTATCTTCATGAAAGAGTTGGGCTGGATAGTCACCATCGTGGTCTGTGTTTCCACTTCGGCGGCCATCACCCTCATCCCCATGCTCTCCTCCAAGATACTCAAGGAACGCCCGTTTTTCTTTAAGAAAGAGGAGGAAGAGGCATATAAAGCCAAGAAAGAACGCAATTTCTACAACCGCACCGTCATCCGTGCCTTCAACGCCATTGATAAAGCCTATGCCAATCTCCTGCGCTGGTGCTTAGGCCACAAACGTATCACCTGTCTCATTGCCATCGCCTTTTTCGTTGTCACCATCCTGCCCATGGCCACCGGTGCCATCGGTATGGACTTCATGAAGATGCAGGACGACGGCCAGATTAGTGTCAGCGCCGAGTTGCAGCGCGGCACACGCATTGAGGAGACCCTCAAGACCGCGCGCAAAATGGAAGACGACATCTATCGCATCCTGGGCAAAGAGGTGCTGGTTGTCTCCACCTCTGCCGGTTCCAACGACGATGCCGGCTTCGCAGCCCTCTTCAATTCCACCACCAACAACAAAATTTCGATGACCGTGCGTTGCACCAAGAAATACGAGCGCGACGAGACCATCTTCGAAATGCAGGAGAAGTTGCGCCAATGCTTTACCGAATACCCTGAACTGGTCACCTTCCAGGTGAGCCAAGGCGGCATGATGGGCGGCGGCAGCAGCAACAGCCTACAGGTGGAAATCTACGGCTACGACTTTGACCAAACCACCCGTTTCACGCAAGACCTGAAGAAACGCATCGATCAGAATGTCAAAGGCGCCCGCGACACCAAAATCAGCCGTGACGAGGACCGTGCCGAACTGAAAATCGAGTTCGACAAACAGAAACTCGCCCTCCACGGCCTCAACGGCTCCACGGTGGCCATGTATGTCCGCAACCGCGTCAACGGTATGGCCGCCGGCTATCTGAAAGAAGACGGAGAAGAATACAACATCGTAGTCCGACTGCGCGAGGAATACCGCAGCTCCATCTCCGACATCGAAGAGCTATCCATACCCACCATGACCGGTGGCATCATCAAACTAAAAGAACTTGCCACCGTGTCCGAGTACTGGTGTCCACCCACCATCGAGCGCAAAAACCGCCAACGCTACCTTACCCTCACCGTTATGCCATTCAACACATCGCTGCAGGAACTGGCTCAAAACGTTCAGACGGAAATCGACCAGATGGAAGTGCCCAACGAGATACACTACGACCTTGCCGGCGACTACAAAGAGCAGCAGGATTCCTCACGTGACATGCTCATGTTGGGACTGTTGATTATCATGCTGGTTTACATCGTTATGGCCTCCCAGTTCGAGTCGTTCAGCAAACCCTTCATCATCATGTTTTCCATCCCCTTTGCCATCAGCGGCGTAGTGCTGATGATGTACTTCACGGGGAATAACCTCGACATGATTGGTGCGCTCGGACTCATCCTCCTCATCGGTATTGTAGTGAAGAACGGTATCGTGTTGGTAGACTATATCAACCTGATGCGTGAGCGAGGCATCGCCCTCAACGAAGCCATAGCCCTCAGTGGACAAAGCCGTCTGCGTCCTGTGCTCATGACCGCCTTCACCACCATCCTCGGCATGATTCCCATGGCCACCTCCAACTCCGAAGGCTCAGAGATGTGGACCACCATGGGTCTCGTGGTTATCGGCGGTCTTACCGTCTCCACTTTCGTCACCCTCATCGTGGTACCCGTACTTTACGGCATCTTCAACCGCAAGGGCGAAATAGAGAAAAAAGAGAAAGAGCGTAAGAAGTTCGTCTTTATGAATATTGAGTTGGATGAAAACGCCGACAAAAACGAAGTCGGAAAGGATTAGAAGGTTGGAAAGAGACCGCTACACTGAAAAAGTACGAGAATCTTTTTAAACCTTTCAAACCCTTCAAACCTTTCAAACCCCTAAACAATGAAATCAATCCTCATAGTCTATAACCAAGCCAACAATGAGCGCGTCGAGTATCTGCTCGACACGCTCGGTGTGCGTGGCTTCACCTTCTGGGAGAATGTCCAAGGACGCGGAAACATCAACGGCGATCCACACCGGGGCACCCACACATGGCCCGAAATGAACAACGCCATCATGACCGTTGTCGACGACTCCAAAGTCGACGAAATCCTCACCGCTGTCCGCAAATTGGACAAACGCAACGAGGAGGTTGGCATCCGCGCTTTTGTGTGGAATATCGAACAGATGGTCTGATCCATCGGCCCGTACAATATTTTTTCCAAAAAGGAGTTATATGTAGGTTATGACAAAGAAACTATCCTGGCTCCTGTTGGTTGCCTGTATCCTACATATCAGCCTTGTTGCTCCCACACAACCTGCATGGGGGCAATACGCATCCCATTCCGTGCTCAGCAGTGGCGACTGGTGGAAACTGGAGTTCCGCGACGAAGGCATCTACAAAATCAGTGGAGCCGACATCCCCGCACTTACCGGGCAACCTGTCGACCGGATAGCGCTTTACGGTCATCAGGGCGGACTGCTGCCTGTTCGTAACGGAGAGAGCCGCATCGACGATTTGGAGGAGGTTGCCATCCAAATCACCGACGGAAACGGCAACGGCACTTTCGATGCCGACGACTATATCCTCTGCTACTCCAACGGACCCGGACAATGGAACTACGACAGCGACATGGAGCGCTACCAGTGGACCGTCCACCCCTATTCGAACGCCACCTACCTGTACCTCACCGCAGCGTCAGGAACCCATAAGCGTATTGCCACAACAAGCCTCTCCGCCACTGCCGACGAAATCACCCAATGCCACGCACTGGTGCTTCACAACCGCGACCTTTCCAACTGCTACAGCAGCGGACAGATATGGGTAGGCGAGCGCTTCAACAGTGCCAATAACCATGGGAATTTCACCCTCACCCTGCCGGCTGTTCCCACCCAGAACCTGAAAGTACGCTACGCTATGGCATCGGTCAGCAACAGCGGCAGCAGCTTTATCGTCACCCTGAACGGAACCTCGCGAACCCACACCCTCTCCTCACGAAGCCCTTACGGAAGTTTCCTTGAAGTGTTTCCTGCCGGCAACAGCGCCACAGCCCATGTCGACATCACCTATCAATATAGTGAAAACCTTGCCACAGGATACCTTGATTTCATAGAAATCGACGCGATTGTCCCCATGACGCTCAGCGGTGCACTCACCATGCTCTATCTCCCCGCCGGCGATGCCACCGTCCACCCCCACCGGCTGGATGGTGTCGGCGACGGATGTCATGTATGGGACGTAACCGACTTCAACAATGTGACTACCTTGGCCACCCAACGCAACGGCAGCAGCCTCACTTTCAACAGCGCCACCGATATCGACCGCGTCTACGCCGCTTTCAATCCCTCGGCCTATCAGTCACCCGCTTCCATCCAAGCGGTTTCCAATCAAGACCTGCATGGCGAAAGCAATCCCGATATGGTCATTGTATGCCACAACGACTTTCGCACCGAGGCACAGCGTTTGGCGACGATACACAGCCTCTACGACGACCTGGTTGTTCTCACCGTGACTCAGGAGGAGGTCTTCAACGAATTCAGCAGCGGACAGACCGACCCCACCGCCATACGCGAGATGCTGCGTATGTTCAACCAGCGCGCCAGTGGCGACAGCACCCTCCGTCAGCCTCGTTTCCTGCTGCTCTTTGGCAAAGGCACCTATGACAACCGCGACCTTCTGGGCAACGGGTTGCCCACCGTGGTGACCTACCAGACCCCGCAGTCCTTTGACGACGACGGCAACTCAATGGGCACCGACGACTTTTTCACCTACCTCGACGATGGCGAAAGCGGCACCTACTACGACACCCGTGACATAGCCGTAGGACGCTTCCCCGCCAAAAACGATGCCGAAGCCAAGCTTCTGGTCACCAAAACAGAGCGCTACATCACCCGTATCGACCTCCTGGACGACAATGTCCGCGGCGACTGGCGCAACTGTGTCGCCCTGCTGGCCGACGATGCCGACCCTTCCTGTCCCGCCGATACCATCTTCACCAACTCCTCCGAAATCACGGCACGGCAAATCCAAAGCCTCTATCCACATTACACCATCGACAAAATCTATGCCGACGCCTATATCCAGCAGTCGGGTGCCGACGGCTCCTTCTATCCTGACGTCAACAACGCCCTCAAGAAACGTATGGACTACGGCTGTCTGCTGCTCAACTATATCGGGCACGGTTCCGCCGAGTATATCGGCACCGAGCGTTACATGATGAAGTCCAACATCAGCAACTACGCCAACACCGACCGACTGCCGTTCTTTGTCACCAGCACCTGCACCTTCGGCCGGTTCGACATGCTCGACGGCACCTGCGGCGCCGAAGACTTTGTGCTGGCGCCGAATGCCGGCATCGGCTGCCTGGCCGCTTCACGCCCCATCTCCCACATCCAGCAGGTCAACACCGAAATAGTGATGCAGGCACTCAACCCCGGCAACACCATCGGCGAAGCCGTCCAGATTGCCAAAAACAAACGTTCCGCCACCCTGGCCCTCACCCTTATGGGCGACCCTGCCGTGCGGCTCAGCTTTCCAATGTACAACGTGGTAGTCACCTCCATCAACGGACACCCCATCGTTGAGGGGCTATGTGACAGCGCCGAAGTCCTTTCCACTGTCACCATTGAAGGTGAAATCCGCGATTCGCTGGGTCATCTTGTCGACGATTTCGACGGTATACTTTTCCCCGAAGTCTACGACCGTGCCGTTGCCTCCCACACCCTTGCCAACGACAACGAGAACTGCGAAGTCTACTTCACACAACAGAACAACCTGCTCTACAAAGGGCGCACCCCTGTCGAGGGAGGCCGCTTCAGCTACCGTTTCATTGTGCCCCGCGATGTAGCTTATAAATATGAACGCGCACGCCTGTGCCACTATGCCAAGAGCGTTTCCGAAGATGCCGTCGGAGCCTACACCAACCTCTGTCTGGGCGGCTTCGACGAGACGGTCGAGTTCTCTGAGACGCGACCCTCTGTGCGGCTGTTCCTCAACGACACCAATTTCCACAACGGCGGCATCACTGACCCCAACCCCACCCTGCTGGCATTGCTCTACGACAGCATCGGCATCAATGCCGTAGGCAGCGGTATCGGCCACGACATCACCGCCATCCTCGACGACAATCCCAACAACATCCTCTCGCTCAACGATTTCTACGAGCCCTCGATTGTCGACGAACATTACGGGACCGTCCGTTACAATTTCACCAACCTCAGCAGCGGCAAGCACACCTTGACCCTCAAAGCGTGGAATATTTTCAACTATTCCAACAGCGCCACGCTCACCTTCTATGTCCATGGCACCGACGAACCCGCTACAGATTTCCACGCCTACCCCAACCCTACATCCGACTGTGCCACACTGCTTATGGAGCACAACGCCAAAGGCACTGTCGAGAAAGCCGAACTGAAAATCTACGACTCGCGGGGCAGCTGTGTCTTCACCTGCACCCCACCCGCCGGAACCGACAGCTACGTGGTTGGTCCCGTTCGATGGGACCTCAACACCAACGGCGGCGCACGCGTGGCACCCGGAGTCTACATAGCCCGCTTCACCGTCACCACCACCGAAGGTGAACAACTTGCCGAACAAGGCAAAATCATTGTCAAATAGCTTAATTTTCTCATGACACAATAAAAACGCCCAACCGGCGTTTTCTAGAAACCTTTCAAATCTTTCAAACCCTCATATCGAAAGAAACGCATGAACATAATGTTTTTCAAGAGACAACACATCCTTTTCCTTTTACTTGTCCTGCTGGGAGGCATCACCTCCAGCGTCAAAGCGCAGGTGGAGTCCGACTACGACATCTCTACCGGACGGACCAACAACTACATCCCCACCGGCATGCCCATCCTGCAGATTGCCCCCGATGCTGTTTCCGGAGCACTCGGCGATGTCGGTGCCGCCACCGAACCCGACGCTTATTCCAACCACTGGAACAACGCAAAGCTAGCCTTTGCCGCCAACGAAATAAGCATCAGCACCACCTATACCCCCTGGCTCCGCAAACTCGACAACGACATGAACTTCCTCTACCTGGGAGGTTACAAGCGCATCAACAACCGAAGTGCTGTAGGGGCATCGCTGACCTTCTTCTCGCTGGGCCGAATCGACCATACCGGCATCGACGGTGAAGACCTAGGCACTTTCAATCCCAACGAGTTCGCCTTCGATGTAACTTATGCCATGAAGCTCTCCGACAACCTCTCGCTCGGTGCCACAGGACGTTTCGTACACAGCGACCTCACCCAGGGGCTCAACGTCGAAGACCAGACCACCAAGGCAGCCAACGGCCTCGCCGCCGATGTGGGACTCTACTACCAGCAGCCCATCGACAAGAACCAGAGCTTTGCCATCGGTCTCAACATCAGCAACCTCGGTTCCAAGCTCTCCTATTCCGACGACGACACCGACAACGAATTCCTTCCTGCCAACATACGTTTGGGTGGGCGCTATACCTACGAAGTCGACGACTACAACAAACTCAACCTCATGCTCGACCTCAACAAGCTCCTCGTCCCCACCCCGCCCATCATGGGACAGGACAGCACCTATAGCGGATACTACGCAAACCTGGCCGACTATCACCAGACCAGTTCTGTGCTCGGAGCCATCCAGTCGTTCTACGACGCTCCCGGTGGGCTGGTCGAAGAACTCCATGAAATCACTGTCGGTGCCGGTGCCGAGTATTGGTATGCCAACACCTTTGCCGCCCGCATTGGATACTTCTACGAGCACAAGACCAAAGGCGCCCGTCAATACCTTACCCTCGGAATCGGGGTACGTTACAACATCATGGTTTTCGACCTCTCCTACCTTATCCCCACAGCCAATTTCTCCAACAACCCCCTGGCCAACACACTTCGTGTCTCGCTGACCCTCAACTTCAACAACAAAAAGAAATAACATGACTTTTCGCACCGGCATAGGATATGATGTGCACCAGCTGCGTGAGGGGCTTCCCTTGTGGCTGGGGGGCATCCAGATACCCCATACCAAAGGGCTTTTGGGCCATTCCGACGCCGATGTGCTGATCCACGCCATTTGCGACGCACTGCTGGGCGCTGCCGCCTTGGGCGACATCGGCAAGCACTTTCCCGACAGCGACCCCGCCTATAAAGGCATCGACAGCAAGCTGCTGCTTGCCAAAACCTGCGAGTTGCTGGACAGCAAAGGCTACGCTATCGGCAACGTCGATGCCATCCTCTGCATGCAACGGCCCAAAGTGGCGCCCTACATCCCCCTAATGCGGCAAACCCTTGCCAGCACCATGCAAATCGACCTGGATGCTGTCTCCGTCAAAGCCACCACCACCGAACACCTCGGTTTCGAAGGCCGTGAAGAAGGCATCTCCGCCATTGCCACCGTGCTTATCGAACGGAAAAAAGAAAATTAGTTTAGAGACTATTTAAAACGTAAAACCATATCAACAACCGAACCTTGAACAACGACAGCCAATACAAACCAAAAGAAGAACAAGATGTGGAGCTGCTGGATGACAGCGGTTGCAAACTTGTGCTACACAATGACGACTACCACACCTTCGACTATGTCATCAAAGCCCTCGTCGACATCTGCCGGCACACCTACGAACAAGCCGAGCAGTGCACCATCATGGTACACTACACAGGCAAGTGCATTGTCAAAACCGGCGGTTACGAGGAGTTGCTCCCCATGCACACCGCATTACTCAACAAACAACTGACCACCGAAATCGTGCAATAACACACAATCCGGACCTTTTAAACTTTATAACACTTTAACCCATAAACTATACTAAACACTAAGACTTTCAAATGAGCTGGCCCATCATCATCATTGTCATTCTCGTCGGCATCGCTCTTGTCACTTTGGAGATTGTAGCGCTCCCAGGTGCCATTTGCGGTATCTTCGGTGGCATACTCCTTGCCATCGGCGTATGGCAAAGTTATGCCCAATACGGCACTACCGCCGGAATCATCACGCTGTTGGCAAGCATTGTCATCGCCGTTGTCCTGCTCGTCATACTCTTGAAGAGCGGCACATGGAAACGGTTCAGCCTGAACGAGTCCAGCGACGGCAAGACCAACCAGGTGGACAACGCCACCGTTGCTGTCGGCAGTCGCGGTACCTGTCTTTCGCGACTGGCGCCCGCCGGCAAAGCCCAAATCAACAATGAGATTGTCGAGGTACACAGCGAAGGTGAATTCATCGACGAGGGCAGCACTGTTGAAGTCATTGCCATCGAAGGCTACAAAATCATTGTCAAGAAAATGTCCTGAAAAATAATCAATAATTCATAATTAAAATCAACATCATGGATCCCATTACCTTAGTTATCATTTTCGCATGTATCATCTTTTTGATACTCTTCCTGTGGCTTGTACCCATCGGAATTTGGTTCCAGGCCCTTATCTCGGGCGTTCACACCTCACTCATCCAGCTCATCTTCATGCGGTTCCGTAAAGTTCCGCCCTCGGTGATTGTCAACAACATGGTCTCCGCAGCCAAAGCCGGTCTGAAAGTGAGCCAGAACGAACTCGAAGCCCACTACCTTGCCGGTGGACGAGTCAACTCTGTAGTCAAGGCCCTCATCTCCGCTGACAAGGCCAACATGAACCTTGATTTCAAGACCTGTACCGCCATCGACCTTGCAGGGCGTGATGTGTTGAACGCTGTGCAGACCTCTGTCAACCCCAAAGTGATTGACACGCCTCCTGTCGCAGCCGTTGCCAAAGACGGTATCCAGCTCATCGCCAAAGCCCGTGTCACTGTCCGCACCAACATCAAGCAACTCGTTGGTGGTGCCGGCGAGGAGACCATCCTTGCCCGTGTCGGTGAAGGTATCGTCACCTCCATCGGTTCCGCAGTCAGCCACAAACAGGTGCTTGAGAACCCCGACAGCATCTCCAAGCTTGTGCTCACCAAAGGTCTTGACAGCGGCACCGCTTTCGAGATTCTCTCCATCGACATCGCTGACATCGATGTCGGAAAGAATATCGGTGCCCAGCTTCAGATGGACCAGGCCAATGCCGACAAGAACATCGCCCAGGCCAAGGCCGAGGAGCGTCGTGCTATGGCTGTTGCTTCCGAGCAGGAGATGAAAGCCAAGGCCCAGGAAGCCCGCGCCAAGGTTATCGAAGCCGAGGCCGAAGTTCCCAGAGCCATGGCCGAAGCTTTCCGTACCGGAAACATGGGTATTATGGACTACTACCGCATGAAGAATATCCAAGCCGATACCGACATGCGCGAATCCATCTCCAAACCTGCCGCCACTCCCAAAGCCAACAAATAAGGAAACTTACATAATAACCAAACGGCGCAAGAGTAAAACTCTTGCGCCGTTTTTCATTGGGAATAAGGATTATTGGATTACGGTTTGATTAATCAAAAATGACAGAGTATTCATTCATCGAAGACAACCCGTCTCGACGGGTGTTCCTGTTACCACTCTTTTCTACAAAGCATCGGACAAAATCCACATCTTGTTGGAGTTGGAGCCTTTCAGCAGCACCAGAGCATCTGTCACAGGGTGCTGCTTGAGGTAGTCGAGCGCTTCCTGACTGGTGGGGAACCAGCAGACCCGCTCCTTGCCTTCGGCAAAGCGGAACTCCTCTCCTATCAGCACCGCCAAATCGAAACGGGATTTCTCTATCCGTTCGTACAATGCGGCATGTTCACGCTTGGAATCGGAGCCCAACTCTCGCATACCACCCAACATCACCACTTTCCGTCCCGCCTGCATCGCCACAAAATTGTCAATGGCCACCTGCATGCTCGACGGATTGGCATTGTAGCAGTCCATGATGACTTCATTGTGTTCTGTACGAACATATTGTGAGCGATTGTTCGAGGGACGATATTCCTCCAAGGCGGTCTTGATGTCAAAGAGCGGTACATCGAAGTAACGGCCTACACACACCGCAGCCATGGCGTTGTCGAAATTGTAGGAGCCTATCAGCTGCGTCTGCACCGTGTAGACATTGTCGTCGTCCTCAAAGTAAAACTTCAGATAGGGGTCGGCCGACACCAGTGCACCTTTGTACTCTGCCCCCATGCTGCTACCGTATGTCACCACAGAAGCCATCGGAAGATTCACTCCCCGAGGCTTGAAACCAGCACCGTAGTCGGACGGCGAAGCGCCGGGAAACGAGGGTACAATGCCCGGCAATACCGACGGACTGGAAGGCAGCACCGCCATCTTCTCAGCACGCTCCGTCAGTATGTCGTTGTCGGCATTGACAAAGATGACACCTGCCATGGCCGCCAGATGCTTGTACAACTCGGTCTTGGTCTTAACAACCCCCTTGAAGGATCCAAAGCCTTCCAAATGGGCACGGCCTACATTGGTAATCAGCCCGAATCCCGGATTGGCGATATTGCAAAGAAATTCAATCTCTCCCGGATGGTTGGCCCCCATCTCGACAATGGCGATTTCGGCATCGGCGGGGATGGAAAGCAATGTCAGCGGCACACCCAAATGGTTGTTGAAATTGCCCTGGGTGGCCCATGTGCGGTAACGTTTGGCAAGCACGGCATGCACCAGTTCCTTGGTGGTGGTCTTTCCGTTGGTACCGGTAATGCCCACCACCGGTATGTCAAGTTGTGAACGGTGATAGGTAGCCAGTTCCTGCAGGGCGGCCAGACTGTCTTTCACCAAGAGGCAACGGTCGTCAATCTTGTACTTCGGGTTGTCAACCACACAGCAGGCAGCGCCTTTCTCAAGCGCGGCAGCGGCAAAGGTGTTGCCGTCGAAATTGTCGCCTTTCAATCCAAAAAAGATGCATCCCGGCGTCACCTGACGCGAATCAGTGGTCACTTGGCGCGACTTCAGATAGGTCGCATATAACTGTTCGATATCCATAGGAGTGAGATTTTTGAAAACAACGCAGAAAAAGGAAAAAAAGTGTGAGGTAATGTACAAAAAAGGGATTCTTCCGTTGAAGAATCCCTTTATTTTTGTCGGGGCGAGAAGACTCGAACTTCCGACCCCTTGCACCCCATGCAAGTGCGCTAGCCAACTGCGCCACGCCCCGAACAAATGCACTCGGAAAAACCTTTAAACCAACATGGAAAAACCGTACAATCCTTGTCCGAATGCGGGTGCAAAAGTACTACATTTTGCAATACTGACCAAATTTTTTTTCACTTTTCTTTCAGAAAAAGACTGGACCGCATATTAACTATCTGATAAGCACAACTGTTCCCTTGTATAGCAACTGGTCGTAGGGGTAGGTTATCTTGTGTCCCGAGACGATGTATGTGTACACTCCCTGCGGGCATTTTTTGCCATTTTGGGAGGTTCCGTCCCATGGTTTTTCGGGGTCAAACGACTCGAAAACGAGCTGTCCGCGGCGGTCATAAATCATGATATGGTAACGCTGCACATCATTCAATTTGACAAGGAAGACATTGTTGGTGCTTTCCTCGGGCGTGAAGGCGTTGGGCATCCACAACGTGGTGTGGTCGACATAGACCGTGATGGTGGTGGTGTCGAAGCACATGTAGGGGTTGTAGGCCCAGAGCCGGACGTTGATGGAGTCAACATCGTCGGGCACCAGATAGGAGACTTGGCTCTCGGTTCTGACGCTGCCGTCGGGGAACTCCCATTTGCACGATGTGGAATGCTCGCTGCGATCGGTGAAGACTGCCTCCATCGAGCCCAACGACACCGTCTTGGGCGACACCTCGCCAATGGCTACCGGCGAGACCTCGACTGGAACAGTGGTGGAACCGTCGTTATGGCATACGCCGTTGACGGCATTGACCGTGTAGACCGTCGTCTGCAGCGGATTCACGATTATCAGGTTGTGCATCTCCTGTCCCGTAAGCGTGGGGTCGGGCGGCGTTGCCGACCAGATAAAGCTTTCGGCGGTGGTCATCAGCGTAATCTGGACTTCCTCGCCGTCGCACACGCCGCCACCTCCGTCAAAGAAGATGTCGGGGATGGTGTCGACAACTATCACTATGGTGTCGGACCCGTAACAGTCGGCTCCGTTGGTCTTGCCGTAAACGATGTATTCGGTGGTTGTATCCGGCATATAGCTCTTCGATGCCGTCGTGGAGAAAGCGTTTGTGTCGCCCCACGAGAAATTGGGCGAGCCGGTAGCGTACAGGGTCACCGACTGCCCCTCGCATATCCGCTCGATCGAAGCGGTAAGTGAGACTTCCGGCTTGGGCATCACCACGACTCGCAACGTGTCGATGTCCTCCCATATCTGTCCGTTCCATGTGATGTACGACTTTATCTGATAGGTAGTCAACTCCTGGGGTACTATCGAGACGATTGTGTCGTGCAGCTCGAAAGGCGCGCCGCCATTGGCGCTCCACACACAACTGTCGGCGCCTCTAACGGCAAGCACCAGTGGATCGCCAAGACAGACAATCGTGTCGTGCGGTGGGGTGGCGAAATTCTTGCGAATGCCGATAATGATGGTGTCATAGGCATAGTTGCCGCACGAGTCGCTGACCTCCACCATGTATATTGCCGAGTCGCGCACTTGCGGTAACGGGAACACTGTATAGCTGCGACCCCGACCCACTTCATTGTAAACAAAATTGTTCGGCCCGGCGGGCTGACGTTTATACCATATATGCGACTGGGAGGGCATGCCGCCCACCACAGAGTCACGCAAGACGATGTTGATGGAAGAACTGTTGAGCGTGTCGCGGTTGATGTAGGCACTCATCGGCCAAGTGTCGACAATATTGAACTCCACTGAGTCGGAATTGGGGCAGCCGTTGGCCGGGCTCATCAGAATTTTAGCAAACTCAACGCCATTGGTGCCCTCGGTTGTTCCATCCAAGGTGGGAGCAATGGTGATAGACATATCCTGAGTGTCGGCCGGGAAGGTGATGGTAGAGTTCATCAGCGGGAAATCCTGACCGTTGGTGACATCGCCGACAATTTCGATGCCGATATTGGTAGGTACGCTGGACATCGAGGGGCGGTGCAGCAGGATTCTTGCCATACAACCTTCATACAAATCCGAGGGGTTGTCCGGATTTGAAGGATTGTCGAAAGAGAACTGAATCGCGTTGGACGAAAGGCTGTTGGCCTCAAGGAACACGCCGGAATCATAAATGTTGTCACTGACATCTGCAATGGCTATAACCAGATGATAGGGTGCACAGGGCACCACCTTGGCTTCTGCAGTAAGTACCGTGGTGAAACCGTCGTATTGAACTGTCGAGCTACCCGAGTTGTCGTGATAATACTGGGAATTGGTCAAAACACAAGGAGTGGATGAACCCGCAGAGGTACCTCCGTTAACTGTGTTAATCGAGATGACAACCGTATCGTTGGGTATCAGGGCGATGTTTTTATTGTTATACATACCCGTCGGATTGCCCGGATTGGGGTCGACACCCGAAATAAAGAATGCGAAAATATCATTGACATTTGCACAAACAAATTCCGGATACTCCTCTGAAGCAAACACATAGCGGAACTTGATAGAGTCAGACTTTGGCACGAAGTCAAATTCCAACACAGCACAGTCGTTAATCGACCCCGAGGCTGCCGCAGCCAAGGGAGCACAGGTTTGGGATGTACAACCCGATGCCTGCGAGGACGAACCGGAATTATTGGCGCCCGCAGCCATAGCCACATCTCCAGAACCGATAATGATACCCGAGGAAATGCCCAGATTGGTGGCATTGGTTCCCGTAGTGAAAGTGCCGATAGCGTTACAGTTGATAACACCTGTCGAATTGTTGAACTTCACATTGTACACCTCCACACCTTCACCCAACAGCACATTCCGCACCAAGGAATCGGCAGTCCAACCCGTTGGAAGCGAAGTACCATGGGTAACATTCAACTGTGCACGAAGCTGAACCGGCAAAAGCAACGCTACCGAAAGCACGGCAGCGAGAACAGAAACTCTGAAAAAATACTTTTTCTGCATAAGTATAGAATTCTAATTTTAAAAATCTATAACGCCCTTTTGTGCCTTATATTGTATAAAAACACAAAAAAGTTTGTGCATGTCAGACACACACCCAGACGATTTTGTTGCGTCAAAAAGAAAAAAAAATGTTGATTGTCCGTCCTAACGGGAGAGGAAAAGATAAATGCATTTCGAGACAGCCTCTTTGTCAACATCTTCCAAAGCTGTCTGTTTTTCATCCTCCACATAGCGTTCCAGTCGCGGAGAAACAACCACATGACTCTCCGCCACCCCTTTGGCCGACAGATATTCTATCACCGAACGCACCCTTGCCGCATTGAGCAAATCGCAGAATGCCGAGTCGTCTATCTGCATAAAACCCGTCTGGATGGATATCTTCAAATGGCGGTTTTCCGTCAGGTAACGGGCCCAGACGTCGAGGCGTGCCCTGCCCTCGGGGGACAACTCGATGCCTGCCGAACCGTTGAAAAAATCATTGTACACATAGACCGAATCGACCGCAAAAGAGAAGAGCGAGACATCCTTCCAGTTCATCACATAGAGCCGTTCCTCGGAGATACGCTCGGCGATAACGGGAAACGACGCCGAAAAATGCTCGGAGGCGGAGAACATCAGTTCAACCGTCTCGCCCGGCTGGAGGAACAAATAGTAGTTGCCCTCGTCGTCGGTGCGGCTCACCCGGTCGGCGAACTCCTTGCGACGGGCGGTAACCGTGGCATTGCGCAGAGGGTGTCCACTCATATCGGAGACCACACCAGTCACCATCACGCAGTCCATCCTCCCCTGGAAGCCGTAGACGGTCTCCCGTCCCGTGCTGTCGCGGCTCACCCACCATCCGCCATTGCCGTCGCTGTTGACAGTAAAGAGAATGTCATCGGCGCTGCTGCAGAAAGGGGCTTCCAGACTGTAGGCGTCACACTGTCCGATAGGGTACATCATCACGGTGTCGCCCAATTGCTCCTGCGCCACCAGACGGGCGGCGTAAAGATCATATCCACCCCGACCGTTGGCCTTGCCGTTGGATGAATAAATCAAGAAATCGTCATACATCGCCGGATAGTTTTCGTCGCCGACGGTGTTGATGCGGTGCCCCATGTTGTTCGGGTACTGCCACTGTCCGTTGGACCAGACACTGTACCACAAGTCGCTGCCGCCGAAGCCCAGCGGGCAGTCGGAAGCGAAGACCATGGTCTTGCCGTCGGGAGAGAAGACAGGGTGTTCGATGGAAAAGGAGAATTTGGCAGGCTTCACCCGTCGGATTTCAAACTTGCCAGGCTTCTTTTCATACATCTCGAAGAGGATTGAATGCCCTTTACCGTCGTCCTTGGTAAAGTAGAGCGTTCCCATCACCGGATGGCGCACCACATAGTCCATCGCGGCATCGATGGCGACAAGTGTTGTGTCGATTTCTATATCGCCCGTGGTTCCGTCGGCATAGGCGGCGACAAACATCATGCCCCCGCCCGACACCCGGAGTTTTCCGTCCAGGCAGGAGATCGATCTAAGCGACTGCGGCAACCGCACGCTGGAGGCGACATTGAAACGGAGCGAGTTGTTCACCCTCTCCAACACCTGACACTGTGCGCTGAGGGGGAAACCTCCCATCAGAACCAGAATCAACAGCAGCGATATCTTTTTCAATCCACGCATAGCCTTCTTATTTTGACTTCCAGAATTCGTACCTTGCAATTTTTTTTTAACTCATACCCTTTCAAACCAACACCAGTGGAAGCACCTCCGACACTTCGTTGATATAGTGGAACGTGAGATTGGTGAGATATTCAGGAGTGATGTCCTCGACATCGCGACGGTTGTCTTCACAAAGCACAATATGGGTGATGCCGGCGCGCTTGGCAGCGAGAATCTTTTCGCGGATGCCGCCCACCGGGGTCACGGCACCGCGGAGTGTGATCTCGCCCGTCATGGCGAAGTCCGAGCGCACCTTGCGGTTGGTGAAGGCACTGATCATAGCGGTAAACATGGTGATGCCCGCCGACGGTCCGTCCTTGGGCGTGGCGCCTTCGGGGACATGGATATGGACGTTGGTGGTCTCGAAGCGGTCGGGATCGATGCCAAACTCTGCGGCATTGGCCTTGATGTATTCAAAAGCCAGCGTGGCCGACTCTTTCATCACGTCGCCCAAGTTGCCCGTCATGGAGAGCGCACCCTTGCCCTTCGATGTGCACGCCTCGATGAAGAGGATGGTGCCACCCACCTGTGTCCAGGCGAGACCTGTCACCACCGCCAGGCGCGGCTCACTGCCGCAGCGTTCCTGCTGCAGGATAGGCAAACCCAACACGGGCCGCAGCTCGTCGCACGATATCTTCTTGGGAGCCGCTTCGCCGCAGTTGAACTTGACGGCACGGTTGCGGAGCATTTTGCCAATCATTTTTTCCAACTGACGGACGCCCGATTCGCGAGTATAGTCCTGTATGATATGGCGCAGCACTTCAGCCGAGAAGGTATAGTCGCCCCGCTTGAAACCGTTGTCTTTCAACTGGCGGGGAACAAGAAACTGCTTGGCTATCTGCAACTTTTCCTCCATCACGTAGCCCGGCACCTCGATAATCTCCATACGGTCAAGCAGCGCCGGATGGATACCCGCCGTGCTGTTGGCCGTGGCGATAAAGAGCACATGCGACAAGTCGTAGTCAACATCCAGGTAATTGTCGTGGAAGGCGTGGTTCTGTTCCGGGTCGAGCACTTCGAGCAATGCCGACATGGGATCGCCGCTGAAGTTGTTCGCCTGCACCTTGTCGATTTCGTCAAGGACAAAGACCGGATTGTTGACCTGGGCTTTGAGCATGCCGTTGACGATGCGTCCCGGCATGGCACCCACATAGGTGCGGCGATGTCCGCGGATTTCAGCTTCGTCGTGCACGCCGCCGAGCGCCACACGCACATATTCGCGTCCCAGCGCCGAGGCGATGGATTTGCCCAGCGATGTCTTGCCCGTTCCCGGAGCGCCCACCAGGCAGAGCACAGGCGATTTGCGCTGGTCGGTAAGATTCAGCACCGCCATCATTTCAATCACACGCTCCTTAACCTTCGACAGTCCGAAATGGTTACTGTCGAGACGGCGTTGCGCCTTGGCGATGTCGGTATTGAAAGCGCCGCGATGGTTCCACGGCAAGTCGAGCATAAAATTAAGGTAGTTCAGCTGCATGCCATAGTCAGGCATCGACTGTGGCATACGCTCCAGCTTCTCGAGTTCCTTCTCGAAGTGGGCCGCAACCGGTTCTGGCCATTCTTTCTTGGCAGCCTTTTCGCGCAGAAAGCGGACATCGGAATCCGACGAGCTGCCACCCAGCTCCTGCTGAATGACATGCATCTGCTGGTTCAGGAAATACTCACGTTGCTGACGGTCCATCGTCACACGCGTCTTTTCCTGTATCTCGTGCCGCAAGTCCTCGACCGAGGCCAACGCCTTCACTTCCCTGATGAGTGCCAAGATGCGGTCGGCGTAGGTTTTCATTTCCAGCAGTTTCTGCTTCTTGGCGACATCCATTTCGATATGGGTCGCAATGAAATTGAGCAGCATGCGCGGACCGCGGATTTCCTTGAGGGTCTTGACGGTAATGTCGCCCGGATTGTGCGATTTCAGGAAGGCGGAATATTTGCGTACAAGGATTTTAATCGACTCGCGGTCCTCCTTGGTCAGCTGGTCGACGGAATCGGCGTTCTCGACAGGCCGCTGTTCACCCATCAGGTAGGGGGCGTTCGACAGGATGCGTCCCAGCCGGAAGCAGCTGCCGCCCCGAAGGATGGCAAGCACATCGCTGTCGTTCATCTCTATCACTTTCACCACCAATGCAATACACCCCACATCGTAGAGTTTGGAACGTGAAGGGCGCTCAGAATCGTCACGTTGCGTGACGACACCTATATGATGACCTGTCTCCGACGCCTCGCGGAGCAGCTGCAGTGAACTCTGGCGTGTGATGGTGACCGGCGTGATGGTTCCGGGAAAGAGCACATTGCCCGTCAGTGGAAGAATGGGGATGACCTCCGGACAGTCAGACATCGAATCGAACAGGAATTCCTCTCCACTCTCGGAGTCGGTCATCGGCACAATGTCAATATGGGCATGTCCCACCCTGTCGCCAGCCAACACATCTTTAAATAACTCGTCAATATACTTATTCTTCATAGAATCATTTATTCTGAAACAAAAGCTTCATTTCTGCCAGTGCCGGGTTGCCCGTCGAACGACGTGACACTCCCCTGGCGGAAACAAGACTCTTTTACGACGGGAGGTCGAAAAAGTTTCACTCAGGGCATAAAAAAAAGCTCTTGCGAGAAGAGCTTTTTCCTAACATTTAACCTAAAACAAACTACTATTATTGATTTTTGCTGTATCTCTTGTACTTGCTCATGAACTTATCGACGCGTCCAGCGGTGTCAACCAGTTTCAACTTGCCCGTGAAGTACGGATGGGAGGTGTTGGAGATTTCGAGTTTCACAACAGGGTATTCCTTGCCGTCGGTGAAGACAACCGTATCCTTGGTATTGGCACAGCTCTTGGTCAGAATCATGTTGTCGTTGGACATATCCTTAAACACAACGAGGCGATAGTTCTCAGGGTGAATTCCTTTTTTCATTTTCTTGATTTTTTTGCCGTTTTAAACAGTGGTTTTATAAACGATTGGTTAAAAAAATACTTTTATTTCACTTCGATTTGAGTTTGCAAAAGTACACAAATTCACCGAACCGACAAATTATTTTTCTTTTCTCAGATGAAATTATTTTATAAACAATTATTATACAATACATTATATAAACAAAAATCTTTTAGCAACAGTTTCATCACCCCTTGCAAAAAACGTTATAAAAGGCTGTAAAAAAGAAAAAACGCCATACAATTTTCGAGACAAATTTCCGTTACTCCGACATGAGCAACAGAAACCGTTACCGTGTCCTATGGGTCGACGAAGAGCCCGACCCATTCAACTTTATCGCTACCGGACAGCGTTTTGAACTCGACATACAGCAATACCGCAGCTGGGACAAGGCAAAAGTGTTGTTGGAGAACCGTTTTGAGAGCATCTCGGCCATTGTGCTCGACGGGCGTTGTGTCATCAATAGCGGCGAGGTTCCCGACCCCGACTTCCTGTATCAGGTAGTCCGCGAGATGGAGTCGCTCTTTGCCCAGCATGAGGCATCCATACCCTGGTATGTGCTCTCGTCGGGTGACGCCCCCGACTTCGAGAAGACGCTGCAACGCATCGCCAAAGGCAACCGCGAATCGATGGAAGAGGAATGGGGACGCATGTACTACCGCAAAGGCAGCGACCTGCAGGATCTCTGCAAAGCCATACGCCATGCCGTATCGTACCGTAAGGACAACAAGGTGCGGATGCTCTACCGCGACGTGTTCCGTACCATGGACAGCTATTTCACCCCCGACGCCAAGCAGACCATGCTCGACATATTGAAAGCGCTCCACTTTCCGGAAGAGAGCCGCAACTTCGACCCTGTGCTTTACTACACGCAACTGCGTCGCATACTGGAACATCTGTTCCGCGCCATGAACCGGCTGGGTGTCCTTCCCGATGCCGTGATGGGGAGCAGCGACAAGGTGAACCTTGCCAATTCGTCGCTCTATCTGGCAGGACGCGAAGTCAATATCGGACAAGGGCGTCCCATACGTTACGGACGACCCGGACAGTACGTGTTTCCGCCTGTCGTGGCACAAATCGTGAAAAGCATTCTGGTGGTAGCCAACAAAAACTCGCATACCGTGGAACTCGACACCTTGGGTCGGACGGTCATACAAGATTATTACAACTCACTACATTCCAACAATTTCCTATTCGGATACGCACTGCATCTGTGCGATGTCATCATCTGGTTTGGACGCTACGCCCAACGTCCCAGACGATAAAGCTACTCGAAGTAGCTTATCTGCCTTGTGATGACCTGATAGAGGTAGCCCTCTGTCGGGGTGACATGATAGACGTAAGCCTGTATCCAGTTACCTTGTTCGTCGTAGACATAGGTATACAAAAACGCCTGACGGAGGGTGGTGAGGTAGTAGGAGCATCGCTCAGCCATGAATCCGTCGGTGTCGTAGCGATATTTCTCACTGCCTTTGTAGATGGTGTTTTCGCCCTCGGTGTAGGTCGTGTAGCAGACATAGCCCAAGTCGTTGTGTTCGTATGTAATGGAAGCCTGTTCCTTGCCCTCAATATCGTAGCTGGTCATCTTCCGCAGCATATTGTTCTTGTCGAACTGATACACCGACCGTTCTTCCAGCGAATCGGCGATGCCGAACATGTCGGCGACGATGGCATGGTTTTTCTTGTCGTATGTGTAGGTCGTCTGCGACAGCAGCTCGCTGAAAGGCTCATGGGTGCGCACATCCTTGACCAGACGGTTCTTTTTGTCGTAGGAGTAATGCACAATAATCACAGGGTTGCCCATCGTGTCGTAATAGGTGTTCTGCGTGAAATAACCGGCACGGTTAAAATTGTTGCGGACCGGATGACCCACAATATGCCCTTGAGGAGTGCGCACCGTGGTCAAAACCGATTTCACCGGACCTTTGAGATGCTCTTCCTGGACATCGAGAGGGAAATGCTGCGCTTTGACAGTCAGTCCAACCATAAGGAACAGAGCGGAAAAAAAGACGATTTTCTTGTTCATTTGACGGATACTTTGGATTTGCAAAAATACATTTTTTTTTCGAAACAGCGGTCTATAAAACTTTTTTTTCGCAGCCTACACGATTTTTGAAACACGTGCGTTATATATGTTTGTTCAACCAGACAAAACAGCAAAACAACCCAAAGTATCCTTACATGAACCCAAAACGCTTAACAACCGCTTTCATCGCCATCGCCTGCCTGCTGAACCTGACAGGTCTTCAGGCATCGGCTGCCGACAACAAACCCTACAAAGGCTACAGATTTGTTCTGACCATCACAAACAACCACGACAGCATCATGTACCTCGGCAACTATTACGCCGGCGGCACATACGCCATCGACACCGCCCGCATCGACAAAAAAGGGCGCTTCGTTTTTGAGAAAAAAGACCGCACACTGCCTCCGGGAATGTATTTCTTCACCAATCCTGCCGGCAACTACGTGGAGTTTATGGTCTACCACGAAAAACTCGACTTCACCTTCAACACCGACGAAAGCAATTGGAGCAACAACATGGTTGTCAAAGGTTCCAAGGAGAACCAATACCTGTTCGACTACCACAAGGCCAACCGCGAATCCTATTACGCCATTGACTCGGCACGGCGCGCCATGGGCAACAACAGCGAGGAGTTTATCGCCTATCGGCGCAAATGCATGCTCCATCTCGACAGCATCAAAGAGTCCATGATTGCCGCACATCCCAACAGCATGCTGGCACTGATGATGAACGCCACACGCGAGCCCTCGATTCCGACACAGGACAGCGCCGGCAACGCCCTGTCGCTCCGCCAACGTTGGGAATACCTTATGGACCACTACTTCGACTATACCCGTCTCGACGACGATGCGCTGATACGCACTCCCGAGATGATTTTCCACCACCGGCTGATGCTCTACCTCGACACCAACCTGCACAACGCCTCGGCGGAAATCATCTGCGAATATGTCGACAAACTCATAGAGAAAGCACGCCCTTCCAAAGAGAACTTCAAATATCTGGTACACACCATCACGGAGAAATACCTGCAAAGCAATGTGATGAGTTACGATGCCGTGTATGTCCACATGGTGAAGAAATATGTGGAGACCGGTGAATGCTTCTGGATGTCGCCCAGTTCAGTCGACTACAACGTGAAACGCGCCAACACCTGGGACAAGCTGCTGATTGGCAGAACCGCACCCGAACTCATATTAAAGGACCAAGACGGCAACGCGTACAGCCTGCACCAGCAAAAACACAAATACACGCTGCTCGTATTCTGGTCGCCCACCTGCGGACACTGCAAGGTCATGATACCCAGCCTGTACAAAAAATACCAGCTCTACAAAGACAAATACGACATCGGGGCCTTCACCATCCTCAGCGAACCCGATTCAGAGACCCGCCCCAAATGGATCGAATTCATCCAGAACTACCATCTCGACTGGCTCAACCTTGACGGCGGAGAAGCCAACATCGACTGGCACGAGGTGTACGATGTCATCACCACACCACAGATATTCCTACTGGACAAAGACAAAAAGATTGTGGCCAAGAAATTGAACGCTGAATCGTTCGAGATGGTGATGAAGGCACTGGAAGGAAGTGACTGACCGAGCGTTTACCAAGACAACAAATACATTACAATATGATCAAAAAAAGCATTCTTATCGCCGGCTGCGCGACCCTCCTGATGGTCACAGCCTGCAAAAACAAAGGAAACGACATGGACAATCCTTTCTTTGGTGAATGGAACACCCCCTACAACATTCCCGATTTTGAAAAAATCAAACCCGAGCACTACATGCCCGCCTTTGAAGAGGGCATGAAACGCCAGAAAGCCGAAATCGACGCCATCGTCAACAACACCGAAGCGCCCACCTTCGCCAACACCATCGAGGCGCTGGAACAGAGCGGCGACCTGCTCAACGAGGTCAGCGCCGTCTTCTTCAACCTTGTGGAATGCATCAGTTCCGACGAGATGAAGAAAGTTGCCGAAAAAGCCACCCCACTGGTATCGGCCCACGGCGACGACATCATGCTCAACGCCAAACTCTTTGAGCGCGTCAAGGCAGTCTACGACCAGCGTGAAAGCCTGGGTCTGACCGACGAACAGCTGCGCCTGACCGAGGAGACCTACAAGCACTTCGTCCGCGGCGGTGCCGGTGTGCCTGCCGACAAACAGGAGCGTTTCCGTGAAATCAACAAGCAACTGGCCTCGCTGACCCTACGCTTCGGCGACAATGTGCTGGCTGCCACCAACGAATACAAACTCACCCTCGACCCCGAGAAAGCCCGGAGCATCGGACTGACCGATGGACAGATCGATGCTGCCCTCGAAGCCGGCAAAGGCAAAGAGGCTGTTTTCACACTCGACATCCCCAGCTGGGAGCCTTTCCTGCAGAACTGCACCGACCGCGAACTCCGCAAACAGATGTGGGAAGCCTACACCACCCGCTGCACATCGGGCAAATACGACAACCGCGCCATCATCGACAGCATCGTCAACCTGCGTCTGGAACGCGCCCAGATACTGGGCTTTGAGAGCCATGCCGCCTACACCCTCGACGACTGCCTGGCCAAGACACCCGATGCCGTTTACAAATGCCTGATGGACCTGTGGACACCCGCGCTGAAAAAAGCCAAGAGCGAATGTGCCGACTATCAGTCCATGCTTAGCAAAGAATATCCCGGCGAGAAACTGCAGCCCTGGGACTGGCGCTTCTACTGCGAGCGTCTGCGCGCCGAACGCTACAGCCTCGACGAGGGGCTGATTCGTCCCTACTTCCCGCTGGAGAAAGTGCGCGAAGGAGCCTTCAACGTAGCCAACAAACTCTACGGCATCACTTTCCGCGAGAACGACAAACTGCCCAAATACCATCCTGAAGCCATCGGCTACGAGGTGCTGGACGGCGACAAGGTTATCGCCATCCTCTACATGGACTTCTTCCCCCGCGAAAGCAAACGCAGCGGCGCCTGGATGACCAACTTCCGCGAACAGTATGTCGACCGTGACGGCAACAACGTCATACCCATCATCTCCATGGTTTGCAACTTCACCAAACCTACCAAAGACAAACCGTCGCTGCTCAACTTCGACCAGTCCGAGACGCTCTTCCACGAGTTCGGCCACTGCCTGCACGGCATCCTAAGCCAGTGCCACTACCGCTCGCTGAGCGGAACCAATGTGCCGCGCGACTTCGTCGAGATGCCCAGCCAGGTGATGGAGAACTGGTGCCGTCACCCCCAGGTGATGAAGGAATATGCCAAGCATTACCAGACCGGCGAATCCATCCCCGACAGTCTCATCGCCAAGATTGAAGCCGCCGCTACCTACGGACAGGGATTCATCAACACCGAACTGCTGGCCGCCTCGCTGCTCGACATGGACTACCACAGCATCACCCAACCCACCAAGATTGTGCTGCCCGACTTCGAAGACCAGGCCATGGCCAAGATCGGCCTGATCCCCGAGATCATCTCACGTTACAAGAGCTGCTACTTCCAGCATATCTTCAGTGGCGGATACTCGGCAGGCTACTACAGCTACACCTGGACCGCCATCCTCGACGCCGACGCCTTTGAGGCCTTCCGTGAGAGCGGCGACCTCTACAATCCCACGTTGGCCAAGAAATTCCGTTTCCTGCTGTCGCACGGCAACACCATCGACCCCATGAAGATGTATGTCGACTTCCGCGGCAAACAGCCCAGCGTGGAACCACTGAAACGTAACCGTGGCCTGATATGATTCGTTCCCGCACACTGAACCGAATCGCCCTCAAGGCACGCATGCTGCTGACGACAGGCTTGCTCATAAGCAGCATGGCCTGTTGCCAGCCCCACATCACGCCGTCGGACCCCAACGCCCCCGGCATCGAACTGGCACTGCCCGCCAGCGACAGCACCGAACACATACTGGTCTACGAGGGTTTCACCTCCTCCTACAACCACTCGACGCTGGTGCCCAACTGGGTAGCCTACGACCTGACCTCCGAAGAATGCCAGGGGACGTACACCTCGGGCTCCAATTTCAGCCGCGACCCCCATCTGAAAGGACGGCAGGCATCGCGTGAGGACTATTCCCACTCCGGCTGGGACAAAGGCCACATGGCACCCAAGGCCGACTTGAAATGGTCGGAGAAAGCCTGGTGGGAAAGCCATTACTTCACCAACATCTGCCCGCAAAACCGCCAGATGAACGGCGGCGACTGGAACCGACTGGAGCAGTTGGTACGCCGGCTGGCGCGACAATATGGACGTGTCTATGTGGTCTGCGGACCCATCTTCGACAGTTGCGCTTATGGCACCATCGGCGACGCCATGGTGCAGGTGCCCGACGCCTTTTTCAAGGCGCTGCTGGTGCCCGTCAACGGAGGGTATCAGGCTGCCGCCTTCATCATGCACAACGACAGCCGCAAGCAACCGCCCGAGAAGGTAGTCATGACCGTCAACAAGCTGGAAAGCATCATCGGACGCGACCTCTTCCCCACCCTTAACGATGGTGTAGAAGAACAGACAGAGTCCACCCTTACCCCTTCCGTATGGGGTTTCCGATAAAGGAAAAAGAGATATACAAACAAAAACAATTCAACTTCAAATCTTTTTAACCCTTCAAGCAAAGCAAATATTTTAAACAATAATTTTTTACAATGGGAAGAGCATTTGAATACCGAAAAGCAAGAAAACTAAAACGCTGGGGGCACATGGCCCGTACGTTCACCAAGATTGGAAAAGAAATAGAGCTGGCCGTTCTGGCTGGCGGTCCCGACCCGTCGAGCAACCTTCGCCTGCGACTGCTGATGCAGACCGCCAAGAGCGAGAGCATGCCCAAGGAGAATGTGGAACGCGCCATCAAACGCGCCACCGAAAAAGACAAGTCTGCCTATAAAGAAGTGGTTTACGACGGCAAAGGGCCTCACGGAACGGCTTTTGTAGTCGAGACCGCCACCGACAACCCCACCCGTACCGTGGCCAACATCCGTGCCGCCTTCGTGCGCGGCAAGGGCGAGTTGGGAACCATGGGCATGAACGATTTCCTCTTCGAGCGCAAGTGCAGCTTTGTTGTCGCCTGGCGCGACGGCATCGATATGGACGAGCTGGAGCTCGAGCTTATCGATTGCGACATCGACGAGGTGTTCCGCGACGAGGACGAGATCATGATTTACGCCGACTTCAAGAACTACGGTCCCATCTCCAAGTATCTGGAAGACCACGGCTATGAAATCAAGTCGTTCAAGTTCGAGCGCATCCCGCTGTCGTTCCGCGAACTCTCACCTGAAGAGCAAGAAGACGTCAACGGCCTTATTGAACGTCTCGAAGCCGACGACGACGTAGTCAACGTCTTCCATAATATGGCGTAGTCAACGTCTTCCATAATATGGCGTGATAACGACATACAATATGGCGTAATACCGGGAACGCGGACGGCTCGTCCGCATACTATAATACTGGGCTCGTCCGCACACCTTGTACGCATACAATAAGAAGGCTGCCAAATGGCAGCCTTCTTGTTTTGTGTGCGGACGAGCCGTCCGCGTTCCCAGGATTACGCCATGTTACATGTCCAAAAATTCTTATCAACAAAAGCAAAATCGGTTTCTAAATCTATTTAAATGAAACAATAGGTCCGGGACCGGAATTAGAATCAAAGTAAATTTCACATGATGCACCGTGCGGGATACAAGACTATAAAAAAGAGCCACGGCAGGCGTGGGTAACGCTTGCCGTGGCGGTGGAGAGGATGGGACTCTTTTCGTATTGGGGGTTTGCTCCATCCCTCTGCGCATGGCCGTACTAGCGTCGCAGACCGTGTCTCTTGCGTAGCCAGGCAGGATAATCTGTTTGTTTGAATGTTTGGTTTGATTCCGTTTGTCATCCTCTCGGCGTGACAAACGGATGGGTTGCACACGTCATTTTTCGGGTTGTAAAATAACGCCGCCGCACTGGGCGAAACGGCGGTTCATGGGGTACTCGAAACGGTAGGTGGCGAGGAAACGCTCCATCACTTCGCGGAACTGCGCCTTCCACTCGTCGGTTGGCTGCGACTTGCCGCGCCAGGTGTAGAAATAGTGGTCTACCGAGCCATCGGGGGCAAAGTAGGCGCGTCCCCACAGGTTGTAGGTTTCAGTCCAATTCATGCCCTCGGCAACGAGGGCGTTGCGGAGGCTGTAGATGAACTTTTGCCACGAGAGCACATACTCCTGCGGCACGCTGTCGGCACTCCATTGGAACATGCCACTGGGATAAATGGTCTCCAGCGTATCGAGCGTCAGTCCGCGTTCCTTCACCTCGCTGAGCAGCATAGCCTTCTGCGGCATCTTGGCCAACTGTTTCTCCAGCGATTTGCTTGTGCCGCAGCCCGTCAGCAGCGTTGCGCCCAAGGCGAGGACAGCGAGGGATTTGAAGATGTGGTGTGTCATATTGATCTGTTTTGATGGTTAATCATTATCGTGAAAAGATGTCCGATTGTTTCAGCAGGCGGACTGGTGCGGACATCCAGTGAATGT
>JAEEGL015804824.1_pt1 | contig 31436 bp, 26 predicted proteins | sample 9134231 | NCBI WGS metagenome assembly JAEEGL01 (sample SAMN16246548, study PRJNA631951) | gut metagenome | biome: gut microbiome; feature: rumen; material: fiber-attached | host: Bos | place: Iran: Karaj | collected 2018-10 | reverse complement strand
CTCCGAAATCCTGATGCAATACAAACGGAGAGTTCCGACTCCCCTCCTTCGTCTTTGTTCAATACAAAGCGGAATCGCTTTGATATTCTTCCCTTCCAGACGAAAGAGATTCTCACGAGCACCGCAATCATCCACCATCTTTTTGATGAGAGCGATGATGGCATCAAAGTCTTTTTTTAGTTGCGGATGTGGAAGAGAACCGTTTTCGGACATGAATTTTTCGAACTCTGTCTGAGTCTCACCATCAAACTTCGGTGAGTATATACTGACATTATCGCTTTCTATAACGAGTTCGAGTTTTCCCATACAATATTTTGTTCAAGGGTGCAAAGATACAACATCTTTTTGAATTCCCAAACAAAACTTCACTTTTTTGTTAAGTTTATGGGAGAATTGTTAAAGATGCCACCCCAAGAAGGCGATGAACGAAGAATAGATCCTACTTGCAGGTGGCGGTTTGAATACCTTCGATGCTGTCGGTCACGGCGTCGAACAGCTTGTACACCAACTCCGGCTTCACACAGTGGAGAGGAAATTCCTAAAAGAAGGGTCTTAGACCTCTCAAGCTCACGACGCCGTATTAAGATTCGTGCTTTTTTTGCATTTCTGCCCCGCTCGGCGTAACTATTCTTTGGATGTCTGCCACCACCAGCAGAATGCGTCCGCGGTGCGGACGTAATTGACACGATGCGTATTCCCGCGGCCATAAAGGCGTGAATAATCGTGAGGACCCTTCGGCCTTGCAAAAATTTGCACCTGCCGCTCTTTTGAATTATCTTTGTACAACGGCACAAAAGTCCGACATGGCCGTTCAATGCTTATGACAAAGATGATTGTATCTCCCATCGGGGAGTCCGACTACAATGAATTACTGCGACAGCTGTCGCAGTTTTGCCTTGGGGACATAACCTGCTGATATTGAATAAGGATTTGTCGGACGACCCGGCCTTGTTCTATGCAATAGAAGTACTCTCCAAAGGTTGGTCCCGTGACATGTTGCTCCAAGATTCGTACTTTTTTTGCATTTCTGCCCCGCTCGGCGTAAATTTGCAGTATAAACAGTAAAATCGCGATATGTCCCTTAAATGCGGTATAGTCGGACTGCCCAACGTGGGTAAATCGACACTTTTCAATTGCATCAGCTCCGGCAAGGCCCAGAGCGCCAACTTCCCTTTCTGCACCATAGAGCCCAACCTCGGCTCAACCAACGTTCCGGACAAGCGGCTTGAAGTCCTGTCGGACATATGCCAGCCCAAGCGGACGATTCCCGCCACGGTGGATATCGTCGACATCGCCGGCCTGGTGAAGGGTGCCAGCAAGGGCGAAGGACTTGGTAATCAGTTTCTTGCGAATATCCGCGAGACCGACGCCATCCTCCACGTCCTGCGCTGCTTCGACGATGGCAACATAGTCCACGTGGACGGTAGCGTGGACCCGGTGAGAGACAAGGAAGTGGTGGATGCCGAGCTTCAGATCAAGGACCTGGAGACGGTCGAGTCACGTTTGGCCAAGGTGAAGAAGCAGGCCACAACGGGCGGCGACAAGGAAGCCAAGAAGCTGGCCGACCTGCTGGAGCGCTATCGTGCCGCCCTGCTTGAAGGCAAATCCTGCCGCACAGTGGAGCCGCAGAACGCCGAGGAGGAGCAGATGGCCCACGACCTCTTCCTGCTCACGAATAAGCCCGTAATGTATGTCTGCAACGTGGACGAGGCCTCGGCCGCGAAGGGCAATGCATATGTAGATGCCGTCCGCGAAGCCGTCAAGGACGAGAATGCCGAAATATTGGTTATAGCCGCCAAGACGGAGTCGGAAATAGCTGAGATAGAGGACTATGACGACAGGCAGATGTTCCTCGAGGAACTGGGCCTGGAGGAGTCCGGAGTAGTCCGCCTCATCCAGGGGGCCTACCGCCTTCTTGGCCTTCAGACCTTCTTCACCGCCGGCGCCGACGAATGCCGGGCCTGGACCATATTCAAGGGCGACAAGGCCCCCAAAGCCGCCGGTGTCATCCACAGCGACTTCGAGAAAGGCTTCATACGCGCGGAAGTAATTAAGTATGAGGACTTTGTTTCCTACAAGTCCGAATCCGCCGTGCGCGCTGCCGGCAAGATGGGCATCGAAGGGAAGGAATATGTCGTCCAGGACGGCGACATAATGCACTTCCTGTTCAACGTCTGAGTTATGGGCAAGCGCTTCCTGCTGGTCGCAATGGATATGGGCAGCACCCCGCCGGGCGTTGTCTTCAAGACCCTTGCCAGGGCGCTGGCGGCATATGCCAGCCTCGAAGTTGTCTGCCCTGATTTTGACGAGACCTTCGGCTGGGAAGGCATATCGCGAATCCCCGCGCCGCCCTATCACGTGCACCGGTGGAAGACCATCAGAAGGTACTGGAAATGGCTTTGCTGCAACCCTGACGACAGCCTCTGGGCGCGTAGGGCTATGCGGTCAGTGATGCCTGCGCTGGGGCAATATGACGCCGTCATATCCCTCACTTCGATGAACTATTTCCCCTCCATCCTGCTTGGCCGCAAGATCGCTGCGAAGTTGGGGAAGCCCTGGTGGATATACAGCGTTGACGGCATCCCTTCCCCGACGGAATGGCTTGATGGAGACTCTCTTACGCACGACCGTATGGCTCTCTGGCTGGACCGCGTATGCGCAGGCGCGGACGGCTTCTTCTCGTCGAATCCGTATATGATGGACTACCAGCGGAGGATGATGCCGCATATGAAGGGACGGTGGGACTATCTTCCCACCCCGCACAACCTCACCTCCTCCTGCCCCTTCGTACCGCACGAAGGCCTTGTGTTCCTCTACACGGGCACCCTCTATGGCCTCAGGCGCATAGACGGGCTGCTGGAGGGCTTCCGTGCTTTCAGAAAGGGGCATCCCCAGGCGAAACTTGTCTTTGTCGGGGACACCCATCCGTCCTATAAGGAACAGGCCTCGGCGATGGCAGCGGAGGGCGCCGTGGAGTTCCTGCCCTTCCAGCGCGACGTGAACCCGCTTCTGGAAAGGGCCGACGTGCTGCTGGACATAGGGGCAGATATCCCGGATGACGTTTTCCTCTCCAGCAAAATCATATCCTACCTGCCTATGGAGCGGCCCATCCTGGCCATAACCGGGAAGAATTCCCCGGCAAGGAATATGCTTGGCGGCATTCCTTCCATCATCCATTGCTCCAACGACGCCGCCCAGGTCCGGGAAGCGCTGGAGCGCTGCGTCAAGGCCGTAGGGGCCGGCATAGGCGACCGCGCCGGGGCAAGGGCCCTGTTCCAGGCCTCCAACGTGGCACGTAAACTCTTCGAAACCATATGCTTATGAAGCCCGTAGTGTCCGTAATAATCCCCTGCTACAACCAGGAGAAATACATAGCCGAGACCCTGGACAGCGTGCTGGCCCAGACCTTCGGCGACTGGGAATGCATAGTGATGGACGACGGCTCCTCCGACGACAGCGCGGCGGTTGTCCGGGCATATTGCGACAAAGACCCCAGAATCAAGTATTTCCACCAGGAAAACGGCGGCGTGAGCAAGGCCCGCAACGAGGCCGTAGCCCGCTCCTGCGGGGAATTTATTCTCCCTCTGGACGGAGATGACCTGATTGCACCTTCATATATAGAGGAGGCGCTCGCGCATATGCGGTCCAATCCGGCCACAAAACTCGTCTATTGCCTCGCAGACACCTTCGGAGGGGTAAGTGGTCCCTGGCTTCTGAAAAGCTTCTCCTACGAGGATTTTGTGTGGGAAAACTGCATATTCTGCACCGCCCTTTTCCGCCGCTCCGACTTCGACGCCGCCGGAGGCTATAACGTCAATATGGTAAACGGGCTCGAAGACTGGGATTTCCTGCTGTCCCTGCTGGGGCCGGAAGATGTCGTCTACCAGATTCCCAAGGTGCTTTTCCACTACCGCATCCTCCCAGGCTCCCGCACCCGTCGGATGGACGACGAAAAGGAACTTCTCTGGCAGATCCTCCAGAACCATCCGGACATTTATAAGGACCGTCTATTCGCTATGGTCGAAAAATGGCGCCTGGAAAGTGCCAGTCTCACCTACTCCCTTGAGCGTCCGCTGGGCCACGCCCTCACCAAGCCCCTCCGGCTTCTTCGCGAGGCTTCAAGGCGCAAAAAGTACCGGAGTTAAGAATTACAGCGTAAAAAATCACATTTTTTAACTCCGGGTTAAGATTTCCATCGCAAAAAAGCATAAATCTTATCTTCCAGGGGCGAAATTCTGGTGAACTTTGCACAAACGAGTTCTCCAGATGAAACCAGTTCTGTTAGTATCCATAACTCTATTAGTAGTACAAACCCCTCCCGTTCTGGAAATCCAGTTCTGGAATCTGGAGAACTTCTTTGACTGCAAGGACGGCGGCACGACTGCTTCGGACGCGGAGTTCTCCGCCCGCGGGGAGCGGCACTGGACGCGAAAGCGCTACGATGCCAAATGCTCTGCCGTCGCCAAGACCATATTATGGACAGGGGACAGGACAGGCCGCCTGCCGGATGTAGTGGCCGTAGCCGAGGTAGAAAACCGCAGGGTCCTCGCAGACCTTACCCGCAACACCCCGCTTCGCAAGGCCGGCTATGGCATCATCCACTACGACAGCCCCGACCCCCGCGGCATAGATGTGGCCCTTATCTACCGCACCAAGGTGCTCCGGCCGGTCTGCTCCGCCCCTATTCATATTCCCGGAATCGCCACCAGGGACATCCTGCTGGCCGGTTTCGTGGGTGCGGAAGACGCCCATCCGCCCGACACTCTCTACCTGCTGGTGAACCACCATCCTTCAAAGTATGGAGGCCCTTCCTCAGCACCCCGCAGGGCCGCTGCCATCGCACGCCTTCGCGCCGTCTGCGACTCCCTGCAGGCGCTGGGCGCCCGCAAGATCATCCTCACCGGAGACTTCAACGACACCCCGGACAATCCCCTTTTCGGGAGCCTCGGGATGCGCAATCTGGCAGAGCCGCTGGCCGGCAGGGGAGAGGGGACCATCCGCTTCGGCGGCCGGTGGGAACTCATCGATATGTTTTTTGTCCCTGAAGGCCTGGATGCGACTATGGAAATCCTCCGGCCTCCCTTCCTTCTGGTGCGGGACAATGTCCACCCCGGACAGAAGCCTTTCCGCACCTGGTCCGGCCCACGCTACGCCGGCGGAGTCAGCGACCATCTCCCCATCCTGCTCACCCTGCCCCAGGAGTAAAAAAATCAGGCCGGCCCGGGTGAGCCAGCCTGAAAGCATTTCCTTCCTACGGTCTAGAAGAAGCGGGCGCGGTTGTCCTTGACGTCGGCTGCTTCCATCATCACAGGGATGATTCCCTGGACGTTATAGGCGGACATCTGGGCGTCACGGGCGCGTGCGTCGTCCTCCGTGAAGAAGGCGCCGGTGTCGCGGCCCTTGACCTGGAATACATATACTCCGATATTGCCCTTGCAGGTGCGGATCTCGCCTTCGGGAGCCGTGCTGACGGCGCCGATGAAGTTGGGATCGAGACCATAGCTGCTCATCGATGCAAATGCAACGTCGTTCTGGCTGCTGACGGAGGTGCCGAGCTTTTCGGCTATCTCTGCCATAGTGCCAAGACCTTCGATCTGCTCTGCGATCTCAGCTGCCTTCTTCTCGACAGCCTTCTCGCGATAGAGCTGGGGACGGATCTTCTCAGCCACCTCGGAGACCTTTGCGAAACCTTCCTCGTGGACAGCCTTGACGGCTGCGATGAAGAAGTAGTTGTTGTCTACCGTGATGATGCCGGAGACCTTTCCGGGCTTGTTGTCGAAGACCCAGCGGGTGATTTCCTTGGTGTTGTCGATGGCACCGAGCTTGTCGGAGCTCTCGAGCATAGTGTTCACAGGATGTGAATAGACACCCAGGGAATCAACTGCAGCGCGGTAGTTCGCATAGGAACCGTTTGCGATGGTTGCGAACTTGTTGGCCTTTGCATAGAACTCGTTGAAGGTGCCCTTGCTGGCAAGTGCGTCCTTCTCGAGGATTGCCACCTGCTTCTTGGCCACAGGGGCGGTCTTGCGGGTCACGAGGACCACGTGTGAACCAAACTGCGTGTCCAGAACGAAAGGCTCGCCCACCTTGGCGGTGGTGAGGACGCTCTCGAATCCGGGCAGCATACGGGTCTGGGTGAGCCATCCGAGGCTTCCCTTCTCACCGTCGGCAGCGTTGTCCGTGTCGATGGAATACAGGGATGCCAGGCCGGAGAAGTTGCCACCCTTCTTGACTACGGCGCAGAGGCTGTCGGCCTGATGCCTTGCATTCTCTCCCTGGAGGAGGATATGCTTGACATATGCCGAGTCGGGAAGCATCTTGCTGTCCACGACCTTTGCTACGTAGAAGTTGTTTTTGTTACGGATGATCTCGGAAACACCCTTGCCGTCGTTCCAGACGAAGTCGTCGATCTCGGGAGCAACGCTCTTGAGGTCGCCTTTCTTGTACCAGGTCTCGCTGTAGGAACGGTCGGAGTTCTTCATCAGGAAGGACTTCATATTGTCCGCGGCAGCGAAATCCTCGACGAGGTCGGCTATCACGACGCGGGTGTCGTCGATGTCCTTTGCGGAAGGAACAACCTCAAACACAACATATTCCATATCGCGGCTGGCCTGCTGCTTATAGAATTTCTTGTGGGCCTCGTAGTAGTCCTTGATTTCCTTGTCGGAGACGACGATGGTGGAATCGGGGGCATATCCGACGGGAACCATCACGAAGTCAACATCGGAAGTGGTGTTGTTTTCGGCGATCTCGTTGCGCAGTTCGAGGGCGTTGGTGTAGGCGCCTGCGGTGAACAGGGAGGCATATTTCTCATAATAGGCCTTGTTCACGACTGAGCTCTGGAGGTAGTTCCAGTAATTGCGGAGCTGGGGGTCGGAATCCACGTTGCGGACGAACTTCTTGAGGGCCTCTGCGGAGTATGCGCCGGACTCATCGAAGAACACGGGGTTCTGGGCGATGATGGTGGAGATGTTGTTGCCGCTGGTGAGGTCAACGAGCTCTTCAGCGCCGACGCCGATACCTGCCTTCTCGGCGTTCTTGATGAAGAGGTGCTTGTAGATGAGGTCCTGCCAGGCGGCGTCCCTCGTCTGGGCCTGCTGCTCTGCATTGAGGGAGCGGCCTCCGGTGAGCATCTCGTTGATCGAGGAGAGGCGGTCGACGTCTTCCTTGAAGTCGGTATAAGTGATATTCTTGCCGCCAATTTCGCCGACGTCATACTTGGATGACATATTCTGGAATGCGGATGCGATTTCGCTGGGATCCACGATGAACATAAGGAGTCCCAGTGCTACCAGTGCCGTTGCTATGATGCCGAAAACACCTGAACGGATAGTTTGGAGTTGTGCCATTTTATGCTATTAATTTTAAATTTTTCACAATAGGGCTGCGAAGTTACGAAAAATCCGTCAAACCACCAAAGAAAAGACTTATTTACGTAGTAACGGGCCTATGAAATTGGCTGAATCCACGAGAACGCGGGTGGTGTCCTGGACTACGACGGAGTAACTGTTGAAAGGCCTGTGTATTATGGAATTGCGGGCTTTTTCGTCGGAACGCATCCCATAGCCCTGCATAAAGCCGTCGGGGGAGTAGAGGCGGATGTAGCAGTCGGTATATATCTCCTGCTTCTCGCGGTCCCAGTAGAGGGTGTCCGTCTCCATCGTTTCCTTCTTGATGATATTGCGGACGCGGACGTCGCCGAAGGCCTTCCAGGTCTCGGCATTGTTGCGCTTGTCCTTGACGTGGCTGGCCTGGCGGGCCTTTATCGTGGTTTCGAGGTCTCCTTCCTCGTTGTAGGCATATACCATAATGCCGTCGGGGAAGAATTCGGTGGACAGGGTGTCGGTCTCGAAACGGCGCAGTTTAGGCGTGGAGACCCTCATCTGAAGGCGGCCCTTTTCGCTCTGGATCATATACATACTGTCCACGCTCTGCAGGGGTGTCTTGGCAAGGTCCAGCGACTGGGCCTCGGAAAGTTTTGATTTACAAGAAAATACGACGATAGCAACCGTGGCTGCGGTTGCTATCGTACGGAGTATTTTCTGAATGTCTTTCAAAGCCTATTTCTGGGTTCTGACAGTGGTTACGGCCCTCATTCCGCCGCAGGAGACGGTGTAGGACTGTCCGTCGGTGAGGTCATACATAAAGGCGTCCTCACGCTTGGGGAAGTAGATGCTGTACTGGCCTATCATCCTGCCGCATTCCTCGGCGAGGGAAGGGTCGGCGTTACGGGCTTTCTGCATATAGTCGCAAGCCACCCAGTAGGGGGATCTGCGGGCGATTTCGTCGCCACCGCAAGTAGTTGAGCCCCAGATGGTTCCCATCAGGAAGTAGGCCTTGCCGGCATAGGAGGCGTCGAGGTCGATGGACTTCTGTGCGGCGGCGAATCCCTTGGCAGGCAGGCCGTTCTTGACGCAGTAGGTCGCGAACTCATAGTTGTAGCCGGCAGCTGTCTCGGCGTCGAGGTCAGGGGAAGCGATGGCCTCCTCCATATAGGTGACGGCCTCGGTCTTGTTGCCGCGGGAAGAGTGCAGCCTGTAGAGGAAATATGCGCTCTGGGCGGAAGGGGAGTTGCGGTGCATCGAGGTGACGGCGGCCAGATAGAGGTCGTTGTCGATACAGTCCTCGGTGGAGCTCATCATCTTGACGATGTTGGTGGCGAGTTCCACGTCGTCCGGTGCAGCCTCGAAACGGGGGGTGAACAGGGCGATGAGGTTGTCGCAGCTGGCCACCTTGCTGGTGATGAACAGGCCCTCGATGTCGGCCTTGACCTTGTCGAAGGTCTCCTTCTCGGCATCATTGGCGGGGACTGCGGCCTCTACCAGCTCCTTGTTCCTCTGATAGGTGTTGATGACCGTCTCGGCCTCAAGCTCATCGTTCTGGAAGAGCTCGATTGCGGCATTGAGGTTGAAAAGAAGCAGGCTGGGCTTGGTGTCCTTGCCGAGCTTTCCGATGATTTCCTCGGTGCCCTTGTAGATCTTCTCGTTGTCACCCTTGTAGTAGTTGTTGATGTCCGTTCCCTTGTTGTTAAGGGCGGTCACGGCATACTTGGGGTAGTACTGGGCCCTGGTGTCGTGCAGGGTGAGAAGGGTGTCTATGAGGGCCTGGCGGTAGGCCTTGTTGGAAACGGTCTTGTTGATGACGCGGCGCACGAGCACGGTTCCGTCGATGAAAATGGACTGACGTGCCTGGGGAGGGCATATCTTGTAGGCCTTCCTCCAGTTGGGAAGGGCGTCGTCATAGTTCTTCTGCTTGTAGTACTCGGAGTAGTAGGACAGGTACTTGATGCACTCGGTGCTGTCCGGTCCGTACTTGCTCTGTGCCCTGAGGAGACTTCCTCCCAGGAACAAAGCCGCCGCAGCGGCTGCAATCGCGAATCTTTTCATATTTCTCAACATTTTAATTTCTAATTATACCTTGGCTTTATGAACCATATGTCGTGGATGTTGAATCCGATGACAAATGATGCATATGTTTCCTTTACCATTCCCTGCCCGAGGGCACCCCTTCTGCCAAGGTCTACGCCCAGGGTCAGGCCGTTGTAATAACGGAACACGGGAAGAGTAACTCCAAATGTCAGGCCATAAGATACGACACTGTTGCCGTCAAGCTTGTAATAGTCTGTGTCATAATACATTCCGACCCTGTAGGCACATCTGCGGAAATAGTAGCGGATGTCGCTTCGGTTGGGAATATATTCGAATCCTGCGCGGAAGGAATTGGAGGCGGTGGCGGTGAAGGGAAGGGCCTTGGAGGCGCTTCCGCCGACATTGGCGAAGCCGGGGGTCGTGTCGATGCCGGTGCCTGACCAGCCGCTGTGGAGCCAGTTCAGTTCGAAGGTCCATTTCTCGGATTTGCGCAGCGACAGTCCGACGCCTATCTCCGAGGCGAGCCTGACGTGGCCGGTCTTGGACAGGGAGTCGACGTGGTGATACAGAGTGTCCGTCTTGGAGGTGGAAACACCATATTTATAGTTGGTTACCTGGCCGCCAAGGCGGTTGCCAAGCTTGTAGGTCGCTCCAACAGTGAGATAGAGGTCCTTTATGGGCTGTTCGTACTGGATGCCGAATTTGCCGCTGAAGCCGCTCAGGGACATTATATATCCGCTCTTTGTGCCCTGGATGGAGGAGGACGAGAAGGAGGTCTGGGTCGTCTTGTCTATATGCCCCAGGTAATATATGGCCTGGGCGCCTATGGAGAGGCGGTTCCAGAAGGTCGCCGCAGCGCCGCCCCAGATTTGGTAGAGGCCGCCTATTCCGTTGGAGGAAGTGACGGCTGAACCCTGGATTTCGGAAAGGATGGCAGGGTCGGTTATACGGCTCGAGAAGTCATAGCCGACGCTGCTGTAGGGGGTTATTCCGAAGGACATCGCGGACTTGCGCCATATGGGGAAAGAGAATGCGAAGTTATTGATATTCATCACATTCTTTGCACTGCGAAGATTTTCCTGGGAGTAGATGGAATTATTCTGCAGGAGGCTGAAGTCCACCATAAAGGCGAGGGTGTCCCTGGCCGAGACCGCGGCGGGATTGACTATGTTGATATACCTTCTGTCACGGCCGGCGATGCCTACGCCGCCCATACTCCTGGTGTAGGCCGAGCCCTGCTTGTACAGGTCGCCTACTCCGAAGACGGAGTAAGGGGTGTAGCCCGTGGCGGCGCCGTCCTGGGCGGAGGCGGGCAGCACGGACAGCACGGAAGCCATCAGTGACAGTATGAATATACTAACAGTTCTTCTTGACATATTCGTCAGCAATTAGCGCCAACCCCATCAAAACGAGGTTACAAACTACAAATATCGAGTTTTTCATCCGTTTTGCAAAATAAATCGCATCACCTCCGGTGAATACGACCACATTTTCGGGATAAATCCCTATATAACCCTCTATTTCAAACATTATGCCCGACACTGTTCCGGCAGTGATGGAAGTTTCCAGCGAGGAGCCCAACAGGGCCGGATCGGAAGGGGTATCTATAAGGGGAAGGGCGCGTGAGTAGCGGTTCAGGGCCTTGAAGCGGGTGCGGCAGCCAAGGGATATGTTGCCGCCGGTATAGTTGCCTTCGGGGTCGGTGAAATCGATCGTGAGGGTCGTACCGAAATCCACCACCGTGCAGCCTTTTCCGCGGAAAAGGTAGCGGGCGGCGAAGATGGAGGCGGCACGGTCATAGGTCAGGTGAGGCGGCAGGCCGGCTTCCGTAAGCAGCTGAGTATGAGCACCGTCGAGAAGCATCAGGTGGCGGCAGTGACTGCGGTAGACGTCGGCGTCGGCCTCGGATATGTTATAGACCGAGGATATCACCATCACTTCGGGACTTTCCTTTTCCAGAAGGGAAAGGATGAAGCCACGAACCCTCTCGCCCTGGTAGCGGAAGGTCTTGCCCAGAGTCATCCCGTCGGCCCAGGAGGCCTTTACGGCGGTGTTTCCTATATCTATTATAAGGTTCATACTAATAATAGGTCCACTTGCCTATGCCTTCGGGCAGGGGAGTGGCGACATATTCGGATATTACTTCGTCCTTGGAAACGTTGACTACGCCAAAGCCAGGATAGCCGCGGGAAAGGGCATTGCCGACAGGACCGGCGGCTATGAACTGTATGCCGTCATAGACGGTATAATAATCCATATGGGTGTGGCCCGCGAAGACTGCCTCAACGCCGTATTTCTTGAACAGGGAGATGTATTTTTCCCTCTTGGGAATGGGGAAGTTGAAATAGTCTTCCGGCTCGTCTATGCGCTCGCGGATGATGGGGCAGTGCAGGAAGATGAAGCGGTGGTCGCAGGAGAAGGCGTCGGCGAGTTGCTGCTCGAGCCATTCAAACTGTTCCTGCTCGGCAGCCTCGTAGCCGTCCTTGATGGGGTTGCTGTTGATGCCGATGAAGGCGCAGTTCCGAATGTGCTCGCTGAAGCGTTCGTAGCCGCGAAGTGCCAGATAATCAGCGTGATTCTTCTCGTTGTAGGGATTCATATCGTGGTTACCGGGAATGGCGAAGACCTTTATGGAGGGGTCTATCTTGGCCAGATTCGCGGTGTATATGGAATCCTGCAGGGGGCCTACGTCCCAGCCGGGGGCATCGAGCAGGTCACCGGTTATTACGACCAGTTCAGGCTTGATGCGGTTGAGTTCCTGCACTGCAAGGTTCATCAGGGTGTCAGAATGCATACAGCGGGTGTCATAGTCGAAAAAGCCTATCTGGGTGTCGGTCCAGTGGACGAAGTTGAAAGACGGGCGCTCTTTGCCTATGGCCAGTTCCGCATAGACGGGAAGGTGGTCGGAGAGGGTCTTTACATCTGCACTGCCGGCAATCTTAACTACCTTGCTGTCAATTATTTTTACCGGACGGGCAGTCTTGAGGTAAAATATGAAGTCTATGCATTTTTCCGGATTGGGGGAAGGATATGTGGGGCTGTCCGGGGATATCCTGTGCCAGAGGCGGGAAATTTCGGTGAAACCGGGATTTTCCGTCGTGAAGTTGAAGTCGCCGGCAAGTATGACGGGCTTGGGATAGCCTGAGTAATAGCGGACGAAATAGTCATTCAAATCCCTGGCCTGTAAATAGTTGGGCCTGTCCTTCACATAGTCCAGATGGGTGGAGGCGAAGACATAGTCTTTGGTTTCGACTATCTGGATGCTGCGCTTTTCGGCTCCGCCGTGGCTGTCCAGAAGAACGGTCTTTGAGTCTATTATGTCCTCAGGGGTTATGACGCCGTTGCCATAGGCTCCGCCGCCGATTTCAAGGGCCTTTGCAAAACGGTAGTTCCAGTCTCCGGCCTCGTCGGCAAGTTCCTCCAGCTGGTAGCTGTCGTGGCGGGTGTTGCAGCTGTCAAGTTCGCCCAGCGACACTATGTCCACGTCAAGTTCCCTTATCAGCTTCGCTACACCTTCCTTGCTGTCCTCCATATATTTACTAAAGACCCCGACGTTGTACGTCAGGATCTTTACCTTCTGGGCACAGGACACGAGCAGTACTGTAATCAGTAGCAGGCTCGCCTTCGATACCTTATTCACTGAACCTTGCTTTGAGATATTCCCTATTCAGACGGGCTATGTGCTCGACGGATATACCCTTGGGGCATTCCATTTCGCAAGCCCTTGTGTTGGTGCAGTTTCCGAATCCGAGTTCGTCCATCTTGGCCACCATCGCGCGGGCGCGGCGGGCGGCTTCGGGACGGCCCTGGGGCAGGAGTGCGAGGGAACTTACGCGGGCACCCACGAACAGCATGGCCGAGCCGTTCTTGCAGGTGGCGACGCAGGCTCCGCAACCGACGCAGGCAGCTGCATCCATACTTTCCTCAGCCTTGTCGTGAGGGATGAGGATATTGTTGGCATCCTGGGCGGATCCGGTGCGCACGGATATGAATCCTCCGGCCTGGAGAATCTTGTCGAATGCGCCGCGGTCTACGACGAGGTCCTTGATTACGGGGAATCCCTTGCTTCTCCAGGGCTCAACGGTGATGGTTGCACCGTCCTTGAAGTGACGCATGAACAGCTGGCAGGTCGTGACGTGATCGTCCGGACCGTGGGCGCGGCCGTCTATGTACAGGGAGCAGGCTCCGCATATGCCTTCGCGGCAGTCGTGGTCGAAGGAGACCGGACCGCTGCTCTTGCAGCCTTTGTCCACTGCGACAGGGTCGGCGCCTTCCCTGATGAGCTGCTCATTGAGGATGTCGAGCATCTCGAGGAAGGATGCATCTTCCTCTATGCCTTTGATTTCGTAGGTTTCGAAATGTCCCTTTTCCTTGGCGTTACGCTGACGCCATATCTTGAGTTTGAAATCCATAAGTCTTAGTCTTTGTAGTTTCTCGTCTTAACCTCTATGAACTCGTACTTGAGGGGCTCCTTGTGGAGTTCAGGCTCTTTGTCTTCGCCCTTGTATTCCCAGGCGGATACATACATAAAGTGTGCGTCGTCCCTCTTGGCTTCGCCTTCTTCCGTCTGGCTTTCCACGCGGAAGTGGCCGCCGCAGGATTCGGTGCGGTTCAGGGCGTCGCGGGCCATCAGTTCGCCGATTTCGAAGAAGTCGGCAAGGCGGAGGGCCTTTTCAAGCTCCTGGTTGAACTCACCGTTGGTGCCGGGCACGCAGACGTCGCTCCAGAATTCTTTCTTGAGAGCCTGGATGTCGGCTATGGCCTTCTTCAGGCCGGCCTCGTCGCGGGCCATACCAACATAGTCCCACATTATGTTGCCTAGCTTCTTGTGAAGGACGTCGACAGGCTGTTTTCCCTTGATTGACAGGAGTTTGTCTATGCGCTCCTGGACAGCTTTCTCGGCCTGCTCGAACTCGGGGGCATTAGTGTCAGTCTTGGGCTCAGCGAATTTATGGGAGAGATAGTCACCTATGGTTATGGGGAGGATGAAGTAGCCGTCGGCGAGGCCCTGCATAAGGGCGGAGGCGCCGAGGCGGTTGCCGCCGTGGTCGGAGAAGTTGGCTTCACCTATGGCATACAGGCCGGGGATGGTCGTCTGGAGGTCATAGTCAACCCAGATGCCGCCCATAGTGTAGTGGATGGCGGGATATATCATCATCGGCTCCTTCCAGGGGGAGGAGTTGGTGATCTTCTCATACATATCGAAGAGGTTGCCATACCTTTCCGCAACTTTCTGATGGCCAAGACGTTTGATGGCATCGGAGAAGTCCAGGAAGACTGCCTGGCCGGTCTCGTTCACGCCGAAGCCGGCATCGCACCTTTCCTTGGCGGCGCGGGAGGCGACGTCACGGGGAACGAGGTTTCCGAAGGCCGGATACCTGCGCTCAAGATAGTAGTCCCTCCTCTCTTCGGGAATTTCGGAGGCCTTGATCTGGTGGGCGCGGAGCTTCTTCACGTCTTCCATATTGTTGGGGACCCATATGCGGCCGTCGTTACGGAGCGACTCGGACATAAGGGTCAGCTTGCACTGCTGGTCGCCGTGGCGGGGGATACAGGTGGGGTGGATCTGCGCGAAGCAGGGGTTGGCGAAATATGCTCCCTTCTTGTAGCACTGCCAGGCGGCGGAGCCGTTGCTGTTCATTGCATTGGTGGAGAGGAAGTAGGTGTTGCCATATCCGCCGGTGGCGATTACCACGGCGTGGGCGCCGAAGCGCTCGAGCTTGCCGGTGACGAGGTTACGGGCGATTATACCCTTGGCCTGACCGTTAATTATCACAAGGTCAAGCATTTCGTGACGGGGATAGCTCTTTACGGTGCCGGCTGCTATTTCCTTGTTGAGGGCAGCATAGGCGCCGAGCAGGAGCTGCTGGCCGGTTTGTCCGCGGGCGTAGAATGTACGGCTCACCTGAACACCGCCGAAGGAGCGGTTGGCGAGGTAGCCGCCATATTCACGGGCAAAAGGAACGCCCTGGGCAACGCACTGGTCGATGATGGAGGCGCTTACTTCTGCAAGACGGTAGACGTTGGCTTCGCGGGAGCGGTAGTCACCGCCTTTGATGGTGTCGTAGAAGAGGCGGTAGATGGAGTCATTGTCGTTCTGGTAGTCCTTTGCAGCGTTGATGCCGCCCTGGGCCGCAATAGAGTGCGCGCGGCGGGGGGAGTCGCTGATACAGAAGACTTTGACGTTGTAGCCCAGTTCACCGAGGGAGGCAGCTGCGGATGCTCCGCCGAGGCCTGTTCCCACTACGATGATTTCGAGTTTCCTTTTGTTGTTCGGACTGACAAGACGAATCTCTGACTTGCGCTTTGTCCATTTTTCGGCGAGCGGTCCGTCAGGAATCTTTGAGATTAATTTATCGGCCATATGGTAGTTGGTTATATATAGTTTTCAAAATATCTGCAATTTTAAGCATTTTATGGCAAAATACCTATAATATAGGGCTAAAAAAGATTGTTTTGCACGATTTCAGGGTCGTCGAATATGCCTCCGGAGGTCATATAGCGTTCAAGACCGAGGTGGCGGTAGGCCAGTTCGGTGGCGACGCGGCCGCGCGGAGTGCGCTGGATGAAGCCTTCCTTGATGAGGAAAGGTTCATATACTTCCTCCAGTGAGCCGCTGTCCTCGGAGACGGCCGTGGCTATGGTTCCCACGCCGACGGGACCTCCCTTGAACTTGGTTATTATGGTGTGGAGGATCTTGTTGTCTATCTGGTCCAGGCCGCGCTTGTCGATGTTGAGCGCATCAAGGGCGAACTGTGCTATTTCCAGGTCTATGTGGCCGTCGCCCTTGACCTGGGCGAAGTCGCGGACGCGGCGCAGGAGGGCGTTGGCGATTCGGGGCGTGCCGCGGCTGCGCATCGCTATCTCCTGGGCGGCTTTGCCGTCGATGCCTACCTTCAGGATGCCGGCGCTGCGGTTGATGATGTGGACAAGGTCCTTGACGTCGTAGTATTCAAGGGCGAAGGTAATGCCGAAACGGGCGCGAAGGGGAGCGGTGAGCATACCGCTGCGGGTCGTGGCGCCGACCAGCGTGAAGGGATTGAGGCTGATGCGGACACTTCTGGCCCCGGGCCCCTTATCTATCATTATATCAATGACATAGTCTTCCATCGCCGAGTAGAGATATTCTTCCACTTCGGGGGAAAGGCGGTGGATTTCGTCGATGAAGAGCACGTCGCCAGTCTCCAGGGAGGTCAGAAGGCCGGCAAGGTCTCCCGGCTTGTCAAGCACGGGGCCGGAGGTGATCTTCATATTGACTCCCAGCTCGTTGGCGATTATGTGTGCGAGGGTCGTCTTTCCCAGACCGGGAGGGCCGTGGAAGAGGACGTGGTCGAGCGACTCCCCGCGCAGCTTGGCTGCCTGGATGAATATCTTCAGATTCGATATTATCTTTTCCTGTCCGGTGAAATCTTCCAGCTCCTGGGGTCTGATAATTCCTTCGAAATCATTATCTTTGTTGGCGCTTTGGGCGTAGGGGTTGAAATTTTCGGCCATAGCCTTCATTTTTTAAAACATACAAATATAGTTATTTATTTGAAAACTTTTTGATGTTGATTGCGATGTGGAAATGTTGATAACTTTTTATTTATTTGGAATTCAAGAATTTATGAAGGAGGATATTGTTAATTACGGCTTGAAAAAAAACTAAAAAAAAGCCAGGGCCGCCTCTTGGAAATCCAAATTATTTTTCCGGATATACAAATTCTGTCCAAACCCAAAAATTTTTATTAACAATTTATCAACACGTTTTCCACAACTTATAAACAGGTTTATTTTTCAGTATGGTTATTGCGCAAAAGAGTTGTAAGGCATTGAAAGACAGGATGGAACAATCCCTGGAGAATTGGTGTTCCGGGCTTTTCCTTTCTGCAAGGTGGTTCGTGATGGCGTCTTTGGCGAAAAAGGGCGTGCATATAGTGGTTATGCCCTCGGCCGAGACGGCGGAGTATTGCGCTTCCGATCTATATAATCTTATAGAGGGGGACAGGGTTTTCTATATGCCTTCTTCCGGAAGGAACCTCGAGAAGAGCAATTATAAGTCTTCCCTTACCGTCCAGAGAACTTCCGCGATAGCGACCTTACTTTCTGATAATGAGGACTTTCTCATCATTGTGACATATCCCGAGTCTCTTGAGGAAGGGATTCCTTCCGCTTCTTCGGTGAAGGGGTCTATGCTCAAGATATCAGTCGGGATGGAAATAAGCCACGACGAGTTGCAGCAGAGGCTGATGGATATGTCATTCGAGCGGGTGGACTTCGTTTCGGCGCCGGGCCAATATGCCGTCAGGGGATCGATAGTGGATATTTTTTCATATTCCGACAGCAATCCCTACCGCGTGTCCTTCTTCGGCAACGAGGTGGAAAAGATTTCCATATTCAACTGCAATACGCAGCTCTCCTCGGGACAGGTGGATTCCATCGATATCATTCCGGACCTGACAGGGCAGGGGGAGGATATGCTCACAGATTACCTTCCTGCCGACTCGGTCATATGGCTGGATTCCTCAGATATGTATAGGGAAAAGCCTTTCTTCCAGGCGTTTAAGCCTTTCAGGAAGGTGTTTTTCGAAGTTCCTCTGGCCGGGTGCGACGAGGAGCCGGTGAAGTTCAATATATCCCCCCAGCCGGTCTTCAACAAGAACTTCGAGCTGCTTACCGAGGATATCCGCTCCCATATAGAATCCGGCTATAAGGTCTGTATCTTCGGGGAGAAGAAGTCCCAGCTGGACAGGCTCCGCGACATATTTTATCAGAACAACGGCGTCCAGCCGGATTTCATCCCTGACAAGAACATCCATTCAGGTTTCATAGATAATGAGGACCGCATCTGCTGCTACACCGATCACGAGATATTCGACCGTTTCCACAGGGTGGCCATCCGCCGTTCGGTGGAGAAGAGCGAGCAGCTCACACTTAATGACTTAAGTGCTTTCAATATAGGCGATTACATAGTCCATATAGATTACGGCGTGGGTATTTTCGGCGGCCTCGTGAGAATGAAGGATGATAAGGGGAGGTTCCACGAGGTGGTCAAACTTATGTATAAGGACGGGGACGTGGTGTTCGTTTCGGTTCATAATATTCATAAGATATCCCGCTATAAATCAAAGGATTCCACTCCGCCGAAGATATATAAGCTGGGTTCGAAGACCTGGCAGACGCTGAAGAATTCGGCTAAGTCTAAGGTGAAGGACATAGCCAAGGAACTTATCCAGCTGTATGCCCGCCGCAAGGCTTCCGCCGGCTTCGCTTTTTCGGCGGACACATATCTTCAGGAAGAACTGGAGTCTTCGTTTATGTACGAGGATACCCCTGACCAGATAACGGCCACCCAGGCAGTGAAGAAGGATATGGAGGACAAGAGTCCTATGGACAGGCTCATATGCGGCGACGTGGGCTTCGGAAAGACGGAAATAGCTGTGCGTGCGGCATTTAAGGCCACTGCCGACAGCAAGCAGGTGGCGGTGCTCGTGCCGACGACCATCCTTGCGCTCCAGCATTACCGAACTTTTAAGAACCGTCTGGAGAACCTGCCCTGCAATGTGGAATATGTAAGCCGCCTGCGAACTGCGGCAGAGACTACTTCCATAAAGAAGAGGCTTGCCGAAGGAAAGATTGATATTCTTATAGGAACCCATAAGATTCTTGGTAAGGACTTTATATTCAAGGATTTGGGACTATTGATAATTGATGAGGAGCAGAAGTTCGGAGTGTCGGCCAAGGAAAAGTTGCGCCAAATGAAGATGTCGGTGGACACGCTGACCCTCACGGCGACCCCTATCCCCAGGACCCTGCAGTTCTCCCTGCTTGGGGCGCGTGACCTTTCCATTATTAATACTCCTCCGCAGAACCGCATTCCCGTCCAGACGGAGATTATCCTTTTCAATGAGGATGAGATACGGAGCATTCTTGACTATGAACTAAAAAGGGGTGGACAGATTTTCTTCCTTCACAACAAAGTCGAGGAACTGGCGTCGGTGTATGATATCCTGCACAGGCTGAAGCCTGATATGAAGATATGCGTGGGCCACGGCCAGATGGAGCCTAAAGAACTGGAAAACAGGATGTTGGACTTTATCCAGGGCGACTACGATATGCTTCTTTCCACGACGATCATCGAGAACGGACTGGATATCCCCAACGCCAATACCATAATAATCAACCAGGCCCAGAATTTCGGCCTGAGCGACCTGCACCAGCTGCGCGGCAGGGTAGGAAGGTCGAACCGCCGGGCTTTCTGCTACCTGGTTGTGCCGCCGCTTACGAGCATTTCCGACGATGCCCGTCGCCGCCTCAAGGCCATAGAGCAGTTTTCCGACCTTGGAAGCGGGTTCAATATTGCTATGCAGGACCTTGATATCCGCGGAGCCGGCAACCTGCTTGGAGCCGAGCAGAGCGGCTATATAGCCGATATGGGCTATGAGACCTATCAGAAGATACTTTCCGAGGCTATGGAGGAACTCGGCGTGGAAACCGGCATATCTTCGAAGAACACCAGGAACACTTATGTCGAAGACTGCACCATTGAGACCGACCAACCGGCTTTGATTCCCGACAGTTATATCGAGATGACTGCCGAAAAAATCCGTATCTACAAGGAACTCGATTCCATCGTCCGCGAGAAGGAACTCACCCAGATGGCTGCCCGCATAACCGACCGTTTCGGCCCTATGCCGCGCGAACTCGAGAACCTCTTCGACGTGGTTCGGATAAGGCAGGCTGGAGAGAAACTTGGCTTCGAAAAAATCATCATTAAGAACGGAATCCTGATAGCATTTTTCATCGCCAATCCGATGTCGCCTTACTATCGCAGTGCAGTCTTCGGAAGGGTAATGGAGAAGGTCAGCGACACTTGTTCGCTCTTCGAACTGAAGCAGAATGATGGGCGTCTTCGCATCATTTCGCGCGGAGTAAATTCGACCTCCAGCGCACTCCAGACGCTGAAATTATTAGGTTAAATCATTTTAATTAATTTAACCGATATTTAATTACCACAGGAAATTATTGAAAGGATAGCGTCCGGCGTGGATTTCCGAGACGATATTATAGATGTCGTGGCGGAGTTTTTCTATGCCCGTGCGCTCCTTTGCCGAGATGAAAATGCAGGGAGTTTTCTCCTGTGCGATCCAGCTGCTTTTAAGGTCTTCGAGACTGCGGTTTTCCCTGGTCGGAGGCTCGAGTGAGAACTCGTCATATTCTTCCCAGGTGTAAGCGTCGGTCTTGTTGAAGATGACATAGACCGGCTTGTTCGCGGCGCCTATATCCTTGAGTGTTTTCTCCACCGTTTCCATCTGTTCTTCGAAGTCCGGGGCGGAGATGTCCACTACGTGGAGCAGCACGTCTGCCTCCCTTACTTCGTCAAGGGTGCTTTTGAAGGCTTCAATCAGCTGGGTGGGAAGTTTGCGGATAAAACCGACCGTGTCGCTAAGAAGGAAGGGGACATTCTCTATAACAACCTTGCGGACAGTGGTGTCCAGCGTCGCAAACAGCTTATTTTCAGCAAAAACGTCAGATTTGCTCAGGAGATTCATTATGGTGCTCTTGCCTACGTTGGTATACCCTACCAGCGAAAGTCTCACCAGAGAGCCTCTATTGCCCCTTTGTGTGGCCATCTGCCTGTCGACTTTCTTCAGTTGTTCTTTCAGGCGCACAATTCTCTCCTTCACGATACGGCGGTCTATTTCTATCTGGGTTTCACCCATACCACCTCTGGTACCGCGACCGCCGCGCTGCCTTTCGAGGTGGGTCCACATACCGGCCAGGCGGGGGAGCATATAGTTATATTGCGCCAGTTCCACCTGCATCTTGGCATAGGATGTCTGCGCCCGCTGGGCGAATATTTCAAGGATAAGTGTCGTTCTGTCAATTACTTTCGAGGTTTTCACGACCCTTGAGATGTTCCTTTGCTGCATCCCTGTGAGTTCGTCGTCGAAGATGGCGTAGCGGATCTCGTTTTTCTCGCAATATTCGCCGATTTCTTCAAGTTTTCCGCTTCTGATGTAGGTTGCATTGTCGGGACGGTCTACCCTCTGGACGAACTTGCGGTCGCCTTCCAGCCCTGCCGTAAGTGCCAGAAACTCAAGTTCTTCCAGATATTCGAGGACTTTCCTTTCCTCCTCGCCGTCGCGGATTATTCCTATGAAGACTGCCTTGTCCGGTTGTGTGATTTCCATTTTGTTTCAATAAAAAAGGCTGGCATCGCGCCAGCCTTAATAAACGTCGTTCTTTCTAACGGAGCTGGAAGATAACAGGGAATGTGTAGGTTACCTTCACGGCGCGGTCTCTCTGCTTTCCGGGCTTCCACTTAGGGGAGCTGGACACGACCCTGACAGCCTCTTTGTCCAGCGAGGAGTCGACTCCACGGAGGACCTTGACGTTGGAAACGGTTCCGTCAGGATTCACTGTGAACTGCAGGGTGACACGGCCCTGAACTCCGTTCTCCTTGGCGATTTCAGGATATACAAGCCTGGAATTCACCCATTTAGAGAACTCGTTTGCATCTCCACCGTTGAATGACGGTTTCTCTTCGACGAGGTGGAAAGGAATTGCTTCCTCTTCAACGACCTCTTCCTGGACTTCTTCTACATAGTCCATGATTTCGACACCCATATTGGCGTCGTCTTCAAGGGACATGAAGTTGTCGTCCACTTTGATTTCGTCATCGACGATGTCGATCTGGTCGGAAAGAATTGGAATTTTGGGAGCCTGCTCGGGCGGGGGAGGGGTCTCCTGTGTGATAGGAACCATCTCTTCCACGTCCACAGCCTGCTGCTCATTTTCCAGGGTGGCGACTTTCTTCTCACGGGAGGTGTAGCTGAATGCGCCAAGCACCACACCGAGAGCGACTACGAAGCCAATCTCCGTGAAAAGCAGCTTCTTGTTTTCGAGGCTGGCCTTTTCTGATTTCTTTACTTCCATAATAATTGCGTATTGTCGGTTCGCGATGTAAAGGTATGAACTATTTTCATCTTTTCCAATTTTTTGTGTAGATTTGCCTAAAATTACTTTCAAATGGTAAGGTATTTCTTTGAAGATACATCCTTCGTCTTTAAGGGCCGCAATCTTAACAACTTGTGGCTCAAGACTGTAGCGGAGAGTGAAATCCGTCGCATCGGGGATGTAAATATTATATTCTGCTCGGATAATTATATCCTTGAAGTCAACCAACAGTATCTCCAGCACGATTATTTCACCGATGTTATCACCTTTGATTACTGTCAGGATAACATTTTGTCAGGAGATATTTTCATAAGTGTTGACACAGTCCGTGAGAATGCCCTGACATATGGCGCCGACTCCTTCGAAGAAGAACTCTGCAGGGTAATGGTTCACGGCCTTCTGCATCTCATCGGCTATGATGACCAAACTCCTGAGCAGCAGAAAGTTATGCGCTCAAAGGAGAATTATTACCTTGGCATTCGCAAGTCTCTGTCGTGATGTTTCCTCCTTACGACATAATCGTTGTTGGAGCTGGCCACGCCGGCTGCGAAGCCGCTATGGCGGCAGCTAATCTCGGTTCTTCTGTCCTTCTGGTTTCGATGGACTTCAACGGCTTTGCCAAGATGTCCTGCAACCCTGCTGTAGGTGGCATTGCCAAGGGGCAGATCGTCCGCGAAATTGACGCATTGGGAGGGTACACCGGAATAGTAACTGACAGGACAACCCTTCAGTTCCGGATGCTTAACAAGTCCAAAGGTCCCGCGATGTGGAGCCCTAGGGCCCAGTGTGATAAAGTCCGTTTTTCCCAGGAGTGGAGGAATATTATCGAAAGTGCCTGTAAATTAGATATTTACATAGATATTTGCACTTCTTTCCTCTTTGATGGACAGCGTATTTGCGGAGTCAAAACCCGCACTGGAGCAATTTTCCATTCTCGGGCCGTTATCCTTACTGCCGGTACTTTCCTGACCGGAAAGCTCTTCATCGGGCGGACTGAATTTGACGGAGGAAGGATAGGGGAGATGTCTTCATATGGTCTTACAGAGCAGCTAGCCTCTCAAGGAATCTGCACCTTCAGGATGAAGACCGGCACTCCTCCCAGAATTGATTTCGATTCGGTCGATCTTTCCAAGGGAATAGTCCAAAGCGGTGATTCCATCCCTGACAAATTCTCTTTCCTGCCTGTTCTTTCCCGTGCCCAGGCCGGCCTTCAGCAAAGGGATTGTTATATCTTCCACACAAACGAAAAGGTCCACGACATCCTTCGTTCAGGCTTTAAGGATTCGCCTCTTTTCAACGGTTTGATCCACGGCAGGGGACCTCGCTATTGTCCAAGTATAGAAGATAAACTACGCACTTTTGCGGATAAGGATTCGCATCAGTTATTCCTTGAACCAGAAGGACTTAACACAAAAGAATACTATCTGCAGGGTTTCTCTTCATCACTTCCTCTGGAGATCCAACTAAGCGCTCTGAGGGCTATAGAAGGATTTGAAAATGTCCGTATTTTCAAACCCGCCTATGCTGTCGAATATGATTATTTCGACCCTGTCCAACTCCACGCTACAATGGAGTCCAAGGTGGTCGAAAACCTCTATCTCGCAGGTCAGGTCAATGGCACAACAGGTTATGAAGAGGCTGCCGCACAAGGCATAATGGCCGGCATTAATGCCCACCTAAAACTTCGCGACAAAGAACCTCTGATCCTCGCAAGAGACCAGGCTTATATCGGCGTTTTGATAGATGATCTTATCACTAAGGGCGTCGATGAGCCCTACAGAATGTTCACTTCCAGGGCTGAATATCGTATTCTTTTGCGTCAGGACAATGCGGACTATCGCCTCACTTCCTTGTCCCATTCAATCGGCTTGGCCAGCGAAGATAGGTATTCTTACACAATGAAGAAATACGATGCGGTTTCTTCCTTGATTGACTTTGCTGAAGACTCCAAACTTAAACCAGAAAGGATCAATGATTACCTTTCTTCTCATAACTCAGCGGAAATAGGGGAGACAAAACGCACAGTTGACATTGTGTCTCGTCCTGAGGTATCTTACAGCGATATTATCGATTTTGTTCCACGTGGAACAGTTTTATTAAATTCTTTATTCGCCGATTATCCTTCTGATATTCAGCCTTTTATCCGTAAGGAATTTGTCGACGATGCTGAAATTTCAATCAAATATAAGGGATATATTGACCGCGAAAAAGCTTTAGCAGACAAGCTTTTACGTTTAGAAAAGCTCTCTATTCCTGCTGATTTTGACTTCGATAAAGTCCAAGGCTTATCGATAGAATGCTGTCAGAAACTTAAAAAGTATAGGCCCGGAACTATTGCCCAGGCCTCCAGGATTTCAGGTGTTTCACCTGCTGATATTTCTGTATTATTAGTTTACTTTGGAAGATAAATTTGTTCCACGTGGAACAAATTAGAGCTTCTGAAGTGCGGCTTTGATTATGTCTTCAACCTTTGCAGCGGGGTTCTGTTTGAGGATTGAAGGCATTACTTTATTAATGTTAGCCTTGGAGAATCCGAGCATTACAAGAGCTGTGGTCGCCTCGTCAGCAGCTGCATTTCCGCCCACTGCAAGTGGCAGGGACACATCACTTCCGGCTCCCTTGACAATCTTATCCTTAAGCTCCAAAATGAGCCTCTGGGCACTCTTGAGGCCGATTCCTTTTACGCTTTTTATTCTGTGGACATCTTCCGCCAGGATGGCATTTCTAATTTCCTCATCAGTCAGAGATGACAGCATCATCCTTGCTGAGCCGACTCCGATTCCGGAGACGCTGATCAGTAGTTTGAACAGTTCGCGTTCGTCTTTTGTGGCGAAGCCGTAGAACTGCTCGTCGTCTTCACGAAGGTAGTGGTAGAGGTAGACCTTGGCTGAGCCTTTTCCCTGCAGCGCTTCAAATGTCTGCAGCGAAATCAGAATGCTGAATCCTACACCGCCGCAATCCACGACCGCCTCGGTCGGAGTAAGTTCCTCAATAGTTCCTTTGATGTAATCAAACATACTCTAATAGATTAATACTGCAAAATTATCATTTTTTAGTCTTAAATGAAAGATTAGTTTAGTAAATTTGCATTCTGATATGATGAGTCCGCAGGAAATACGAAGCCACTTCTGCATTCTTTCCCGTAAGGTTTATGGGAAAGATCTGGTCTATTTCGACAACGCCGCAACTTCCCAGCGTCCAGACGTTGTTTTGCAGAAGCAATTAGCTCTGTCTCAGGAAGTTAACGCGAATATCCACCGCGCTGTCCACCGTCTCGCCCAAGAGGCCACGTTAGAATACGAAGCCACCAGAGATTATATAAAAGACTATATAGGAGCAGACAGCCGCGAGGAAATCATATTCACATCCGGCACGACTGCTTCCATCAATCTTGTCGCCTTCTCCTTCGGTGAGGCCTTCATTGGCAAAGGCGACGAGATAATAGTCACCGAAGCCGAGCACCATTCGAACATCGTCCCCTGGCAGATGCTCTGTCAGAGAAAAGGGGCTGTCCTCAAGCTCCTCCCTGTCGACGAAGATGGTTACCTGCGGATCGACCTTCTTGAAAGTCTGATAACTCCAAAGACCCGCCTGATGGCGGTTTCACATCTGTCCAACGTTCTCGGATTGGTCAATCCAGTGGCCAAGATTGCGCAAATTTGCCATTCTCACGGGGTTAAAATCCTTGTTGACGGAGCGCAAGGTGTTGTGCATCAGGAAGTTAACGTTAAAAATCTAGGTGCCGACTTTTACGCCTTTTCCGGCCACAAAATTTTTGCGGCGACAGGAACGGGTGTCCTTTACGGGAAAAAGGAACTTTTGGACGCTATGCCGCCGTTTATGGGCGGAGGCGAGATGATCCAGACCGTCTCCTTCGAGAAGACGACATATGCCCCCCTCCCCGGCAAGTTCGAAGCCGGCACCCAGAACATAAATTCCGTCCCGACCCTTAAGACCGCCCTTGAGTTCGCTAAGGAAATAGGCCAGGGCGAGCTGCCCGCGCTGACGGAGTATCTTCTCGACTACTTCAGGAAGGACTCCCGCATCCTCCTCTTCGGCAACCCGAGGAACAAGGAAGACAAAGCTCCGGTTTTCTCCTTCGCGATGCAGGGGGCCCATCACGAAGACCTCGCCCTCATCCTCGACAAGATGGGCGTTGCCGTCCGCTCGGGCCAGATGTGCGCCGAGCCGCTGATGGACCGCTTCGGCGTGACCGGCATGGTCCGCGTGTCGCTGGCGCCATATAACACGATGGAGGAGGCTGAATATTTCATCAAATGCCTGGACAAGGCAGCAAAAATGCTTGTGTAGATATGGAAAAAAGTTTACAGGAAATAAAGGAAGAAGTGGTTGAGTCGTTCTCAATGTATGAGGAATGGCTTGATAAATATGAATATATCATCGACCTCGGCAAGTCCCTGGAGCCCCTGCCCGAGGAGAAGAAAACCGAGGACAAACTCATCAAGGGCTGCCAGTCCAGGGTGTGGCTTGACAGCGAACTAAGGGACGGAAGGATCTACTTCTCGGCCGACAGCGACGCCATTATCACAAAGGGCATAATCTCCTTATTGATAAGTGTTTACTCCGGCCGTACCGCCGAAGAGATAGCCTCCGACGACTTCGCCTTCGTCGAAGAAATCGGCCTCAAGGAAAACCTTTCCCCGACCCGGGCGAACGGTCTGGCTTCGATGATAGAACGAATAAAGACAATAGCTCGAAATGGCTGACAACAACATACTATCCGCGGAAGACGTAAAGGCACTGGCCCCGCTCTACAGCAACGTGGTGCTGGCCCTCAAGCAGGTCTATGACCCGGAAATTCCCGTGAACATATATGACCTCGGCCTCATCTACGAACTGAACATCAGCAAGGCCCACGAAGTGCGCATCCTGATGACATTCACCGCTCCGAACTGCCCTATGGCGGACGAAGTCCTCGCCCAGGTGAAAGAGGCCGTGGAAGATGTCCCCGGCGTGACCAAATGCGAAATAGAGCTCACCTTCGAGCCCGTCTGGGACCAGTCGATGCTCTCCGAAGAAGCCCGAGTCGACCTCGGCCTTGACTGAAGCGTTCCACGGGGAACCATATAACGGAAGGCCTATGAAGCATCTGGAACTATATCTCGGACTGGGCAGCAACGATGTCCGGAAGGAATATTGGATGGACAGGGCTATCGAGTTGATAACCAGCTCTTTGGCTATGCCATATACGGCCCTTTCCGACAAGATAGTCACCAAGTCCTGGGGTTTTGAAGGCCCGGATTTCCTTAACTGCGTGGTGCGCTATGACATTCCCGACGCAGGGCAGGATCCGGAGCTCCACGCAAGGGCGATGCTGCATATATTCCAGGATATAGAGCGCCAGCTCGGCCGCACGCAGAAGACTACCCTCGGCCCCGACGGCCGCCCGGTCTATCACGACCGCACCATAGACATAGATATCCTCCTTTACGGCGACCTTCACCTCGTCTCTCCGGACCTCACCATCCCTCACCCGCTGATGCACCAGCGCGACTTCGTGATGATCCCGCTGCGGCAGGTGCGCTAGGCAGATTCAAAGTCTGCTATGACTTAGGACGGTCGGGGTTCAAGAGTTTCAGGAACAGTTCGCCTTCCTCGCCCAACTCCTTGAAACGATTGGACCACTGGTACTTGATATTGTACAGGGATTTTTTGTGTATGCCCGTCAGAAGGCTTGTGAGGTCGAGGGAAAAGCCATAGAACAGATAGGCCAGGATGCAATATTCTTTGCTGTCTTTTATACCAGGATATAGGTCGGACAGTTTGACCATAACCCCGTCGAAACAGTCGTTCAATTCCTCAATCAGGTGCTTGAAACCTCGTTTGCCCATCTTTAATTCTTCCAAGGCATCCTCAATCTTTATGGAGGCATTCTCGGAGGCTAGCAGATTCATCGGAAACTGCCTCTTTTTCAGATATTTGATGAATTTACGCTCCTTGTCGTCATATGCCGTTGACATCTTATCCAACTCCTCCACGGCCGATACCAGCCGGTTTTTGTAGGTGTCAGCCTCACGTCTTTTGTTGCGGGCGTAGTAAATCAAAAACCAGATTAGTAGTAGCGATGCTAAAACACTGATTACCAATATTCTATTTTGCAAGGATTGAATCTGCGAAGAGCTCTTCCAGTAGGATGTGACGGCGGACTCGAGTGAGCCGGACAGCTGTTGGTTGATGGTATTGTCTTGATACTTTAGTACTTTGTATAGAGTGTCTATTGCTTCTTTGTAGTGTCCTTCGCCATACAAAACAGTTGATTGAGTGGACAATACTCTATAATAATCTTGCTCAGAAGAGGAGGATAAGACCGCCAGCTTGAGATAGTGATTCGTACTATCTGACATTGAATGATAGGCGAATGTGCGGGCTGCCGCTAAATAGACAGACAGAGAATCCCCTTTAATTCCAGTCTTATGCCATTCATTCAGCCAATTGCACAACGCGTCAGAATCATACTTCAATCCTGCTTGTAAAATGCGGGACATATAATAATCTTCAAGGAGATAAATATCATTCCGGTCAATTAGAGGATACAACGAATCAAGAACAATGCTACTCTTGTCATATTGATTCTCTGCTATAAGCATTCTGGCTCTTGATGCCATTTCAAATCCTGCATACCTATCCTTTCCCGCGTGTAGGAAATGTCTGGCTGCCATAGCATAATACTCTCCTGCTTTAGAATCATTCCAGTTCTCGTGATAACAATCTGCCAACAACCTTGAAATGAGTCCAGCCAGATAATGGTCTTGTGTTGTTTCGGCTGCTTGGGTGCTGTAGACTATCGCACCTGTATAGTCCTTTGCATTGAAATGAACCCTTCCGACATAATAGAGGGATTGTGCAAATCGTTCATTATCAAACCATTTCCTATAGAAGTTCACCGCAATCATTATCAAAGAATCATCTTCAACGTCCAGATAATTCTTATCCAGTGCTTGGCTTAGAAGCAGCGCATACCGGGCCCTCCTCGGTGTGAAACGTATGCTTTCCGAATCAATGCTTCCCAAAATCTCCAGAGCCTCTTCGGGATTCTCGTTCATCGCTGCCTCTGCGGCATCTAGTCTCCGGCCAATATGCTCTTCAGGGGATGTACAAGCGAACGCAGTCAACACCATTATGGCTGCAACGGAAATATTTATAAAGAAGTGTTTCATGCGGCAAAGATAAGGCATATCCTGCAAAAACACAAAAGCTGCCGGTATTTCAAAAGCGGTGAGAGAATGATTGCAGATGAAAAGAGTCCGGCAGCCAGTTATTCTATTGTTCTACTAAATAAAATGAAGGCGTGAGTGGAATGGGCTTACCCTGTAGGAGGGGCGTTTTCACAGACCACAACACGCCTTCAATGCGAAGGCGCGAGAGGTCGATACGTGAAAACTATAATTTCCTACATTTAGCCCAATATCGACGACATCGCGTATGTAAAGTTTCACTTTGCTAAACTCTCTGCAAATATATAGAGAATATCCTGATAATACAAATTCTGAAAGACGTATTTTATACCAGCAGATTATAGATTAGAAAAATCAAAAAATCAATTATTGATAAATAATTAATAATCAATTAGATACAAAAGAAGAAATCGAAATTCAAATAATGATTCTATCAAAAGTCTTTACGAACTTTGTATATGAAAAACGGTGAGAGAAACCGTATTGTATAACCATTAAAAACAACCAAGATGAAAAGAATTTTTTCTCTCATGTTTATGCTGGTAGCATTGACATTCGCCTCTTTCGCAACAGAGGTGGACTCACCTATTCTAATTAGAATAGATCGTATTAGTTCAGGTTCTTCGGGAAATAAGCCCCGTTCTGAAACAGAACCCCCATTCACTTTCTTTGTGGAGTCTTCCACAAGTAGTTTGACAGGCTGTTTCCCGTATGATATGGGATATGCCGACGTCGTTGTAACATCCCAAACGGGAAGCGGTATTTACTCCTATGTAATGGACACCTCGTTAGGCATATGCCAGGTCATTATCCCTGCATCTTCAGGCACATTCAACATTGAGATAATCCTCGAAGATGGAGATGTCTACGAAGGGTCATTTGTTCTCTAATCATCAAAGCGCTGGCCGGAGGTAATTCCGGTCAGCGTTATTTGATAGCAATGCATCGTAAGAATAATACCAATTACAGAGAGTTCATTGTCACCAATTTATAAGTATATTTGCGCTATGAAGGCTAAAACCATCATATTACTACTAACTATAGTCTTTATATCCATTAATAGTCACGCCCAAACCAACGTGTCTTACACCTACGATTCGGCTGGCAACAGAAACAGCAGGACAGTCGTTGCCCAACGGGGAGATATTGAAGCACTGTGGCCGAACGGAGATATGTCGGAGAAGAGAGATTCTTCAAAAAAAATCATTGATGAGAGTGTCCCGGATATAGATTCCCGGACTAAAATATTTGAGTACGTTGAGAAAGAGTATCCTCAATATAAAGACAGGTTCAAGGCTTTTTATGAAGGATTGTGGGCGGATTACCGTGCCGGGCGTGGCCTTAGGTCGGGGCAGATTGACACTACGTTTGCCATTGGGCGGATTCCTCTTGAGACAGGAACGACTCCCTCGGGAGGCAGGACATATTCGGTCCCGATACCAAGCGCTGCCGGGCTGAAGTTTGCTCCTTCGGTATCATTGGAGTATTCCAGCCAAAGAGGGAATGGACTTGCCGGGTATGGATGGGAAATAGGTGGTTTGTCGGAAATCAGACTGATTAACAAGAATAATTATTACCATGGTACAGTTGCCCCGGCGAATATCTATGATTCAGACAAAGTCTTCAGCCTTGACGGGACGCCGCTTGTTACTAACGACGCAGGCACTCTTTACAATGAAGGTTTTACTCTTCAGACGGTACATGGCAACGTCGTGGTCAAGAAGCACGTCAGCAATGGAGTTGTAACTCACTTCACGGCCCTCTTCCCGGACGGGTCGAAAGCCACATACGGCTGGGTTGGCACACCGTACAACCTTATTTCCTACCCAATTACTGAGAAAGAGGATATCCTTGGGAACAAGATTAAATATCAGTACAGCACTTTTCTGAGCGCATCTTTGCAGATTTATGAGATAATAAAAATAGAATATGG
>JAEEGL013157395.1_pt1 | contig 31437 bp, 22 predicted proteins | sample 9134231 | NCBI WGS metagenome assembly JAEEGL01 (sample SAMN16246548, study PRJNA631951) | gut metagenome | biome: gut microbiome; feature: rumen; material: fiber-attached | host: Bos | place: Iran: Karaj | collected 2018-10 | reverse complement strand
ACGCTTCTCTTGAAGGGTTGCTTCAATTTTGTCGGCAATGGCAAACGACCAGTCCACCTCCTTTTTCACATCGGCGGGGATGTCGTTCACATAATCCTGAAGATTCAGTTTGGCATTCATATTTCAAAGTTTTTATCCGTGATGCCTTCAATGTCGGTCTCGCTGATGGTCAGGGAGCCGTTGGCGACCTCACTTTTGATTAAAGAATCGAATTTCTGCAAGTCTATCACATAACCCAGAAGTTCCTCACTTTCCTCGTATGTTTGGGTTGTCTTTAAACCGCCGTTTCCAATGATAAGGATTTTGTCGGTAATGCGTAGGCAGTAGAGGCGAAGTTTGCCAGAATCCACAGGGAGTGCGCAAACATTGTCGTTCATTTTGCCTTCGGGACGGAAATAGCGTTCCAAGGCCCCGTTGTTGGCGATTTTGGACAAAGCGTAGATGATGATCTGATAATCATGTTTCAACTCTGCTGAATCCTTGAAACGTTGGACAAATTTCTCGTATTCAGACAATTCCTCACCTGTAAACTGAATTGTGTACATGGTCACAACACCTTCATTCTCAATATTCTTTACATATAAGTCTTTCATAATATTTTATTTTTTCTGTTGTGCAAAAATAAAACTTTTTTTGATTCAATTTGCTTATATGCTAATTTTTTCTTTTTCGTAAGCTTCATATCACCTCTGCTTTCAACCGAAAGGCATTATCATCTACACGCATTTGGTAAAGTTTGATTGCGGGATTCAGCTTCTTACGTGCATATTGGATGATTCTCTCTTTCTCTGTTTGGTCTGTATTGATCCCAAAATAGATAGACTCAAAACATTCGCCCTTTAGGGGCATATAATGGTGAACCTCTTTCCAATCCATAACCTTTTTGCGTTTGGAGCGTTTAGCCTGCTCTGGTGTTAAGGCGGCATACATAGGACTTGGTTCTGGCATCACTAATCTGACTTCTTGTTCATACGACCACTCCTTTGCTTTTGTTCCCAATTGATAACTGAATCGGTCTTTTGCATTACGATAGGCGTTTGGACGCTCTATGATATCTTGGTATTGAACCTCAAAGATAAACGGTTCAAGGTAAATGGAACCGAACATAGGAGGAATAGATTTCATCACTTTATCCATATCAAGACCTATACAAACGCCTTTGTGATTATAGCAATAATGGCTCCACATGAGTATTGAATCATTGACCTTAGAAAAACTGCAGAGCCATGTGTCGTTGCGCAGATTGAGCGCCTTATTTTCACGCACTTCCTGTTCCCAATTTTTATGTATTGCATTCTTTGCTATAAAATCAGGCACATTCGAGTAGTCAATCAATTTGGGATGACAATCGAAAGGGTCGTTCAGTTGGGATGCATTGGTAAATTGGAGATCCTGATTCCCAATCATGCACTTGGCACCAATTATGTCCAAATATTTGTATAGGATACGAGACATTTATTCTATGGTTATTTGTCCGTTCATCAGCATCGGAAGAAGTGAGTCGCGAAGATGAGTGAGGTGATTGATTTCTTTCACATTTGAATCCTTTGTTGACATGAGTCTCTTAATAGTCGTTGCAAAAACACTCAATATTTGACATGGTGGTAAATACCAACTGTTATTCAAGAACATATCAATTAAAAGATTCTTTATGCCACTTGTTTTCCCTTCGTAATTGAACATGATATTATTATCATAAAACATATTCCACATGTAGAAAAAATATGGCGCAATTGTTTTATCACAACAAGTTAAAGCTTGACAAAAATTCGAGCATGTTAAGCTATTATCATAATGACAAAGTAATCCTTTTGAAACATACACACTCCGACCAGTTGCTTGTACGGGACTTCCGCCAGATATTTCCACAATTATATCGTCTTCCTCTAATAATCTATCGTTATTCTTACAATTTATATATCTTTCCGGAGCATTAGTTGGATTCTTAAAATCTGCTCCTCTTATACAATTCACCTTCAAAATGTAAGACCCTTTCATCTCATCTTGCCCCCAATCACCTGCTTTTTTTTCACTTATTAAATTAGATATCAAAACCACTTCCCACCCCTCGGGTATCTCTCTCTTCAACTTTTCATTCCACACCATTTTGCCGCCAGAGGATTTGTAAGGTTTGCCATTTTCATCCGGAAAGTCAAACTGTACAAACCAATAGTCGTAGAGCTGCTTGGCCATCGCCTCCAACTCGGCGTTCATGCGGGTGTTGAGGGTGATTTTTCTATCCAGCACATCTAACACATCAGCAACATAGACTTGCTTTTCTAATGGAGGAAGATTTATTGATATTGAAAGAAGATTATCTTGATTCAATTTTGGTTGAGCGGATCCTGTTATATAACCTCTTATGTTTATTGTATTAAGGCAGTAACAGAGATATCGAATATCACATTTTCCATTGCTTTCAAGAATATGAGCATGATTATTTACCCAATATTTTCCTCTAGCAATACGAGCTATTGGTTCATTATTAGATCTTAAATTTTCCCCATCTTCAGCCACTAATAAAAAAGCTCCGTCAAAAATGTAATCATCAATATAATCAACAATTCCTTGGGCTCCATAATATGGATATATTCCCTTCCTATTCTCTCTCTCTTTTGAAGAAACAGGAATTCTTCTATAATCCAAACAGTTTACAATGTCTCCTACCTTATAAATCATCTCTTATCTCAAAACATTATATTCCCTTAAATACTCTCCGGCGATGAGGTTGGAGATGTAGCGGCGGTCGTCGGGCTGGGCCTTCACCTCCACCCCTCTCAATGCGGTGGCCACGGCGTAGATGACCTGCGCGTTGAAATCGGCCTCGTTGCAGATCAGCTGCTCGCGGTTCATAATCAGCAGGTCGATAGCATCCTTCACATTGTTCAGCGCCCTGCACTGCTCCACCTCCTGCGGCGACAGCAGCGTTTTGCCGCTCTCCTGCTCGTGGCTTCGTATGCGCTTGTGCGCCCGCACAAACTTCACATCGCCCCGGTATTTCTTCTGCAAATTGGCGTTACGGCGGTTGATCTCGCGTATGCGCTCCATCGCCATATCCATAAAGCCAATGTCTTCCTTGGCATCGGCCATACTGCCCACCTCGAAATTGCGCTTGGCAAAATGCTCCTGTATCAGCTGCATCAGCGAGATGTATTCCTCATCATCCTGGTCGATGCAAGCCTGCATCTCATTGCTCAAGGCCTTCCGCTTCTGGCGCATCTCGTCCTTGATGTCGGTGCCTATCTCCAACTCGTTCTCGCCCCGCTTGCGGAAGCGGAAGTCAATGGTAGCCAACGCCTCGTTGATCATACTGCTTACCTCGGCCTCGTGGCTGAACAAACTCTTCAGGTTCAGGTTGTCAATGCGGGCATTCACCACCTTCAGCAGGTTCTGCAAATCGCCGGGGTTCATCTCCTGTGCCAGATGCTTCAGCTCCTCGCTTCCGAACGTGCGCACCTCGTTCCACACCGCTTTTGCCTCCTCCAACCGGTGGCGGATCTGTATCAGTTTGTCGCGGTCTTCAATCTCTTCCATTTCCTGCGAGAACAACTCGGCGTTGGAAGGCGTGTAGTCGAACAGCACCTCCTGTACATTCGACATTATCTCCCTCACTTCGTGGGGCGTTACCAGCACCGTTTCGGTCATCGTCTTCCCCTCCTCGCCGGTGCCGAACTGGTCCAGTTCACGGGCGTAGGCATCGTTAATCTGGTCGAAATTGTCCTGTATGTCGGCAAAATCCACCACATAGCCGAACTGCATCTGCTTGTAAGGGCGGTTCACACGGGTCAACGCCTGCAGCAGGTTGTGGTCTTTCAGCTTACGGCCCAAATAAAGCCGTTTCAGACGGTGAGCGTCAAAACCCGTCAGCAACATATTGTTGACGATGAGCAGGTCGGGGTGGTTTTTCTTTCGGAACCGGTAGCAAATGCCCTTTCTCGTCTCTTTGTCGTAAAAATCGTGAAGGATAAGTTCCGCGGAAATACCATGATGCTGCCACGGAGTTTGCTCAAGGTCATCCTCCGGGATTTGCACATCCGGTTCAGGCATATAGCTGCCGTCGGGTCCCGGCCCCATCTTCAGCAGGCGGAACATCATCCGCGCCTGCGGGTTGGTTTCACATACAATGATGCCACCTAACGAGTTGTCGGCCTGCTGGATGCGCCAGCGTTTGAAATCGGCGATGATATAATCGAGCAAGGCGCCCACATAGCGTGGATTTTCCAATATCCGCTCGCGCCTTACATCCTCCCGTTTCACTTGAATAGTCTCCTTGAGCTGCTCCCACACCTCCTGCAATCTCAACCGATAGGAAGTTTCAATATCTTCACGGAGAATCTTTTTGGTGAAGCCATCCTCAATGCTTCGGTTGTAATAGTAGGTGCTGATGTATTCGCCAAACACATCGCGGCTTTTCACCTCATCGCCAATCAAAGGGGTGCCGGTAAGCGCGATATGAATGGCCTGCTTGTCGCTTTCGAACAGCCGCGCCAGAAACGAGCCCTTAGGATTGTAGTCGCGGTGGGCCTCGTCAAGGAAGTATATGCGCTGGATGTTGACGGCATAGTTCGGAATATTCACATTGCCGTCGCTGTCTTTCAGTTTCTGGATGTTCACCACGATGATTTCCGGCTTGCCCTCGTTGCCCTGCTGTGCCGTGGTGGTTTGGAAGGTTTTCATCAGCTCGTCGCGCGAATCCACATTGACCACCTTCAATCCACGATTGGAAAACTCAACCGTAGCCTGCTCCATCAAATCAAGGCGATCAACAAAGAAGTAGTATTTAGGAACGATTCCCTTGTTCTTGTAATAGTCGGTCAGCACGCGAGTGGCGAAATAGGACAAAGCCGTTTTGCCAGAACCCTGTGTATGCCAGATGATGCCGCTACGCACACCCTCGCCCAACCGGTTGCGGATAGCCTGCGTGCCAAACACCTGGGGATAGCGCATCACGTGTTTCTCCAGCACTGCTTTCTGCGTGTCTTCGTCGATGTAATCCAAATAGACAAAGCCGAAATGCAGCAAATAAAGCAGCCGCTCACGTGAGCACAGCGAGGTAAGGATGCTGTTGGTGGGCGTTGTGGCCTGTTTGTTGGTTTCGTATTCCGGCGATGCCTTGATAGTGGTGTAATTGGTGTCTTTCAAAATCAAGTTCTCGGTGGCATCCAACAAAGGTTTGTAGGAAAAATCACGCACAAACCAGTCGTTTTCTTCCCGGAACACGTTGAAGGACATTTTATTCTCGGCCCTGCAGCCATAGAAGGCACCCTGCAGCGGCACAGGTGTAGTGAAGTCGTAAGGCTTGTTGTCGCTGAAAATCATCAGCTGGGTGAGGTTCAGAAAACGGCGGAACTTTGTATTGGGCAGGCGGGTATCATTCATGCGGTGATACTCCACCTGCATTCCACCCTTGTTGTTAGGTTTCTTCACCTCAATAAACACCAAAGGCAGACCGTTGATCAGCAAGGTAATGTCCGGACGGAAAGATTCGTTGCCGTTTTCGCAGGGCATTTCCGTCACGCATTCCCAGACATTTTTCTTGGGCTCATCATAATCAAGAACCTTGTATATCTTATTTTGAAGGACTTTCTCGTAAAACTCACGACCCAAATCCTCATTGTTCAGCATGTTCTGAATCTGCCCTAAAAACAATTTGATTTGGGAATCTGTTATGTCCTTGTTGAAATCCTTGAGTTTCGTGCTAAAAGTGTCCACGTCAATATTGGTGGTAGGGTCAAGATGCAGACTATGCAGCGGGCGATAAGTATAGCCCAGCCTCGTCAGATGCATCAACGCGGGCACTTTTACTCTGGTATCTTCGTTAAAACCTGCCATAATTCACATTATAATTTCACCCAATCCTCCTTAAAACTGGGATTCGTCAGGATATAGACATACCCTTCTTGCGGCTCTTTGGTCATACAAAATGTTTTTGACAATTAACCTGCAAAAATAACAAAAAACCGCATAAAAATGACACATATATGATGGAAAATGGCAGATGGGGTGAGGACGAATTTCATGGTTTTTCCCAATGTCCGCAATTGCCTGGTCCAATTCGGCAACGGGTACCATCGTTTTGGGGTTGTTGATTCCCCGGAATTTCATCATCGTTCCTGTAGAGACGCACGGCCGTGCGTCTCTACAATCACCCGTGTGTATGGACACATTGTGTGTTCATACAATTATCGCCCATGCGCATCCAAAACAATTATCGCCGTGCATGTTTCAACAATTATCCCGGTGTGTCCGTACAAATATACCCATACGCGTTCCCGAAATAAATCCCGTGCGTGTCCAAACAATTTTCATCGTGCACATTTCAACAATTATCCCCATCCATGCAAATGTTCTCGTATGTTCCGGTAATGATTCCCGTGCGCCTATGTGCGCATATCGCCCTGTGTTTCAATGTTGTATTATGCATATTACAACAATCATTGCCCATGCGTTCCGGCAGGGTATTGTAATAATCGAAAATAATATCAAATCATCGAACAACCTAAAACACAATCAACGAAATGCGTTATTGATGGACGTTATCGGCATCCCACTTGGCGGGATTTTGATCGATGTATTCCACAATTGCCCGATATTCGTTTTCATTGCGGATGATATGATCATGGTAATTCGCCTGCCAGAGAGGGTTGTTTTGGTTGAATTTTTTCATTGAGGAACCTCTTGTGTCAATCCAGTCGTCAATGCTTTGAACCGTGGCGGATTTGAATCCGGCCACAAATGATGAAATGGACTTTGGCGGGCGATGCAATGTCTTATCCCCAGTATGTTGCTGTATTTCCGGAACCTTTTTCATGTTGTCCAATATGATGACAGCATGCAAATGATCAGGCATCAAAACAAACGCCCCTAAAAATAATTCTTCGCGGATTTCAAACGATTTGAAAAATTCATTTTGTACAATCTGCCCCATCTCATTCAAAACCATTTTACCCTCTCGGATGTCTCCAAACAACATTTGCCGTTCAGCGGTTACAATGGTGATAAAATAACATCCATTGTTTGAATAATCCCAACCTCGCAAACGATGGGACGGAATCCTGTATTTGTTTTGGTATAATTCTAACATGAAATAATTTTGTTTTGTTGGTTATGCAACACAATATCGCGTTGCGTGAATATAAAACACGATTGGGCGTGATTTATTGTTTTCGGTATGTTTTTTATTTTGCCATTATTCCCGTAGAGACGCACGGCCGTGCGTCTCTACAATCACGCGTGCGTATGGATATGTCGTGCGTTCATTCAAATGTTCCCGTGCGTGTCCATACAATTATCGCCCATGCGCGTTTCAACAATTATCGCCCGTGCGGTTTGAATTTTAAAATTGGAAATAAATGAACGGTTGCAAATCGGCGGTGATGAACTGGTAGAGCACAAAGACCGCCACCACCACGATGAGACCGATGAGCCAGATGGGCAACAGCGCGAAATTGACCCGGTACCAGCGCTTCCAGCGCTCCGGCAGCCAGTGGATGACCATGCCCAATGCGAACAGCGTGAACACGATCCAATAATTGGCCAAGATGTCGGGAATGGCCGCCACATTCCAGTGCCCGCCAATGCTGTTCACCATCGCCTTGGCGGTGTTCCATGCCGTCTCGTTGGCTACCGCCGGATCCAAATTGGAACCCGAACGGAAGAACAAGCGCGTGAACGAGATGAACACGAAGGTCATCAATACATTCCAACTGAAATTCAACCAGTTAATATCCCTGTTGGGCCAAATGGCCGAGTAAATGCAACGAATCAAGGTGCCGCCGAAAAAGACTCCCGACCATACGGTGAAGATCATCAGCACCGGACTGGGCCAGAACCAGTTGCACGCGAAGAACGCGCCGAAAATGACGAACGAGACCACACTCCGCAGCCATTGCTGGAAGTGCCGCCAGATCTTGAACCCCAAGATGCCGAAACCGTTCAAACCGCCCCAAATCATGAAGTTCCACGACGCGCCGTGCCACAAGCCGCCCAACAGCATGGTGTTCATCATGTTGATGTTGGTGCTGATCTTCAAACGCGCCTTTTTGCTGATAAGGGAGATGACGGTGAGGATGACCGCCAACCCGACAATGATGCTCGTGATGACGGCGTTCTTGGTGAGCAAGATGATAACCGCGCCAATCATCAGGATGCACAAATAGGTGCCCACGGTGGCGTTGCGGTTGCCGCCCAGCGGGATGTACAGATAATCTTGCAGCCACTTGGAGAGCGAGATGTGCCACCGTTTCCAAAAGTTGCTCGGCGAGTCGGCCTTGTAAGGCGAGTTGAAGTTCTTGGGCAGGTAGAAGCCCATCAGCATGGCCACACCGATGGCAATGTCCGTGTAGCCCGAGAAGTCGGCGTACACCTGCAACGAGTAGATGAACAATGCGGAGAAGTTCTCGAAAGCGGTGAACAACGAGGGGTTGTTGAAAACGCGGTCCACGAAGTTGACGGCGAGGTAGTCGCTCATAATCAGCTTCTTGGCCAAACCGTTCAAGATCCAGAACACGGCGATGCCGAACTGCCGTCTGCTCAGGAAGAATTTCTTGTAGAGCTGCGGCACAAACTGGTCGGCACGCACGATGGGACCCGCCACCAACTGCGGGAAGAAGGTGACATAGAAGCCGAAGTCCAGCATGTTGGAGACATGCCGTATCTTGCCCTTATAGACATCCACCAAATAACTGATATTCTGGAAGGTATAGAAGGAGATGCCTACTGGCAACAGTATCTTGGAGGCGTCGAAATAGTTCTTGCCGCTCAAATCGTTGGTCCACTGCGCCAGCCAGTTGATGACCTCGTACTTGCTGCCTACGATGGTGTTGTACGCGTCGGTGAAGAAGTAGGCGTATTTGAAATAGCAGAGTACCAGCAAGTTGATGACCACGCCCACAATCATGTGGAACTTTCGCGCGCCTGGCCGCTTGGAGCGGTCCATGAAGATTCCCAGGAAATAGTCGAGAATCATGTCGAAAAGGAGGATGAGCACGAAAAGTCCGGAGGTCTTGTAGTAGAAGAAGACGCTGGCGAAGAACAGGAACCCGTTGCGCAACAGCCGTTTGCTGTGGAACAGGGAGAAGAAGGCGAATACCAGCGCGAAGAACGCCCAGAAGTTGAACTGCGTGAACAACAACGGGTACTGCTCGTTAAACGAGAAGAGGTTTGTCAGGAATATTTTCAAACTGTCCAGGTTCATTTCTTCTCTTTTTTCAGTTCGCGAATAAAGGCGTCCCAGAAGAGGTCGCCCATGAGGTTATAGCCGGAGGCGGTGAAGTGTACGCGGTCTTTTTGCGCCAAGCCCTTCTTGCGCCAACTTTCCATCGATTTCAGTCCGCCCATGACGGCAAACTGGTCCCACACGGCCCCGCCGGTGAGGTCGGCCAGCCGGTACATCACATCCTGCACCATCGGGCCGGTTTTGTTCACATAATATCTTCCTTTCCTGCCCTTCTTCCAGGTGTCGTTGTTGGTGACGAAGATGAAGGCACAGTCGGGACTGGCCTCGCGGATGCGCGCCACTAGTTTCAGATAGTTGTTTTTGAAGGCCACGGAGTCGAAACTGCTGCCGTAGGCGTCGTTCACCCCGATGTTGAAGATGACGAGGTCGGGACGCAGCAGTTCCATGTCGCGCGTGAGGTTCTTGCAGCGCAGATACGAAGAGGTTTGTGCGCCGTTAACGCCTATGGATGAGAGTGTTACACCTGGTCTTCCGTTCTTCAGCAGAATGCCGTTCACCACAAAAGTGTCGCCTTTGCTGCACGGGAAATAGAGTGTGAAATCCTTCACGGCATGGTCGAAGTTGAAGAAGTAGTAGCGGTCGTTCTCGAAGTCGATACTGTCGGGGAAATGGTAGATGGTGTCTTCTTTGAGGATGGGGTCGATGGGCCATCCGTAGGCCTTGCCCAGCAGGATGACGGTGTCGGCCACGAAGTCGTACTCCGGCGCGTTCATCCTGATAGTGATGGAGTTTAGCGAGTCGGCGTTCCACACGGCGATGCCAGATGCCCCGAGCGGGAACGCGTAACTCTGGTACACATTGCGGATGAGGTTGAACGGCCGTTCCTTGCCGGTTTTGTAGTCGCTGGGGTTGTTGCAGGAGCTGGCGGCGGAGTAGGGGAAGATGAATCCCCTGGCGGCGGGTGGCGTTCCGTATTCGTCCAGCAGGTGCTTGCGGAAGCGGTGCGTCATGGTGCCTGCCTGGATGTGCGAGCCGCCCATCTGCACGATGTGCAGATGGCCTTGCTTGGTCTTCAGCACGCGGTCGAGCTTCTCATAGAAGCGTTCCAGCGGCTGGCTGTCGCGGCCCCAATACAGCGTGTCGATTTCGGTGCGGATTTGGGTTTCTTCCGGAGTCTCGTCAATGTCGGATTCTGTTTCCACGAAGGTGACGATGGTGTCCACCACCAGTGTGTCGGTAAAGCTGGGCATCTCGGGCAGCGAGTCAGCAGCGGTCAGGTCCACCTGTCCGAAAGCGGAGTATGCGCCCCAGGCCAGCAGCGCGAGCAGTATCGTGATTATCTTGCGGTGGCGGTCCATAGGGTGTCGAATTGTTGTTTGGGCATATTCTTGCGGGTCCGGTAGAACTCGTACATGGTGGCGAAGCTGTTGGCCAGCGTTTGGCCCACTTTGCGCGCGCCGGCGGGCGTGAAGTGCACATAGTCGGGGCCGGCGAGCCCGTTGTGCGCCCAAGTCACCATGGAACCCTGGCCGCCCATCACCTCGTAGATGTCCCAGTAGGCGGCGTTGTTGCGCAGGGCGATGGTGCGCAAGCTGTCGATGAGTCGCGGCAGCATGGGGTAGGTGTCGAGCTTGCCGCCGCGACGGGTGCTCATGTCGGAGGGGCCGATGAACAGGATGGTGACCCCCGGACAACTGCGGCGCACGCGCTTGATCTGGCGGTCGATGCTCTCGCAGTAGTTGTTGAGCGACTTGTCGTTATAGATGACCGGCACGGAGTTGCCGCCGAACTGCATGATGACCATCCCCACATTGGCTTGCTGGTAGCAGCTGCGCAGCAGGGTGTCGTTGATGAGCGTGAACTGGTTGCCGGAAGAGCCGCGCAGCGGGATGTTGTCCACCGCCACGCCATAGCCGTCGTCCAGCATGATGCCGTAGATGTCGGCGAATCCGCGCATGGCGATTTGCAGCGAGGTGGTGGCGGAGTCCATCTTCCAATGACAGGTGTGTATGCCGGGCAGTCCCACTTGCAAAGTGCTGTCGTACTTGCTTTTGCGGTCTTTGAGGGTGGCGGAGAAGTTGCCGTTGCGGTCGTTGTATAGAACGGTGATGTTGGAGAACTTCTTCACGCGCGGGTCGGTGTCGCTGTGGCGCGAGGCGTTGGCCCCGAAGGTAGCGCCGCTGCCCATGCGGTAGCACTTGGCCATGAGGCCGTAGTTGCCGTTGGTGCGCGCGCCGTCGCCGTAAGAGGCGTAGAGCGTCAGGTCGCCGGAGGCGTATTGGCTCACCGTGAACGACGGGATGGTCTGGATCATGGGCACCATGCCCGGACCGCCGCCACCAAAGGTGCGCTGGAACCAGCTTCGGATGTTGCACGAGATGCGGTCCATCTCAATCTGCGAGTCGCCGTAGTGCAAGATACGCACTACCTCGTGGTTGGCGCGGGCCTGCTCCGCACGCGCGAAGAAACGGTCGAAGAAGGTCACATCGTTGTTGGGCAGATAGAAGTGCCCCGGTTGTTCCGTCACGGCTTCCCGGTATTGCTGCAGCGTGTCCTTCAAATCGTTGAGGTGCTTCAACTCCACGGAGTCGATTTCCTTGATCTCCATGTTCTTCAGGGTGTCGCCCACCAGCACATCGTCGAAGGATGGGAACCGCAATTCCGCTTTGCCTAACTTTATCCCATCCTTTGGGAAAAAGTAGCAAAGGGTGCCTAATGCGCCTAAAATCAATGCGATAAACAAGAATATCTTATACGGTTTCATCCTTCAAAAGCCAATTTTTAAAAGGGGTGCAAAGATAGGAAAATATATTTTACTATTTTTGCAGATTTGTAAATCTCAAATTGTTGAAACAAATAGATAATATGAAAAAGATATTCGCGTTAATGCTGCTTTGCTTGTTCACGACATTTCAGGCACAGGCGGTTTTGAAAGAAAAGGACCTTCCGCAGACCTTGGGTGTGCTGCGTGCGGAGCTCGAACGCTCGTACAAGGAACAGAAAGCCCTGATGGCCCGTTTTGAGCGGCGGAATGGCGAACAGCATGCCAACCTTATCCGTATGATGCAGAACAGCAACCAGATAGCGCTGATGCTGTATTCGCAGAACTCCGATTTCACCTTCGATATGGCGTATGCGTGCCAGGCGGCCACGGAGCAGTACCGCAGCATGAAATCACGCCACATGCCCTACAACAAGATGAAGGAGCGCATCAAATCCGAAATCGAGCGGTATGAGGCGCTGATCAAGGCCCTGCAAGCCCTGCCGCCCCGCCTGCTGCCCAACGGGGAGTTGGCCCGAATACCGGACTCTCTGCGGAACAGAATTCCCAAAATGATACTCGATACGGCCGCTAGGAATCTCTATATTCTTGACAAACAAGGACTTGAAGACCGCGAGGCGTGCGTGGACTATGCCACCGCCCTGCGCGACAACTATGTGCAGATGCTGGAGAATGTGGAACGCGACCAGGAACACTATGAGCGCGTGACCAAGCGTGTGGAACGACTGAACGCGTATGCGCTCTCCCGCTACGAGAAAATCCAGAAAAGCATCTTCGTGAACGGCAGCGGCAACTATTTCCAGACAATCAAACGCTTCCGGATGCATTATATTCTGGCTAAAAAAGATGTGGACGACAAGTACAAGCCATTCACTCGCAAATCCGAATGGCGCGGACCGGTCATCTATTCCATCACCATTTTCATGTTGTTCTACATCCTGGTTGCCAGTCTGTTGAGTTACGCCCTCATGCGTTGGGTCCTGCCGAAGAAATGGCGCCGGTATTTCAACCAGAACAACAAGCGTCTGTTTGTCACCATCGCCTGCGGCGTGTTCATCTTCGCTATCTCTATTTCTATCGCCAGATTCTTTGTGCATCAGAACTTTGTGCTGATGGCCATCAACCTGATGATCTTCTTCTCCTGGCTGTTGGAAGTTATATTGGTTTCGTTGCTTATCCGACTTTCCGACAGGCAGATACGCGCTGGTGTGCGCACCTATACACCCTTTATCATCATGGCCTTTATTGTGATCGTTTTCCGTATGATTTTGATTCCCAATAATTTGGTGAATCTTATCTATCCGCCTATCCTGTTGCTGTTCACAATCTGGCAGTTCCTGGTGATGAAGCGCAAGATTGAGAAGCTGCCCGACAGCGACATGATTTACACCATGGTGTCGTTTGTGGCCATGGTGGTGGCGTGCGTGGCCTCCTGGTTCGGGTTTGTGCTGCTGGCGGTACAGATTATGCTTTGGTGGGCCATCCAGTTGGCGGCAATTCAGAGCATCACCTGTTTCTACGACTTGGCCAAGATGTACGAGTCGCGCCGTCTGACCCGCAAAATCGCCCATGATAAGGGCGTGGAGCTGAACACGGATGCTGAAATCGAGAAATATTTCAAGAAAATCCAACCTCAGATGGTTAAGGGCGAATACATTGCCCAGACATGGTTCTATGATTTCCTCTTCAAGGCGCTGTTGCCCGTTTTGGCTGTGCTTTCCGTACCTGCCAGCGTATATTGGGCCACCAACATCTTCGAGATGTCGGCGGTGTGCCGCAAAATCTTCACTTTCGTGTTCTTGAACAAGCCAGGTGTCATAGAGATTTCCTTATACAAACTCTGTATGATATTGGAGCTCTATTTCATCTTCCGCTACTTCAACTATGCCATCAAGGCCTTTTATCAGATGTTGCGCAAACGCCGTAAAGCAGACCTTCGCGGACCGGGCAACGCCACGCTCGTCAACAATGTCATCAGCATTCTGGTTTGGGGCAGTTATGTTATCGCCGCGCTGATGATTCTGAGGGTTTCCGGCAAAGGCATCTCCATTGTGATGGCAGGTTTGGCTACCGGTCTTGGTTTTGCTATGAAAGACCTGTTGGAGAACTTCGTGTATGGTGTCACGCTCATGGCCGGCCGTCTCCGCGTGGGCGACTACATTGAGTGCGACGGTGTGCAAGGCAAGGTCGATAGCATCAACTACCAGAGCACGCAGGTGGTGACGCTCGACGGCAGCGTGATTGCCTTCCAAAACGCCACGCTGTTCACGAAAAACTTCAAGAACCTGACGCGCAACCACGGTTATGTGCTGGTGAAGGTGCCCGTGGGCGTGGCTTACGGCTCCAATGTGGACAAGGTACGCAAGATGCTGGTGAACGATTTGCAATCCCTCATTGTCAAGAACAAAGCCGGCAAGTATGTGGTGGACACGAAGCAGGGATTCTCGGTGGTGTTCAACGATTTCGGCGACAGCAGCGTTGACCTGTTCATCGTGTTCTGGGTGCTGGTGGAAGAGAAACCCGCCGTTATCGCCAAGGTTAAAGAAGTGGTTTACAATACGCTGAATAAGAATAACATTGAGATTCCGTTCCCGCAGCGCGATGTGTATGTGCGTCACATCGAGCCCGCCAAAGAGGGGAAGAAGAGTGGCGAGGCGAAGAAGAAAGACAAAATGGGGGAGGGCGCCCTTATGAAATTGGAGAGTGACGAGGTCTCTGGAGCGCAAAAGGGAGATTCCGAAGTCGTCAAACCCAAGAAGAGAGGGCGTAAAAAGGTTGTGAAAGAAAAAACGGTCGTAGAGGAGCGCGCTCATGTCCAGACTACAGGGCAGGAATAGTTACTGTCAAGTGAGTGTGCTGTTTATCGAAATGGTTTAAATACAAAGACTTACCTTTTCGCCTTTTCGTGTCGGAAGCACCAGCGTGGCATGTTCCTCAACAAGCAGATGCAATTGTCTCTCACTTACAATGCTGAGATCAACATCGTTTTGCGACAGTATGTCTGTAATTGCCGGATTGTCTGCAAGCAGACGCATCCGTTCGGTTATCTTTTGGTCTGCTATAATAGGGGATAGGGCAAATAATTCAAGCATAGAAACGGTTTCTTGAATCATACGGTTTTTCACAAAAGATTTTTGCATTTCGTCCCCAATGAGTTCCCCAACACCCTGCATTAGCGTTTTTGGACTTGTATTACGAACACTTTCTGCGCATTGCGCGGCATAGTCAGCCACACTCATGCCTGTTCGCAGTAGGACAATGTTAGGATTGATTGCCGTACTCTTCTGAAGGAAAAACCAAACATCGAAAATGTCTCGTGGGGTGACGCGTTCTCCTAATGCGCATAGCTTATGGGCAAACATGTCTGGAAGTGTCATAACCCGGATATCCGTACCTGCCAAAGTCTTAATTTCGTAATGGTTGTCATAATGCCGTGTGGAGACCTCAACTTTCAGCATACGATTACCTCCACCATAGTTAAGAACGAGCAAAGGACCATAAAACTTCATTGCTTCGTCATCAATTATCCCGAACTTTGATAGCAGATTATGTAATTTATGGAAGACAATTTCCGTTTTTGTATTGTCTAACAAGTTGAAATCCAGATCTGTGGAGAATCTTGGCAATTGATAAAACAACAAAAGAGAGGTCCCTCCCTTAAAGGCCAGCTGGTTTGATAATTCTTTATCTCGGAAAATGGCAAGTAAAACCTGCATCATGAAATAACGGTGTTTGGCAATGTCCATAATGTCAAATGTTTAAGATTGTTTTTGCGTGTTGTTCCAGTGATTTGGAACAATATGAAGGGATTAAAACTTTGATTTTATTTTTGTCAAGAGGTCGTAGGTTGTCAAAATAACAGTTCCCGGCGCTTAAATAAACCATATCCAAAAATGCCCGTTCCGCTGAGGCAATATAAATATTATCCTTTTGCATAATCCCTTCTCCACCCAACCACAATTCAGGTTTTATTTGTCTATAGGAATACACTTGCTCGGAAATATCTAAGGTGCGTGAGAGATAGCTTACAGAAGTCAGAGCCGAATCGTATTGGAAGATCACCCCAGCCTGTTTCAGAACATATTCCAGAGAGAGGTAGGAAGGATGAAAAATCGAACAAGCCAGCTCTTCAACATTGAAAGAGCGTTTCGTGTAAATTCCGCGTCTTGGATTAAGGATTTCCCCTTTTTTAACATAATAGTTCAGCATTTTCGTCAATCTCACACCATCTGAAATGCCTGTTAGCATAACCATTGACTGGATTTGGAATACAGTCCTTTCGGACTCCAGCATCAACTTCAGCACATTATTTTGAGAACTCATAATACGAATTATTTGTATTTTCAGTTTGCAAAAATACAAATAATATTTTAAACTGCAAAAAACATGTGTTGTACAATGATATAGAAGAAGACCCAACATGATGGTCTGTTGATTTGGATTCCGCCGTTCACTATGTTCACAGCGGAAAGGTGGGCGCGTTCCACATCCCGCGAGACACATTAGCGTAGGACAGAAACTACAATATTTTACTTCGGATTGGGTAATGAAAATTAAATTTTTTCCTCCCTGTTGCGAATATCAAAAAAAAGTGTACTTTTGCAACCCGAATTTTTAAAACATAAAATATTATAAATCAAAGTTAGAAATGGCAAATCATAAGTCATCATTAAAGAGAATTAGAGCAAACGAAAGAAAGAGACTGGCTAACCGCTATTATTCCAGAACCATGCGCAACGCGTTGCGCGACATCCGCGCCATCGAGGACAAGAACGAGGCTTCCCAAAAGCTGTCCGCTATGACCTCCATGATCGACAAACTCGCCAAGAGAGGCATGATTCACAAAAACAAGGCCGCTAACCTCAAGTCCGGTCTGATGAAGAAAATCAACGCTATGTAATTGGCTGTCGGGAATTGGAATTTTTTCAAGACCGAAGACGAAAGACCAAGTTTTATAGCAACTTAAAGAAATATCGGGGAAGTAACATTCCCCTTTTTTAATATGCAGACCACCGAAAAATACCACTTTTCCGTCCCTATCCAAGTGCGTATGAGCGACTTGGACCCGTTTGTGCATGCCAACAACGGCGCGCAGTGCAATTACTTTGACTTCGGACGGAGTGCCTATTTCGAACATGTGTTCCAAAAACCTATCGACTGGCGCGAAATGGATATGGTGCTGGTGCATGTGGAGATGGATTTCCGCGAGGGCATCGAATTCCACAACCAGATTGTCTGCGAAACCCGCGTGCTTTCCATCGGCAACAAAAGCGTCAAGATGATGCAGCAACTGCGCGACCTGCACACTGGCACGGTGAAAACCACCTGCTACAGTGTCTTGGCCGGCTTCGACCGCCAAACACACCAGTCTATTCCTATCCGGGAAGAGTACAAGAAAATGTTCTCCGAATTTGAATCTCTTTCCGATGATCAGCAAGAATAAGATTTCCGAAATCCGCAAACTGCATCAGAAGAAATTCCGTGATGCGGAGCGTCTTTTCATCGTGGAAGGCCGCAAAAGTGTGGAGATGCTCCTGCAATCCGACTTTGAGGTGCAGGATATCTACGCCACGGAGTCGGCCGCCCAAGAGAATCAATATTTACTTCAGAAACAGATGGTTACGCTTGTAGCTCCGGCGGAAATGGAGCGTATCAGCACCCTGAGCACCCCTCCGGAGCTGCTGGCCGTCGCCCGTCAGCGGCGCGACCAGGGCCAAGTGCCCGATGACGAGCCGCTGCTCGTGCTCGACCGCATCGCCGACCCCGGCAACCTCGGCACCATCATCCGCACCGCCGACTGGTTCAACTTCCGCCACATTGTCTGCTCGCCCGACTGCGTGGAGTTCTACAACCCCAAGACCATCCAGGCCACCATGGGTTCCTTCGCGCATGTGCATGTGCACACGCACGCGCTCGTGCCGTTCCTGCAAGCGCGCGCCGGCCAACATCGCATACTGGGCGCCTTCCTGCAAGGGGAGTCTATCCATAACTTTGCGTTCCAACCCACCGACATCATCGTCATTGGCAGCGAGTCGAACGGCATTTCACCGGAGGTGGAAAAGATTGTCACACAAAAAATTACGATTCCGACGCCAGCGCAAGGAAGGGATATCGCCGAGTCGCTGAACGCCGCTGTGGCCACCTCCATCATCCTGTATCAGGCCTCTAAAACTATCCAATAATATGGAAAAGAATCCGAAACTGACCGGCTATGTGGCCATCACCTTCGCCATGCTCTTCTGGGGCATGAGTTTTGTGTGGACAAAACAATTGCTAAATGCCGGATTCCCCGTGTTTACGATTGTTTTTCTCCGTCTGGTCATCGCCTCCGCCATATTCGTCACCTTGTTCAAAATCCAGCACAAACTGGAGAAAATCCAAAAGGGCGACTGGAAGTGGTTTTTCCTGCTGGCGTTTTTCGAGCCCTTCCTCTATTTTATTGGCGAGGATTTCGGCATGATGTATGTGGATGCCAGTTTTGCGGCGGTGATGATCGCCCTGATTCCTATTGTGGTCTCCATTACGATGCACTTTGCGGAGGGCGAGGCCCTGCGCTCTGAATTTTTCATCGGAACAATCGTCTCGGTGCTGGGTGTCTTCATCATGACTTTCGGCTTCGGCGGAGCGGTTCATGTAAACTTCAAGGGTGTGGCCATCCTGATGATTGCGGTGCTGGCCGCCGCCGGCTATTCCGTGATGCTGAGCCGTATGCTGAAAACCTACAGTCCGATCACCGTGACGACCATGCAAAACCTTATGGCCATCCCGTTCTATTTGCCCTTCGTGTGCATCTTCGATTTGCGGCACTGGGGTGGGTTGATGTGGTCGTGGAGCAACATTTCCAGCCTGCTTTGCCTGGCGGTGTTCTGTTCCGCCGGCGCATACATGTGCTATTCGTTTGCCGCACAGAAGATTACGGTTACTAAAGTGTCGGTTTTCGCCAATGCCATTCCCATCGTCACTCTGTTTTGCGCCGCTTTGATCGGGCAAGAAATCATCACCCTGCAGAAGTGCGCGGGCGTTCTGCTGGTGGTTGTCGGTGTGGTGTTGAGTCAGATGAATTTTAGAAAATAATCCCTTCCATTTCCTGATTGATTTCCGTGTTGAGCTGGCACAGGCGCTTGTAGTCGTCCGTCTTGCGGAAGAACCGTGCGCGGAAGAAGGTGCGCAGCTTGCGGAAGGCGATTTTGTAATAGTGCACGAAAAACGCCGTCAGGAAGGTGAGCAAGATGTATAGCAACGCTATCCAGAAGTGTTTGCTGACAATCCATACGATGGCCAGAATCAGCAAATAGAAAATGGGGAAGGCGGCCACGGTGCCCAGCACATACTGGAACGAGGAGTGCAGCATGGGATCCTTGATTTTGTTGGTGAAATGCTTGGTGATGGCACGGGGCACATAATTGTTCACATACCCGAAAAGATACAGCGGAATGGTCAGAATCATGAACAGGATGCGCAAGGAGAGGCGGAACATGGACAATTTCCGGTTCACAATCCAGTTTTGCAATCCCAGTTTCTTCAAAAGCGACATGTATTCACGCATTTTGAGCATGAGTTGCTCGAATTTGTCGGGCTCGTCGGTGCGGTATTGCCGGATGTTGCCGATGATGGTCATGGCGGCATCCTTCTGGTTGGGCAAATTGTTGGGGTTGAGACCTTTGGACTTGAGCAGAGGTTCGCTCATCATCTGGGTGAGCGCGTCAATCTCGTTGTAATATTCGGGAATGTCGATGTCGGGGGTGATCTCCTTCACGCGAGCGCGGGCCTTCTCGTTGAGTGCCAAATAACCTTTATCGTGGTTTTCTTTATAAGTATCGAAAAGTTCTTCGAAGGTAAAAGGTTTTCCGACGGTCACCATGAGGTCGCTGCGGAAGTTGAAGTAGTTGGAGTAGTGAATGTTAAGAGGAAGCACTTGCAAACCGAGCTGGTAGTCGTTCAGTTCTTCGGCGGAGAAGGCGATACGGGCGAAACCTTTCTTGAAGGTGTTCATATAGTGGCCATGCTGGTGCGTGGCTTCTGGGAAGATGACGAGGGTGCCGCCCTTGCGCAGCACGCGTGCCGCTCGGTTGTAAAGGGCCAGGTTGCTCTTCACATCGCTCACATTCCCGTCACGGCTGCGGAAGGTGGGCATGATCTTGAGGAATCGCAGGATGCGGGCCACACCATCCTTCTTGAAGATGTCGCCGCGCGCGATGAACACGGGCTGCCGGCGGTCGCGGAACATGGTATGCAAGATGGCCATCGCGTCCATCATGCCGTTCTGGTGGTTGGCAATTACGATGGTGGGTTGCCCCTTTGCGGGAATGTTTTCCTGATTGAGAATGTAAAAGTGACGGTAGTAGATATGGTTGTGCATGATGCACAGATAGTTCATGTAGAAATCGTACAACCAATCGTACTTGTCTATGTTGTCAAAGGAGATCATGGAAGCGATGTTGAGGTTATTCAATGATGTCCATTTCCTCTATCAGATTCTTTGCGCCGGCGAATTTGTCAACGATGAAGAGGAAATAGCGGGCGTCCAAACTGATGTTGCGGCAGCGGCTCACATCATAGTTGATGTCGCTCATGGTGCCCTCCCACACGCGGTCGAAGTTGGTGCCGATCAACTGGCCCTCGCCGTTGATGACCGGACTGCCCGAGTTGCCGCCCGTGGTGTGGTTGCTGGCGATGAAGGCCACCGGCAACTCGCCGTTCTTGTTGGCGTATCGGCCGTAGTCCTTCTTCTCCCACAGCTGTTTCAGCTTCGGATCCACCTTATAATCATAAATGTCCGGATTCTCTTTCTGCATAATGCCGTCCAAGGTGGTGTAATAGTTGTACTCCACACCGTCGGCCGGCTCAAAGCCCTTCACCTGGCCGTAGGTGACACGCAAGGTGAGGTTGGCATCCGGATAGAAGACGCGGTCTTTCTCCTTCTCCATCAGCGCCTTCACATAGGTGCGATAATAGGAATCCAGTTGCAACTTGGTGGGGGTGAGTTTGTTGCGCGAGGCCTGGTATTGGTCAAAAAGGGCTTTGTAGATTTTTATCAGTTCGTTGTTGGAGGTTTTGGCAATCTGTTTGGGGGTCGCCTTGCTGATGAAATCCGCAAATTTCTCATTATCGGTGATATAGGGCGCGGTGGTGGCCTGCTTGTCCCACAAAGCGGTCATTATCTGGCGCACGGTGGCCTCATCCAACACATATTTGCGGAGTTCGGCGGGAATCATATCGGGGCTCTCTTTCGTGAAATAGTAGGTGAAAAGCTCTACAAACGCCTCTTTGTCGATAGCAGGACAATAGCTTTCACGGAAAGCGCTGTTGCTCCCCAGTAATTTTGACTTGTTCTCCTCCACAATGCCGTTTTCGGCCCGCAGTGCCGGCGACACAAGCAGCCGGTAATACGGATGCACACCGTTGCTGATGATTTCCGGACCAAAGACGCATTCGCTGATGAAGGTGGACACTCTGGTCTGCTCCGCATAGTTCTTGTAAGCGCGTTTCATGTCAGCGAGAAGACTGCCGTACTGTTTCTGACGGTCTTTGTCGCTGTTCACCCATTTTTGGAAATCAGCTTCTTCGGCCTCTTTTTTGGCGATGACATTGCATTCGCGGATGCCCTTGCTCTCGCCCTGCCATTTCTTCCAGCCGTTGGAGATGCTGTTGGCCTTGGCGGAGTACATCAACCGGATGCGTGGGTCGAGGTTCATCTGGCGTTTCATGGCATCCAGGCGGATGGTGCGCGCGTCAATGGCGATGGGGTTCTGCACATTGGCCACCACATCCACGCCGTCGGAAAGCAAAAACTGCTGGGTGCTGCCGGGATAGCCGAACACCAGCGTGAAGTCGTTCTCTTCAATGCCTTTGATGGAGATGGGAAAATATTTCTTGGGCTTCATCGGGATGTTGTCGGGGGAATATTTCGCGGGTTTGCCATCCTTGTCGGTGTAGATGCGCCAGAGCGAGAAATCGCCTGTGTGGCGCGGCCACATCCAGTTATCGCTGTCACCGCCGAACTTGCCGATGCTCTCCGGCGGAACGCCCACCAAACGCACATCGCTGTAAGTCTCCGTGACGAACATAAAATACTGGTTTCCATAGTAGAACGGTTTGATGGAAGCTTTGTAGGTGGTGCCGTTCGTAGCTTCCTTAATCACTTTCTGTATGGCATCGGCCACGATTCTCTGCCGCTCTATCTCTTCCATTTCATCATTCACATCTTTCAATACCTTGGCGGTCACATCTTCCATATAGACCAGAAAGGTGACGGTGAGTCCTTCCATCGGTATTTCCTCGCTTTTGCTCTTGGCCCAGAAACCGTTTTGCAGGTGGTTCTGCTCCATGGTGCTGTGCGACTGCACATACGAATAACCGCAGTGGTGGTTGGTGAGCACCAGTCCTTGCGAGGAGATGAGCTCGCCGGTGCATCCGCCGCCGAAAAGCATCACGGCGTCTTTCATGCTGTGGTGGTTCACGCTATACACATCCTCGGCGGTCAGTTTGAAGCCGAGCGACTGCATTTCCGCTTCGTTATATTTCAGGAACAGGGGCAGCCACATGCCGCCGTCGGCGCGGACAATGCTGAACATGACCGCAAACAAAAGAGTGAGAAAGAATGATTTGCGCATATTGATAATTTTAATTTGTGAGGTGCAAAGATAAGAAAAAACAAGATAGTACCTTTATGCATGGAAATCGTATGACCTTTTTCGATTCCCTGCCGTATCCAAGAAACCGAAAAAAAATCAGAATGACTATGATTTATAATCCGCTTTTTGTACTTTTGCGGTCTAAGAAGTGATACACTTTTGTACTGCTCTTACTTGGTTCATACAGATGTCGGTTTTATTCTAAATACAGTAACAAAATGAAATGCAAGCGAAATAGAATTAAACTTTTTGTTGACAGGGCGTTGTCTGAAAGCTTGCTGCGGCAAGTTGGGATTCTGGCGGCTGTTCTGGTTATTGCCCTGATCATATCGTTTGTCTGTCTTTCATTTTCAGGATATGAGTGGAGACGCTTTTGTACAGATAATGATTTGAGCCCCTGGCTGTTGCCGATTTATTTGCTTATCGACTCCAATGCGTTGAACAATCTGTATATAGATGGGCATGTCCATGGATGGATGCTCATGACATGCAGTATCACCTATCTGATTGGAATTCTGGTGTTCCATGGAATGATTATCGGTGTGATCACCAACCTTATCGATCATCGGGTCCAAGCGCACCGCAACGGATTGCTGCACTATGCCAAGTCGGGACACTATATTGTTATGGGCTATGATGATATGGTGCCTTCCATTATCCATGACATTTTCATGAGGACGAAGGATGAAAAGGTGGATGTGCTCCTGTTGACTTCCGTGGATGCCAATGTGGTGCGTGAAAAACTGCAGCGTTCGGTGGCCCGTGACAAGATGGAGCAGATTTTTGTGACCTATGGACACCGCATGGTGAAAGATGATTATGCCGACATCCATCTGGAAACGGCAGAGGAGATTTTCATTGTAGGCAACCGTACCCGTCCAGCGCACGATGCCATCAATGTGGAATGTGTGGATAGCATTCGCACCTATCTTACTGAAAACCAATTCCAACAAAGGCCGAAGCGAATCACCTGCGTGTTTGAGGATCTGGATACATATGCTGCTTTTAAGACTACCGAGATATTCCGGGAAATCAGCAATCTCAATATTGAATTTGTCCCCTACAATTTCTATGCGGGATGGGCACAGCAGTTGTTTGTGAATCGTTCCTACCACGAGAAGAATAACCCCGATCAGGATTTGAAATACCCGCTTGTTTGCGGCAACGGCATTACCCCGGAAGACCACAAGCATGTGCATCTGGTCTTTGTCGGCACCTCCAACTTCGCGGATACCCTCGCTATGGAAGCGGCTCATGTGTTCCATTTCCCCAATTTTGAAAACGATAATTCCCGGCGCACGCGCATTACCTTCATTGAGCGGAATGCCGACGAGGAATTAAAATTGTTCGCAACCCGCAACCGTCACTTTTTTGAGGTGCAACCTTATCTGTATAAGGAGAACGCGTCGGTAGAGGACAGTGAGGCGGTGGAAACCAAGATGCTCGCCCAGGATCTGGAGAGTCACAATTTTTTGGATGTGGAGTTTGAATTCATCAAAGGCGATGTGTTCTCGTCCGAAATCCAGGGTTTGTTCAAGCGATGGGCGGTCGATGAAAACCAGTACCTTTCCATCTTTCTCACCTCGGATAACCAGCGATCCAATTTCGTTATGGGTATGAACATGCCGGATGAGATTTATGACAACGCCATCCCCGTATTCATACGCCAAGATAGGGCGGATGATTTTGCCACTAATCTGAGGAATGCTGATAATGAAGAGATTAACTATTATTTTGTTCAAGAAGGCGAGCTGAATGAGAAAGACAGGAAGGGCCGCTACGCGCATATCTATCCTTTTGGCATGAATGATATGGCCTACTGCAGCGATGAACCGTTTTTGAAACGCGCCAAACTGATTAACTATCTGTATTGCAATAGCGCCGACAATCGGTTCCCGGATATGGCGAAGTTGGATGAAATTCCGGTTGAGACGCTATGGGCAGAGGCAGACAAGGCATGGAGGGGACTGAAGGTCGCCGAGAAATGGTCAAGCCGGTATTCTGCGTACGGTCTGTCCTGTAAGTTGGACTCGCTGCGCGCCATGCGCGGTTTGGATGTCGATGACACAAGCCAGGATTTGAACCCGCTTACGCCATCCGAAATAGATTGCCTTGCCGCCGTGGAGCACAACCGTTGGAATGTGGAGCGGCTTTTGATGGGTTACCGCAAGGCGCGTCCCCAGGAGGACAGGTATAATTATCCGGCGTACAAGACGGAGTTCAACAAGAATAACAGGAAAAAACTCTATATTCATCCGGATATTCGTCCTTATAAGGATCTTGATGATATCAGACAATACGATATTGAAATAGTGAAGTATCTGTCATGGATACTGAAAATGACAAAAACGAAGCACTAACACTAACTGATTATGCACACTGACGATTATACTCCGATGCCTTTGGACATTTCCGATGTTGAATTGTCGGAAGACCTATTGAATTTGACAGAACGGTTGGCTAAGAATATCCATGAAGTTTGGGCCAAATCGCGCATGGACCAGGGCTGGACATACGGGCCCACCCGCGATGATGCCCGGAAGAAGCACCCGTGTTTGATTCCTTACGAAGAGCTTCCGGAGGAGGAAAAAGACTACGACCGGAACACGGCTTTGGGAACATTGAAATTTGTTATCAAACAGGGATTTGAAGTTAAAAAATAGATTAAACACAAATTATTATGGAACAACAATCCAAATATTTTGCATTTATCAGCTACAGCTCCAAAGACACGGAATGGGGCAAACGGCTGCAGAAGAAACTGGAACACTACAGGATGCCTTCCACGCTGTGCAGTGAGCGCGGATGGGAGCGTACTCCGATGAACCCCGTTTTCTTCGCCCCCACCGACATCCAACCCGGAGGACTGACCGAAGAGTTGCAGGAACGCCTGAAGGCATCGCGAAACCTTATCGTGATTTGCTCACCGGCTTCCGCACGGTCGAAATGGGTGGGCATGGAAATCGAGTATTTCCACAAGTTGGGGCGCACGAAGAACATCCATTTCTTTATCGTGGAAGGACAGCCGCATAGCGGTGATCCCGAAACGGAATGTTTCAACCCCGTTGTCCATGAGTTGGGATTGCCTGAGATTCTGGGCGCCAATATCCATGAGAAGAACTACAAACTTCCATGGTTGAACCGCGAGCGTGCGTATGTCCAGCTGGTGTCCAAGCTGCTGGGTGTGGAATTTGACACCATATGGCAGCGCCACAAAAGACGGATTGTCCGAAAGATTGTCGCATGGACATTGGGGATAATAGCGGTTGTCGCGGCCTTGATTGCAGCCGTGACCATGAGCAGGCCGGTGGATGTGCAATTGCAGTTGCACGAGACTTCCGTGCATAATGACAACCTGCCGCCCATGAAAGACGCCGTGGTGACCTTGGCAGTGGATAATGTGTTGGAAGTGGACACCTTGCGCGCGATGGAAGACCAAGCGCTGTTCAAGAATATCCCGCACAAATATCTGAACAAACCTGTTCGAATAACCGTGGTTTGCGATGATTTCATGGATGTGGATACCACGGTTGTGCTTAACAGCCAATTGGCAGTGAATATTGCGAGAGACCCGAAGGTGTACGGTGACATTCGTTTCAGGATCTGGAACCGAAGTGAAGAGAAGATGGTGCCAGGCGTTACAGTGGCGGTGGCCGGGCAAACGGTTGTGTCGGACGCCCAAGGATATGTTTCGCTTACAGTCCCGTTGGCCGAACAGCGGAAAACCTATCCGTTGTCCTCCTCCGTTACCTTGCACGAGGACAGTCTGTACATGCCTTGCGGCAATGACTACTATCTTTTTGTAGAAGAATAATCCCATAAAACAGCATAATTATGAAACGAGTCCTATCCATTTTCATCATAATGGCAATGGCTGCAGCTTTTGCCACCGCCCAGACCACCCAGACGGGTTATGTGAAGACCAAAGGGCGCATGGACAGCAAGGGTCAACTTATCCCCGGCACGCGGTTGAGCGGGGCATCCATTGTGCTTACGGGCGGACACTCCACCGTGAGCGGTGGCAACGGGAATTTCACGCTCACCATTCCCGAGAAGAAGTTCTTTTTGAAAAATGTGCAGAAGCAGGGCTACCAATTGGTTGACCAGGAGATACTGGGCAAACAATACCTGTATTCCGCCAACCCGTTGGTGATTACGATGGAAACGCCGGAGAAACTGCTGGAGGACCAGTTGAAATCGGAGCGCAAACTGCGCCGGTCGCTCCAACAGCAATTGCAGAAAAAAGAAATGGAGATAGACTCTCTTGTGGAGAACAACAAGATTACAGAAGAAGAGTATCACAAGGCCTTGCAAAAACTCTATGCCGATCAGGAGAAAAACGAGAAACTCATCTCCGACATGGCCAAAAGGTATTCTGAGATAGATTATGACCAGTTGGACGAATTTTACCGGCAGGTGACATTCTGCATTGAGAACGGGGACTTGGTAAAAGCGGATTCCCTCCTGAGCTCGCGTGGTGATGTGCGCAAGCAGGTGGAGGAACAACTGCAGAAAGGACAGGCAATCCAAGAGCAGAAGGAACAGTTGCAGAAGGCAGAAGAGGTTTTTGCAGCCGACAACGATGAACTTGCCAGACGCTGTTTCGGTTACTATGAGAAATTCTTCGCACAGTTTCAGAATGATTCCGCTGCCTATTACTTGGAGTTGCGTGCGAATCTGGACACGACTAATCCGGATTGGCAAAATTATGCTGGACGGTTTATTGCTGAATATCTGGCTCTGTATGATAAGGCCATGTTTTATTACCAGCGTGCTTTGCGAAAAGCGACGCAAAATAATGATTCAAAAGTCGTTGCAGAGTGCTACCACCACATTGGTGCGGTGTATAGCGACCAGGGAAACTATGCCAAGGCCTTGGAGTATTTCCAGAAGGCGCTGGGCATAAGGAAAGAGAAGTTAGGGAATGACCATTCGGATGTGGCTTCATGTTACAACAATATTGGTGCCGTGTATAATGACCAGGGAGACTACACCAAGGCGTTGGAGTGCTACCAGACGGCATTGGATATATGGAAGCGCGTGCTCGGTGAGGACCATCCGATGGTTGCTTTGTGTCACCACAATATGGGTGTGGTGTATAAGGTTCAAGGAGACTACCCCAAAGCGTTAGAGCATTATCAGAAGGCATTGGGAATAAGAAAACAGAAGTTAGGGGAGGACCATCCGGATGTGGCTTCAAGTTATAACAATATTGGTATGGTGTACAGTGACCAGGGTGACTACGCCAAATCTTTGGAGTATTACCAGAAGGCATTGAAGATACGGAAGCAAAAGTTAGGGGAAACCCATCCCGATGTGGCATCATGCTACAACAATATGGGTGTAGTGTACAAAGCTCAGGGAGACTATCCCAAAGCTCTGGAGTATTTCCAGAAAGCGTTGGGAATAAGGAAACAGAAATTAGGCGATGCCCACCCGGATGTGGCATCATGCTACAACAATATGGGTGCCGTATATAGCGATCAGGGTGACTACACCAGAGCGTTGGAGGGTTACCAGAAGGCATTGGATATATGGAAACGCGTTTATGGCGAGGACCATCTGCTGGTTGCGTTGTGCTACTACAACATCGGTGTGGTGTATAAAGTACAGGGGAACTACCCCAAGGCGTTGGAAAATTACCAGAAGGCGCTGGGAATCCGGAAACAGAAGTTAGGGGAAACCCATCCGGATGTGGCCTCATGCTACAACAATATCGGTATTGTGTATCAAGCCCAGGGAGATTATGTCAAAGCTTTGGAATATTACCAGAAAACATTGACGGTTAAGAAACAGAAGTACGGAAATGATCACATGGATGTCGCTATGTGCTATCACAATATGGGTACAGTGTATGAGGATCAGGGGAACTACGCCAAGGCATTGAAGAATTACCAGACGGCAATGGATATAAGCAAGCGTGTGCTAGGGGAAGAACACTCTACTATCGTCTTGTATTACAAGACAATTGGAGATGTGTATTTCTTCCAGGAAGACTACAACAATGCTTTGAAGTGTTACCAGAACGGGTTGGATTTAGGGAGCCGTGTGTTGGAAAAGAATCACCCGGTAAATATCCAATTTTACAACATGATGGCTTATGTGTACTTCGGCCAAGGAGATTATGATGAAGCCATAAAAACGATTGACAAAGCCATTGCCTTGTCCCCACAAGACGCCAACCTTTACGACTCAAAAGGTGAGTTCCTGCTGATGGAGGGCGATGACGCCAATGCTTTGAAAATGTGGGAGAAAGTGATCCAACTGGATCCCGACTATCTCACCAAAAACAACGGAAATTCAGAACTTTACAAAGGATTGAAAGAAAGAGGCCTCGTAAAATAATAAGGTAATGATAGTGTTACCTTTTGATGTTTTTGCGTCATTGTTATGAACAAGGCGAAAAAATGGAAAATGCGGTGTTTTGGGAAAAGATGTATGCGGCCAACATCGGCAGGATGATAGGGCTTTGCCACCGCTATGTCAATGACTTACCGTTGGCAGAGGATTTGGCGCACGAGGCGTTTCTTAAGGCGATGGAGCGTGCCGACACTTTCCGTGCAACAGGCAATTTCGAGGCCTGGCTCATGCGTATCACCGTAAATCACACCATCCAACACCTGCGAAAGAGTATTGATATGGTGCCGGTTGTGGAGGAGGAGACGCCCGATGTTGCCACTGAGGAGACATCCATTTGGGAGATGGACTTCACCCAAGAAGAACTGCTGGAAGCAGTGCAACAGCTGCCAGTCCGGGAGCGTACCGTTTTCAATCTCTATGCCATTGACAAACAGTCACATGCCTACATTGCCGACCTTCTGAATATCTCCATCGCAAGTTCCAAAGAAACGCTGTATCGGGCCCGTAAGCGATTGCGGCAGTTGCTCAATCAAATGGCTCAAAAGCAAGAAAAACGAAAAAAGGGAATTTTTGTTATGATACTGCTATCATTTTTACATCATTCCGAGGCCGCTCGCACCGACCGGATGTTCCGAAACGGGCTCTCCTCTTTGGAGTATGTGCCGGCGAAACCGTTCTCAACTGCCCAAATACGGCAGGCGGCGGCAGAGGCCCCGTCCAGTCTGGGCGTGTTCGTTGCGACACACCGCGTAGCATTGGCCACCGCCACTATCGCTGGGGTCGTTGGCGGAGTCTGTATTTGGCAAGTCGCCCGTACTGTGTTGGACAACAATCCGTTGCAAGATTCGATTCCTACTCCCGAATCGTCTGTTTCTATTCCTACCGACAGCATTGGCGGGGCAAACTTGTCGGTTGGACCACATGAAGCGAACATGGCATTGGGAAACCGCGAAGCGCAAAGCAACACCAAAATCATCATCGTTACCAAAGAAGTTGTGGTGAACGACACGGTTTTTATCCGTGACACCGCCATCGTGAAAGACACGCTCTATTTAATGGAAAAGCCATGAAAAAACATTACATCATCCTGTTTTTAGTGCTGGTATTCAGTACGACGGAAGGTCTTCTCGCGCAAAGCACAGACACCATGTATGTGGTGAAGCGGCACGTGGTGCGCGACACCGTTTATCTGCGTGACACGGTACGCATCCAAGACACCATCATTATCGCCGACTACATCCACAGTGTGGAATTCAAGCAGCTGTTTTACGAACTGAACGGTGCCGATGCGCAAACGCCGCCCGATTCGTTGGAAAAATTGTGGGCCCAAACCGTTACCTTTTTGGAAAATCGCGTCGTACATCATGAACAGCAAAACGTTTCAACAATGGACAGCATCAAAAAATACGGTTTGGCGGGCCTAATGTTGCTGGGCTTGAACGCCCTCGCGCCTGCGCAGACGCCTTCCTCTTCGCACGCGGCACCGCATCAGACGAAAGTGCAGAAAGTGCTTCATGACAGCCCATTCAATGGAGTCCACTTTGGGTACACGCTGGAGGCGAATCTGGTTCACCCAGTGGAGATGACAAGTGTGAATACAGGTGCCAAAACATTCTCTTCTCTTCGCTTTGGCGGACGTTTGGGCTTGGAATGCTCCTACAATTTTGCAGATTATTTCGGCGTGTCGGCGGCCTTGGATTATGGTTATATCGGGGTGGATAAGGTTGGCTTTAGGGAATATTATGGACTCTCAATGCCTCTGAAATTCGAGTTCCACTATCCGATTTCAGATAAACTTTGGGTTACTGCCAATGTTGGAACCCAACTCCGTATGCCTTGGATGACTTTTCTCTATGGATTTGATAGAAATGGTGGAGAGTCGAATGGCAACCTCTGGTTTGTTGGGAATCATACCATTTGGGGTAACAACTGGTATAACAGATATGTCTTTTATGCGGATATTATGTTAGACGGCGGGGTGTATTATCAGTTACCCAATCAGGATTATCTTCGTTTTTTGTTGGGCTTGAATGTTGCCACCACGGATTATGGGAGAGGAAATGTGACGTTGTCGAGGGATAACGAACAGTATTTCTCTCAACGTAACCACTACCTCTATTTCCAAATTGCTTATCTTCATGGGTTTAGTAAAAGGCGGGTTGTCAAGCAAGCGCAACCTCACTGGAATGCAGACAAGTCATTTTATCGTCATGAGTTTCGGTTGGGGGTGAGTGATCCCTTAGGTTTTACCTATCTGAGGGAATTGTTTGGTTCTTCTATTTTGGGCGAACCGATAGACGGTATCTCACCCACAAAGCAAATATTCACCCCCGTGTTCTCCATGGACTATCATTACCGTGCCTCAAAATGGTTTTGGTTAGGCCTTACCGCTGGTTATAATTTATATAAAGAGAAAGGCTATGGTGAACCAGAGAATCTTACGTGGCAGTATAAAGAGCATCATTTCCTGATAATGCCCTCTT
>JAEEGL010123624.1_pt1 | contig 31437 bp, 28 predicted proteins | sample 9134231 | NCBI WGS metagenome assembly JAEEGL01 (sample SAMN16246548, study PRJNA631951) | gut metagenome | biome: gut microbiome; feature: rumen; material: fiber-attached | host: Bos | place: Iran: Karaj | collected 2018-10 | reverse complement strand
CTCGAATATGAACTTGCTGCCGTAGATCATCGACGAATACCCGCGTGCTCCCACCTGCTGCTCGAATGCATGATAGAGCACATTCATATCCTGGATACTTAAATGATACTTCTGGAATCCGCTGAAGAAGTTCTCCCAGTCGAATACTATCGGAAGATCAACTTCATACTGATCTGCAAGATCACACACCGTATCCGCAAGAGCCGTAACATACTCCACTGTATTATCAGTTGTATATACGTAGATGCCGACCGGAATGCCTGCTGCATTCGCACCTTCCATGTTGGCAACAAAGTATTCATCCTCATGGAACTCGCCTTCACTCGACCATCCGGCTCTAATAAAAGCGAATTCACAACCGGCATCAGCGACACTCTGCCAGTTGATGCTGCCCTGCCACTTAGATACGTCAATACCATAATGGATGCTGTCGCCCTGGTAAGCTGCCATGAAGTCGGCAAAAGGAGTCGCATTCTCCGTAGTGGTTCCTGTATACTGCCCGCCTGAACCGCTGTCAGAAGGCTGGTAAACAGTAACATTCATCGTGTCAGATGTTGCATTACCCTCATCATCGGTGATCGTAAGATCAAGATGATATGTGCCGATAACAGAAGTATCAACATATCCGTTGATCTCAAGCTCGACCTCAGAATCAACATTATCGATATAACTTACAAAATCGTTGATATTAAATTCATTACCGACTGCTACCCATGCATCTCTGTTGATATTCATAAAGAACGGAGCCGTAGTATCAGGCTCTGGTTCCGGCACAGGTGTCGGTTCGGCCGTCTCGGACGGCTGTGTCTCAGGTGCAGGGGTCGTCTCCTCCTGTACGGTCTGTGGTTCAATGCTGTCCTGTTCGTTGCCTACGGGGCGGTCCAGGATCAGTATCAGTGCTGCTAATCCTACGGTGCAGCATAATAATGAGATCAAGATTTTTTTCTTCATGGCAATTATTATATAATATCGTCATGCAAAATCGAACACGAAGAAGACTTACGGGTCCTCAGGTCATCCTGCTGGGATTCCTTGTACTGATAATCGCAGGCGCTCTACTGCTTATGTTGCCTGTATCTTCCAAGGACCGTACGATGACCCCTTTCATCGATGCATTATTCACTTCCGTATCCGCCAGCTGCGTTACAGGACTCGTCGTAAGGGACACCCAGACGACATGGTCACTGTTCGGACAGATCGTTATCCTGGGCCTGATCCAGATAGGCGGCATGGGAGTCCTTACCATGACAACCTTCTTTACCAAGGTCATGGGACGTAACATCGACCTTCGCTCCAGGACCGCCATGCAGGAAGCTGTGTCCGCACCCAACATCGGTGACATCGCTAAGCTTACCGAGTTCATTGTTAAAGGAACGATCCTTTTCGAAGGGCTGGGTGCAGTACTCGTAATGCCTGTCTTCATAAGAGACTTCGGCTTCGCACGCGGTGTCTGGTACTCGGTCTTCATGTCCATCTCGGCCTTCTGCAACGCAGGCTTCGACCTCATGGGCAGCGCCGGCGGCGAGTGTTCTTCCCTTACTTTCTACGCGGCTAACCCCGTTATCAACATCGTATTTATCTTCCTCATCCTGACAGGCGGCCTCGGCTTCCTTACTTGGGACGATATCAGAACATATAAGTTCAAGTTCAAGAAGTACAGCACGCAGAGCAAGATCATCCTCACGGCAGAGATCTTCCTCATAGTTATCCCCGCGGTCTACTTCTACATCTTCGAGCTTAACGGACACCCTCAGGGACAGAGGATCCTCGAAGCGCTCTTTAGCGCAGTCAGCCCCAGAACAGCGGGCTTTAACACCATCGACTACAACGAGTTCACCGGAAGCGGCATCGCTCTCACTATCGTCCTCATGCTGATAGGAGGCGCACCGGGATCTACGGCAGGCGGTATGAAGATCACTACGCTCGCGATCCTGTGGGCAGCCATGATCTCCGTCTTCCGCCGCGAAAAGGCCCCGGCCCTGTTCAAGAGACGTATCACACACGACACCGTCCTCAATGCAGTCGCGATCTTCCTTCTCGACATGCATCTTTTCCTCTTCGGAGCGATCGCCATCGCGACCATAGAGAACCTGCCTCTTGTAACAACTTTGTTCGAGTGCGGGTCCGCGGTAGCTACGGTAGGTCTTACGATGGGAATAACATCAACGCTCGGTACAGCTTCTAAGCTGATACTCATATTCATAATGTACGGCGGCAGAGTAGGCGGACTTACACTCGTCTTCGCAGCTACCGGAAGAACAAATGCTATCCATGATAAGTATCCGACGGACAAGGTAGCCGTAGGATAACAATAAGGAGGGACTTATGAAGAACATACTCGTGATCGGTGCAGGAAGATTCGGAACGTATCTTATGCAGAAGTTTGCCGCACAGGGCGACGAGATCCTGGTCATCGACAGTCAGGAGGAAAGGCTGCAGAAGGTCCTCCCATACGTAACTTCAAGCCTTATCGGCGATGCTACGGACGAAGACTTCATGAAGTCCATCGGAGTCGAGAACTTTGATCTCTGTGTCGTATCCATAGGAGATGATTTCCAAAGCTCGCTCGAGACCACTTCCCTCCTTAAGGAACTCGGTGCGAAGTTCGTTATCTCCAGAGCCTCAAGAGGCGTACATGAGAAGTTCTTATTAAGAAACGGGGCAGACGAAGTCGTCTACCCCGAGAAGTTCATGGCTAAGTGGGCCGCCATCCGCTACAGCTCTTCCAATATCAAGGACTATATCCCCGTACCCGGCGACTACTCGATCTTCGAGGTCGAGGTTCCCGCTTCTTGGGTAGGCAAGTCCATGATCGATCTTAAGATCCGTCAGAGCATGAGACTTAATATCCTGGCGATCAAGAATTCCAAGGAAGACTTCAATATGGATTACGATCCTGCTGAGCCGTTCAAGGGCGGTCAGACTGTAGTCGTTATCGGCAGCGACAAGGATCTTAAGAAGTACCTCGGACTCGAATACTGATCGGTCTTATCCGCCGAAGATCGAGCTTATAGTCTGGGCTGTTGCCTGGAATGCCTGTGTAGCCGTATCGAGTCTGTCGATCGAGTCGTTAAGCTGGTCGATATTGATCGAATTGATCTTATCCATTGCTGTTGCCACACCGTCTGTAGCACTCTCTGTCAGATTGTTGATCTGGTCCGCCATTCCGGGAAGGTCTGCCTCCTGGATATCAGTGGCGATCTCATTCATTGAAGTAATTGCAGTGTCCGCTTTCTTATAGAACGCATTGATCTTAGTGTTGACGTTAATGAATACGATCAATGCTACGACTGTGACGATGACTGTGCATACGGCCATTATCATTATGCATACTGTCTGTATTCCTTCCTTGCGGTTCTGCTTCTTCTCTTCGCTCAGTATCTCCTTAGATACCTCTACTGCACCCTGATTCTCTTCAGACATTATTATCGCCTCCGTTATTCTAGATTCTTCAATTATATTAAACTTCATCCGATTATGCTAAAATCACGCTGAATGGGAGGGATAAAGATATGTATTTCGCAGCAGCATCTATGACTGTGGGCAAAAGCCTCAGCTATTACACCGGTATCTTCTCGACTGCCGTAACCGCTTCGGTCAACCCGACTGCGACCATGGCCGCCTTGTCCGTACTGGGCGCTATCGAGAATGCATCCAAGTACTCACCTGACTCTGCTTTCTTCAACACTATCGCTGATACACTTAACGGGATCCCCGTAGTAAGCACGGCAGCGGAGCTACCTATAGCTAATCCCTATGCCGCGGTCTTCCTTACGATCATTGCCGCGATAATGATCGTTCTTCACTCCTTCGCTGAAAGCAAGATCGTCTCACAGGCTACGATCGATAAGATAGATAAGTTCACGGGCTGGATCGGCGTCACCGCACTCTCGGTCATGCCCCTTCTTACGACTGAATCCATCGAGAAGACACACCGCGCATCCAAGCACGCATCGGCAGCTGCCGGCATGGCATTCTCCTCTGCGTCCTCTTCCTCAGGCGCGCCCTGGTATGTCTGGGTGATCGGCATCATCACGCTTATCATCGCATCTGTTGTCTACTTCTGCTGCTACTCATGCGTCGATAACATCGGCACTATCTGCGCAGCGATCCCCGTCAAGGGACTTAACATCGTAGAACAGATCGTTAAAGCTATCGTCCACGCAGGCATGATCTTACTGCAGCTGACATTCCCCGTAATCTCGTTCATTATTTCAGTTATATTCGCGATCCTCGGAATCCTGCTTTTCCGTGTGCTTGCAAGGATCACTTTCTACTACAAGGAAGTCTACATCCGCCCCATCCTGCACTTTCTGTTCAGGAAGAACAAGCCCATCGCGAAGATCCACAAGAAGCTCCCGAGAAAGATCAGAAAGAAGTTCCCGGAAGCCAAGCTCGCAGTACCTGTATTCGTCATCAGGGGCATCAAGAAGATCCCTTCACGTTCGGTCATGTGGTATGTGGATGACGGCAGCGCGCATCTTCTTATAAAGAAGTCATTCCGCAAGCTTCGCGAGATAGATACCGCCGAGCTTAAGGACAGCTTCCCTACAGCCGTTGTCGCGACTTACAAGAGATTCCACGAGCTCCACACACCCGACAAGAAGCTTGATATCGTCATCGGCAAGAGCTACACGGAATACATCGGTCTGATCGCAAAAGAAATCGGCTTCCCTTACAAGGAAGCCGAGAAGAATGCTGATCAGGTCGACGGTGAGATTACAGCTCTTTCAGGTACTCCATAAAGTTCTGCTTATTCTCAAGTGCCGTCGTTGTCGGGCGGCCCAAGTCTTCTCTCGCGCCGATAGAGCACTTAACCTCGATGAGTGAGAGCTCGTTTCTGCCCTTTGCTGCCTCGAGCTCCTTATCAAGATCCTCGAAAGAATCCACACTTACTGCATTCGGGTAGCCGCACGCCTTGGCTATGGCTACGAGGTCGATCTCGGATGCTACCGTAGGCATGCCTCCGACTGTCTCGTGCGCGCCGTTATTGATAACAACGTGGATGAGGTTCTTCGGCTTGTTGGCACCGAGCACTGCCATGGAACCCATGTGCATCAGCACTGCACCGTCACCGTCTACACACCAGATACGCTGCTCCGGCTTGTTGATGGCAACACCAAGCGCGATCGAGCTACTGTGGCCCATGGAGCCTACCGTCAGGAAGTCGTACTTGTGACTCTGGCCGTTGGCAACACGCGTCTCGAAAAGCTCCCTGCTCGCCTTACCTGTCGTGCTTACAATGGGGTCCTCCCCGGAAGCCTTCACGATATGCTGAATGATCTCCTCTCTAACCATTGAGTTGTCATTCTTATACTCAACCTTGGGAGCATCTGTAAGAGCGCCCTTACGGATAACGAAAGCTACGTCCTTGCCGGAAGCAAGGATAGCCTTGAACTTCTCCATGGCTGCAGTTACTTCTTCGTCAGTAGTCTCCTTGCCGATGATGAAGCTCTCGATACCCATATCGTCGAGAAGCTTTACCGTTACTTCTCCCTGATAGATATGCTGTGGCTCGTCATGAATGCCGGGCTCACCTCTCCATCCTACGATGAAGATTACGGGGATCGCATACACCTTGTCGTTAAGAAGTGAAGCTACAGGGTTGATGATATTACCCTCACCTGAGTTCTGCATATAGACTACGGGGTACTTACCTGTAGCAAGGTGATAACCTGCAGCAAGAGCCGTACAGTTACCTTCGTTGGCAGCGATAACATGATGCTTAGGATCGATGCCGTACTCGCTCATGAGATAGTTACACAGAGCCTTAAGCTGGCTGTCCGGTACACCTGTATAGAAATCAGATCCGATTATCTTAACTAAATTCTCAACCTTCATTATCAATACCTCGCTTCTACTTCTCTTAATTCATCAACAGTATCTATCTCGATGATGCTTCCCGTCTTGATCGGATATACATCAAGATCCACATCATCAAGAATGCTGTCAACCACGTCATCCCAGAACAGATCTTCATAGCCCGGGTGGTTATATCTTTCAACGACCGCATCCGCGATCTTCTTCGCATCTTCTTGCAGAAAGTACGAGATGCCGCACATATTGTAGCAGTCATCGCCGCCCTTACCGACTCTTATGATCCTGCCTGTCTCATCCTGCTCGAATACCCAGTCATCTGAATGGCCTTCGACCATCTTGCCGTAGTAGCAGGACTTAGTATGAGTGCCGTTAAGCACGTTAGGATCAGGCATATAAAGATCCGCCTCACATATGAAGCAGTTATTCTCTCCCATTACATCTGCAACTGCACGGATGGAAGATATATTATTGATCGTCTGATACTCTTTGTTCTCTACGATAGTTATGCCTTCATACTTATCAGCAAGATAGTTAAGCTGGACTCCTCTGTAGCCTGTAACGACATATATCTTCGATACTCCCCTTGTCTTAAGAGCATCGATTACAGTCTCGATCATGGGCTTGCCGTGAACGGGCACCAAAGGCTTCGGCATCGTCTCGGTAAGAGGTCTCATCCTCTGTCCGAGGCCAGCCGCCATAAGCACTGCGATCTCGTCAGTCATACTTCACCGGAACGCTTACACCAAGTTCCTTTAATCCGGCTTCGAATACATTCCAGAAATCAACGATATCAGAATCATCTATAACGCCTAATGCACAGAGGCGGAATGTTCCCTGGCTTGCAAGCTTGCCGGGATAGATAGTAAAGCCTCTCTCATAGCAGTAGTCGTGGATCTTATCGAAGTCCCAGTTCGGATCATCGGGATACATGATCGCGGAGACAAGACCTGACTGTACATCTCTTGATAAAGCTTCCCTGAAGCCCAAGCGGTCAACGCCCGCCCTGATGGCAGCCATGATGCGCTGGTGGCGCTCCCACTTCTGCTTTTCGCCCTCTTCGAAGTACTCGATGAGAGCCTGCTTGGCAGCGTAGATCGTCTGTACCGGAGGTGTGAAATGCATCTCGCCTGTCTTCTCGAAGAACTCGTACTGCATGTAAAGGTTGCAGTAGTAGGAACGCACGGGGAAGTCCTTGCTTCTTACGATGATGTCCTTCCTGCCGATGATGTAGGAAAGGCCCGTCATGCCCTGGATACCCTTCTGAGCGGAAGCCATGCAGAAGTCGATGTTGTCCTCGTAGACGTTGATAGGGATCATCGCGTACGCACTTGTCGTGTCACTTATAAGGAACGCGCCGTACTTGTGTGCAAGTGCACCCACTTCCCTGACGGGATTAAGAAGGCCCGAGCCTGTCTCGTGGAAAGTGATGTAGACATAGCCGATATCACTGTTAGCCTTCAGTGTCTCCTCGATAAGAGCAAGGTCAGGCTGCTTGTCGATAGGCTGCTTGAGCTCGATAAGAGGAAGTCCGTACGCATTACAGACTTCGACTGCTCTTGCACTGTAGGAACCGTTGTTGATAACGAGCGCCTTCTTATCCTTGTCGAGCAATGAGTTAAGCGCGATATCGATGCAGATCGTACCTGATCCGCAGAACAGGACTGCAGTATAGTCCTCAGGCTTACCGTGAACGATCTTAACGAGGTCGTCCCTCATGGGAGCCATAATGGACTGGAATTCCTTCTCTCTCGGGCAGATGTCGGGAACGATCTGTGCGAGCTTAACGGTATCAGTCGTGGTCGAAGGACCGGGGTTTAACAATACATTTCTTTTTACTTCCATATTCATCCTCAGATCTCATCAATGAGAGTAATAATATCCTTGATAGACATCAGCCTGTCGTCTACTTCCTTGGCTCTGTGGTAGCGGAGGATATCCTCTGCCGTCTTCTGCATAGCCGGGAAAGCGGCACGAGTAAGCTGGTTAGCATAGATAACGATATTTACGCCGTGCTCGATAAGCTCTTCTTCAGTGATCGTGTTGAAAGAAGAAGGAACGACAACGAGTGGGGTAGTCTTATCCTCTTCACGGAACTTGTCACAGAATTCCACGATCTCGGCAGGATCCTTCTTACGGCTATGGATCATGATGCCATCGGCACCTGCTGCTACAAAAGCTCTTGCTCTTGCAAGTGCATCATCCATGCCCTGCTCGAGGATAAGGCTCTCGATACGCGCGATGATCATGAAGTCATCCGTGAGCTGAGCCTTCTTGCCGGCAGCGATCTTCTCGCTGAACTCCTCGATAGTAGCCTGGGTCTGCTCAACTTCAGTTCCGAAGAGGCTGTTCTTCTTAAGCCCCTTCTTATCCTCGATGATTACAGCAGATACGCCCATACGCTCAAGGCTTCTGACCGTATAAACGAAATGCTCCGTAAGTCCGCCCGTATCACCGTCGAAGATGATGGGCTTAGTGGTAACTTCAGTGATATCCTCGATAGTTCTGAATCTTGATGTCATGTCTACAAGCTCGATATCAGGCTTACCCTTGGCCGTGGAATCACAAAGCGAGCTTATCCACATCGCATCGAACTGATCGAGCTTACCGTTATCACCCTCGATGACTGTCTTCTCTACAATAAGTCCCGTAAGACCTGAATGAGCCTCCATAGCCTTAACGATAGGCGTCATTGTGATAAGCTGTCTTAATCTCTTACGTCTGTACTCGGGCATCGAGAGCTTCTCTTTAAGCTGAAGGTCGATCTTCTTTACGTCCTCGTTATAGGTGTAAGGAACATCGACGATCTGTCCGCCGTACGCTTCTACCAAGGATGCAACGTGGGAACGGATCGCAGCTTCAGCGCCAACCTTCCAGTTATCACCGTGGATTACGATATCAGGATGGATCTGCTCGATAACATCATCGTAGAGCATGTCGTTCTGAAGGATAACCTGATCGACACCCTCGATCTGCTCATATAGAGCGATCCTCTCGCCCTCGGATACTGTCGGGAAACGGTTGTATCTTATGGATGCCTTATCGCTTAAGCATCCGACAACGACCCTGCCGAGCTTCTTCGCTTCATTGATGATATTCAGGTGTCCTGCGTGGATAACATCAGTACTGAAACATGTATAAACAGTCTTCATATGAATCAATTTCCGTCCTGTAGGTAATTAGCAAGCGCATCGAAGGTTATTATAACACTTATTTAATTACGGCTTTACCCTTTACAGCTGTATGGACAATACATTAAGTCCGAGCAGCCAGTTATCCTTGAGCTTGATAAGGAGATCTTCCTCCGTCTTCACTACGCTTATATCTATGACACTGTTGGCCTTGCCCGTGAAGCCGTGCTTTACGATGTTGGCCGCCATCTCTTCTACACATAACCCCGCTCGAAAAGCTGTTTTCTTATCTACATCATGCTTCAAACAGAAACTGCCATGGCGGCGGGGCCTATGAGGTTACTTGCAAAGGCACTGTCGATAATGACATTGACACCTCCGCACATGCCTAATCTGTTAATGGAATTTCACAAATTTTATTGTCTTTATTTAAAAAGTTTTGTATATTCTTTATATCTTGCTGATTTATTTTACAACTCTTAAAGGGGGTATGTTCTTTGCCTGAGAAATACGATCTAATCGTAATCGGCGCCGGAAACGGCGGACTTATGACGGCTTGCCGTGCATCCAGGATGGGACTTAAGACTCTCGTTATCGAGCGTCATAATCTTCCCGGAGGCGCGGCAACAAGTTTTGTGAGAGGCAGGTTCGAGTTCGACGCCTCCCTTCACGAGATACCGGACTTCGGTGAGGGTGAGATACGAGGCGAACTCGGAAAACTGTTTGACGAGCTCGGCATCAAGGTCGAGATGCTCCCCATTAAAGATGCCTTCAGATACATTGTCGAGAAGAACGGCGAGAGGACTCTCGATGTAAGATTCCCTCACGGCAAGGATAAAGTCATGGAGCTCATCAGAGAGATCTGCCCTGACGATGTCGAAGCAATGGAAAGATTCTTCACGGCTTATAAGGATATGGAGAAGGGCCTTAATTACTATGGTTCTACCAGAGGTAATCCGGACCCCGAAGTTATGAAGACTGAACATGCCAACTTTACAAAGATGATGGCTATGTCCGCAGGAGAGCTCTTCCGCTCCCTCGGCATGAGCGAGAAGCTCATCGATATCATGACGGCATACTGGCCCTATCAGGGCATCGATATCGACACGGTCGATGCAAGCCGCTACCTCATGATGGTATACGGATACTTCGTTTCAGGTGCGTATGTGCCGAAGATGAGATCCCATCAGCTTTCAGTCGCCATAGTAAACCGCGCGGCAAAGCTCGGATGTAAGTTCCTTTTCGAGACGGAAGTAACTAAGGTCCTCACGAAGGACGGTGCCGTATGGGGTGTACAGGTAGAAGACGGCAGAGTATTCGAGTGTACAGCGTTGGCATCGAATGCTTTCCCGGATGTCGTTTACAGCAAGCTCCTTGATAACAAGGCTCTTGTGCCCACCTTCGAGAAGAAGAAGGCTAATGCAAGGCACTACGGTTTCAGAGCATTCAGCGTCTACATGGGACTCGACGCTTCCCCCGAGGAAGTCGGAATCGAAGATTATACTCTGTTTATCAGCACCACGAAGGACTCCAAGAAGATCTACGATGACTCAATGACACGCGACGGCGAGGATTATGCTCTCGACGTTTGCTGCCTTAACATCGCCAACCCCGACTGCTCACCTAAGGGCACCACGGAGATGATCCTCACGATCTCTTATACCGATGATGCATGGGCTGATGTAACGGAAGAGGACTATGTCAAGGTAAAGAGGCAGATCGCAGATCAGATGATCGACAACCTCGAGAACATCATGGGATTCAAGATCCGTGAGCACATCGAAGAGATCGAGATCGCAAGTCCCGTAACATTCGCAAGGTATATGTACACACCTCAAGGATCAGTCTACGGATACTGCTCTGACAGATGGGACGGAATGTCTTCCCGTCTCCTTGCCAACGGCACCGAGCCGACCATACCCGGCCTGTTCTTTGTCGGCGGTCACGGTTCTTCCCTCTCAGGCTACTTCCCGACTTACACGGGCGGCAACAGGACCGGATTACAGGTTCTGGGTTATGTAATGTCAGGAGGCGCTGCAAGATGAGTGATGTAAAGAATTATCTTATGACAGAACCGGAGCGTTCATTCGATCAGATCCTTCCGGAAAGAAGAAGGATCATCGAGGCCGCTTCCGATGAGATGCCGAAGTACGACTACAATGCTAACGTCTTGGCACGTAACCTTCACCCGAAGGTTCAGCATGTTAAGGTAAGCGACATTAAGGAGTTTAATGGAGCGAAGGTCTATACATTCGAGCCCGACACTTCCAAGGGAACAACTAAGCTTGCTTACTTTAGAGCAGGTCACTACATCTCCCTGAAGCTTAAGATCGGCGACTCGGTCCTCACCCGCCCCTACTCCCTGTGCTCTTCACCTAAGCTTGCATTAAGCGGCAAGTACCAGATCATCGTCAAGAGCATGAAGGACGGATTCGCATCCGAGTACATCAATAAGACATTCAATGTCGGAACCGAGCTCGACATCTCTGAGCCTGCAGGTTTCTTCGAGTATGAGCCGATCCGTGATGCAAAGACTGTCATCGGTCTTGCCGGCGGTTCCGGTATCGCTCCGTTCATGTCTTTCGCTTCCGCGATCGCAGACGGCACTGAAGACTTTAACCTCGTACTTATGTACGGCAGCCGTACCGAAGAAGAGATCCTGTTTAAGGACGAGCTTGATGAATTAGAGAAAGCTGCAGGCGGCAAGATCAAGGTCGTTCACGTTCTCTCCGATGAGGAGAAGCCCGGATTCGAGCACGGATTCATTACAGCCGAGCTTATTAAGAAGTACGCACCAGAGACTTATTCGATATTCGTATGCGGCTCCCAGGGTATGTACGATTACGTCGAGGGCGAAGCTGCTAAGCTCGGACTTAAGAAGAAGTTTGTAAGATTCGACGCATACGGTCAGTACAGACTGACTAAGCGCGACGAGGAATTCACTTCTGAATTCAAAGATAAGACATTCGAACTCACAGTTATCATGAACGACGGCGTCGAGCGTAAGATCCCTGCCCGTGCTGACGAGCCTATCCTCGTTGCACTTGAGCGCGCAGGTATCGAAGCTCCGAGCAAATGCCGTTCAGGCGAATGCGGTTTCTGCCGCTCCAAGTTAGCTTCCGGCGAGGTGTACACACCCGGAAAGGTCGAACGCAGAAGACAGTATGACATGGTTACGGGTTACATCCACCCCTGCTGTACTTTCCCTAAGTCCGACTTAAAGATACTGGTCAATTATGAAGAACCAAAAGTTGAAAGGAAGGTTAAAGACATGAAGAAGAAAGAACGTATGATGGGGCTTATCATGGCAATCATTATCTCACTGGCAATGGGTGTCCTCGTTGCTTACCTGATTCCTAAGATCCAGCCTCAGGCAGCAGAATCACAGCCCGTAGCTATCCGCTACATCTCCAACATCCTGATGTCCGTAACAGTCGGCATTATCGTTGCATTTGTAGTACCGCTCGGCAAGATGGGAAGAAGCCTCGCAGCTAAGGCTAACGCCAATCCCCCTACTTTCAAGTTCACTTTGATCAACTCTATTCCTCTCTCAGTAGGTAACACGATCATCGTAAGCTTGGTCTGCAGCCTTGTAGGTGTATTAATGGGCCGTTCACACGCTCCCGCTGAAGCACTCGCTCACATGCCTCCGTTCCCCGTTATGTGGCTCGGCAGCTGGGCTAAGCTTCTCCTTCCTACATTGATCGTATCCTACATCCTCGCAGTAGTCCTCTCACCTATCGTTTCCCAGGCAATCGGCATGGCAGATGCCGGTGCTGAAGTAGGCAGAGCTGCTTCCGGTAAGGACGACTAAGACACACAAGGGCTGCCCGGTCGGACAGCCCTTTAATTTGCTTATTCTTATTGTTAATCTCGAGATTCCGCCGCCGCAATGGTGGCGGAATTTCTTATTTCAGAACTTTCGCCACCACGCAGCGAAGCTATTCCTTATAGCTTAATCCTCGTACTCGGTGTGCGCTTTGCCGTTATGCTTGCCCTTGTACAGGCGGCTGTCGGCGACGTTGATGATGTCGTAGATGTTGTCCTCCGAAGTTCCGGTGCTGATGCCGATCGTCATGGTAACCGTGAACTCCTTGCCGCCGGACGTGAACTTATGTGCCCTGATCGTATCGATGATACCGTCGGCGTGCTCCCTTCCTTTCTGAAGGTCGCAGTTCGGGATAAGGAACAGGAACTCCTCGCCTCCCCATCTTGCGGCACTCGCACCGTCAGGAAGAGCACCCGCGATCATAGAAGCGACACTCGACAGTACAACGTCGCCCGTATCATGTCCGTATGTATCATTAACCTTCTTAAAATCGTCTATATCGCCGATACCGATGATATAGCCCGCAGCGCCGGAACTGCTTACAGAAGATATCGAATTAAGCCTGCTTTGCATCTCACGGCGGTTGTAAAGCTTGGTAAGAGGATCGGTGGAAGCCATCTCCTTAAGCTGTACTGTCTGGACACGAAGCTTGCTCTCGATATAACGGTTCACAAGAGTGAAGATTATGGAGATGAAGATAAGGACTGCCGATCCTATGATGAAATTAATGATATAAAAAACAGTCGCATACGCAGATGATATCTCATAATGAACATGGGAAGGATCATTATAGTAGTAGTTCAGCAGACCATACAGAGGCACTGATATGAACAGCACTATGAACGGCACCGACTTGTTATAGTTCGGCATCAGGAAAGCAAGCGGAATGATCATCAGAAGGAACATGCAAAAGTTCGGTTCCAGACCGACATATACCGTCGCCACTGAAGCATGGAGCACTATCTCGAAGATCGTGGCATAAACAAGATTCAGCTTATTCTTAAACACATTGACTATAAACAGCGTCAGGACATAGAATGCAACACTACAGATATTGAAGATTACCATCTCCCTGACGCCAACGATCGCGAACAGGATTACGTACAGAATATGCGCCAGAAGGCATGCGGCAAAAGCGAAAACATACGCCGTATGATCCAGACGACGCGCAAGCATACTGTCTATCTTCTCAATAAACTGAGTATCCTTGGTATGTCTGTCCTGACTGCTCATATCAATTCTCCAACAACTCCGAATGGTCACGGCTTATAAGATCAACGAATTTCTCTCCGTTTCCCTGAATAGACTGAATAGTCAATATATACGTGGTCTCTTCCGAAGCCGATACATTAGAGACACGGGCCGTATACCAGGTACCGCCGTCGCCCCACTTCATACGGAAGAAATCCTGAATAAAGCCCTTGGGACTCTTATTAAGTCGCTCTCCCAAAGTAGTGAAATCCAGAAACTTCATATATCTTTCCTGATCTATGGGATCCACCTGAGCCTTGCAGAATTTACTCAGGCTCTCATGCAGAGTCTCTTCCCTGTCATATATTGGGAGGTTCTGAGAATTGTAAATCCTGTTCGCAGAGTTTGACCCCGGATAGAACAGGACAACGAGTTCATATGTAGTGAATAGCGTATTGCTGTAATAGAGCATCTCACGGGCGGTCCTTCTCTCCTTCTCGCTATCAAAGGTACTAAGACGCATCGCAAGCATCGCTCTGTCTTCAGACTTAACGAGACATTTTGAACTTAACCTGAAATAAACATCGTTATTGGCATATTCGATAGTGTTGATATCGTTCGACTCTATGGAATCAGCGATCAGCTTCTTGATGAGCATATGCTGGTCGCTCTGCATATCGTTGGCAACGCTCTCGAGATCCTCGAGAGAACTGAAACCAAGATCGTGTATACACTTCATGAAGCTTCCGCTCGCGTATATAAAATGCACTTTATCACGACCGCACTCGAGCAGAGCCAAAGGCAATACGACATTACCGTAATCAGCTATACCTGTCGGCTCCTGCTTTTCCGCGAACTCTTCTAACGGACTGGCATTAAGATAATTGAAGCTTCCGATCGTATTCCAGTACTGTTTATCGGCCAGCGACTCGGGGATCTCTTCATTATTATCCAGCTTGGCCTTCAGATCCTCCGCGGGCATGGGCTTGGAATACAGAAAGCCCTGAAGCGTCTCACAACCGATGGACTGAAGGAAATTCTTCTGCTCTTCAGTCTCGACGCCTTCAGTAAGCGTGTGTATTCCCAGCGTCTTCGCCATGTTTACAACAGAAGCGAGTACCTGCCTGCTCTTCATCGAGAAAGACTGGAGGAACATCATATCCAGCTTAAGCATGTCGAAGCTGTAGTTCTGCAGCATATTAAGCGAAGAGTAGCCGCTGCCGAAGTCATCCATCCATATCGAATAACCGTCTTCAGAAAACATATGGAAGATCTTCCGGAACAGCTCGATGTCCTCCACCATTAGGCTCTCGGTAATCTCCAGCTTGATCGCGTCGTGCGGCACATCGTACTTCTTAAGGGTATCTCCCACCCTCTCGAAAAGATCTTCATGAACAAAGTCGTGCCTCGACAGATTGACCGAGAAGGAATGGATCTGCGTCCCGTTATCACGCAGCTGCGCGTAAAACTCGCACGTCTGCCTTAGTATCTCCATATCAAGATCGTAGATCTTACCGCAGCCTTCGAGTGCAGGTATAAAGACGGCCGGAGCCAGCATACCGAGTTCAGGGTCATCCCAACGCGCCAAAGCCTCGGCACATGCGATCTTTCCTGTTACCGAGCGGTAGATAGGCTGGAAATACGGCTTGATATAGCCGCGCTTAACAGCGTCATCAAAACGGTTGATTATCATAATGTCAGTTACATGATCAGCCATAATTGCATTATAAAAAATACTTGTTAATCACTTATTCCTATCTTGTTAATAGTTTAAGAACAAATAAAAGAGGCGTCTCTCGCGAGACGCCTCATAAATCACAAAGTCTTAATGACCTTATCTTCTTTCCTCAAGTACTGTGCTTACACGGTCTGTGAGAACGGGGATGATCTGCTCGAGAGTCTTCTGTCCTTCGAAGTAGGAAGGAACTTCCTCTCTGATGATCGAGTTGATAGAACCGTCGTTGATATAAATGCTCTCGACTGTTCCGATGAACGCATCAAAATCATCAACAGCAGCCTGATCCATCATGTTGGTGTTGTAACCATACATACGAAGCTGTGCTTCGGGGATCTGATTCAGGAGGTACTCAAGCTCTGCATTGTGAGACTCGATGATCTTTCCGCTTGCATATGTGAATGCCGCACGGTTAACAGGAATGGAATTTGCTGCGAATACCTGCTGTGACTCCTCGCCGAGAAGAACAGAGATGAACTCGAGGCAGGCATCCGGGCAGTCTGTAAGACTGGATACGGCAACAGAATCGGAATTGTAGATAACCGGACCTCTTCCGTCATAAGACGGGAAGCCGAGGAGAACATTGTCAGTTCCGACCTGATTGAAATAATCATCAACGCTGTAGATGTAAGCGATTGAAGCAATTCCGGACTCGTCCTCATAGAAACCGTAGTCATCGTCAGCAACCAGCTGCTCGTTAACATTCTCGGAAACGAACTCTACAAGACTTCTGAACTCCTCAGTATCAAAGTTTACGACATCATCCGTAATGAAGCTGTCCTGCATGCAGGATGCGAGTTCAATGAAGATATCGATCTTGCTTCCGGAGAAAGGATTCTGTCCGTTACAGGGACCTTCAACAAAGTCAACATACTGATCGAAAGTAAATCCGGTCTGACCCGCATCAACATTATCCTCTGCTGTAGAGATACCAAGAACAGAGAAAGACAGAGGGATCTGATAGAGAGCATCCCCCTTGCGGCTTGCATTGATGATGTTCATGTAATACTGGCTTGCATCGATATTTGTATCGAAATACTCGGACAGATCCATGAGATAATCGCCGTTGTTAAGCATGCTCAAAGATGCTGCATTGATGATGATATCGGGACCGTCGCCGGACATGAGATCAATAGCGAGCTGATTGCTGAGTGTGGATGTAGCCCTATCTGCTGCACCCTCGTTAGCGCTATCGTCATCAGGGTTAATCTCTAAATAATTATCAACATTGTACTTAGTATTAAGTCTGATGAAGTATTCTTCGTTTGTTGTGTTGAAGTCGCATACCGCATTACAAAGTGCGAAAGAGAAACGGTCGACAGAAGCCGCATCGATAACGGTCTTACCTGCATTAGGATTCTCCTCGGCTCTTGTAAACACATAAAGATTTGCTGTCTGATAGAATTCGAGGATCGTACCGTATGTAGGTGTAGCGGGCTCACCGGAGAATACGCATCTGTCATCTGTAATGATGATAGGCTCGAATGTATTGACGTTATACAGATTTACATAAGAATCCGTGAACATCATAAGAGGAGTAATGGTCTGAGTATCAAAGTCGATGGTATATACGCCGTCTTCCTTGATAACTACTGAACCTACACCTGCAACGTCTGATACCTGATTAATCTCATTAGAGATCCAAGACATATCGTCCTGAACCTCAGTGATATTCATTGAAGTAAAGTCGATCGTAAAGAACTTTGTTCCGCCGCCGTTCAATGAACCGCATACGAGAGCTCTGTCATTACCGATATCGATGATCGTGGGAATATCATAGATCGAGTAATTCGGGAATTCATCTCTCAGATCAAGAATAGTCTCGCTGCCGTCATCACCCACGATGGCAAGTACATAAGAATACATATCTGTACCATACATCCAGAACTTACGGATAGTGTACTCACCGATTCTGTGGGAAGACTCTTCGGAAGCATCGCCGTCATTGATAATAGCATCAAGAGCAGCAGATACTTCAACCTCTTCAGGCTCGCCGAACTCACCTGTACCGAGATCTACGGAAATACGGTAAGTTTCCGAATCACCCGTATTAATATCATAAGAAGATACCTTTATATAGAAAGCATCCGATGTCTGCTCACATGAATCGAACAGAACTACATCTCCGAGTCCGAGATTACCAATGTAATCAGTCAGAGGAATGTTGTTGATCTCGTTACCGTCAGCGTCATACACCAGAAGACTCTCATCGACATAATCGAGATAATTGTCAGTCTCGAAGTCGAAGTCATCGGGCATGAACTTCTGGGCAGACAGATTAAATACATAACCGTCATTGTACATTCCCTGATAATTCATGTAGGAAGTCTCATAGACTGAAGTGTCCAGGTCTCCTCCGAGTTCGATCGTCTTTACGTCATACCACGGGTCATCTGCAGAGATCGTATTGCCGCTGCCTGAAGACTTGTTGCATGCAGTAAAAACAGGAATTGTCATCGCCATGACCAGAGTCGAAGCGACGATTTTCTTGATTGTTTTCATAAATCTTTATCCCTTCTTTGAAATTTAACAAGTTTTTTTATTATACCTCATGAGCTGATAATTGCCTATTTGATATTGTCAAATTCACGCCACATTTCTTAACTGTTTGTTCTTATTTTTACTGTTAGAATTTAAATTGGTTAAAACTAACATCAACAGAGGGTCGCTCATGATCAACGGCAAAAAACTCATCGCTCTTTGCACTTCGCGTGTTTATGAGCCTTCGACGCACGGGTATATCGTGCGACTTAATGAGTTGCTTAAAGACGAGGGCTATTCCCTTCTTATCTTCACTATCAATTCCGATATCTACTGGGAAGAGGACCGTCAGGCAACTGAGAAATATGTCTTCGATCTTATCCCCTACCGCTATATCGATGCCGTCATCATCATGGATGAGAAGATCAAGAGCCACAAGATCGCAGGCAAGATCATCCATCAGGCTAAGGCCCATAACCTGCCTGTAGTCATTGCCGACGGTCACTACGACGATTGCTCATGCATAAGATACGATTACGACCAGGGATTCGAGAAAGTCGTCCGTCACGTCATCGAATATCATAAGGTCAAGCATCCTCACTTTATGGCCGGACATAACGGCAACGAATTCTCGGAACAGAGGATTGAAGTCTTTAAGAAGGTCCTCGCCGATAACGGCATAGAGTACGACAGAGCAACAATGGTAAGCCACGGAGATTTCTGGGCTGATCCCTGCCGTATCGCGACTCAGGCTCTCATCGACAGAGGAGATATGCCTGATGCGGTCATATGTGCGAACGACATCATGGCCATCACCGTTTCCGAGATGCTGGTCAAAGCCGGATACATGGTGCCTCAGGACGTCATCGTCACAGGATTCGACGGATACGATGAGATCTACTTCACATCACCTAAGATAACAACTGCTACATGCGACATCATAAAGATGGCTAATGCCACAGCTGAACTCGTTGCCGAGATGATCAAAGGCGGAATTGCCCGTAACGTATTCATCGAGCCTACATTCCAGCCTAACCAGTCATGCGGATGTCCTGAGCATACTGAGAACCCTGCGATCCTTCGTAACCGCTTCAGGGAGAGCTTCGCAAGACTTAACGACGATAACCGAGTACTTACCCTCATCACTTCTTCAATGCAGATGAGTAAGACTCCGGGCGAGATGGTAGCCCAGCTCGAATCATATAAGATGGATAACTCCATCACAGTCGTTGACAGACGATGCTTCGAGAAGGACATCAACTACTTTACGGATAAGAACATACTCGACTCGAAGAAGGAATTCGTAATGATCTACGATTCCGCTTATCCCGAGAGGTATAAGGAAGGAACTCTTGATCTGTCGAGTCGTGACGGTGAGCTTTTCGAAGATGTGCTGGCACCGTCCCTGTGTGCGAGGATGATGGAGCTTACAAGCGCAGGCTTCCCTCTCATCTTCAACTCGCTCGTGTTCATGGACAGGCCCTTCGGCTTCGTGTGCTACCACTTCAAGGACTTCCTTATCTCGAATTACACGAACACTTTGGGCGTCACGAATGCCATCAGCATCGGCATCGGCGGCTATATCAACATCCGCTACCAGAGGACGCTTCTTTACGAGATGGACGAGATGTACAGGCACGACGCACTGACGGGATTATTCAACCGTATCGGCTTCCAGAACCAGCTTAAGCAGCTGCGTCGCGACCCCGAGTACGACAACATCCCCGTTACGGTCCTCATGTCCGACCTTGACGGTCTTAAGTACATCAACGATACTTACGGACACGCCGAGGGTGACAGCGCGATCTACCAGGTCGCTTATTCGCTCAGTAAGTCCGTACCCGAGTCGAGCCTGTCGACAAGATTCGGCGGAGATGAAGTATTCTCGATTGTTTTCGGCGAGTGTGATGCAGATGAGATCATCAACAAGATCAATGCGACGCTCGATGAGTACAACGAGGTCTCCGGAAAGCCGTACAAAGTCTCGACGAGCTGCGGCTACACGAAGAGCGTTCTCAACGAGGACTTCGACATCACCAAGGCCATCAAGGACGCCGACGAAGAGATGTACAAAGTCAAGAACAGGAAGTACGAATCACGAAGAAAGAATAAGACCTCTCAGGACTGAGAGGTCTTTCTTATTTCATTATTCCTGAGGCATCTTCCATGCATGATGATCTGTATGCAGCAAGTGATGTGATCTCTCGGATAACGGCTTACCCAGATAATCCTTATAGATCGCTGTGATCGAAGGGTTCTCGTGTGAGAATCTGAGATCCGAAGCGGCATCCTGGTCATACAGCGTGGGAGCACGGTTAGGAGCCATCTCGACATTGTCGTGGATAGGCTGTCCGCCGCCGCCTACACAGCCGCCGGGACAAGCCATGACCTCGATGAAGTCATAGGATACCTTGCCTGACTTCAAAGCCTTAAGGAGCTTGTCAGCGTTGCCGAGACCGTTAACGACAGCAACCTTCAATGTGGTGCCGTTGATATCGAATGTAGCTTCCTTCCAGCCGTCCTGACCTCTTACATCCTTGAATGCATCGGGATCGGGATTGGAACCTGTTACAAGAAAATATGCTGATCTTAATGCAGCCTCCATAACACCGCCTGTAGCACCGAAGATGTTACCTGCACCGGAACCGATACCCAGAGGCATATCGAGAGCTCTGTCCTCGATCTCAGCAGGGTTGATGAACTCGGAACGGATAAGTCTGTCGACCTCACGTGTTGTAAGTACTACATCAACATCAGGATCGCCGCATGCATCGTTCATCGCGGGGATTGCGCACTCGTGCTTCTTCGCAAGGCACGGCATGATGGATACGCAGTAGATCTTGGAAGGCTCTACGCCGAGAAGCTCAGCATAGTAGCTCTTCGCTACTGCACCGAACATCTGCTGGGGAGACTTAGCTGTGGAAAGATTATCCACGAACTCGGGATAGTGGGACTTAACAAATCTTACCCAGCCCGGGCAGCATGAAGTGAACAAAGGAAGCTTGGAGTTAGCAGCATCACCGAGGCGTGCCAGGAACTCGCTTCCCTCCTCCATGATCGTCAGGTCAGCTGTGAAGTTTGTATCGAATACATAATCGAATCCCATGATATGAAGCGCGGAAGCAAGGCGCTCTACCGTAGCTTCTTCAGCTGAAAGATTCCATGCCTCGCCCCATGCAGCTCTGATGGAAGGTGCGATCTGGGCTACTACGATCTTCTCGGGATCATTAAGAGCATCGATTACCTTTGTCGTATCGTCACGCTCAGTAAGAGCACCTACAGGGCAGTGAGTGATGCACTGTCCGCACAAAGCGCAGTTAGACTCCTCAAGGCTGTAGCCCTCGCGGAGACCTACAGTGGATCTTGAACCTGTGTTGATCAGATCCCAGATATTACATGCCTGCTTCTCGCACATCTGTATGCAGCGCATGCACTTGATGCACTTGGAATTAGTGCGGTTCAGCGGGAAGGTCTTGCTGTAAGTATTGTCAGGAACCTTCTTCTCGAAAGGAATATCTATGATGTTCAGGTCCTGAGCCAGAGTCTGCAAAGAGCAGTTGCCGCTTCTGATGCACTGCGGGCAACGGCAGTCATGCTCGGAGAGGATGAGCTGAACGTTTGTCTTACGGGCGTCACGTACTTTTCGAGAGTTAGTATGTACTACCATGCCCTCGTGTACTGCAGTGTTACATGCTGCAGGAAGCTTACGTATGCCTTCTACCTCGACTACGCACACACGGCACGCGCCGACTTCGTTAAGGCCCTTCCAGTAGCAAAGCGTAGGGATGTTGATGCCGACTGACTTGGCAGCCTCGAGGATAGTTACGCCCTCGTTAACGCATACTTTCTTACCGTCTATTGTTAAGTTTACCATTTGAGCTCTCTGCCTCCCTTCAACTTACCGCAGCCGAAGTGGTCGCACTGCAGACATCTCGCGGACTCCTGACAAGCCTCCTGATCTGTCATCGGGAATTCCATCAGGTCGAAGTCCTTCGTTCTCTCGGAAGCAGGACGCTCTGTCATGTTGACACGGCCCATAGGCTCACGGTCTGCAAATCTTACCGGAGGCAGCTCTACGCCGCTCGTGATCTCGTGATCGAAGCCCAAGTACTCATCGATGTTGGCAGCTGCGACCTTACCGCCTGCGATAGCCTTGATAACTGTCGCGGGACCTGTAACGCAGTCACCGCCTGAGAATACGCCGTCGATACCGTCGAAATCACCTGTATCCTTGGCAGCGATCTTTCTTCTGTTAACAGGGATGCCGTTGTCAGCGAAGTGTGCAGACTCGATACCCTGGCCGATAGCTACGAGAACCTTGTCGCAGGCAAGTCTTGTCTCGGGAGCATCAGCGTTGACGGGAGCAGGTCTTCCCCACTTAACCTCGCCTACGATCTGAGGCTGTACCCAGAGAGCAGCGACCTTGCCGTCCTCAGTCTTCTCGATACGTGTAGGAGCATTAAGCTCGAGGATCATACAGCCGTCAGCGACCGCGCCCTCAACCTCTTCAGCAAGAGCTGTCATATCTACCTTACGTCTTCTGTAAGCGATCTTAACTGTCTTAGCACCGAGTCTTATAGCAGAACGGGCAACGTCCATAGCAACGTTACCACCTCCGACTACGACGATATCCTGACCTGAGAAATCAGGCATTGTTCCGTCGCCGATGCCGCGGAGCATCTCTACAGCAGAGATAACGCCTTCTGCATCCTCGCCGTCGATACCGATCTTGTTGTCAGTATGAGCACCGATGGAGATATATACGGCATCGTAGTCCTTGCGGAGTTGCTCGAGAGTAATGTCCTTACCGATAGATGTATTAGTGATCGTCTTGAATCCGGAAAGCTTCAGGCCCTCGATCTCCTTATCAAGGATCTCGCGGGGAAGTCTGTAGCTCGGGATACCGTAACGGAGCATTCCGCCGAGCTTGTCACGCTGCTCGTATACTGTGCACTCGTGACCCATTACGGAAAGGAAATAAGCGGCTGTAAGTCCGGAAGGACCGCCTCCGATGATAGCGACCTTCTTGCCTGTGGATGCTGCGCATACGGGAGCCTTGATCTCGGACTCGTGCTCTACAGCATAACGCTTCAGACCTCTTATGTTGATAGCGTCGTCAACGAGCTTTCTTCTGCAGTGCTCCTCACAAGGATGCTCGCAGATCATGCCGCATGTCGCAGGGAACGGATTGTCCTTGCGGATGAGCTTAACAGCGTCGTCGTATCTTCCTTCGTTGATAAGGGCAATGTAGCCCGGTATATCGACATGAGCAGGACACTCTGAAACACAAGGAACGGACTTGAAGTTCTGGAACTTGCAGCGTCCGTACTTAACGTGCTCCTCGAAGTCATCCCTGAATCCCTTAACTGCCTTGACTGCCATTCTCGCTGCCTCTGAACCGATGGCACAGTCAGCGGAACGGAAGATAGTCTCACTTAACTTCTCGATCTCATCGATATCCTCGATAGTAGCCTTACCGTCGAGCACCTCTTCGATAAGATCCTCAAGTTTGCCCAATCCGACGCGGCACGGTGTGCACTTACCGCATGATCTGGCATGACTTAAATGAATAAAAGCTGCTGCAAGGTCTACAGGGCAAAGGCCGGGCTGGCTGGTCTGGATATTACGTTCGATATCCTTATACAGCTCTTCTACGGTTTCCTGAGCCATGGAGATGGTGATGTTGGAAAGCCTGCTCATATTTTCCTCCGTGTGAACATTTATCGCGTTTACGCGCGCGTAATAATAATTATAGCACGGAAGTTCATACGACTTGAATAGGAATTTGAACTCAGAATGCAGCTTTCATCTGCTTCTTACGATCGTACATCTTCCTGTCGGCACGCTCGAAGACCGTATTGAAATCGTTATCAGCACCCGGATTATAAACAGCAAGACCGGAGCTTATGCTGACAAGGTTATTGCCGTTGTTCTCATCCATGCTGCTCTCGAATGCCCTTATTAGTTCTTCTCTTCTTCTGTAGTCTTCGCCTTCAAGGATCGCCACGAACTCGTCGCCTCCGATACGGTAAACCTCACTGTGAGGGAAAGACTTGCTTATTATCCTGCAGCCCGAGATGATATACCTGTCGCCTTCCTCGTGTCCGTAGTTATCGTTGACGGTCTTAAGCCCGTTAAGATCGAAGACAATTAGGCCGAATTCTTTTACACTTCCGGCGGATATACGCCCGTCCATCTTTATCCTTGTTTCTACGTAGGCATGAACGCTGTTAACTCCGGTAAGAGGGTCATGATATGCGATCTGCCTGACAAGGCCGAGTTGCTTCTTACGTTCAAGGTCCTCATCGATACTTACGAAAGTATGAACTATCGTTGTCGCGATAAGGCAGCCCGCAGTATAGAAAGGAATCAGCGGGAACTGGCACTGAAGTGCGATGAACAAAGCCATGATCGATCCTGACAGCGCGATGGTCCTGTGGTGCTTGCGCACATTACCGTCAGAGTTAAGCGCTACAACAAAAGCGTATATCGATGTAAGGAAATACAGTGCCAGCTGCAGTACGAGCGTGATGGTCCTTCCCGTATATGTACTGTACACACCTTCACTGTCAAAGCCGAAGACTATCGGGATGAAGATGTTTATAAGCAGCGACACCACTTCGAAAACAAAGATCATCCAACCGCCGGTTATGAAAGCAGTCGTAAGCGGACCTCTTCTCCCCAGGTAAACGACCATGGTCCTTGTCCACAGAAGCAACGTGGTAACCATGGCAAGGAAGTATGCTATCGTATCTATGTAAGTCGCAGCCGTTAATCCCGCATCATAGAGCAGGCCCCAGAGGATGTCGGTCAGATAATAGATGGCGATGCTGAACAGAAATACCCTGTATCTTTTGTAAGACAGGCGCAGGCGGGCATAATCCTCCTTGCTGTACCGCTTAAAGTAGTCAAGGTTGATGATAAAATGCATTATCAAAGCCAATATACCGACGCTTGCGTAATACATAAAATAATTTTACACCTTGGTTATATCCGCATGTGTTTCAATTCTTTAAACTTGCTGATAAAATCACCCCTATGCATATGAAGATGATGACAGAAGGTTCGCCGTGGAAGCACATACTTAGCTTCGCCCTGCCGGTACTTGCCGGGTCTTTGCTTCAGCAGCTCTATAACACCGCAGACGCGATCATTGTGGGACGATATGCGGGCGAGGATGCATTGTCTGCAGTAGGCACAACAGGAAGCTTCGCCTTCTTCTTTCTGGCTATCGCGATAGGCTTTTCGAGCGGTAACGGTGTTGTTGTCGCACAGCACTACGGTGCCGAAGACCATGACGGTGTACGCCGTAATGCATCAGCGGGCATCTACTTCCTGATGGCACTCGGTCTGCTGTCGGCCTTCGTCGGCGTCGTGCTGGCGGGGCCAGCTTTCAAATACCTTGTCAACGTTCCCGAAGAGATCCTCGACATGACTTTGCTGTACTTCAGGATCTTCGCGGTGGGACTCATATTCCAGTTCGGCTACAACATTTTCTCGGCGATCCTTCGTGCCGTGGGAGACAGCGCGGCGACATTGTACTTCCTTCTGATATCCTCCCTGACCAATATCGGACTTGATCTGCTGCTGGTCAAGGTCATCCCCTGGGGTGTCGCCGGAGCGGCTATAGCCACGGTGATATCGCAGGCATTGTCTTTCGTCGCGGCATATATCTATATGCGTGTTAAGTACCCGCTGTTCCGCTTCAATCTCAGTGATTACAAGTGGGAGCCTGCACTTGTTGAGAAGACATGTATCGTGGGGCTCCCGATATCTCTGCAGCTTATCGTCGTGTCGTTCGGCCTGACGTTCATCCAGCGCGCTGTTAACGGCTTCGGCAAGACCATGACAGCTTCATTTACAGTAGGCCAGAGGATCGAGATGTATCTTAATCTTCCCTGCAATGCATTCCAGACGACGATGGCAACTTATACGGGACAGAATGTCGGAGCCGGCAAGGTCAGCCGCATCAAGGCGGGACTTCGCCAGACTATAGTTATATCGTTTCTGATGACGCTCGTTATCTCGGCATGCGTGTGGGTCTTCGCTCCGCAGATAATAGATCTGTTCAAGCTGTCGGGTGAAGCGTCTGTGTATTGTCTTGCACACCTCAAGGCAGTCGCCATGATCAACATCGTGCTGTCGATATATATTCCTGTCTTCGGCGTATACCAGGGCACGAATCACAGTCTTTTCCCCATGATAGTCGCATGCTGCGCACTCGGCACGCGCGTTATCACCGTGTACCTTCTGCGCTACAGTCCGTTCCTGGGCCACACGATCATCTGGTGGAACGGCATCTTCGGATTCGGAATGGGATTTATGATAACCTGGTCCTTCTACTTAAGCGGGATCTGGAAGCGCGGCTTGGAAGTCACGAAGCCTGCTTGATCTTTCTTCGCTTGTCGGCTCTGTTGGAGACGGTAAAGAGTATCCTGGCAAGCTTGTTTTTTCTTAAGACCAATGCCAGAAGAATACTTACTGCAAGCGCCGCAAGCCCGCCGAAAAGCGAGAACAAACCGGGAAATCTGCCTCCTGCAAGAAACCCGATCAGGTAATATAGCGGATCCATAAATATGCATATCATGCCTGACAAAGCCGTATCGAATCTGGTGATCACGGTGTTCTTTCCCTTCGGCCTCGATATCGCAAGTCCGCAGGCAGCGACGGCCATTATACCGAATCCGATCATGTGTCCCTGATATCTGACAAAGCCCGTATAGGCAAGCAGGAACAACTCCGCAAGCGACAAGAAGGCACCCGTTATCCACGCGAGGATATATTTCCATGCTTTAATCTTCAGAAGCTTCGCTTCCTTCTCCCGGAGAAGCTTGCCTATCAATATGTAAGGCAGCGCACGGGTAAGCCAGTTCGCCGGGATGAAATAATACCCGTGGAAATAAAAGTTTATAAGCCCCGCGAATTCGCCCGTCAGAAGCAGGAGGATGAGAGTGATTATGATCACAGGTTTGTAAAATCTCATCAGATTCAGCTTCTGCGCTATGAATATCGCAAGGTAAGCATATAGCATCGACTGGATGAACATGATATTGCCGCCTATGGGAAGCGGCCAGAGGTTCAGTGCCAGGAAGTTAAACTTAACACGAAGCGTTACCGGGACCTCTACGTTATTAGTAATGCAAAAGGCCACGTTGATCACGATATATACAAGAAGCAGGAAGGCAAAGCAGAAGGCTGTGCGCTTAAGCTTGTTCGCAGTCTTCGCAGCGCTTAGCTCTTTATCTGCAGGCAACACGAAATATCCCGAGAGGATATAGAAGCACGGTATCGCAAATCCGCTTACGGCAGACAGAGCGCCGGTGGGTTCAGGGAAGCCGTAATTCCAGAAGCAGATAAATGCCATGAGGATGAACCTTAAGTATCCCGCACCTCTGCATCTGTGCCCGTCGCTATAGTATTCTTCCAGTTTTTTTGTGTCCAAGAAGTTCCTCCGAGGAATGATCTGTGTATATTATTCCATAAAAAATGCAGCCGTGGAAATGTCCACAGCTGCATGGTAATGAGTTCGATTTATTAATTCCTTACGAAGCCATTAGACGAATTGTTCCAAGTGTAAGAACCTTCAAAATTGCCATTGGTTGCCCGACCTGCATTATCGTAACCTAAAAGATCCCATAACTCAACGTTAGCGCCTGCAGTAGATTGGAGAGTAGTAGTGCGGGTAAAACCACCTTCATAATTTGGAGACATTGCTCTAAACAACTCCTCTTTTGTCATTGTACCGTCATTAACATAAGTATGACCATTGTTTGTGACAAAAGTAGCATTATTCGCTGTAGAATCTCTCAAGCCACTAACAGTCAAAGTAGTTGCAAACAGACTGCTCGCGACAATAACATCTGCTTCACTGAAGCGGATCGCTTCCATCTTCGGACTAGACATTCTGACCATAATCACTCCCCCTTAACATTACAGTCATATCATTATATCTTGAATAATAACACGGATTTGATAATTGTACAATTACACCCGCTTTACAAACCGGAATCAGATTTTCTTCCCGGGAAAGCATCATAAGCAGCTCCGGACGTTGCTTAAGCGACATTTATGAGTGTTATTAATCATTGGTTCTTATCCTTAACGATGCCAGAATAAGGTCAGTTGAACAAACACTGCAAAAAACCAGCAAAGGAGATTAGGAAAATGAAAGACACAAAGAAATTATCAATTGAAGAGATGGAACAGGTTACAGGCGGTTTGTCACTCTCTGACTCTCTCGCAGAAGGACTCGCAGCAGCTCATTCAGATTTCCTTACTGACGGACTTGCTCTCGAGCTTTCCAGCGCTTCCGGATTCGTAGCACTTGAGTCACCCGTAGCACTTAAGCAGGATCTCGAGCCTATTAATATCGTTGACGGCGTTAAGAGCCCCCGCTACAGAAAGATCGGCGGCGGCAGGAGATCCCGCCAGACATCACCCAGAGCTTAATTAGCTATTTGTAATTATTGACTTTCCGGCTTAGTCTCCGGGCATATGTGTACCAAATCCTTGAAAATGAGGTGTTTGGTACACATTTTTCTTTGTTTTTGTGTACCAGATCATCGGAAATGCCAATTCTGGTACACAAACGGATTAAAAAAGTGTACCAACATGCCCTAATCCGACATTTTGGTACACAATTATTGCAAAATCTGTGTACCAAAAGTCCCGAATTGCCTAAATTGGTACACAACCTAATCTCAGATGCACTAGTCAAGCAAAAGTAGAGACACTTTTCGAAAATAGTCTCTGGTTCTGTCTCTGGGAAACGACACTTGTAGGGTCAAGTGTTGCTTAAGCAACATTAGAGGGCAACATTACCCATTGGTTCTTGTCTTTCCGAATGTAAGAATTGGGACAGTTGAAACAAACTCACTCAAGACAAGGAGGACAAAACAATGAAGGACATTAAGAAGCTTAACATTGAAGAAATGGAAAAGGTTACAGGCGGAGCTGACATAGATGATATCGCGGCTCTCGAGGAGCTTGGTATCGAAGTCAATCCTGACGCAGTACCGTTGCCCTCAGCGACAACAACCCCGAACCAGAGTATTGATCTGGCGAGACGCTTACTCCAGAAAAGACGAACGGATCTTATAAGACAGAGAAGGGGCCGCACCGGCATCACGGTCAGTAGACACCCGAACTATCCGCTCGCATAATCAATCTGATCTGAACTTAAGATAAAAAAGACGGATGCGATAAGCATCCGTTTTTCGTTGGTTTGATTATTAATCTTCCTGATTCTTCGGAACGTTCTGACCGAGGAATGACAGCCATTTCGCGCGGCCCATGACGGACATCTTGTACTTTCGATCCTTGCCCTTCTTCTCGTCGTAGAACGTGATGCGGATGCCTGTCGGGATGAACGGACCGACGGTGCACTTCTCGAACTTCTTGATGTCCTTATAGCGCACGGACCAGAATGTCGAACCCGCAAAGCCGCCGACGAAGACGAGGCATTCCGTCGTGCAATAGTAGTAACCTCTGACCTGCGAATAGAAGCACAGCAGCTTCTCCCAGTAGTCACCACTCTCTGAGTGCACGAGGTGATCCCCCTGCTTTATAAGCTCATTCTCGATCAAGTTCTGCTCTATCTCAGCTTTTCTCTCGGGTGTTAAGTCCATATCAGTTCTCCTTAAGGTTACTCACACCAATATACCCTACCGTCTTTACGTGGTAAAGCAGCAGGTGCGTCTCCGTCTGTATAGCCGACTGCCAGATGACCGATGCCTTCATAGTCTCCCGTTACACCGAGATCTGCAAGCATCTTCTTGTAGCCATCCTGCTCGAACTCTTCCCTGCAGCGGTGGATCCAAATGCTGCCGAGCCCCAATGAATGAGCGGCATTCATGAGGTTGCCGAGCATAAGCGATCCGTCGTATATGTGTGTAGGAATTGACTTATCTGCGAGTACCATCAGGATCACAGGTGCACCGTAGAACGGATCGAAACCTTCAGGTGCACCCATAATTTCCCGGTTATCCTCCGAGATCTTGTCTCGCAATTCCTTGTCAGTAACTGCGATCACAATGGCCGCTTGCTTACCCATGCCGCTTGCAGCATAAAGTCCTGCGTCAATGATCTGCTCGAGGTCTGCCTTAGAAGGCATCTCTGACTTAAACTTACGAATACTTCTTCTCTCTGTCAGCACCTTGATTACTTCGTTCATAGGGACCTCCTTATTGTTACTCGCAGGTGTATCCCGGCTCGATGTATAGGGAGTCTTTGTCTGCCATGATCTGACCGTTAAAGACGTCCTTCCAGTTCTCCTGAGGAATCTCCTTGATGGCGACTGACACGGCGGTCGCGGGGCAGCCGAGCGTCTCGGCGACATCCGCTGCCACCTTCTCGGCGCAAGCCTTCTTAACCTCTTCTGTTCTTCCCGGATAGCATTTGATCTCTACGTGCGGCATGGTGGGGAATCCTCCTTTTACATTTGTGGCTATTGTAGCAAACACGCCGCGTAAATGAAAAGGGATCCCTGAAGGGACCCCTGGCGAGAGTTGGTAGGAGAGGAGATTACGACCAACCCTCGGCGAAAACGATTCTTCCGGTGCGTGCACGGAGCACGTTCGCTCTCTGTGCGGGCTCTACCGGAGGCTGACCGGAGTAGAAGACATCCAGGTCTGCCGCGAGGTTCAGCGTACCCGACTCGTCTGTTCTGAACGGAGCAAACCAAGGCACACAAAACAAAGGTCTGCCGCCTAAGCTACAGACCTTACTTACTGTGTCGCGAAAGTAATGAAAAGTGTGTAAAAGTATTGCGGGAGCCCTTACTCTGCTTCGAAGGTCAGCATCCTTCCCGAAGGGAAAACGAGATCGAGAGTGTTACCCTCGATGATCGCGGTCACGTCCGTGTCGCTGTTGTTAAGATCGAGCGTGTATGTGCCGTCCTCGTTCGCGGTAACGGTGCCCGAGCCGACGTGGTCCTCATAAACGCGCAGCTGGAACTCAGTGCCGTCGCAGATGAAGTACGGGGTCTCATCCTCAGGCAGCGCATCAAGCCCCTCATTCATGATCGTCTCCCCCTCATCCGACGTCACACTCACGTAGCGCCAGTTAGATGTGATGTCTGCGTTGCCTGTCGCTTCCGACTGCGTCTCCGCGGCGTCGCTGCATGCGGCGAGTGTGCCGAGGCTGACAGTTACCAACGCCGCGATCGCGAGTGCTCTGATGATGGAGTTTCTAAGTGTTCTGTGTGTTGTAGTTGCTGTGTGCATAGTGTCTATCCCCCGTGGTGGTATGAGGGT
>JAEEGL017260145.1_pt1 | contig 31444 bp, 27 predicted proteins | sample 9134231 | NCBI WGS metagenome assembly JAEEGL01 (sample SAMN16246548, study PRJNA631951) | gut metagenome | biome: gut microbiome; feature: rumen; material: fiber-attached | host: Bos | place: Iran: Karaj | collected 2018-10 | reverse complement strand
GCGTCAGCACCAACATGAAGGTTAAGTGTAAGTGCATTCTGGATATTTACAAAGCCCTTGTTAAGTGAAAAGCTAATTGTTGTAGATGTAAGCTCTTTACCATCGATTTTCTTAGTAATGTGAGCCTCTTCCCATGTGTAGTCTCCAACCTTCTGATTACCGTATGCTGCTCCTGTTACTTTTGCTGTATCCATTGATGCTGCTCCGTCTGTAGCACCAACTGAAGATGCTGCCTTTAGCTCGATGGCTACCATTCTATAAGCTGCTGTTGCCTTGATAAGGGTTACATTAGCATCATCTATACCTGTATCTGCATTATAAGATGTTGAGAATCTTGTTACTTCATTACCATTATATTTAATAGTAGAACCTGCTGTAATGAGCTTGTTAAGGTAAGCATTTGTAACCTTTGCATTTGCAACATCAGTAGCATCTGAGATTGTGTATGTCTTACCATCAACGGAAATTGTATCACCTGATGTTAAGCTCCATGTACCTGGAGCGTCATCTGTTGCGCCCTTAGTATAAGCTGCGGTTAATAACAATGCTTTTGCTGCTTCATAATTGTTTGCAGCACCTATTGTGTACTGTGTTCCACCAATTGTGTACTTCTCACCAGCTTCAAGGGACTCCATAATAAATGTTGCTCTTGTTGTATTCTGTACAAGTGTTCCATCGAGACCTGCATCATGAGCGTTGATGTACATTTTTCTAAGTCCTACGTCACCTTTAAGAAGGAATGTTTCGTTGAACTTTGTTGTAGATGCGATACGATCAATTTCCTGTGTAAGCTGATTAATTTCGTTTTGGATGTCGTCACGATCTGATTCTGAGTTAGTTCCGTTAGCTGCCTGTACTGCTAACTCGTTCATTCTCTGAAGCATGTCGTGAACTTCTGTGAGGGCACCTTCAGCTGTCTGTACTGAAGATACACCGTCTGAGGCGTTTGTAGAAGCCTGGGTCAAACCACGAATCTGTTTTCTCATCTTTTCAGAAATTGAAAGTCCTGCTGCGTCATCTGCTGCTCTGTTGATTTTGTATCCTGAAGAAAGCTTCTCTGTACTCTTTGACTGTGAATCAGTTGTAATATTGAGCGTTCTCGATGAGTTCGCTGCCTGCATGTTGTGTTGTACTACCATAATAAATTCCTCCATGAGATTCTGCTAAATCCTTTTAGCATTTAAATCCGTTTTGTGATAGCCCAACATCCGTGTCTGGCCTTGGTTATTAAATTTGATTTTTAAAAAGATTCGAATTCGATTTTGTAATGGAAATTGTTCCTTACACCTTATTTATCGTGAGTACAAGGGAAAACTTTACCCCTTTTTGCAAAAAAAGTTAAATTGTCTAATAATTCCCACATAAAAACCAGTGATTCAAAAGTCCTTGAAACCCTTGAAAACACTGGCTTTTCACAATTCGTATATGCGGTTAAAAAAGTTATAAAAAATAATGAAAAAATTTGTTAAAAACTTTATTTTCCACTCATCAATCAGCTACGCTGACAGCTTCTCCCCTAGGGGAAGCCATTTATTCAGACTTATTTTTTCTTATCAAGAAATGCTGGATCATCAGCTTTATTTGCTGCCATCATATTTCTATAATATGAAGTCACAACCTCATTAGTCTTTTTTGTTTCACGAATATCTTTTTTGATATTTGCAAATCTGGTTTTAGCATATTCTTTATTCTTGTACTCAGTCGCCTCAACATCAGCAGTTAGATCTGTAACCTTACGAATCAGCTCCTGCATCAACTTAATTTCATCAGCATACGAATCTCTATCCTCTTCCAAGATCACCTTTACACGATTAAATAACTGCTCGAATCCCTCATCTAACATGACTATTCTATCTATCAACTCTGACTTCATATTCATGTTTTTTTCCAAGTCATCTGGCGTAGTATTAGGATCTTGCAGAATTGCAGCCTGTTCCTTATTTCTTATAAGAAGTACTCGCAAAATATCTGCTTTCTTTTCCAACGACTCTCGAAGCATTACAACATAATCCATATTTTCCATTTTGCCCCTCCCAATAAAAGGGCCCCTCTTTCGAGGGGCCACTTAACGTTTAATTATCCTGCTATGTCAGTCTGTCCATCAAGCTTCTTTCCATTAGCCGTAAGCTTCATTACATCCTTCCATGCATCACGCATAGTTCTAAGGTGTTTGAGTACTTCTCGTAAAGTCTCAGGATCCTTATCTATCATTGCGTGTCTCAAGCAGCTCCTAAGATAACTATACACTGCATGGAAATCTTTTGCCACTGGATATTTTTCATCCAATGTTATTTCAAACTCTTCAATAATACGATCTGTCTTTCTAATATTATTGTGAGCTTTCTCAATATCATTGTTCTCACATGCTACAATGGCTATGTTGCAAAATTTAATTGCACCTTCATATAGCATAAGTGTCAGCTCTGCTGGAGAAGCTGTCAAAATTCTGTTCTTTGCGTATGCATCGTATCCGTTCATTGGTGTCATAAAAATCGCCTCCGTGAAAATCCTTAATAGTTCGCGCAAATTTTCATCATAATTATCAGCCACCAAGCAGTGATGAAATCGAAGATGAATTACCTTGCAATGTAGCCAATGCTTTTTCCATTGCTGAGAATTTCTTGTAATATGATTCTTCCATATCATTTACTCTTTCAGTCCAAGTCTTAATCAACTTGCTGTAGTTAGAGTATTCTGAAGCCATCTCCTTATCGTTATATACTGTGTAAACAGATTTAACAGATGTAGACTTCATTTTCTTATCCAACTCTGAATATAATCCGCTAGTCACATCCTTCATGAATTCTATGACTTTATCCGGATCTTCATTTAAAGCTTTTAATAGCTTATCAACGTTTCCTGATGTATAGCTGTCCTCCGAATCACCATCGATATGGTACGCATAGTTCTCATTTTTCTCTGCATTCATAGTTCCAAGTGTATGAACTGCAAAGGTTGACCAAGAAACTGTCTCGCCATTAATGTCATATGTTTTCATCATGGCCGTAGTCATAGATGAAATAATACTACTCAAAGTCGAATCTCTACGTAATAAAGAATCCTTTATTTTCTGCTCCCACTTTTCAATTTCAGTCTCAGACATCTCTGCCTTTTCATCATCAGTAAGAGGCTCGTAATCCTTTGCTGAGTCTGCATTGTAAAGCTTCTGCATTTCATTTATTAGATTGTTATAGCTTGTCAGGAAGTCCTTTATTTTGTCATATATTCCTGATACATCTGTGGTTGTGTTAATAGTAATTGGGCTATCTTCTTCAGTCTTTGCTAAAGCTTCTATGCTTAGGCCATTGACTGTAATAGAACTTGATGCTGAAGAATACTCTACGCCGTTTAATAATATCTTTGTATCAGCTCCATCAATTTTGGTTGCCCTCGCGTCTTTAGATATATCTATTGTTCCATCATCAATAGCTTGAGCTGCATCCAATCTATTAAATATGGCATCTGCAGTCTCAGTCGCATCAGACTGTACCCAGTCATAATTCGAGCCAATACTATTTTCAACATAAGCGATAAAACTTCCCTCAGTCGCAGACTCGTATTCACCATCCTCATTAAATGTTCCGCCATATTTTGTGATGGTTTCCTTTGCAGCTGCTATCTCCTCTTCTGTTGATTTCGAGCTTGCTAGAGTTACAAACGCATTATGAATTGAGAAAACAGCTCCCTGTACCTGAGATTTTGTTTTGCTTGCATCATATTCTGTAGAAGTATCGCCATTCAAATCTCTAAGAGTTTGAATCATCTCTTTATCTTCACTAATCCGGTTGATATAAGTATCTGTAACCAGTCCTGCAACAGAAAGAGCTTTTAAGCCTTCCACATTTGTAGCGTTTATTGAAAAATCATTTTCCTCACCAGAATCGTTCGAACTGATAAAGAATCTCTTATTTGACTCATCAAATGACACCTGCAATCCCGCACTGGAAAGCTTATTTGTAAGATCATCTATTGTTGTATCGCCATCAACTTCAACTTCTGTAGTCTTACCAGCAACTGTAACGTTGAACTTTCCTTTATTGGAAGTGCTTGAAAAATCAGCACCAAGCTCTGATAAAGTTGTTGAACCAGTAACAGAACTATCCAACTTACCACCGGTCATATAGCCTGTTGCTGCAAGCTGTGTGATTTCTAGAGTTTGTCGACCATTAATCGCACTTCCGCTGGCTGTTACAGATGCTTTTGTACTATCTGACACGGATACCTTCTGCAATGAATAATTAGAAGAATAACGTAAATTACCTACATCTTTATAAAGACTATAAATCTTTGTGTTGAGGCTCTTCCACTCATCTTGCTTCCATGATAACTTGGTCTGTGCCTTAGTATATTTTTCCTTTTTATAGGTGTAGGATGAAACTAATGCACCTACAATAGCCTCGGTATCCAAACCCGATGCTAAACCTGAGAGTCTAATAGGCATACATATCCCCCCTATCTTTTCTCATCAACCATAATTCCTGCTAATTCCCATGCTTTTGCAATGAGATCAAGCGTCTCCTCTGCTGGGAATTCTTTAATGACTTTTCTGGTCTTCTTATCAACCATCTTAATCATTACTCGATTGGTTCCCTCATGGATTCCAAATACCGCCTCAGCATTTCCTTGAGAAGAATTAATCTTGCTAACAGCTTCTTTCAGAGATGATGTCTTGTTAGAAGAATTTTCCTCATTTTCTTTTTGCTCTACATTGCTAGGGTTTCTATTTTCAGACTCGCTGGCGCGAATTTCTTTTGCTGCTGCTGTAAAATCTACTGGTGCACTCTGTTGTGCTTCTTGGATTGGCGCCGTCTTTGCTGAACTTCCCTGTCCCTGGTAGCTGCTAACTGCACTACTTACTTCGCCTATTTTCATTTCTTTCCTCCTTACGTCCTATGGATTTTCGCCCATTCTCCAATCCATCTGGACACACTACATCCTTGTAATATGGGTTTTCTATACTTATTATCGGATGATTCCCTTGAAACTTTATAGCTAAATAAAAAAAATCAATAAAAAAACCTCTCGTTACAGAAACAAGCCTTAGTATTTCTCCGTTCATCTAAAATGATTCACTTGAGAAATCTAAGAGCTTGTCTCTTACGAGAGGTTCACTCAACTATAAAGTTTTATTCGAAATCCACGTGCTCAGTCGCAAAATGCTTTGTAGTTGCATTCTTGTCATCATCTACACAGCATGGATCCTCTTTCTTTGTTGCCGCTTTTTTCTGTGCTGATGCATCAACTGGTGTGTTGTTTCCAAATCCAAGCATTTCAGTCTTGAATGTAAGGTCTGATGCAGCTTCTGCAAGCTCTGTTGGCACTACAATCTTTGTTGCACGACCATCTCCAAGCTTTGAAAGCGCCTCAAGCTTCTTAATAAGAAGAACTCGCTCATCCATGTTTGCTTCCTTGAGCATTTCAATACCACGAGCCTCTGCCTCATATACAAGACGGATTGACTCTGCCTGACCTGTTGCTCTAGCGATAGCTGCATCTCTCTCAGCCTCAGCCTTTAATACAAGAGCCTGCTTATCACCTTCTGCTCTTGTGATAGAAGCCTGCTTGTGTCCTTCTGCCTCAAGAAGTGTCTCACGACGGTCACGCTCTGCCTTCATCTGCTTCTCCATTGAACGCTGGATTTCCTCTGGTGGAATAATATTTTTAAGCTCTACACGGCCAACCTTGATTCCCCAAGGATCGGTTGCCTCATCAAGAATAACTCGCATCTTGTCATTAATAGCATCACGAGATGTAAGTGTCTGGTCAAGCTCAAGCTCACCGACCAAGTTACGAAGAGTTGTTGCTGTAAGATTTTCAAGAGCAATAAGTGGGCGCTCAGCTCCATAAGCATAAAGCTTTGGATCTTGAACCTTGAAATATACAACTGTATCAATCTTCATGATAACGTTATCCTTTGTAATAACGTCCTGTGGTGGGAAATCAGCCACCTGCTCCTTTAACGAAACACGCTTTGCAACCCTTTGAATAAATGGAATCATAACGTGAATACCTGCATGCCATGTTCCATGATACTTTCCTAAGAATTCAATAACGAAAACATATCCCTGTGGAACAATTCGAATTCCCAAGCACAGCAGTACAATAATAATGACTAATAAAACTAGAATAAATTCCATAAAATCATCCTCCTCAAATTTTAGTTCTTATGTATTAATCAACTACTTAAGTATTAATATAATACTTTTGTTGTTTATTTTCAATAGGCGCTCTTTTTTATATATTTGTATTTAACTATATGAATGACTATAATTATTCGTATATACGATATATGAAAAGGGAGAAGATAATGAAAGAGGACTATGATGACATTAGGCGACAAAAAGCTGCTAGGAGACGAAGGCGCCGTCGTCAACAAAGGATAAAAAGACGAATAGTATTTGGCGGTATACTCGTATTCTTCCTATTAGTGATTGTCTTAAGTATTACTATTGCAAAGAAGTTTATTTCATCTACAAACACTAAATCAGATGAACTGACAACTCAAACAGAAGATACTTTAGACCTGAAGAATGGAGAAATAGAAACTGCCGATACTTCTGTTGATTCTTCCACAATTGAAGACGAAGATACTACTACGGACCCACAGAACAGTGTTGCTGAAGAAACTGGCTCTGCTGTTGATGTTGCAGATTTAGTCAATGCCAGCACTGTGGGTGAGAATTCATCTTTAACATACGGAATCGATGTATCAAAATTTCAAGGAACTATAGACTGGGCACAGGTTGCTGGCACTGGAATTGATTTTGCCATTGTCCGTGTTGGCTATAGAGACTCTAGTACTGGCGAAATAAAAGAAGATACTAATGCCAAGTACAATATGCAAGAAGCAGAGAAGAATGGAATTAAAGTCGGTGCATATTTTTTCTCTACTGCAATATCTAGCGATGAGGCTGTAGAGGAAGCCGATTGGGTTGCCAACTATATTTCTCAATATTCTATTACTTATCCAGTAGGATATAATTGCGAAGGCTTTGAAAAGAGCTCCAGCCGTCAGTATGGGCTGAGTAAAGATGAAAGAAGCAGTATAGCTATTGCTTTCCTAAATGAAGTATATGCAAAAGGCTACACACCAATGTTTTATGCCTCTAAAAATGAGCTTTCAGGAGATGCCAAGTGGAAGACTAGCGAGATACAAAATAAGTTCAAGATTTGGATGGCCTGGTATAACCAAGATACCAGCAATATTGCAAATGGACCTGCCTATGATGGCCAGTGCGCGATGTGGCAGTATACAAATCAAGGCACAATAGCAGGAATTAGCCAGAAGGTTGACGTTGATGTAGCTTACTTTGGATATAATGGAACAGCATCCGCCCAAGATACTTCGGAGAGGGAAAATGCATCTGCTGATGTAGAAGCCCTAATGAACTTTGATGAAGTAAATGAAACTGTCACTGCAAAAAGTCAGACCAACCTACGTAATATTCCTAGTCAGGGTTCTGACAGTACTGTAATGCTCACACTTTCCAATGGTCAAACCGCGACACGCACCGGCGTCAGCTCTAGTGGCTGGTCGCGCGTCGTATATAATGGTACAACCTATTATGCAGTTTCCAGCTATCTAACAACAGATTTAAGTGCTCCAGCACAGACTACACAGGCCCCTGAGCCCGAGACCACCACAACAGAAACATATACTGGATTTAGAACAAAATTCACAGATGTTAATGATGTTGTTACTGCTAAAGAAATGGTAAATCTCCGTTCTAAACCTAGTGTAACCGATGAGGACTCTACCGTGGTTGCCACACTATACGCAGGCACAAATATTACGAGAACTGGAATCAATACTGATTATGGTTGGTCTAGAGTAGAATATGAAGGACAAGTTTTATACTGTGTTAGCAGTTATTTAAAAGTTGTCGAATAAATAAAAAACAAGATGCCTAGAGAACAACCTCTGTTCTCTAGGCATTTTAATCTATTTGCTTTCAACTATAGTATCAAAAATGGCATGAGCTACATCATCCTTTGACATAATAGGTAGCTCCCAAGTCTCGTCCTCCATAATAAGCGTAACTACATTTGTATCTGTACCAAATCCTGCCCCCGTTGTACGCAAATTATTTGCCACAATCATGTCTACATTTTTCTTTTTGAGCTTTGCCTTGGAATTCTCAAGCATATTTTCCGTCTCCATTGAGAATCCACAAACGAACTGGCCAGACTTCTTATTTGCTCCTAAATAAGAAAGAATGTCCTCTGTTCTCTCTAGCTCTATTTTTGAATCCGAGTCGTCTTTTTTCTTGATTTTCTCAGCTGCAACTGTTTTCGGGCGATAGTCTGCCACCGCTGCGCTTTTTATAATAATGTCGCACTCCCCGGCTCTAGATTTAACCGCGTCTGCCATTTCCATTGCACTTCGAACCTTGACCACCTCTACAAACATTGGTGGCTCAATTGAAACTGGTCCAGAAACTAGTGTGACCTGCGCTCCACGCTCCATAGCAGCCTTTGCAATGGCATATCCCATTTTGCCAGTGCTGTGGTTTGTGATATAGCGGACCGGATCAATAGCCTCTTCCGTTGGACCTGCAGTGACTAACACCCTTTTACCCACTAAATCATGCTCATGTGCAATTTCTTTTAATATGTATTGTAGCAATATTTCAGGCTCAGGCATTTTTCCTGCGCCTGTGTCCCCGCATGCTAGATATCCGCTAGCAGGCTCAATAATCTCAAAGCCATATTTTTTCAGAATTTCAAGATTATCTTGAACGATTGGATTCGTAAACATATTTGTGTTCATGGCTGGGCTAACAATTTTCTTGCATTTAGCCGCCAAAATCGTTGTGGTAAGCATATCATCAGCAATGCCGTGTGCCATCTTTCCAATGACATTAGCGCTAGCTGGCGCCACCATAAACACATCGGCTCTTTTTGCCAATGCCACATGCTCCACATTAAATTGAAAGTCTCTATCAAATGTATCTACAAGACATTTGTTTGATGTCAACGTCTCGAAGGTAATAGGATTTATAAAATTTGTCGCGTTTTTTGTCATGATAACATTTACATCTGCTCCCAATTTAACTAATGCAGATGCAAGATTTGCAATTTTATATGCTGCGATAGAGCCTGTAACTCCAAGAACTACGCATTTTCCTTTTAACATAATTACCTCCGAAACCATCTTTTCATAATGATTAAATGATTGCTGTTACTTTATTCTCACTTACTTATAGTTCGATTGCTTTTATAAAGCCATCTGTTTTTCTGTATCCTGTCCGGCTACTGCTTTGATTTTCATTTCATTGCCAGAATAAACTCCAGCAGGCTTAATCTTATCAAGCACGATACCTACAAGATATACGATAATTGCGCCAACAACAGCCTCGATTACACCATTGAAGCTGATAACGCCAGCAATCATTGTCATAAGTGCATCAGGGTCTACTCCAACAGCCTGGGCATATGGAATTCTGTAGAACACATAAATGCTTCCCATTACAAGAAGTGTATTTGTCATAGCTCCTGAAATACCAGCAGTGACAAAAGCGAGTGTCTTTGCATTTTTATTCATAAATAAATACTCGATAGCTGCAAATACTGCAATACCTACGATTGCACCGAGAGCCTTTGCAACTGTAGCTGAGAATCCTACGTTTCCTTCACCAACCATCTTATTGAAGAAAGCGTAAACGCCAAATCCAACAATAAATGAAATAACTACGTTGATGATTGAACCATATACAGCCTTCTTCTCTGAAGAAATAGCCTTCTTGATTCCAACATAAACAAAGTATGGCACAACACCAATGAGAATTCTAGGTACTACTGGAATAAATGTACTCTTTAGAATGATTGCGATTGTCTCCCCGATTGTCTCATGTGGAAGCATCTGAAAAGCTGCAACTGGCGAGAATACAAAAGCTGATAATGATCCGCCAGCAACAGAACTCTTGTACAAACTAGTGAGTCCAAATACTCCTCCAAGGAATCCGCCCTTCTTTGGTCCCAAGAATAAAGAACCAAGAATAACTGGGATATGAAGTGTTGTTGCATTAATAACTACGAGTGGAATATATCCGAGTGGTGTGAATGCCATTACGATAATAATGGCCATGAATAACGCTGTGAGCACAAGCTCATAGGTCTTAGAATTTTTGCTTTGCATATTGTTCCTCCTTTTGGTAGAAGCCACTATGGGTCTCCTCCTGCTAAAAACATAGCAAGCGTTAATAATTTAACAGCAATTGAATTCTATCATTATTTACAAATTCCCACAACCAATTTATTATGTATATCATGAAAAATATATACCTTGCACCCTTAGAAGGTGTGACTGATAGCATCTTCAGGAATACATTTAATAAATATTATGGTGGCGTTGATAGATTCTTTACACCTTTTATATCGCCAAATTCTACTTTCAAATTTACTACACGAGAGTTTAAAGATATAGATCCAGAAAAGAATGATGTAGCTACAACAGTCCCTCAGCTTCTTACCAATAAGGCTGAGCATTTCTTGTGGGCAACGCGAGAAATCTCTAAGCTTGGATTCAAAGAAGTAAACTTTAATCTTGGATGCCCAAGCGGTACAGTCGTTGCAAAGAAAAAGGGCTCTGGTCTTCTCTACTATCCAGAGGAATTGGATAAAATACTCTATGAAATTTTTGCCGGTTTGGATGTGGACTGTGAGATTTCTATAAAAACCCGTCTAGGGAAGGCTGAGCCAGAAGAATTCTACGAAATACTAGATATTTACAACAAGTATCCAATAAAAGAGCTAACTATTCATCCTAGAATTCAATCTGACTTCTATCGTGAGCCTATTAGACCTGATTTCTTTGAGTACGCTATTGAACATACCAAAATGCCCCTTGTATTTAATGGGGAAATAAAATCAGTTAGTGACATTAATGCCTACGAGGATAAATACCCTAATATTAATGCAATCATGATAGGTCGTGGGATTATTTCCAATCCACAGCTTGCCTATGATTACAAGAATGGTATGGAAAACTCTCCTTTAGATTTTGGAAAATTCAAATCATTCCATGATGAGTTGCTAGCTCAATATATCGAAGTACTATCTGGCGAAAAACCAGTTCTTCATCGTATGAAGGAGTTTTGGGGATATTGGCACGGGCTATTTCCTGATAGTGAAAAAGAAATCAAGAAAATTCGTAAGTCTAACAGAATTGCAGAATACAAATCAATCTTTAATACTATATAGCATGCTAAAAGGGTCGGCTTTCACCGACCCTTTAATAATCTTTATTTAAAGAATTCCATCTCTTTATTTAATCTCTCTGCTACATCACGCAAGTTAGTTGCCGAATCAGCCAAATTAGAAACCGTAGCTGAAAGCTCCTGAACAGAAGCTCCTGTAGTCTCTGAGGACGCTGCATTCTCTTCAGAAATAGCTGACAATGATGACATTGCATCAGATACAACCTCATTAGACTCTACGCAAGTGCTAGCCCCACCAGCTATTCTCTTTACTCCAAGAACTGTTTCTTCAATATCAGAAAGCATTCCATTTACAGAGATTAGCGTTTCTCCAAGCGCCTCTTGCTGCTCGATATTTCCTTGCTTTACAAGTCCTGCTGCCGCAACAGCTTCTTCAGCCTCTTGCAAAAGAACATCCATTACTTGCCTGATTTGCTGGGCCATATTCTCAGAATCATCAGCTAGCTTTCTAATTTCCTCAGCTACAACTGCAAATCCTTTACCAGCTTCACCAGCTCGTGCAGCTTCAATAGATGCATTTAGAGATAACAGATTTGTCTGCGAAGCAATACCTGAAATTCCCTCAACCTGCTCGTTGATGTCTGAAACTGCTTTTTGTGTAGCACCAATAGTTCGCGCAATTTCTTCTATCTTCTCGGTCATCTCACTACTTGAATCCTGAAGGTTTTGTAATGACTTACTTGAAGCCTCTGAAGCATTTTTCATCCTAGCCGCAAGCTGCTTCATATCATCAGTAGAGCTCTGTACGCCACCAACAGCATCGGTAATTCTTCCAACATTCTCAGCAGCCTGCTGTATCTCCTCTGCCTGTTGAATTGCACCAGTTGCAATTTCCTGAACCGAATTTGATACGCCTTCTGTCGTTGCAGAAATCTGCGTTGCCATATCAGATAATTCTTCAGAAGAATTTCCGACAGTTAATGCCGAGTTTTTAATATGACCTACTATATCATCCAGCTTTTCTATAACTGAATTTGAACTTCTTACAATTTCCCCAATTTCATCCTTGCGATTTGTGTAGCCTTCAATTTTACTAAACTGACCATCAGACAAGAGCGAAAGAGAATCGTTTACCGCAACAATTGGTTTGGTAAATCCATTTGCCAATGTTACTGAAATAATTGCCACGATAACTAGGAGAACTGCACCTATTCCTACTACCATTAGCGCAGCCTGTCTTGCTGTAGCCATAACGGATGATTCCTTCACCGCTACACATACTGTGTATCCTGATAACGGCTCTTTTGCGTATGCAAGGTACGTTGGATAACCTGCTGCAGTTGATCTGTACGAGCCTTCATCTGAATCTGATGTCATGTATGGCGAAGATGAGAAGTTTGCCACTTCATCCTCTGGGCCTATTTCATACTGAGAATGTGCTGCCATATCACCGTTCCTGTCTACCAAGAAACCTTCGTCACATTCTTCTGCCAGAATCTTGTGAATGTCATTCAAATTATAATTTCTATGCACTGTTCCTAGAACCTGATTTGTATCAGGGTCTATTACTGGGGCTGCCATACTAAAGCTTCTAATTCCTGTGGAAACACTGATTAGAATATTTGAAACAGTAAACTCGCCATTCATCGCCCCTTGAAAATAATCTCGTTCACTTATATCTGCCAATTCTCCATCATCATCGCGGAGAACCATCATGCCATCAGCGCCAGTTAAAACCAAGACGTTTCCATCATTCAAATACTCATCAATAGACTGCATTTGCTCCTTGAGCTCATCCATGTCCACTTCTTCGCCTTTCATGAAAGCGATAGTAGTTGGAGAATCAGCAAAGGACGTAATTGATGACTCATTACTTTGTATGACTGTAGCAATTGCTGCTTCCACGTACCAAGCCTGCCATTCCAATGAATCTATAGCATCAGCCTTCGCCTTGTTCGTAGACGTATAATAACTGATGATTACAGCAATAACCAGTGGAATAACCGCAACTACTAACATTGCTGCTATCAATCTTGTTTTTATACTATTTTTTACGTTACAGCACCCCTTCTTAGCTTTTTTACTCTTACTCATGGCCTTTTACTCCTTTTTCGATTACTTCAAAGCCATTTCTTCCATTTCCTTTGCAATCTTATTAATTACATCAAGAGTTTCATTCATGTTGCTAAGCGCTTCCATCGCATCATCACTTACACCGCCTACTGTATCAGCTGCCGCCGCAACTTCCTCAGATGTAGCTGAAAGGTTTGTGATGTTATCCATAATCTGCTTATTAGCATCGATTACGTTATCAACAGAAGACTTAACCTGAACAACGCCTTCACGTAGGTTGTCTGTACCTTCTTTAATAGCATCAAGCTTTGTACCAGTTTCTGCAATCAGGTCGTTTTGTTTTGCTGCATATTCAGCAGATTTCGACATAGCTGCTGCTGCTGAACGAGCATCTGATGTAAGTCGCTCGATAATCTTTGAAATCTCCTCAGTAGCTTCTCTCGTACTTTCTGAAAGAGCTCTGATTTCATCAGCAACTACCGCGAAGCCCTTGCCTGCTTCTCCTGCTCGAGCTGCCTCGATTGACGCGTTAAGCGCCAGCAAATTAGTTTGACTTGAAATACCAAGAATAGTCTCTGTAATAGCTTGAACATCCTGAATACTATCATTTAATGCTTGTGTTGTTGTACTTGTTTCTATGTTAATATTGGCAACCTTTTCTGCCTGACTCTTCAACTGGTTAATAAGATCTACACCTTCGTTAACCGAATCTTCTACCTGCCCAGACACTTCATCGATATTATTTGCCTCATCTCCAACAGTCTGAATACTCTCCTGAATAACTACAGTCTTATTTGTCTGGTTCTCAATTGCTTCAGCGGTATTCTTTGTTCCTTCCACAATCTCTCGTACGGAATCGTGCACCACATCCATATTCTCATTTAGAGTTGCAGATACCTGATTTGCTTCTTCAAATTTTATATTTAATTCTTCAGCGAGTTTTACAATTGTTTCAGATGTTTCTTTAATATCTTCTGCATGCTCTTTTATAGTATCAAGTGTCTCAGTGGTCTGACGTCGTTGCTGTTTACATACAATAACAGCAATGGTACAAGCGATAATACTGAAAACTAACTGTGTCGTTAAATCTCTACCAGATATATTTCCACGTTTAATTTCAATGAAACCGGATCCCAGCAAACAAGCATTAGCAACAATACATCCAATTCTAACCGTGCCTGCCTCTCCATATATCATGACAATCAGAATAATTGTATACATGAAAATATACATGTGGTTGTCACTAGGATAAAAGATTGTAAGCAAAAATAGCGCTACCATAGATAGGGTAACGCAATACTTATATCTATATTTTTCTCCAAACATACCATAGCATACCTGGAACAGAATAATGTCCAGCACACTAATTGCCAGTCTAATTCCATCTAGCACATTGAAGCCATCAAATACAATGTTTCTTACCGCAAAGAAAATTAGTGCTATACACGTAATAGTGCCACAGTATCTTGCCAAGCGGTTTTTTTCCAACATTTGCCTGGTTTTGATTTCCATTTTTTCTGAAGTATCACTCATACTATTTGCCTCCACTAAAGTATATTTCATTAAATAAACTACTTTCAGCTTGGTGTTTAATTCTCATGTAAGCAATAATTAGTATATCAAGATTATTGTGAATTTTGAGTGAATTAGCAGAATTTTCACAAAACATTCATTGAAGTCTAACGTTTTGTGATGTCTATAACTCTAGAAATGTTATTTACGATGTCTTGATAGTTTTCTCTTTTATGAGGTCTATCACAATTGACACAAGATTTTATACCCTTTTCGGTGTAATGAAAATTTCCTCCACACTTGTCGCCAAGGCAGTAAAGCGGGCAATAACAAAAGAGACAGTTAAAATCCTCTGGACTATCTGTCTTGTGGCATGGGAAATATTCACATTCACGGTTTTGAAAAAATTTATAGTTTTCCATAACATCATTATACTATTCGAAAAAGAATTTTCACACTCTAATGGTATTATGTCCTCAGATATTATTATTTGTGAGGTAATACACATGGCTGAAAAGAAAAAAGTTGATGAATTAATAACTGATTCTGGAGTGATTGTTGATAAACATACCGTCCAAGCGCGATACTTTATTTTTCTTTGCAATATCCTAACTTTCGCTCTCGCAATTCTTGGGATTGTTGCTTTTGTAAAAGGGAATTTCTAAGGTGATTATATGTACGATTTTAAACGGAGAATTTACGAAGTATTGGAGGTTTCAAGCGTAGGCGACTATTCCAGCCGAGCCTATGACAGGCTGATGACGGTTGCAATTATAGTCGGTGTTGTTCCTCTTACTTTAAAAGGAAGTAATAATTATACAGTTGCAATAGATATCCTAACTAGCATACTTTTTCTTATAGATTATATTGCACGCATATATACTGCCGATTACAAAATGGGCTATAAAAATTATAGAGCCTACATCGCGTATATCTTTACTCCACTTGCTATTTTTGATTTTCTTTCAATTATACCTGTAATCTACATTTTCTTGCCTGTATCTACAATGATTGGGCTGCTTAGACTATTTAGAATATTTAGAGTCCTTAAACTAGTCAGATATTCTAAAACAATGGTAATCATTGCAAATGTAATTAGAAAAGTAAAAAAGCAATTGCTGGCTGTTTTAGTATTAATAATCGTGTATATATTCGTTGCCTCAATGCTCATTTTCCAACTTGAACCAAATTTGTTTGGTAATTTCTTTGACGCTCTATATTGGGCCACAATTTCAATTACTACTATTGGATATGGTGACATTTATCCAGTAACCAATGTTGGCCGTCTAATTACTATGATTTCCGCATTGGTTGGAATGGCAGTCATTGCACTTCCAACTGGTATTATTACTGCAGGATACATGGCTGAAATCACAAAGAAAAAATCAAAATATGAAATATAAAAACAAAGGTCGCCTCAAAGCACTGAGGCGACCTTACTATTTTTCTTTGACTATTATTGTCATCATATATTTACTATCGTCAGGAATAGTCATAGCACTTCTAAAGATTTGCTCTGTCTCCATACCGCAATCTATCACTGCGTTTACAGTGACCTTGCCTGCGGCTTCAAGCTCTACTAGTTTCTGCTTTATTTCAGAAATGTTTTTCCCACTCTTCATAATAATCTTTGTGCCACTCTGATTTAGCTCATCATCAAGATTTCCCTGCCCAGAGAGAATATGAACATTCTCGTCTTTCTCACTAATGAGAATCCCTGAAGCAGCTGCAGTACCACAAAATGAAGTAACACCGTTGATTATTTCTACTTCAATGCCGTCAGCCTTTGCAAGTTTCATAATATAACCAAATGTCGAGTATACTGTTGGATCACCGATTGTTAGAAAAGCTAGCTTGTATCCGTCTAGGAGTAATTGCTTATATTTTTTATAGAATTCTCTATGCATTGTCTCCAGTGCAGCCTCATCCCTTGTCATCTCAAAATCCAGACTAATTATCTTTTTGTAACCTAGCTCTGGAACTACCGGAAGCGCTATTTGATAGGCTCTACATTTTTCCTTTTCCGCCCTCGGCAAACATATCACATCTGCTTCTTTAATTGCCCTCACCGCTCTAAGGGTGAGCATCTCTGGGTCACCAGGGCCTACTCCTATTCCGTACAATATTCCTGTCATTAAATAAATCTCCCTAAAAAAATAAAAGCAGTCTATAAAGACTGCCTTTATTATACTATTTTGCAGAAGCTTTAAGAAGCTCTACAATTTCTTTTTCTGTTGAAAGGCTAAGTACCTTCTCTGCGAGAGCATCTGCATCAGCCTTTGACCACTTAGAAATGATTGAACGAGCTGTAAGTACAAGTACTGGATTTACACTGTACTCATCAAGTCCAAATGAAATCAAAAGTGGAATCATAAGTGGATCAGCTGCTGCCTCACCACACATACCAACAGGAATACCTGCTGCGTTACCAGCTGCAATAATGTTCTTGATTGAACGAAGAACAGCAGGCTGGAATGCTGAGTAGAGGTATGCAACCTTTGCATTACCACGGTCAACACTCATTGTATACTGTGTTAAGTCATTAGTTCCGATTGAGAAGAAATCAGCTTCCTTTGCAAGCATATCTGCAATAAGAGAAGCAGCTGCTGTCTCAATCATGCAACCTACTTCGATAGTCTCATCGAATTTAACGCCTTCTGCTGAAAGCTCCTTCTTGCATTCTTCAACTAAAGCCTTTACAGCTCTAACTTCATCAACACATGTTACTAAAGGAACCATAATCTTTACCTTGCCATATGCGCTGGCTCTAAGGATTCCTCTAAGCTGTGTCTTGTAAATATCAGGATTTGCTAAACAGTAACGTACTGCTCTGTAGCCAAGGAAAGGATTCTCTTCCTTTTCAAGATCCATGTATGGAATCTCCTTGTCGCCACCGATATCAAGTGTACGAATAATAACTGTCTTGCCAGACATAGTCTCAACAGCCTCTTTGTATGCCTCGAACTGCTCATCCTCTGTTGGAAGATGTGGCTTGTCCATAAATAAGAACTCTGAACGGAAAAGACCAATACCTTCGCCGTCGCACTCGATAGCCTTCTTTGCATCCTTTGGTGTACCAATGTTGCAGAAAAGCTCTACCTGCTTGCCATCAGCTGTAAGTGTCTCTTTACCAATAAAGTTCTTGAGCTCTGCCTGTGCACGGATAAACTCTTCGCGCTTGATTACGTACTGAGAAATAACATCTCCATCTGGATTTATGTAAACATCACCCTCTGTACCATCGACAATTGCAGTGTCCTTGTCCTTTACGATTTCTGTAATACCAGGAACTGAAAGAACTGCTGGAATTTCTAATGCTCTAGCTAAAATAGCTGAATGAGAAGTCTTGCCACCAACTTCTGTAATAATACCCACTACATTTTCTTTTACAATCTGTGAAGTCATAGATGGTGTAAGGTCATGAGCTACTAATACTGTGCCCTGTGGAACCTTGCTAATATCTACGTCCTCTACCCCAAGTAAAATCTTGAGAAGGCTGATTTTGATATCAGAAATATCTGATGCACGCTGGCGCATCATATCATCTTCCATTTTTGAGAACATGCCAATAAACATGTCGCAAACTGCAGTGACTGCTGCCTCAGCACACTGACCAGCTTCAATCATCTTTGTCATTTCCCCTGCCATAGTTGGGTCAGCAATCATTGCTAAATGACCTTCCATGATTTCAGCTTCCTTAGGACCGATATTCTTTCTAATATTTTCTGCCATCTCAGCTGTTTCAGCTTTAAACTTTTCAATAGCAGAATTGAATCTAGCTTTTTCAGCCTCTTTGTCTTGAATCTGCTTTGACTCAAAAGATAAGTCATGCTCAACGATAAGACAAATGCTACCAATACCTATTCCCCTAGACGCTTCTATGCCTTTGTACATAGATGTTCCTCCTTAAACGTTTGAGAAATTTCAATCAATAGTAAAAAATTAGTCTCCAAGTCCGCTTTCAACAAGCTCAACTGCCTTTGCAAGTGCTGCTTCCTCATCTGGACCATCAGCCTTGATTTCGATCTCGGCACCACACTTGATGCAAGCTGCCATAAGCATCATAACGCTCTTTCCATCGTACTCATTGCCGTTGAATACAACCTTTACATCTGAATCGAATGGTGTAACAGCTGCACTAAATACTGTAGCTGGACGCATGTGCATACCCTGCTCGTTTGTTACCTTAACTACTTTTGAAACCATAATATAACTCCTTTCGTTTCTCAACTATATCTTATAATGTCTTATAAGCGTAAAAAAGTACTTATATACTTTATAGAAAAACAATCTATTTGTCTATAATTGTTCTTCTAAAAAATATACAAAATAGTACAAAAACTCAAACAATTTATACAAAACACCAATTCCGAGGGTTGCCCCTCGGAATTGATTTTAAGCACAAATATTATGTCTAACTATATTATTTTATTCAACAACATCCTTCTTAAGTAATCCAAGAAGTAAGCAGCTAACTACAGATCCTGCTACAAGAGCTACAAGATACATTGCTACGTTTCCAACTACAGGGAATACGAAGATACCGCCGTGTGGAGCCATAAGTGTACACTTGAATGCCATTGAAAGAGCACCTGCTAAACCTGAGCCAACCATAAGTGAAGGAATAACACGAAGTGGATCAGCTGCTGCAAATGGAATAGCACCCTCTGTGATGAAGCAGAATCCCATGATAAAGTTTACAGGACCAGACTTTCTCTCGTTCTCTGTGAACTTCTTCTTGAAGAAGATAGTTGCAAGAGCGATTGCGATTGGAGGAACCATACCACCAACCATAACGGCTGCCATAATCATCCAACCTGTCTCATTTGCTGCTGCAAGTGAAGCTGTACCAAATACATAAGCTGCCTTGTTGAAAGGACCACCCATATCTGTTGCCATCATAGCGCCAAGCACAATACCAAGAGCTATCATTGAGCTTGTTCCCATGCCCTCAAGTAATGATGTAAGGCCTGTGTTAAGGGCGCCCATGATTGGGTTTACTGCACACATTACTACTGCAATGAGAAGTGTACCAAATAATGGATAAATAAATACTGGCTTGATACCTTCAAGTGCCTGAGGAAGCTTCTCGCAAAGCTTTCTAAGACCAAGAACAATATAACCACCAACGAAACCTGCAAATAATGCTCCAAGGAATGCAGATGGAATATCCCCACCTGGATTTGCAAATGTAGCACCTGTTGATGCAAGGTAACCACCAACAAAACCAACTGCAAGACCTGGTCTATCAGCAATTGACTGAGCGATGAATCCAGCAAGGATTGGAAGCATGAATCCAAATGCTCCGCCACCGATTGTCTTGAACCAAGCAGCTACTGGAGTGTTCATACCAAAGTTTGATGGATCAATTGAATAATCATCAAGCAAGAATGCGATAGCGATAAGAACACCACCACCAATAACGAATGGAAGCATGTGTGATACACCATTCATTAAGTGCTTATAAATCTTGCGGCCAACAGATTCATTAGAATCATCAGAGCGAACAGCACCGCCACCTGCATGATGATATACTGATGCAGTCTCAGCCTTCTCGAAAAGCTTCTCTGGAGAGTGAATAGCATCCTTTGTTGAAGCCATAACTACCTTTTTACCGTCGAATGGGGCCATGTCGATATTCTTATCGCATGCGATAATAACTGCATCAGCCTCTTCGATTTCCTTTGCTGTAAGAACGTCCTTAGCTCCGCCAGAACCGTCTTTTTCTACTCTAAATGCAATGCCAAGTTCCTTTGCCTTGAGCTCAAGAGACTCAGCAGCCATAAATGTATGAGCAATACCTGTTGGGCAAGCTGTAACTGCAACTACCTTCTTACCTGATGTAGCAGGAGCTGGTGCACTAGCTGTAGCAGCTGCGTCCTTTTCTGCTTCCTTCTCATCAATAAGCTTTAAGAACTCATCAACTGTCTTTGCCTCTACAAGAGACTTGCATAATGATGGATCCATAAGCATTGTCATGAGCTTTGAAAGTACTTCAAGATGTGTATCTGCGCCACCTTCTGGTGCAGCAATCATGAATAGCAAGTTACTTGGCTTGCCATCAAGTGCTTTATAATCAACACCTGCTGGACATGTAATAGCAACTAAACCAGCCTTTGCTACTGCTGCTGACTTTCCGTGTGGAACTGCAATACCGTTTCCGATAGCTGTAGACCCCTTTGCCTCACGTGCAAGAATAGCCTCCTTAAATTCAGCCGCGTCTTTGAGATTGCCTACTGCTTCATGAAGTGCAATAAGCTTGTCGATAGCTGTATCCTGATCAGCTAAATCAACTTGAAGTTGAATCCCCTTTGGATCAATGAACTCTGAAATTCTCATATTCCCTCCTACAATGTCTTTAATAATGTTTCTATATCAGCGGCTTTTGCAAGTCCGTCTGAAAAAGCTGTTGCAGATCCTGCCGCAGTTCCCATCTTCAAGGCAGTTTCGTAATTCTTTGTCTTCATGTATCCAGCGACAAAGCCTGCTACCATTGAATCACCTGCTCCTACAGAATTTCTAACTGTTCCACTTGGAACACCAATACGGTATCTCTTGCCCTCTTCATCAACAAGCATTGCACCTGCTCCCGCCATTGAGATAAGTACATTTCTTGCTCCCATCTTTTGGAGCTCAAGAGCACCCTCATATATCTCATCATCCGTTGTAAGCATCTTGCCAACAATCTCGCCTAACTCAAAATTATTTGGTTTGATTAAGAATGGATGATATTTTAAAACGTTTGTTAATAAGTCCTTTGTTGCATCAACAACGAACTCGATTCCCTTTCCCTGAAGCATAGAAAGAATTCTTTCGTATACATCGTCTGGAAGAGAATTTGGAATAGAACCAGCGAGAATAAGAACATCCCCTTCGACTAACTTTGAAAGCTTATCAAAAAGTTCTTTTTGAGCTGCCTCGTCAATCTTTGGTCCCTGGGCATTAATTTCTGTTTCTTCTGAAGCTTTAAGCTTTACATTAATTCGAGAAATGCCTTCCTTAAGCTCGATAAAATCTGTATCGATTCCTGCTGCCTTAACACCTTCATCAATAGCATGTCCTGTAAAACCAGCTATGAATCCAAGTGCTGTACTTTTTAGTCCTAACTCTGAGAGAACCATTGATACATTAATTCCCTTACCTCCGAAATAATACTCCTCGCTTGATGAGCGATTCGTCATTCCTGGAAGTAAATCACCATCCATGCGAACTACATAATCTAGTGCCGGGTTAAATGTAACTGTATAAATCATTATTTGTCCTCCATATTGCTTTATTCCCCGCAGATTTTGACTACTGTATGATTGAGATAATCCTTTGATACAAGCTTATCTGTGATGATACAGCACTCATTTATCTCTGCGAATGTGACCGAATTAATCTGATCAAACTTTGTGTGATCAGCAAGTACATAAGCCATATATGTGTGTTTAATGGCCTCTGTCTTTATCATGGCTTCATCAACATCAGGTGTTGTAAATCCTGCTCTAGTTGATATGCCATTAGTCCCCATAAAAGCTTTTGTGAAATGGTACTTTTTGATGATTGCTACACAGTCAGGGCCAACAACAGCCTCGGTTGATCTTTTTAAGCGACCACCAATCATGATTGTTTCTAAGCCCTTCTCCATAAGTTTCTGAGCATGCACAACTCCGTTTGTGATGTACTTAGCCTTTGTATTGTCAATATAATCAATCATTGCCAATGTTGTTGTACCTGCGTCAATGTAAACAAAATCATTGTCTTGAATGAGATGTGCTGCGTATTTACTAATGTTGTCCTTTTCAGTGACGTTTTTTTGTGCCTTAAGCTTTACAGTATCCTCTTTTGTATTAACATCTAGAGAACTGATTGCTGTAGCGCCACCAAAGACCTTTAACAACTGTCTAGAAGCATTCAACGCATTTATGTCTCGTCGAATTGTTGCTGCTGAAGTGTCCAGCATATCAACTAATTCATTAACGGAAACTGCCTTTTTCTCATTAACTATTTCTACGATTCTTGACCGTCTTTCTTCGGTTAACATCGCATCCACCCCGCAATATGATTTTTTGTGATTTCCACAATCAAAATATATCATGGTTTTTCATACTATGCAATCAATCCCGCTCACAAATAATCATACTCGAGCAAATTCCGTCACTATTTACATTTATAAGCGCTCACTTTTGTTCATATCCACAATAAAAAGGAAGTCATGTAGGCTTCCTTTTCATTATCCTATTGCTTTTTTGATTTATTATCATACATTCTCTTGTCAGCAGTATCCAACAGGAGATTCAAATCCTCTACTTCTGAATAAATGGCGACACCTACAGAAAGGGTTACCTTGATATTAACCCCCTCAACTTTCTGTAATTCCTGCATTTGCAATGCAATATCCTTTTTTATTTCATCTACTTCTGATTTACTTTGTAACTGATGAAGAATGATAAACTCATCGCCACCAAATCTAAATACCAAACTATTTCCTGATGCAACAAGGCGTAGTCTTTTGCTAACATCCTTTAATATGACATCTCCAATTTCATGACCATACATATCATTGATCATCTTAAATTTGTCGACATCGAGCATGAACAATGCAAAATCTGTTTTTTGAGTATGATACTGCTGCTCATAGCGAGCAATAAGTTCATTGAATCCACGTCGATTATAAACGCCTGTTAATTCATCAGTCATAGACAGACGTTCCATATTCTGTTTCTCAACTATCTCGTCCGTGACATCTCTAAAGAAGCCAATTAATCCTATTGAATTACCATCCACTATAAATGGTTTCTTGGTAGCAAGAATATCGCGCACCTCGCCCTTGATAATACATTCTCCATGAACATTTTGAATTACCTTACCATCATGTATTACGCTTAACTCATCACTTCTAAATGGTTCCGGATCAATATGCCAGCCCATATCTTCGTCGGTTTTTCCCAGAATACTATTGACTGATTTGAAACCATAGTATTCCAAAAACATCTTGTTAGCACCCATAAACCTACGGTTTTCATCCTTCCAGAAAATGCCTATTGGAATTAGGTTTAAAACATTTGCAATAATATCATTTGGTTCTGGTTTATATATTACTTTATCCAATACCTCAATCTGCTCATAATTCAAATTATCAGCTATCTTTCTATTTACTTCGGAAACGCAGCTTAACATATATGTCTCATTTTCAATCTTGACTATGGCTATAGTGACAGACTTCCATCTATAATCACCTTTTGCATCTAAAATTCTAAATATGGCACTGAGTTTTTTATTTCTCTCGGCATTAATCCTAGTCTCTGCTGTGTCTAAGTCTAAAAACTCGAGAAATCTCTTTCTGTCATCATTATGTACCTGCCTATTTGCCAACTCTTCTATAATTGTCTTGCTAGACATATAAGAATCATCTAAGTGCAATCTACTATTCTCAAGATATAGGTTTTCGTACCGCTCGCTGGATATTCCAAACAAGTCGATACATTCGTAGAACGAAAAAACTGTACGATTAATCAAGCTCATTCTCTCGTCCAAATCATCTGTACTTAATCTAGAAACGGTGTGCAGAGTAATCAAATAAGCATCCATCTTTCCACTTTTATCTTCTACTATATGGCGAACCTTTATATTAATTATTCGACCACGCTCGACAAAGTCCATTGTCTCTTGAGAATGACTTTCTTTACTATTCTCTAAAAGCTCCCAAAAATGTACATGACGCCCCCAAGTGGCACTGTTATTAAGCATCGCTTCCGTAGCGCTAATATCTCCAGCACCAAAGCTTTCCACTTCCTGAATAAACCCAAGATTCACATATACAAATTTCCATACACCATCTTTTACAGTTCCGATTGCTAGTGGCAAAGGGTTTCTAGTCAAAACTTTTCCTACATTCTGAAGTGGATTTTGGCGTAATACATCTACCTTTCCTACTACATTGAAGAATGCTCTTTCTTCTGGAGTTTCAAATTCGATAGCCAACTTCGCCAAATTTTCAAGTGCTTCATTGTATGGCATAGGTCGCCCAATCATATAACCTTGAACAATTTCGCAGCCAAGCTTTGTCATATACTCGTATTGCTCTTTTGTCTCAACACCCTCTATAAGGGTGTGCATTCCAAGATTCTTTATTAGCGAAACAATATGCTTTAGAACAATCTTTCCATTGTCTGTTTCATCGAAGTCCCTTAAGAACTCCATATCTATTTTTACAGTGTCAAACTCAAAGCTTTTTAGGCCATTTAGTGATGAATACCCACTTCCAAAGTCGTCCATCCACACTTCATAGCCTCTCTCTCTTAGTTTCCTAACTTGAGACATTATAAATTCAGGATTTTGCGTTACAACGCTTTCTGTAACCTCGAAGCTACACAAATCCTTTGGGCAATTATATTTTTCAACCGTCTGGTCAATAAATCGCACAACATCAAGCACCTCGAAATCAATTCGGGATAGATTTAGTGACACCGGAACTACTGGTTTACCTTCTTTCAGCTGATTAATGATATTTATAATTGTCTGCTCAATCACATACTGGTCAACCTTTGTAATCAAACGATATTCCTCTAAAACTGGTATGAATTCGTTCGGAAAAACCATTCCTTTTTCTGGGTCATTCCATCTTACCAATGCTTCCCATGAGCACAACTTTCCTGTCAATGTTCTCACCATTGGCTGATAGAAGACCTTTATATAATGTTTTTCGATAGCTTCATCAAGTCCGTCAATAATTGATTGTTTACGAAGTAGAAGACCATCTAACTCATTATCATAAAAGCAATACTCAATATCATATCTTTTTTTTATGCTAACGCAGGCCATACGAGCCCTGTCACAGCATTTTTTTGCTTCCAGCTTATTGTCTGTGACTATGTATATGCCCGCCTTTACCTCAAGATTAACGTACTTCTGATTTAGTTTTACACGTTTTCTAACCTGTTTAATAAATGGAACTATCTGAGTTGAGTTTGTGAAAACTACAAAGTGATCCCCTGTAAACCTTGCAGCTAATTGATTGCCAAATATGTCATTGATGATGTTAGCCATTTCTTTTAATAGCTCATCACCCTGCTCATATCCGTAATTTGCATTGAACAATTTGAAATTCTCTATATCAAAGAAAACGACAACATATGAAGAGTCCTCTGCCATAGTGTCAATCAAAACTTGGCAGCAGTCATAGAAGGTCTGCTTCTCCAACAGACCTGTCAGCTCATCTCGATTACTGGTGTATGCATGCCTCTTCGTCATACGTTTTTCCTCTAAAGACTAATTTCTGAGTCTTTATTCTAGCACCTAAATGTGAATATTTTTTTGCCAAAATGTTACTAAATAGTAGAGTTTGCCCCACCTTTTCGATTTACGGGCTTTAATCCCACTACTGAGAGGAAAGATAGTATAAAAAATCCGGATAATACCATTACTGCTACCCTAAGTCCCCAGGCTTCTCCTATCGCACCTGTGAAGGCTGTAAATACGAATCCTCCTATTCCAGTTGCTGTAGTAATCATGCCAGTTGCAGTTGCTTTATGGTCTCCTGCTAGGGGCATAGCAATATTTAACACGCTTGGGTAAGTTGCGCCGCAAGCAAATCCCAATGGTATGCACAATAAAAGCACTAGTACATCTGAATTTAACTGTGCAATGATTAATGTAATAACTGGGATAGCTATAACAGTTCCAAGCAGTATCTTGTGGGCATGCTTCGCAAAATAGCCTACTAGAACTCTTGATGGAATCATTACTATCCAGAAAATACTAAGTGCATATTTTCCAATTGAAGAATTCAGTTCCTCCGAGAACAATGTATCCACAAAGAATGCAAATCCATTCTCATATCCAACATAAATACACATAACAACACAGAGTAACAGTATGGCTGGTAAAACAAATTTACCAGTTCCCTCTTCCTCCAATTCACCTGTCGCCTGTTCTCTTACTTCGTTGCCTGAGCCTAAGAGACCTAATAATGCAATCAAGCTGGTCACTGTCAAAATTGTAAACAGTAGTCTCCAACCGAATCCTAGCTTTAAGTATGCTGAAACTACAAGTGGTGCGGTAAAAGCTCCAAGAGCGTACATTGATGTTAGAAAACCTATTTTTTCACTGCAAGTAACTGGGTATGAATCTGCTAATGCTGCGATTGCAATAAACTGAAGGGCACTAGTTGTAAGGCCCAAGAAGAACACGCCACCTATAATGACAGTTCTAGATGTGAAAATCATAATTAATAACGCTGCTAAGAATTGAATGCAAAGCAGCAGTCGTAAACATTTTATTTTATTATTTCTATCAGCCCAAGGGCCAAGGAGAAGTGGCGCCAGCATGGTTGCAAACAACTCTACCGATGCAAATGCCCCCTTTGAAGCAGTGGATAAATCGTAAGTTTGACCTATATTTAGCAACGTTGCTTGTAATCCACCAGCTTCAAAGCCATTTATAAAAATAATAAGAAACAGTACTAGCCACAAGAAATCCTTGCGTCTCTTCTCCATACTCAACCTCCCCAGGTCAATACATTATTAAAAAATATCATTCATTATAAACTCAATAATTGTTTCTTTTGTGATATCTGTCTGCTCCTCACAAGTAATTGTAGGATTTCCATCTCCGCTTTGAAGACCATAGTCACCAAAATAGCTGTGACATCCCCCCTCTATTACAACCTCATCATAATCAGCAGGTAGATTAGATTTATTCTTTTCGTATTTAGTTCTATTCATGACCAAGTCGTTTGAACCATTCACAAGTAAAATGTCTATGTCATCATCATTAAAATCTTTTGTTGAATAAGCTGCTAACAAAATCAAGCCTTCGTATTCATCAGAATGTCTATCCGCATACAATGATGCCATTGCTCCACCAAGACTATGGCCACCAATATACCATGTGTCAATTTCAGGATATTTAGCTTGAATTCCTCTAGCTCCATTTGCATCGAGAATCGCCAAATAATAAGGCATTTCAACAAGAATGCATTCAATTCCATTCTCCGCCAACTGCTCTAAAAGAGGGGCATATGCCTCAGACTCCACAAGGCCACCTGGATAGAATATCAATCCAGCAACCGGCTCCTCCTGTGGTGCAAATACTATAGTATTTTCGATATATTCAACAGATACACTTTCTGATAGATTATCTATATATTCCCATGCATTGTTTGTTGCCTTATAAAAGTTGGATAGAAAAACATGCACTCGCACATTTATCACTGCGAACAAAACAATTACAATTAGAATCGTTAGTAATCGCTTTAAATTTTTTTTGTTCTTCATTTCACATATTCTTCCTAGCTTAAAAGTTTTTATTCATTTTACACACCCTAATCTTCGTATGTCAATTAACGAGAGTAAATAAAAAGCCCAGATCCCATTAAGAGATCCAGGCTTGAGTCTAGGCTATATTTTATTCCTTTACACCACCAAGTGTGACACCTGCAATAATAAATTTTGAAAGGAATAGGTATGCAATGATAATAGGAACAATTGCAACTGTAATCATCATATATACTTTACCCATATCGAAGTTCATGTAATCTGCACCACGAAGAGTTGCGATAAGAATAGGTACTGTCGCTTTATCCTTTGATTCGAGAACCAAAGCTGGAACGAAGTAATTATTCCATGAACCCACGAAAATGAATATTGCTTGCACAGCGGCTGCTGGCTTCATGATAGGAAAAATGATTTTGTTAAACGTCATAAATTCACTACAACCATCGATTCGTGCTGCCTCTACCAATGATAGCTGAAGATTTGACTGAAGGTAACTATACATAAAGTAGAATACAGCGGGGCTTGCGATTGATGGAAGAATTAATGGGAGCAATGTATCATAAAGTCCCATATTTCTAACTAATCTGAGGAAACCAAGTGCTGTGACCTGTGTAGGCATTACAAGAATAATCATGATAAATGTGAATGCAACTTTTTTCAGCTTGAAATCATATACATATAATCCATAAGCAGTAAGAGCTGAAAAATATGAGCAAATTGCTGCACAACAAGATGACACAATTATACTGTTTACAATGCCTTTAAGCATTGGGAAGGTTCCATCATTTGCCACTGCCAAAAAGTTCTTTACACCGCTTGTCTTTGGCAATGCAGAAAAACCTTTTTGTAACTCTGCATGAGAGCATGTCGAATTAACTATCAAGATATAGAAGAAAAATAAACACATGAAAGCAAGGATGATGAGTACAAAATGTGCTATAAACGATCTTACTATACCGCTAGATTCTTTTTTCATCATTTACATCACCTCAATTTCTATTACGTCTTTTCTTTGTCTTCTTCTCATCGTCATCTCCGTTTACCATTTTGTAAACAACTAGACAAAGAATACCACTAACAATAAACAGATAAACGGAAAGCGCACCTGCCTTACCATAATCTGGGGCCTTAAGGAAACTATTGAGCCACATAATTAGTGTAAAGCTTGTTCTGTTTGGATTTCCCTGTCCATTAGTAAGAATCTGAGGTACATCAAACATCTGTAATCCACCGATTAACGATGTGATTAATGTATATGTCAGAATTGGTTTAATGAGTGGCATTGTAATATGGAAAAATGACTGTCTTGGAGTACATCCATCTATTGATGCCGCCTCAAAAATATCTGGGCTGATACCCATAATTGCTGCCATCAGCATAATTGTTGTATTACCAAACCACATGAGGAAATTCATAAGTGCCACAAGAAGTCTTGTGCCCATCGGTGTCCCCATGAAATCTATTTTCTCGCTTATAATTCCCAAATCCTGCAATATGATATTTACTGGACCTGAGGTTGAAAACAATGTGAAGAATAACATGGCAAAAGCCGATGCCATTATAAGATTTGGTAAATATATCACCACTTTAAAGAACTGCTCACAGTGTATCTTTAATCTGGCATCAACAAACCAAGATGCCAAAAGAAGTGCTATTACAATCTGTGGAACAAATCCAATTATCCAAAGGATAAATGTGTTTCCAAGATAGGTAAAAAAGTCTTTACCCATAATGCTGATATAATTATCAAATCCCACAAAATTAGGTCCTACATACTTTAGACCTGACTTGAAATATTCAAAAAAACTGTATCGAATCGTGTCAAAAAGTGGTATCAATGAAAAAATGAAATAAGTCACAAAGAAAGGAAGTATAAATAGATAACCGTACTTTGCACGACTTATGCTCTTTGCTTTTTTCATAAGTATATCTCCTTAAAAAATGGGGCAGGAGAACCTGCCCCTGTTGCAATTCCCTTTTATTTTATGGCCAATTTACAGCTGTAATCTCTGGATATCTCTCCATGATTGCTCTCTCAAAGTTTGCCTTTGCTGTATCAAAATCAACCTGACCCTGGAAGTAGTCATTGAATGAACTCTGAATAAGCTCAACGCATCCCTGATCATATGGAGAAAGAGTTGTCATCTGGATAGATGCAGCTGCTGGCTGGAAGTACTTGAATGGATTCTCTCCGCCAAGGAACTCTGCCCCAAAGCTCTCATCATTTGCAATTTCTTCCATACCTGACTGTGTATTTGTGAAATCAAGGTAATCCTTTGTAATCTGCATAAGGTTATCTTTGTCTGCTGTTACTGCAAGCATGATTTCCTTAACGTGCTATGGGTTATCTGTACCTGAGCAACCATGTACGAATGAACCACCCCAGTTGAATGCCTGTGGACCATCTGTTACAGCCCATGAACCATCAGCACCATCCCAGTTTGGCTTAAGTACGAAATCAATACCCCATGCTGGGAATAAGAAACCGAATACATTTGACTCAGAACTCATTGCTTTGTTCCAATCGTCATTCCACTGGCCCTTAATGTTTGAATCGATAAGACCTTCGTCCATCCATTCCTTTGAGTCATTAATCCAATTGATAATCTGTGGATCAACATTGATTTCTGTGCTTCCCTCTTCTACCCAAGGAGCTGAAATGCTGTTACCATAAGCTCTAAATGTATCTGCTGGGCAAGCAAGTGTGTAATAACCATTCTCCTTAAGCTGTTCACCAGAAGCTTTCATTGTTGCCCAATCTGCTACTAAAGCATGTACTTCATCTGGATCATCTGTTCCAAATGTTTCCTGTGCGATGTCTCTACGATATACGAAAAGACAAGGACAAGCCTGCCATGTAGAACCTCTCTGTACACCATTTGCATCAGAAGCTACTACCTTTGTAAAATCGTACTGATCAGCTAAATCTGTCTCTGGATCAATACCAAGATCTGTAAGAGGTATAGCAACATCAGCCTCTGCATCTGTATACTTTACAACGTAATCTGTCTCTGAAAGGAACATATCTACCTTATCATCAGCTGCTGCATCAGCCTGTACACCAAGTGCCTCGTCAAGCTTCTTCTGGTATACGCCATCCTGATTAGGATTTACTGTCCAGTGAATTTCACATCCATCTGTAAGGTATGTGATTGTACCATCATCTGATGTGTGATCAACCTTGTCATAAACTGCTTCTACACGAGTTCTGAACTCATCATTCCAGCAGTAAATGTTGATAACTTTGCCTTCTTCTCCAGAGGCAGCTTCATTACTCTTTGCGTCTCCCCCGCAAGCTGTAAGTCCAGCAACCATTGATAGTGCAAGTGCAAGACTAACTACTCTTCTTTTCATTATCTTATCCTCCTTAAAAAAATGTCATATCTGACTTTTACCTTAAAAGTTTACTATATAAATTTTTCTGCAGTTTTTTATATATTT
>JAEEGL016148449.1_pt1 | contig 31446 bp, 33 predicted proteins | sample 9134231 | NCBI WGS metagenome assembly JAEEGL01 (sample SAMN16246548, study PRJNA631951) | gut metagenome | biome: gut microbiome; feature: rumen; material: fiber-attached | host: Bos | place: Iran: Karaj | collected 2018-10 | reverse complement strand
TTCTCGCCGTCAGGCGACTCCAATATCCTCATACATAGGGTAGCATAGATTTCCGCCGACAGGCGATAGATTTTGAATAGATTTTCTATGATTTCTCGCCATCAGGCGACTCTATCATTCTCGCCAAAATGGCGAATACTGCAAAATAATGTTTTTCAATAAGCGAAGAGTATCAGGGAGCGGGCTCCTCAACGGTTTCACCGACTGGCACAGCCACATCCTTCCAGGCGTGGACGACGGCGTGAAGCACCTCGAGAGTTCCCTCCGCATCCTCGACCGGCTCGAGAAAGAAGGCGTCACCAGGGTGGTGTTCACCCCCCATATCATGGAAGACGTGCCCAACACTCCCACCGACCTCCGTCAGCGCTTCGACAACTTCCTTACCCAATACACCGGCAACATCCAACTAAGCCTTGGTGCCGAGAACATGCTTGATCACCTCTTCGAGCAACGTCTCGAGTCGGGCGACCTTCTCCCCCTCAACGACCGTTTCCTCCTTGTGGAGACCAGCTACTTCAACCCTCCCTTCCAGATGGAAGAACTGCTTGAGCGCATCCGTGAGCACGGTTACACCCCTGTCCTCGCCCACCCCGAGCGTTACCAGTATATGGACATGGAAAATTACAAACGGCTCCACCAGCACGGAATCATCTTCCAGCTCAACATTCCCTCCCTTACCGGTGCCTACGGCGAGGTAACCATGAACAAGGCGAAGGAGCTGCTCGAGCGCGATTGGTATCAGCGACTCGGCATGGACATCCATTCTTATCACTTTCTTGATGCCTTCCTTCACAGTAAAATGCAGAAGAAAGAAATCAAGAAGCTAAAGGCCATCAATGAGCAATCCATATAACGAAATTGATAATAATAATTTGATTTAGAAGGCACCCTATAGCAAACAAATAGTACAAAAACAATAAAACATCATAAAAATGAAAGAACAGATTCTTCAGAAGATTGCCGACAAGAAAATCGTTGCCGGTGTCATTGGTCTCGGTTATGTAGGTCTCCCTTTGGCAGTAGAAAAATCAAAAGCTGGATTTAAAACCATCGGTTTCGATGTACAAGCTGAAAAAGTGAAACTCGTCAACGAGGGACACAACTATATCGGCGACGTCGTCGACAGCGACCTCGCCCGTCTGGTAAGCGAAGGCATGCTCCGTGCCACCACCGACTTCAGTGAGCTCCGTGGCGTCGACTTCGTCGCCATCTGCGTGCCCACCCCCCTCGATGCCCACCAGCAGCCCGACATCAGCTATGTCGAGTCGTCCGCCCGCCAGGTATCCAAGTACCTCCACAAGGGCATGATGGTCGTGCTCGAGAGCACCACCTACCCCGGCACCACCGAAGAGCTGCTTAAGCCCATCCTCGAGGAGAGCGGTCTCAAGTGCGGCGAGGACTTCTACCTCGGTTTCTCCCCTGAGCGTGTCGATCCTGGCAACGCTTATTTCAAGACCAAGAACACCCCCAAGGTGGTAGGCGGTCTCGGTGCAGACGCCAGCGATGTAATCTGCGCCATGTACGAAGCCTTCCTGCAGAACAGCGTGTTCCGCGCCTCCTCCCCTGCCGTGGCCGAGATGACCAAGATTCTCGAGAACACCTACCGCAACATCAACATCGGCCTTATCAACGAGCTCGCCATCCTGTGCAACCGCATGCACATCGACCTCTGGGAAGTCATCGAAGCCGCCAAGACCAAACCCTTCGGCTTCACCCCCTTCTATCCCGGTCCCGGTCTGGGCGGCCACTGCATCCCCCTCGACCCCTACTACCTCAGCTGGAAAGCCCGTGAGTACGGTTTCCACACCTCTATGATTGAGGCCTCCATGATGGTCAACGACCGCATGCCCGAATACTGCGTGCACCGTGTGGCCGACATGCTCAACCGCCGTTTCTGCAAGTCCATCAACGGCTCCCGCATCCTGGTGCTCGGTGTGGCCTATAAGAACGACATCGACGACTACCGTGAGTCGCCTGCCATCCGTGTCATCGACAAGCTGCGCGACGAGGGTGCCGACGTCATCTTCTTCGACCCTTACATCCCCCGTTTCCGTCACCACGGCAAGAAGTACGTAGGCGAGCCCGCCCTCACCGCTGAGCTGGTGGAGAGCTGTGACATGGTGGTCATCACCGCCGCCCACACCAATGTCGACTACGCCTTTGTGCAGCAGCATGCCAAGGCCATCTTCGACACCAAGAACGTCACCCGTCCCCTCTCCGACCAGTCCAACATCGAAGTTCTCTAAGGTTTAGAGCCCCTTGATAAGGGGCGGCTATAATGCGGGGATAAAATTCAAGATAAATTCATGGACATTCCCGGCCATTTATGTTATCTCTTTAACACGAATTACCACGAATGCCCATGAATTTTCAAAAAGATTTTGTTTAATTTTTGGACTTAATTTTTGAATAATTTCTCGCCGAAGGCGACTCCCATCATAAGTATGCCGAAGGCGTACGACCTAATTTCAGCGCGCAGAGCCAAAGATTTTGAATAGATTCTGATAGATTTCTCGCCGTCCAGGCGACTCCCCTAATTTCAGCGCGCAGCGCGAATAATTTTTAAATTTAATTTTTGAATAATTTCCACGCGAAGCGTGCCCAAGATTAAAAAGTCCCGACCGGGGCTTCGCCCAAATTTCCCCGCCAAGCGTGCCGAGATTCAATTAACATGCAAGACTATTTCGTTCACGAAAGCAGCTATATCGACGACGACGTAACCATCGGCGCCGGCACCAAAATCTGGCACTTCTGTCATGTGCAGCGCGGTGCCACCCTCGGTGAGCGCTGCTCCCTCGGCCAAAACGTCAACATCGGCAACAACGTCAAGATAGGCAACGGCGTCCGCATCCAGAACAACGTCTCCGTCTACGAAGGCGTAGAGATAGAAGACAACGTCTTCTGCGGACCCTCCTGCGTGTTCACCAATGTCACCACGCCCCGTGCCCACTTCCCCGTCCACGGTGTCTACGCCCACACCCTCATCCGTGAAGGCGCCTCCCTTGGAGCCAACAGCACCGTCGTCTGTGGCCACACAGTAGGTCGCAGCGCTCTCATCGCCGCCGGAGCCGTCGTGACAAAAGATGTTCCCGATTATGCCCTCATGGCAGGCGTTCCCGCCCGTCGCATCGGCTGGGTCTGTGAATGCGGCCGCCGCCTCGACGACACCCTCACCTGCCCCTGCGGACGCTCCTACACCCAAACGGGGGAAACATTAATAATTAAAAATTAATAATTGAAAATTAATAATTAAAAATTAATAATTGAAGACTAAGATGAAAAAATGGAAAGCTCAGACAATCATCAGTCTAGGGCTAATCATAATTTTCGAATAATTTTCTTAATTAATTTTTGAATAATTTACTTTACCCTTCGGCCAGTGACCGTTGGTTCCCGCCCTTAGGCGGCTCGTCCCTGCAAAGAAGAATTTTCGATTAATTTTCGAACATAATTTTTGAATAATTTCCGCCCGATAGGGCGCCAGATTTTTATTTAGATTTTGTGAGATTTCTCGCCCGTCAGGGCGACTCCTAAAATAGAAACATGCAATTCCGAGATTTAAAAACCCAATACCAAAAGTTGCGTCCCGAGCTCGACGCAGCCATGCAGCGCGTAGCAGCCTCCTCCGCCTACATCATGGGCCCCGAGGTAAAACAGTTAGAAAAAGAACTCGCCCAGTACGTCGGCGTAAAACACTGCCTCACCTGCGCCAACGGCACCGACGCCCTCACCCTTGCATTGAAAGCCTGGGGCATCGGCCCCGGCGATGCCGTGTTCGTGCCCGACTTCACCTTCTTCTCCTCCGCCGAGGTCGTTTCCCTCGAAGGAGCCACCCCCATCTTCGTCGACGTCGAGGAGACCACCTTCAACATCTCCCCCGCCGACCTTGAGTGTAAAATCCAGAAAGTGAAGGCCGAGGGCAAACTCACCCCCCGTGTCATCGTAGCCGTCGACCTGTTCGGTCTACCCGCCCCCTACCCCGAGGTGATGGCCATCGCAGAAAGGCATAATCTCTATGTGCTCGAAGACGGAGCCCAAGGCTTTGGAGGCCGCATCGGCGACAAAGTAGCCTGCAGTTTCGGCCACATCTCCACCACCTCCTTCTTCCCCGCCAAGCCCCTCGGCTGCTATGGCGACGGCGGTGCCGTCTTCACCGACAACGATGAGTGGGCCGCCCTTATCGAGTCCTACCGTGTACACGGTAAGGGATCATATAAGTACGACAACGTGCGCATCGGCATGAACTCCCGTCTCGACACCCTTCAGGCCGCCATCCTTCAGGTCAAGCTCAAGGCCTTCGCCCAGTATGAGCTCGATGCCGTGAATGCCGCCGCCCGCGCCTACACCGAGCGCCTCAGCGCCCATTTCCGCACCCCCGTCATCCCCGAGGGCTACCTCAGCAGTTGGGCACAATATACCCTCCGTCTTAAGAGCCGAGAGCAGCGCGACGCCCTTCAGGCCGCCCTGAAGGAGCAAGGCATCCCCACGATGGTATACTATCCCATCCCAATGCACCGCCAGACCGTCTACCAGTCCCTCCACCAGACCGACTCCGACTGTCCCGTTGCCACCCGCCTCGCATCCACCGTCCTCTCCCTCCCCATGCACCCCTACCTCGACGCGGCCACCATCACCCAAGTCACCCAAGCGTTGCAGAAATTCATTGGAAAATAAGATTTTTGAAAGATTTTGAATAGATTTTGATAGATTTCTGTGCGAAGCACACTCCCAAATTAATTTTTGAATAATTTTTGAATAATTTTTGAACTTAATTTTTGAATAATTTCCGCCGTCAGGCGCCCGTCTCAGCAATTAATTTCCAGCCGTAGGCTGCAAGATTTTAATTAGATTTTGTAGGATTTCCGCCCGAAGGGCGCTCCACTCTAACAGTACCGTAGGATCTGCCTTTAGGCGTCCCGTCCCTGCCAAGAATTTCCCGCCATAGGCGGCCCTAACAAATTAACCAATGCGCATTCCCTTCTATCACGAACCGGAAATTCCGGAAAACTATACCGAGCGCGGAGCCGACCACGGCGCCCGCCTCACTCCGGAGGAAATCGAGAATCCCGATATGCGCCGAATCTTTGCCGAGACCCGCTGTATGGGCCTTTCTGAGAGTTTTTCGTGGATAGAAGCCCATGAAAGCGAGTTTGCCCCCTCCACAGTCATCATCGACACCGACCTTGGCGACAGCCTGACACAATACGACAGCCTTCATCCCCATGTATTTATCAACAAGATGGCGCTCAACCAGGTGCAGCACCTCAACACCCTGCTCAACCGCACCAACGAGCACCTCGCCGATGGCGGTTACCTGTGGTGTCACTGCCGTACTGCCGTACTCAAGCGCAAGCTCATCATGGAGAAATACCCCTGGGGCATCAGCCACATTATCTTCACCTTTCATTATTTCTGGCACCGTGTTTGCCCCAAACTCTGCAAGCCCACGCGCCGTCTCTACATGGCCATCACCAAGGGCCAGAACCGCACCTACAACCGTGTCGAAGTCCTCGGCCGTCTGTACCGTGCCGGTTTCGAGGTCCTCGACGAGGAGTTCCGCAAAGGCGAGTTCTTTGTCCTCGCCCGCCAGAAGCAAGCCCCCATTTGGGACGACGTGCCCACCTGCTCCCCCCTCATCAAGCTGCGCCGTGTCGGCAAGGACGGCAAGATTATCGGTGTCTACAAGTTCCGCACCATGTACAGCTACAGCGAGTACCTGCAGCCCTACCTCTACGAGCACAGCGGCCTGCAGACCGGCGGCAAGTTCGCCGATGACTACCGCGTCAATTTCTGGGGCCGCTGGATGCGCAAGGTTTGGGTCGACGAACTCCCCATGTTCATCAACATGTTCAAGGGCGAGTGCAAGCTCGTCGGTGTTCGCCCTCTTTCGCGCCACTATTTCAGCCTCTACACCCCCGAGATGCAACAACTGCGCACCAAGGTGAAGCCCGGGCTCCTGCCCCCCTTCTATTACGACCGCCACACTCCCGAGACGATTGAAGAGGTGCAGGCTTCCGAGCGGAAATACATTGAATCCTACTTAAAGGCACCCCTCCGCACCGACCTGAAATACTTCTTCGGCACTATCGGCAACATCATCTTCCGCCGCAAGCACAGCCACTAAGTGACTGTGAATCGAGTCAATTATCATTTCCCTCTCCTTAGAAAGGATGGTCGCAAGAAGGAAATATCCCATTGGAATTCAGACCTTTTCAGAGATTATCACAAAAGGTTACCTATACATTGACAAAACCCACCTTATGTGGCAACTCGTCAATGTGAGCAAGTATATATTTCTGAGCAGGCCCCGTAGGTTTGGCAAGTCACTTCTCGCAAGTACGCTTGAAGCATACTTTCGTGGTGAGCGGAACCTCTTCAATGGACTAAGAATCATGCAGTTGGAGGAAGAATGGAAGCAACGCCCAGTCATCCATCTCGATCTCAGCATGGCCAAGAATCAAGACAGTACCCAACGCCTTGAAGAAAAACTATACTACATCTTGGAGCCTTATGCGAAACTATATGGAAAGGAACCGCTTGAGACCACTCCCGGGAGTCTTCTTCACGGACTCATCACCCGTGCATTCGAACAGACAGGCGAGCAAGTTGCAGTCATCATCGATGAATACGATGCCCCACTGCTCGACATACTCCACTCCGGCCACTTGCTAAGCGATTTCCGTCGAGTGATGCAAGACCTATTCCAACCACTCAAGTCATGTGAGTCCATGATTCACTTCTGCTTTATCACTGGCATCACAAAATTCTCTCAGCTCAGTATATTCTCCACTATCAACAATATCACAAATGTCACTCTCGACCCCGCCTTTTCCACTATTTGCGGCATTACCCAAGAAGAGATGGATTGTGACATGGCAGAAGACATAAAGATATTGGCAGACACCTATAAGATAAGTGCTCAAGAGATGCGTGAACGCCTACGAGAGAGTTATGACGGCTACCATTTTTCAGAATCGTCTCCAGGGATTTACAATCCTTACAGTTTGATGAAAGCTTTCAACCAAAAGAAACTTGGCAACTATTGGTTTGAGAGCGGTACACCTACTTTTTTGTTGCGTCAGATGCGCCACTATAAAACCGACATCACGCAACTCGACATGCAACATGTATCCTCAGAGGCATTCGATCAACCCACAGAAGCCATGCGAGACGCCCTACCCCTTCTCTATCAAAGCGGATACCTAACCATCAAGGGATATGACCGAGAGGCTGACGAATACACATTGGGACTACCCAACAAAGAAGTGCGTCAAGGCATGGCCAAAGGACTTCTCACCTCATACACCAACCTCGACGTAGAAGATGTACGCCGAGGATTTGCTCTTCGCTTCTGGCAAGCTCTGAAGGCTGATGACATCAATCTTGCCCTTACCGAAATGCGCACTTACCTTGAAAGTCTGCCCTATGTAGAAGGTTTCAAGGAGAAACTTGATAACATAGTAACATCCGAAGGCTTTTATGAATGGACATTCTACCTCATATTTTCCATGCTCAATGTCTACGCCCTCACACAAGTAAAATGTATACGGGGGCGCATAGATATGATAGTATTTATGTCCAAGACAATATATGTGATGGAGATTAAACTGAATCGCACTGCTGCAGAAGCACTACGTCAAATCGAAGAACGCGGCTATGCCCTGCGATATGCGACCGAAGGCCGCAATGTGGTGAAAGTTGGTATTAACTTTGATACTGCCAGCCGCAGTATCACGGATTGGGTTGTAAAATCTTAAGATTCGGTCTATTAACACTTATTTTTTACCACTCTGAGACCATCGATGAAATGCAGACTTTCGGGCGTAAACACATCGGATCCTACTTAAAGGCCCCCCTCCGTACCGACCTCCGCTATTTCTTCGGCACCATCGGCAACATCATTTTCCGTCGCAAGCACAGCCATTAAGAATAATTCATGGACATTCATGGCATTTCATGTAAGAAAACAACATGACAAAATTTTTTAATAATTTTTGAATTAAATTTTTGAAAGATTTCTCGCTCGAAGAGCGACTCCCAATAAAAGAGTACCGCAGGTGCTCCCGAAATATTTATTGAATATTTTTAAACTAAATTTTTGTATAATTTCCACGCGTAGCGTGCCCCATATTCCACATGCTAAACATACAGCAATTCATTCGCGACCACGTCACTGGCAGACAGCAAAGCATGTTCCTGCCCGACATACAAGCCAACACCGCGAAGCTCACCCAGGAAATCCAAGGCAAGAAAGTCCTTGTCATCGGAGGCGCAGGCTCTATCGGCTCCTCCTACATCAAAGCCGTGCTTCCCTTCCGCCCCGCCCAGCTCATCGTCGTCGACCTCAGTGAGAACGGACTCGCCGAGCTCACCCGCGACCTCCGCTCCACCGAGGGCATGTTCATACCCGCCGATTTCCGCACATATACCCTCAATTTCGCTGATCCCATCTTCGAACGCCTCTTCCGTGAGAACGGCGGTTTCGATATCGTAGCCAATTTCTCTGCGCATAAACATGTGCGTAGCGAGAAAGACAAATACAGCGTACAGGCCCTGCTCGAGAACAATGTCATAAAGGCCAAGCGCCTCCTAGATCTTCTTACCGAAATACCCCCACAGCACTTCTTCTGTGTTTCCACCGATAAAGCCGCCAACCCCGTCAACATTATGGGCGCCAGCAAACGAGTGATGGAAGACCTCATCATGGCCTACTCAGACCGATTTCCCGTCACCACTGCACGTTTTGCCAATGTCGCATTCAGTAACGGCTCTCTACCTGCCAGCTGGCTCGACCGTCTGTCCAAGAAGCAGCCCCTTGTAGCCCCAACCGATGTGAAGCGCTATTTCGTTTCTCCAGAGGAGAGTGGCCAAATCTGCATGCTTGCCTGTATGCTTGGCAAGAGCGGTGAAATCTTCTTCCCCAAGCTGAAGGAAGGACAGATGAAAACATTCTCTAGCATCTGCGATGAATACATTACCGCTATGGGGTATGAGAAGAAACTGTTCGTCACCGATGCAGAGGCCCGCCGCTTTGCATCAGAAATGCCTGCAGACAGCAAGAAATACCCCGTAGTCTACAGCAAAAGCGATACTACTGGAGAAAAAAGTTATGAAGAATTTTATGTAGAGGGTGAGAAAATCAACACTCAACGTTTCACTTCATTGGGCGTAATTGAGGAGGTAAAGATGCGACCCTTTGCAGAGGTAGAGAGGTTCTTGGCAGAGTTGCAAGCACTCTTCAGCCGTGCCGACTTCACCAAGGCTGATGTGGTGGAAGCCCTAAGACACTTTCTCCCTACTTTTGAACATGAAGAAAAGGGGAAAAATTTGGATCAGAAAATGTAAGCGTATATGAATAAAATAATTATATCTGGCGCCAATGGTTTTGTTGGCAGGAAATTAAGAGACATTTTAAACAGTTACACCAATAAATACTCTCTTTATCTATTTGATATTACAAATGGTTTTGATCTTTCTGACTTTAATTTGATAAAAGATATTGAGACATTCGATGTTTTTGTCCATTTAGCGAATTTATCTTATGTCCCTGAATCATACATAAGACCACATGACTTTTACCGGACAAATTACCTTACCACTCTTAATGCCCTTGAGCTATGCAGACGAAGAAATGCAAGAATGATTTATATCAGTTCTTACATCTATGGTAATCCAATCCATCAACCTGTTGATGAGACCCACCCAATTCGCCCATTTAACCCATATGCTCAGACAAAAGTAATCTGCGAAAAACTTTGTGAAGGCTATTATAGAGATTTTGGTGTAAAATCTACAATCCTTAGGCCATTCAATATATATGGAGAGGGGCAAAAAGGCAAACTTTTAATACCAGAAATTGTTGAGCAATTGAAATGTGGTAATCATGTGAGATTAAAAGACCCTTATCCAAGGCGTGATTACGTGAATGTGAAGGATGTAGCATTCGCTATAAAAAAGTGTATAGACACTCCTTTAGAGTCTTGTGAAGCATTTAATATCTGTAGCGGTAAGAGTTATAGCGTTAAGGAAATAACAGATATTTTTAATCTTCTTCTCCAAGACAAAGCAATATTCAGCTTTGGCATATCTGACAGGAAAAATGAAGTTAATGAAACTGTCGGTTGCTATTCTAAATTTAACAGGGCAACAGGATGGACACCGACAATATCTTTGGAAGATGGCATTAAAAATATTATTGAATTTGAAGGTCTATAATTATGTATAAAGATTATCAGCAATATATTGTTAATGGGAATCTCTCTTTGATTCATTGTTTAAAAAAAATGAACGAGGTGAAACACAAATCACTTCTCATTTTTGAAGGAAAAGAATTCAAAAGTATAATTACGATCGGTGACATTCAAAGAGCCATTATAAAAGGGCATGATTTAAATACTCCGATAGAAGAGATAGTATACAATACTAATAAAGAATATGCGAAAGCCACTGATAGCATTGAAGATATAAGGAATAAAATATTTCGACTAAAGGCTGAGTTCATGCCGATTCTAGACACTGAAGGTAGATTAATAAGAATATATACTTGGTCAGACTTTTTTGTAGAATCTTCAATTAGCAAAAAGAATATAAACCTGCCCGTCATTATTATGGCTGGAGGAAAGGGGACAAGGCTCAAACCTTTAACGAATGTATTTCCCAAACCGCTTATACCAATTGGGGAAAAAACGATTTTAGAGGAAATCATGGACAGATTCGAATGTTTTGGATGCAGTAAGTTTTATCTTTCTGTCAATTATAAATCAGAAATCATAAGATTCTACATAGAAAGCCTTACACACAAGTACAACATAGAATTCTTTAAAGAAGAGAAACCTCTAGGAACAATTGGAAGTGTTTCATTGCTCAGCGGAACAATTAGTACTCCTTTTTTTGTTACTAACTGCGACATTCTTATTGATCAAGATTATAGTGATGTCTATGAATATCATAAAACTAATAAAAACGAAATCACGATAGTAACCGCTATAAAAAATAATGAAATTCCATACGGCGTTATCACGACCTCTAAAGACGGCCTCTTGGTGAGTATACAAGAAAAGCCAGAAATAAGCTATATGATAAACACAGGGGTATATATCCTTGAGCCAAGTGTAATTAAAGAAATTCCAAAAGGTGAGTTTTTCCATATAACTCATTTAATAGAAAAAGTAAAAAAAAGAGGTGGTCGTATTGGATGTTTTCCTGTCAGTGACGGTGCTTGGAAAGATATGGGAGAATGGGACGAATTTCTAAAACTTATACTTTACAAAAAAAAATGAAAGTATTATTAATTGTTCCCAATGCTCGTGATATCTTTGTCTACAATATGGCCAAATGGCTAAAGATTAAGATGAGTATTGATATTGACGTGTTTGAATATTTTACTAATAATCGTCAAGGAAACGATTATTCACCATACAATAAAGTAGGCTTCATTGATTCTTTTCCTCAATTTTGCAAAACAAGGATTATAAGAACATTTTGCAAACCTATTTATAAATCTTACAAATTAAAACAATTCTTGAAAAATGAGCAATACGATATTATACATTGTCATTGGATAACGCAAGAAACAGTATTGTCCTCTTTCTTTATAAAAAAATATTGCAAACAATTGTTTATAACCTTTTGGGGCGGAGAACGGGACAAAGCAAATCTTTTTTATTCCCATCATTTATACCTTTTTTTTTTGAAAAAATTGTTGAATAGAACTGATTTTATCGTCAATGCTCCTGCTAGTATAGAATTAAACAAGAGGTTATTTCCATCATATAAAGGGAACTATCATATTGGAAGATTTGGTTCGAAGCCCCTTGAAAACCTCTATAATATAATGAAAATAGAATCAAAGAATTCTTCTAAAAGTTTTTGGGGTATACCATCAAAAAAAACAACGATTTTAATTGGTTATAGTGGGAAAATCATTCATAACCATATAAAAATTATAAAGGAATTGGCGAAAGGTATAGAAATAAAAGAGCAAGTCCATTTATTAGTACCTATGACTCGAGGGGGGGATCCCATTTATACTAAAAACGTTGAAAACCAAATTATTTCCGCTGGCTTTTCATACACCTTAATTAAAGGCAGGTTTCTTTCTGACGAAGAAATAGCCAGATTAAGAAATGCAACAGATATAACATTGCAATATTCAGATTTTGACGCATTTTCATACAGTATTTTTGAATGTATTTGCGCTCGCTCTTTAGTGATTTATGGAGATTGGTTAAATTATGATCAATATCTTTCTGATTTAGATTTAAAAGCAATTAAGACAAAATCTATTACTGAAGGCGTAGCTATTATTAACAACTTCTTGACAAATCCAAAACCCTATTTTTCATTTATAAACTCTAACTTTGAGAACGGGATAAAAAAGGGTTTGTGGCAATATTGTATAATGCACTGGGTCGACGCATACAAAAAATCATGCCCTAATGTGGAGGTTTATTAAAGACTTCATGATATACGGATTTGCATCTGTTTTAGGTAAGATAGTTGCAGTTCTGTTAATGCCTATTTACACCAGTATTCTTACGAAAGAAGAATACGGTGCGATGGCATTAATTACAAGTTGTAAGGGAATAATAGACATTGTTTCTAATCTTAACATTCACTCAGGAATAGCAAGAGAATATTATGAAGACAATATCAACAAAAAAACTCTAATATCGACAGGTTTTTTTTCAATTCTCACATTATCTGTAATAATTTTAATTATCGGGCTGCTTTCCCATAGGTTTTGGGCATTCGATGTTTTATCCATCGATAAAAAGTACCTAATACCATTCATAATAATGCTTTGTTCGATTCCTTGTGGAAGCCTTCAATCATACTTTGCCATTTTAACCAGGTTTAAAAAAAAACCAGTATTATATTCTATAGGTACAATAATTCATTTGTTTATACAAATAAGCATTTCAATTATTGGTGTTGTAGTTTTAAGAAAGGGTATTTCTAGTGTTTTTTTTGCTATATTAATAGCAGAACTTTTTTCTATCTTTTATTATGGTATAATTAATAAAGAATTTTTGGCTTTTACATTTGAAAAGAAACACTTAAAAAAAGCTTTGCTATTCTCTATTCCTACAATACCAGCCATTCTTGCAGGATGGATTGACAATTCTTTTGGCCAAATCCTTATTGGGAAATATGTATCATTAGATGATTTAGGAGTGTATTCAATTGCACTATCTTTGGCAAGTGTTTTTTCATTCATCAGTATAGCTCTAAATAATGTTTGGTATCCTTTCCTGTATGAAAATTATAAAAAGCCTTCGTTTCCTGCACTTCTGGAGAAATTATATACAATTATTTTAGCTATTCTTATTTTAATAACCGTATCGATTTCTATGTTTTCAAAAGAAATCATTTTGTTATTAGCTAATCCTAACTATATCCAAGCTTCTGTGTATATTACACTTCTGTGTATACCAACTTGCGTTTATTTATTATTTCCATTTGTTTCTTCAGGTGTTTCTATCAGTAGAGATACAAAGTACATAGCAATTTCTTACATTGTAGGATGCATAATTAATTTTTGCTGTCTATTAATAACATTACCAAGATACGGTGTTATAGCGGTTCCTGTTTGTTTGGCTCTATCAAGGATAACTACCTATATTATTTTATATAGGGTATCATCTTTAAAAATTAGACTCAAACTTCCTAATAAATTGCTCGTAGTTCTAATCAGTACTGCTGCATTATGTTTTATAGTTTCCAATTTCCATCTACCATTGCTCATTAGAGCTTTCATAGTATTTGGAACTTTTACCTCTATATTTTGCTATTTTTTTCGGCATCGGACTTCTTTTGACATGGCAAAATCTTTATTCAAGATAAAGAGAAGTAATTAAGAACTTTATAACCAATAGATATGATTAAGCGATTATTATCTAAGATTTATATTTTATGGGTAAAGAGATCATCAGATAGTTATTGTAACTATTTGAGAAGCAAGGGGTTGAGAATTGGAGAAAACGTCAAAATTAATCCCAAACATTGTATAATAGATACGACTCGCCCATCCTTAATTACAATTGGCGATAATGTATCAATGAATACTAATATTGCATTGATCACACACGATTTTGTCTCAGGGGTTTTTCTAAATGTATATAATGATTTTATACCATCTTCTGGCAGGATTACTATTGGTAACAATGTTCGTTTTGGGATTAACTGCACTGTTCTAAAAGGTGTTACAATTGGTGACAATTGTTTTATTGGAGCAGGTTCAGTCGTAAGTAGTGATATCCCAAGCAATTCTATTGCATCAGGGAATCCTGCTAAGGTCTTTTGCTCACTAGAAGATTTTTACAATTATAGAAAAGGAGTGTGTTTGCAAGAAGCTGCAGAATATGTAAGAAGCATTAAAGAACGATATAATAGAGATCCTAAACCAGAAGATTTTTGGGAAGAGTTTCCGTTTTTTGTTGATAATAGTAATATAGATAAATACCCCAATATACCTATTAGGAAACAAATTGGTAAAGCATTCCCAAATTGGATTAAAGACCACAAGGCCCTTTACACCAATTTTGAAGAATTCATAACAGCTGCCTTGCATTCTTCAACGCCTTCTGTTCAGTCATCGAGTGAAGAGATGGTAAGGAAAGCTAAAAAGGTTATAGATATTGATACCATTCGACATATATTTAGCGAGACATTCAATTGTCCAAGTGATATTGTCGAACGCCTTCAATACAGGATATCAAACGGATGGGATTCTATTGGTCACATGTCACTTTTGGCAAACATTGAGGAAAAGATAGGAGTCTCTCTTAATCCTAAGGACATGTTCGCAATTTCTTCTTATAATAAATGCATAGAAGTACTGAATAAGTATGTCATCATTAATGCTAAAACTAATATAAAAAGGCCATCGGGCATTTTATTCGATTTTAATGACTTCAAAGACAATGTTGCATTAATAGACGAACATTCAGTCTATAAATATTGCGATATTATAAATCGGGTTGAGGATTGTCGTCCTTTATTAAAAAAAAGGAAGTTGGCAGTTCTCCTTGCCCAGAACTCTGTTGGAAGCGTTGTAAGCTATATTATATGCGTAAAACTCAACATACCTGTAATGCTTATAGACGGGAAGAAGGACCAACAAACTATTAATCGAATCATCACAACATTCCATCCAGAATATATATTTATAAAGAAAGATAATAATTTCAACATCCTGGGAACGGTCTTGAATTCAGTATATGATTATGAGATTATCCATTATGAAAAGACATCTTATCAAATATATGATGACTTATCATTAATGCTGCCAACATCAGGAAGTACAGGAAGTCCAAAATTTGTTCGAATTAGCAAAAAGAATATTTTAAGCAATACAAAATCTATTATTGAATACCTTTCAATTAATGAGAGAGAGAGAGCTATCACATCACTTCCCATGTATTACTCATATGGGTTAAGCGTCATAAATACACATTTGCAAGTGGGAGCTACACTTGTTGTTACAGACAAATCCGTAACAGACATACGTTTTTGGGACTTCGCAAAGAAGAATTCTATAACATCGTTTTCCGGTGTTCCTTATACGTATACAATTTTACGGAAAATGAACATTCTAGAGCTCAATATTCCAACACTTTCAACATTTACACAAGCTGGAGGTAAATTAGATGCGAATGATGTTAAATACTATGCAGAAAGATGTCATTCTTTGGGAAAACAATTTATTGTAATGTATGGACAAACCGAGGCGACAGCAAGAATTAGTTATTTGCCATACGAAAAATCAATATCAAAATCAAACAGCATTGGTATTTCTATTCCTGGTGGAGAACTAAGTTTAGCTGAAGACGGTGAACTTATATATAAAGGAGATAATGTATCCTTGGGATATGCAGAATCCTATATAGACTTAGAACGCGGTGACGATTTTCATGGAGTATTATATACAGGAGATATTGCAAAAAAAGACGAGGAAGGCTTCTATTATATAATAGGTCGTAAAAAAAGATTTTTAAAAATATTTGGGAATAGAGTTGGGCTTGACGAATTGGAAAATTTAATTTCTGAAAAATTCGGGAAAGTCTATTGTATTGGAATAGATGACCACATAACGATATTAAGTACAAACAAAAATCTTTCAGGCAATGACATTATTGATTATACAAGCAAAAAGACTAATTTAAACGCATCTGCATTCAAATATATATATTGCGAGACTATACCTTGTTCTGATTCAGGAAAAGTCCTTTACAAAGAAATGGAAAAGCTATATTTATAATAAGGTGTATGTTTATGGAGGTTAAAACGCGTTCTATCTATTTTGACAGTTTAAAATGCTTCTTAATTTTTATGGTAATATGGGGGCATTTATTAACACCATTTAAGTCTGGCAATCTATATATGCAAGCATGTGAAAACTTTCTATATACCTTTCACATGCCTTTATTTGTATTTATTTCAGGCTATTTCTCTACTATTGATTATTCCAAAGTTAAGAAACATGTATCACGACTTATCGAAACATATTTAGTTTGTCAAATTATAAGTTCTTTTTTTACTTATATTATAAGTGGAACTTACTCTTTATTTTCTTTAATCAATCCCTATTGTCTATATTGGTATTTATGGTGCCTTATCTTTTGGAAAGCAGGTCTGTTCTTGATTTTTAAATTCAAAGAGAAATTTGACATTTCTATTTCTTCCATACTCATTATATTAATAATTATATGTCTGTTTATTGGCTATCTCCCTTTTACAGCATTTGCTTTGAACAGATTTTTCACATTCTTTCCATTCTTTATTTTAGGCTACATTATTAAAATACATGATTTTAAAGCCAAGCTGCATATAAACAGTATAATTGCCATAATTATTTTGATATCATATTTATTAATACTTATTTATCTAAGAGATATTAATTTTTCAAATGTATTTAGATGTAATTTTAAATATGAAGGAGGAATGTATACAATAGGAAACCGATTCCTGGCATTAATCGTTTCTCTTGTGATATCACTGTGCGTTTCCAGCATCCCTTTGGCTACAAAATATTTAGCTAAAATTGGAAAAGAATCTTTGTACATATATGTATATCATTGGTGGATAATAGAAATAGTATTACGCACAAACATTAGACAATATTTTGAAGGTAACCTAGTCTTTTCAGTTTTAACTGCATTGGCTTTTCTTTTCCTTTCTTATTTTTTATCTAAACTTTATTTCTTTAGGTGGATTTTAAATCCACTGAGTTCGAATATATCGAATTAAAGTATGAAAAAACAAAAACTGCTAATTATATATAAAGGTCAATTGGGTGGTCTTATAGACGAATTGAAGTGGTGTGAATATTTAAAAACAGATTATACCATCATACATATTGGCATAGATAGCAAAAGGCCAAGAATATCAATTGATGGTGTCAAAGAGATTTTATCTCCATCCTTTGGACCAAGATTTCTCCGAGGTTTACTATATACTATTTTATGCATATGGAAAATCTTCTTTTTTAAAGGGAAGATTATGGTGATATATTACCCATCATGTAGTATTTTCAAAAGAGTGTTTCCCTATAAAAAAATGCTTCTTGATATTAGGACTTTATCTGTGAGTAATGACAAAAAATATAATGAACGTTATAACAAGCAATTAATTGAAACTGCGAAATTATATGATTCCGTATCAGTAATATCAGAAGGAGTTGCAAAAAAAATTGGATTGAAAAACATACACATCTTACCGCTCGGAGCAGACAGGATATCATCTTCCATAAAAAATTATGTCAATGGCTTAAGAATCTTATATGTTGGAACACTCACAGATCGACATATAGAAAAAACGATAAAGGGTGTAGGCATGTTTCACAAAAAGCATCCTTCTATCCCTATTAAATACATTATTATAGGAGATGGGAAAAACCAAGAGCTTCAGGTTTTAAAAAATACTGCTTGTGATTGCACTCTTCAACAAGTCGTAGAATTCAAAGGGAGACTACCTTATAATGAGTTAGCTCCTTATTTCGACTCATCCAATATTGGGATGTCATTTATCCCAATAACAGAATGGTACCAAGATCAACCTCCGACAAAAACTTACGAATATATTATGTCGGGGTTATTTTGCATAGCAACTAATACAAATTCCAATGCTTCTATAATAACTAAAGAAAATGGATTACTAATAATGGATTCAGAAACAGCCGTTTCTGAAGCTTTATACACTTTTTGGAACAAGAGAAAGAACATAAAGCAGCAAGATATAGAATGTAGCATTATCAATTGTAATTGGAATTATATCGTTAACACTTGTCTTAAACGTATTTTAGATAGCATATAGAAATGGGAGCAAGCGATTTAGTTTATTCTAATACTCAATATAGCATTTATAATCTTACTCTTATTATAGGTTGGATATACCTTGTTGTCAAGAATTTTAAAGGAGTAGGACATATTAATCTGTTAATCATAACATTATTTTTTGGAGGAGTATTCACCGACATATGGGGGGCAAATGGCAGGAATACGTTCCAAATTATAACATTATTATGGGCCGCGTCTTATATAAGGAGCGCCAGTGTCAATTTTTTCTATAAAAAACATCCTTTACTTTCTTGGACATTCATATTTTATTGTGGTTTTTTTTTAATTTTGTCAATTATTATTCATAGAGATAATACATTGATGGTTTTTTCGCAACTTAGTAAGATTGTAACACCTTTCCTTGTCTTTATAACAATTACATATGACAGTTGCAATGAAGAGGATAAGATTAACTATTACCATGATCTATTTGGTGAGATATTACTTATTATTATTATTTCTTCAATTGCAAAACTCATAATTATGGGTGAACCTGTTGAAGGATGGGTCGGTGGAATTACGGGCAGAACAGGAGGTGGTGCTGGTACTTCACTACCTTTGTTGGGGTTGATTTGGCTGGCCTTACAAACAGGGATGAAAAATCTTTCTTTAAAAAACATATTATTTATAATAGGATTATTAACTATAGGTTTTGCAGCAGGAAAACGAGCTATTTGGCTGGAATTTCCTATTTTATATTTCGCATTATCGGGATTTGTTTACGGTCGAAATTATCTTAATTCGATTGTATCAATATTAGTATTAGTTCCAATTATCTTTTACTTTGGCTTAAGACTTTCCCCCACATTAAATCCAGAGAATAAAATATGGGGTAGTTTTGACCCAGAATACGCATTTAACTATTCTTTAAAATATTCATCCGGTATAGATAGGACATCAAAGACACTAGATGATGAAGATTTTGAAAGTGGTGAAGGAAGATTAGGATCCTTAATTTGGTTAAAGGAACACATTGCAAAAAATGATGAAATGACATGGTTAGGCCTAGGTAACGAGTATTTCGTTTATGCAGACATAAAAGACTATTCCAATAAAAATTATTACATGGGGATTACATATCGTGGTGGTATTACAGGTGTCGTCAGGTGGTTTATGATTACGGGGCTAGTCGGAATGGTACTTTATTTAATATTCATTTTTCATGCTTGCTATAGAAGAGGTAGTCGGCTATCTATTATCTTGTTATCAACAGTATTATTCGATTTTATTTTTTATAATGGCCAAAGTGTCAATAATATCTGTTTGTTTTTATTAGTCCTCTTTATGGCTTATTGCTGTGAGTGGGAAATAGTAATTGAAAAAAAGGATAATGAGATTGATGCAGATAATTACTAACTTCAACATAAAGGACCTTCTTTTTGATAATAGTTTTCAACCATAACACAATAGACCATTTGAAATAAAACAAATACGCTAATATAATTATGAACATTCTTTTAATTTGCAAATTAGCCAACCACACTCTTACGGAAAATATTCTCTTACCACTTATTAATAGTGGAATCATACATCATATCTATGTTTTAAGAGACTTTGAAGGAGAATACAAAAGCGAAAAAGTTACATATCTTGTAAACGGAAGAAGCAGCAAAAATAAATTTCGCCATTTAAAAAAAATCCAAGATGGTGTAATTGCTGTAAAAAATTTCAAAATAGATGTTATAATAGGCGTTTTTAATATTCCACATGGATATATAGGGAGGGCAATAAGCATTTTTACAAAAAAGCCTTATATTCATGTAAGCATCGCCGGTCATCGTGAATTTTGGCGTCAAGGAAAATTAATTGAAAAATTGAACCTGATAACATTTGGCAAGTGCTCGGCTATAACAGTTACTGGAACCCAGACGCTGAAATATTTAGAGAGAAAGAAAATAGCTAAAGAGAAAATTTTCATAATTCCTAATTTACCGAATGAGAAATTCAGTTTGGTAGAAAAGCAAGATAATCGACATTATGATATTGTTTCATTCTCTAGAATAGATTTAAATAAGAATGTAATATTGCTTATAAAAGCCTTAGCAGACCTTAAGGACAAATATGAAATAAAAGTAGCTATTGCCGGAGATGGAGACCAACTTGATTTCATTAAGAAAGCTGCAAGCGACTTAGGCGTTTCGCATATGATTGATTTTCTCGGTTATATCAACAAGTTTGAGGATAAGGTTAAAATTTTATCGGATAGTAAAATTTTCATATCTTGTTCAAAGGGAGAGGGATTTCCTGTCTCTCTTCTTGAAGCCATGAACTGTGGATGTGTACCCGTTGTTTCAAATGTGGGGGATATAGTAGATGTTATAAAACAGGGTATAAATGGTTTCATTTTTGAAGATACTGACAATGAAAAAGAGTTCGTCTATTATATTGCCAAATTGCTCGATGATGAAAAAATGACAAGCCTAATGCGAAAAGAGGCATACAAGGTTCAAGAACAAATATCTATAAAAAACAATGGGAAGATATGGAATACCATATTAAAATATGTAACAAATAGATGAATAGTATAAAACTCACCTTTGTCGGTGATATATTTCCAGCAAATCTTTCCTATAATAGGAATTGCGGTGTAGCATCAATAAATTTTGACGATGACAACAGATATAAGTACGTCCACCAGATAAAAAAAATCGTTTCACCTGAATCTCTTTTTATAGGGAATTTGGAATCACCCATCCTACCATTGGGCGTTTTTTCAAAAGAAATGCAATTTGCTGGACATCCCAATTTTATCAAACTTCTTAAAGAATCTGGGATAAGTCTAGTATCTCTTGCGAACAATCATATTTTAGAGCACAGTTCTAATGGTTTATTTTCTACAGTACGCATATTAGAAGAAAACAACATCAAATATGTAGGCACCTATGACAAAGACGGAAAATCAAAAATCGAAATCATAGAGGAAAACGGGATTAGAATAGCTTTCATTGCCTATAATGCAATCGACAATCAGAAACATGAGGAAGGCCTAGTAAGTGTTTATGATTTTAAAACAGTTAAGAATGATATATACCAATTAAGAAGGAATTCACTAATTGACTATATTTTCATTTTAATCCATTGGGGGGACGAGTACATACATAGGCCATCTACTGCACAAATAGAGCAAGCCCATGCGTTAGTGGATGCAGGAGCCAACTTCATAATATGCAGCCATCCTCATGTTGTTCAACCTGTTGAAGAATATCATAAGGGTCTTATATGTTATAGTCTTGGGAATTTCGTTTTTGACATGACTATTCCAAAATCTTCAATGATTGGGATGGTTGTTGACATAAACCTTAATAAGACAATTTTTTCATATAAAGAGAGGATTATTAAACTCCAAGACAATTTCTTTCCAGCTATCCAAAATAATGGCACAAGCACGCTTAAAAAACTTAGGAAACAGGAATTGTTGATGAATCGGTACCAATCGAAAACATATAAAGAAGCTTATGAAAAAGAGAAAAAATTAAAACGATTATCAAAAAGGATTGTAGAGAAAAAACTTCTAATCAAGAACTGGAGAAAATATACTCCAAAGATACGTAAAGAAATTATTTCTACATATAAAAAAAAGATATTTGGAATATGAGCAAGATTAAAGAATTCCTTATTTTAAATACTATTTTACCATTGGCTGATTTGAAATTTCACACAGAATTTTCCCATTGGTATAAAAAAATCAATCAAATGATTCTGTGGACTCCTGATGAAATTAAGGAATGGCAGAGGAAAGGTGTCCAAAACTTGATAAAAACGGCTTATGAACATTCCAAATACTATCATGACTTATTTAAAAAAGAAGGACTAACACCTGACGACATAAAAGAAATAAAAGATTTGGAGAAAATACCTCCTCTAACTAAAGATATTATAAGAGAACGATTTGAAGATATATTGCTTGACAATCATCAAGATTATTATTTTAAGAAAGGCTCAACGGGGGGGTCTTCAGGAAATCCGACTCAATATATAAAAGACAACAAATCGTGGGGCTTCGACAACGCTTTTAATACAATCATGTGGAAACGCACAGGATACCATTATGGTGACAAATTCCTGGCATTGGGTAGTTCGTCATTATTTCCAACTAATAAACGCTCTGTTTTGCATGAATGGTTTTATAAGATGAAAGCAAAAGTTCCTTTCAATGCCATGAATCTTTCTGAAGATAGACTTGAACAATGTGTAAAAGTCATTCAAAAAAATGACATTCACTATATATACGGATATGCCTCGTCAATATTTTTACTAGCAAAATACGTATACGACAAGGGCATAGGGAATCGGATTAAAATTAAAGCATGTTTCCCAACATCCGAAATTCTAACTGAGACATATAGAGAGACCATTCATAAAGCATTTAATTGTATTATTGATGATTCATATGGTGCAAATGATGGAGGTATTGTAGCACATAAAATAGATGGGGAATATAGTTATAAAGTTGGATACAACTGCATTGTCCAAATAAATAATCACAACGATATGAATCCTCTTTTTGGCTCAGCATTACTTACAGATATAACCAATGTAGTGTTCCCTTTTATCAGATATGAATTAGGAGATGAATTAGAACTTGGAGAGGGCTACGACGAATTCTACAATGGGCAAGTTCTTAAAAGAGTTGTCGGACGTACATCCGATGTTATTAAGATGGAAAACGGGAGTATTTTAACAAGTCCTGGTTTTACAATTTTGTTTAAAGATCTTAATGTCAAGGCTTATCGAATTTATAAGAGTAATCCTCTGGAGATAACTATTGAAATTGTAAAAGCTCAAGGTTATCAAATAAACGAAGAAAAATTAATTATAAACACATTTCATAAGCATGCAGGGGAAGATGTTAAAATCATCATTGAATACAAAGATTCAATAATTACCAGGCAAAATGGCAAGAATCTCTTTTTCTTGAGCGGACGCAATTAACTTTAGAGAGAGAAGGGAAAAATTATATCGCTTTTTCTATCACAAAAGCTTTTTCTGTGATTACTAACGAGTTAAAAAGAACTTAAAGAAATTGTAGAGCATGAAATTATATGGATTCGCCAACATTTTCTAAATATCGCTGATAATACATTTAAAATACACAATAAAGCCGGTTTTAAAGATGACTCCACTTGGGGCTTAACTAAAGGAATTGGCTTTAAAGATGGAAAGATCAAACCATTATTCCTGATAGGAGGTTGTACATATTGCGAAATCCCCATGTCCATCATGGATGGTCCTTTTGCTTCTACACCCAACAAATGGGAAGTGTTTGAAAGGATAATTAGCATCGTGGATAATAACGACGCATATCTTGTTATCAACTTTCATAACAACAATTTCGATAGGCTCGACCATCCCTCATTTGAAGATGATTATATACACATTATTGAATTATAAAAGGGGAAAAATGCATTATTTATGACAATGGGCAATACTTATAGAACAATAATCAGTAAGCATTGATATTAGGGCTGTCGGTAAGGAAACAGCGACTATCTCTATTGCATTTTTAAACCTGTTTTCTCCTTAAATTATAAGAAAGTAAACTGTATAATATCTCCCATCGAATATAAAAAAATCTATCTTTTTAATGAAAAAGAATTTAAGGTATTTTAGAGCTTTCGAAGATTTAACCATATTGGCATAAAGCATGAAAAAGGAAAAAATAGGTATCTTTTTGGGTCATCCTGCTCATTTTCACCTTTTTAGATATATTTCTAAGAATCTAATAAAAGATGGGAATGAAGTGACTTTCTTGGTAAAAAGGAAAGACATATTGGAATCATTGGTCATAGAATCGGGTATTCCGTATACTATCGTTAGAAAGAAAGAAAGGCAATCATCAGCAAGGCTTAATTTAATATGGTCAATGATATGCATGGATTTTCAAATGCTTAAATTTATCCTAAAAGAAAAGCCCGATATCATTATAGGAACATATTGTCCTATCTTTACAAGATTTTTAAAGACTCCTTTCATTATTTGTAATGAAGACGATGCTGATGTCGTACCTAGATTTGCGAAATTGGCATATCCACCTGCTGCGGCTATTTTAACTCCGAAATCATGCAATTGCGGGAAATGGGAAAACAAAGCTATTAAATATAACGGTTTTCAGAAATTAGCATATTTACACCCTAATCAATTTAAGCCAGATATTAATATCACAAAAAAATACATATCTGATTTAAGCCGTCCTTATGTATTAATGCGATTTGCAAAATTAAATGCGCATCATGACGGTGGAATTGTAGGTATCAACAATAAGATTGCTGAAAATATAATTAAGATGTTGGAACCTTCATACCAAGTTTTCGTTTCTTCTGAAAGAGAACTGCCTAATGAGATAGAAAAATATCGGCTGAAAATTGATCCAAAAGACATTCACCATATTATGAATTATGCATCAATATATATTGGTGATAGCCAAAGTATGGCTGTTGAATCAGCTGTCATAGGCGTTCCTAATGTTAGATACAACACATTTGCAGGAAAGATAGGTGTTCTTAACGAATTGGAACAAAAATATCATTTGACAATTGGTGTTCACGCTACGGAAGAAGAAAAACTATATAAAACGATCAAAAGTATTATTTCTAATCCAAATGCTAAGAGCGAACAAGCTAAAAATAAAGAACAGTTTTTGAAAGACAAAATAGATGTAACCGCTTTTTTTACATGGTTTATAGAGAACTATCCTCAGAGCAAAAATATCATGAAAGAGGATCCTGATTTCCAAAACAAATTCAAATAGATTATTGTTTGAGGATACTGATTTAAAAGTATAATATGGCACAATTTGAAATTCCAGAGGCATTTGAGATACCATATTTCGACCATGGAAAAAACATCTCAAAAACTATTAAAAACTCCAGCAGCCGGAGGAAGATGAATCCGATGCTATTTGTATTTAGAAAGATTCGGAATATCATCTTGTATCAACTTTCTTTTTTCTGTCCCCTCAATTCATGGAGGGTAAAAATGCATAAATGGAGAGGTGTACATGTGGGTAATAATGTTTACATAGGCCAGCAATGCAGCATTGACAATGCTTATCCTGAATACGTTTTCCTGGAAGATGATATTTCACTGGCTGGGGAAGTCACAATAATAGCACATGCTAATCCTTATAAGCATTTTGAAGGAGTCATTGAGGCGAAAGTGGCACCTATAGTGGTTAGGAAAGGTGCCTGGATAAGCGTTAAATCAACTCTCCTAGGCGGAGCTGACATTGGAGAATATGCAATTGTATCTGCTGGTTCTGTAGTATCAAATAAAGTCCCGGCATACACAATGGTGGTAGGGAATCCTGCAAAAAAGATTTATAATTTTGAACATATTTTGAAAAAACAACAATAAATTTGAATTATGGATATAAATGATTTTATCAAGAGATTTGCTGCACAGTTTGATGACACGGATGAAAGTGAAATAACTCCAGAATGCTCTTTTAAGGATTTGGACGAGTGGTCTTCACTTGTTGGCATGAGTGTGTTGAATGTCATCAGCAAAAAATATGGAGTCAAACTCAGTTTGGCAGATTTTAAAAATGTTGAAACAGTCAAGGACTTATTTGATTTAGTACAGTCTAAGCAATAATGGATTTCAATCCTTTCTCTCTTAAAAGTAAGAATATACTTGTGACAGGAGCCTCTTCTGGTATTGGGAGAGGCATCGCTGTTGCATGCTCCAAGATGGGTGCATCCGTTTGTATTTGCGGCAGGAATGCCAAGAATTTAAACGAAACGCGTTCACTTATGGAAGGAGATGGGCATCAGTGCTTTATTGCTGACTTAACAAATCTTTCTGATATTGTTTCTCTCAGTAAAAACCTTCCTAAATTAGATGGAGTTGTGCACTGTGCCGGAATTGCACAACGGGTCCTTTGCAAACAAATAGAAGAACAAGACATATCAGAAGTGATGGACATCAACTTCAAAGCCCCTGTTCTTTTACAAAAGCAATTGCTTGAGGACAAAAAGATAAAGACCAGTGCTTCGCTCGTTTTTATTGCATCCATAGCATCTTGGTCGGCCACTATCGGCAATGCGATGTATAGTGCTTCAAAAGGAGCGTTGATTTCTTACGCCAACTGTCTGAGCCTTGAACTGGCGCCCAGGAAAATTCGAGTGAATTGCATCAGTCCCGCAATGGTATGGACAGATTTCGTGAAAAAAGATCTTGTGAATGTTGAACTGCTGAAAGAGGATGAACAGAGATATCCTCTAAAAAGATATGGTCAGCCTGAAGATATTGCATATCTGGCAGTTTACATGCTGTCGGATGTCTCGACATGGATGACAGGTTCGAATGTGATAATTAACGGAGGAGGAACATTGAGTTAATGAAAGCTTACATTAAAGCTATTTCTTATTATCTGCCCGAAAGAATTGTAACCAATGAAGATTTGGTTAAAGAATTCCCCGAATGGAGCGTAGATAAGATAGCAAAGAAAATCGGTGTGAATGAACGACATGTGGCAGCTGAAGATGAAACTGCTGGTGCCATGGGCTTAAGAGCTGCTGAAAAGTTGTTTGAAGAGCACGGAATAGATAAAGATTGTATCGATTTTGTTTTGCTCTGCACACAAAGCCCCGATTATTTCCTTCCCAGCACAGCATGCGTGATTCAAGACAAGCTTGGTCTTTCCACTAAATGTGGGGCCTTTGATTTTAACCTTGGCTGCTCTGGTTATGAATATGGGTTAGCCGTGGCAAAAGGATTGATTGCTGCAGGGGTAGCAAAGAACATTCTTTTACTTACAGCTGAGACATACAACAAACACATTCATCCAAAAGATAAAGGCAATAGGACCATTTTTGGAGACGCAGCTGCTGCCACCTTAGTATCAACTGATGGCTTTGCTGAGATTGGTGAATTCTGTCTTGGAACAGATGGTAGCGGTTATGATAAATTGATTCATAAAACTGGTGGTATGCGTCATTATGAGAGAATGAATGATTTGCATTATAATGAAGATGGTATACCCATCTCAAGCGACCATCTATTTATGGATGGAAAGGCTATATTTGATTTTACGTCTGATATAGTTCCTCCTATGATTGAAGAGATCCTTGCCAAAAACCAACTGAAAATGGAAGATATAGACCTGTTCGTTTTCCATCAGGCAAATAAATATATGATTAATTATCTCCGCAAGATGTTGGAGATAGAAAAAGAGAAATTCTATGTTTTCATGGAAAATGTAGGAAACACCGTTTCTTCTACGATTCCAATTGCTTTATATGAAGCCCAGAAGGAAGGCAAGTTAAAAGGTAATGTCTTGCTAGCTGGTTTTGGTGTTGGTCTTTCTTATGGTGCAACTATCATCCATTGTCAATAATGAAAGACATGTTGAAAGGAATAGCATGTATGACCAATGACGTGGAAACCACGTCGATTGTTAATGGTGGCCTTCGGGACGAAACTGGCATAAAAGTTTGGAAAGAAGGTCTTCCTATGCTCCTTGACCTTTATGACAAATATGGAGTAAAGGCAACTTTTTTCTACATAGCTAATTTTGCCAAACAACATCCTGAAATCATTAAAATTGTACAGGAGAGAGGGCATGAAATAGCCTGTCATGGTCTAACTCATGAACATGACAAGGCTTTTGATATCATGCCATACAAAGAGCAGTTGGAACATCTTTCCACAGCCAAAGCTATTTTAGAAGATATCGCAGGCGAAGAGGTTGTTTCTTTCCGGTCTCCAGCTCTTAGGGTAAATCAAGATACGCCTAAAGCTCTTATTGAAGCAGGATTCAAATTTGACAGTTCGGTAGCACCACAGCGAATGGACATGTTTATGTCATTGGGGAGTAAAAACAAGCTGCAATGGTTTGGTGCTCCTAGATCTCCTTATTACACGGATGAGAGCAATCTTGCAAGGAAAGGGAATTCCCCCATTATCGAGGTTCCTGTTTCTTCTTTTGTCGTACCATATATCGGAACCTTCATGAGGATATCTCCTACAATCAATGCGATGACAAGAAGGTTGTTATATATTGAAACAAAAGGTGTCAATAAACCTATAAACTTTTTGATTCATCCAAATGAGGTGATTACTGAAGAGAATTTGAATCTTGCAACGCAGCGCAGGGCAGACAGTTATATCGGTTATCTCCTGTCGGATGTTCTTCGGCGAAAGTTGAAACAAAAAAATCTGGGTGTTCCTGCATTGGACCTTTTTGAAAAGGAAATCAGGTATTGGAAAGAAAAAGGGTATTCTTTCAAGAGTATCAAAGATATAGAAGTAGCAAAATGATTTTTGTTAATGCATGGCCGCAGCCGATAATCGGCCTGCGGCCTCGTAAATAAAAAACAGTTTTATGTTCAAAATACTGACTGTTATCGGAGCCAGACCGCAGATTATAAAAGCAGCGGCAATATCGAGGGCGATTAAGTCAAAGTTTGCCGAAATAATAGAAGAGAAGATTCTTCACACGGGGCAACACTATGACCAAAATATGAGCCAAGTGTTTATAGATGAATTGGGAATTCCACAGCCGAATTATAACCTTGGCGTAGGGTCGGGTCCTCACGGCGTACAGACTGCAAAAATGATAGCAGGCATAGAGAAGGTGCTGACAGAGGAGCATTTTGACGGTATCATTCTCTATGGCGATACGAACTCGACACTGGCGGGAGCGGTGGCAGCTTCGAAGATTCATGTGCCCATATTCCACATTGAGGCGGGACTGCGCTCACACAACATGGCGATGCCCGAGGAGATTAACCGCATCGTATGCGACCAATTGGCGTCGATTCTATTCCCACCTACAGAAACAGGAATGAAGAACTTGGTGCATGAGGGTTTCATGGACTCGAAAGCGACGTTCAAAAACGGTATGAAGCGGAAGGTAGTGAACTGCGGTGACGTGATGTTCGACAACAGCCGCTATTTTTCTACCCTATCGGCTGAAAAAACGGATATCATAGCACAGTTGGGACTGAAGAAGGACGGCTATGTGCTGGCAACGATTCACCGCGACAACAACACGGACGACCCAGAAAGGCTGACGGGTATTTTTTCTGCGCTTATGGATATAGCGGAACGTGACGGGATAGAGATTGTGCTGCCGCTGCATCCGAGGACGGCGAAATTGCTGCCAGAGAACCTGAAACCGGAGGCTTATGAGCGATTGAAAGCTTCGGAAAGGGTGCGGCTGGTGCCGCCGGCTTCGTTCTTCGAGATTATAGAGTTGGAGCGCAATGCTCGCATCGTGATGACAGACAGCGGAGGCGTACAGAAAGAGGCTTTCTTCTTTGAGCGGCCATGTGTGATACTCCGTCCGGAAACGGAATGGGTGGAGATTGTGGAGCATGGGGCCGGCATCGTGGCGGATGCTAATCATGACGGGATAGTGCGTGCTTATGATGAGCTGGTGAGCCGAAAAGTGCATTTCCCGAAATTATTTGGGAATGGGGATGCTGCGGAGAAGATACTTACCGAGATTGTGAAAGGGCTGGAAGGAGTCGCTTAAAGATAAGAAATCTATAGGCGTACGCCTTCGGCATACGAAACTGCAGCGCTCTTCGAACGGAAATTAATAAAAATTTTATTTTAAAAATTATTAAAAAATTTATACTAATGCACCTAAAGGGGTGAAGTGTGTTTTATATTTCAGCAAATCAATATTTTATATAAATCATTCATAATGAAAAATTTTGCATTGATAGGTGCGGCGGGATATATCGCCCCGCGGCACATTAAAGCGATTGCCGATACCGGCAACAACTTAGTAGTGGCTTATGACAGATTCGACAGCGTGGGAAGGCTGGACAGCTCGTTCCCGGAGGCTTCGTTCTTTACAGAGCAAGAGCAGTTTGACCGGTTCTGCTCAAAGAAGATGAAGACGGACGACCCGCTTCACTGGCTGTCGATATGCACACCGAACTATACGCATGATGCTTTTATTCGCTATGGTCTGCGCTTAGGTGTAGATGTGATTTGCGAAAAGCCGCTTGTGCTGAATCCGTATAACATCGATAACTTAGTGGAACTGGAGAAGGAGACGGGTCACAAGGCGTATAACATTCTGCAGCTGCGCTTGCACGACTCTATCGTGGCACTGAAGAAGCGGATAGACGAGGGTCCGAAGGACAAAATCTATGATGTGGACCTGACGTATATCACATCGCGCGGCAAGTGGTATTATGCCTCGTGGAAGGGGGATGTGCACAAGAGCGGTGGCGTGGCCACGAACATCGGCGTGCATTTCTATGATATGTTGCAGTGGGTGTTCGGACCGGTGAAGAAGAACATCGTGCATGTGATGAGCTTCGACCGGGTGGCGGGCTACCTGGAGCTGGAGAAGGCACGGGTGAGGTACTTCCTGAGCATCAATGCTGACTGTCTGCCGGAGAATGCGGTGCAGGGGGAGAAGAGGACTTACCGCACACTGAACATCGACGGGGATGAGTTTGAGTTCAGCGCTGGCTTCACGGAGCTGCATACTAAGAGCTACCAGAAGATTCTTGCTGGCGAGGGATTCCGTATCAGTGAGTCGAGGCCTTGCATTGAGATTGTGAGTGAGATTAGGCATTCCACTCCGATCGGACTGAAAGGGGATTATCATCCCTTGGCTAAGCTGCCGCTTAGCAAGCATCCTTTTGGATGGGACGAAAAAAGATAAATTTTGGGGCGAAGCCCCAGACGGGACTTCTGTATGTTTCGGCACACTGCGCGTAGAAATTTAACTACGGATTATATCTGATTTTACTGATTTTTCGGGGCGTACGCCTTCGGCATACTTAATCTTCGGCGCTCTTCGAGCGGAAATTAATCAAAAATTAAAATCCAAAATTAATCGCGCTACGCGCTGAAATTATAGGGAGTCGCCTGAACGGCGAGAAATCTTTCAAAAATCTGGATTAAAATCTTTCAAGAATCTTTTGGGATGCTGATGGGCGAAGCCCCAGACGGGACTTCTGTATGTCAGCGCTCTTCGAGCGGAAATTGTAAAAAAATTTAATTCAAAAATTAATCGCACTACGCGCTGAAATTATAGGGAGTCGCCTGAACGGCGAGAAATCTTTCAAAAATCTGGATTAAAATCTTTCAAGAATCTTTTGGGATGCTGATGGGCGAAGCCCCAGACGGGACTTCTGTA